>Ga0194051_1000256_pt1 | contig 31287 bp, 29 predicted proteins | sample SepL2320m_MetaG_FD_161275 | JGI IMG/M metagenome (GOLD analysis project Ga0194051, IMG submission 161275) | Anoxic zone freshwater microbial communities from boreal shield lake in IISD Experimental Lakes Area, Ontario, Canada - Sep2016-L239-20m | ecosystem: Environmental > Aquatic > Freshwater >... | reverse complement strand
GGGTGGGGCTAGCCATGGCTGATGGGGCGAGCGAGAGGGCTGGAGCAGCGAGGCCGAGGGCGGCGGCCACCATGCGGCGAGCAATACCGGGGGCGAGGACGCCGGCCAGACGTGCGCATCGAGCGCCAAGTGCGCCGGGGAAGCGCGCGGCCTGGATCAACGCGGCGAGCAGTGCTGCTCGGCCGACGATGCATGTTCCGGTGGCGGCCAGTGCCCACGGGATGAGCTGATCGAGGTCGATGCTTAGCGAGCCGGTCATGGAGTACTCCGAGATCGATTTGATGCCGTTTGCTTGTGTTTGCCTATGACAACCTGCATTAGAAGATGCGTCAATAGCCACGATGCTTGGCTGGGGAAAACGAGAGTTATCCGTGAGAGACGGCAGTGTTAGCGAGCACATCAGGGCTGGCCGGCTAGATCGTGCTGCTTCCGACCGGGTGAGACGACGAGCCGCCGCTGGCCGGCCCGACGTACGCTGATTTGGTGTGCTGCTCGGAGTGAATTCGGGCGCGCGTCATCAAGGGCAGGGGCAGGGGCAGGGGCAGGGGCAGGGGCAGGGACACTGTGGACGGGCGTGATTTCGATCCAATCTCCGCGCTTGAGGCGGACTTCGCAGTTCAGGCTGCGGCCGACTCTGACCTTGACCGAGATGGTGAAGTTGCGGAGCGAGTCCGGATCGAGCGTTCCTCCGTTGGGTTGCATGATCGGCTGGTGAGATCTGTTGAGCCTGTTGATCTAACGGTCGCTGGGGGCCAGCGGATTACCGGGGTGGTCACCGACTCGGGGCAGTCGTGGTGTGTCGTGAGTGAGACGGCGTCAACCGTCGAATGCCTGTTCGTCTCAGCGTCGGTGGTGACGGCTCGCGGGCTGGGGCGAGGCATGTCTGCGCGGAAGCCTTCGACGAGATCGCTGGCATCGGTGCTGCGCGAGTGGTGTCGTGACCGTTCGCAGGTGATGGTCTATCTCGTTGATGGGTCACGAGTTGTCGGGATGGGGCACGCAGCGTACGCCGATCACGTGGAGGTGCTCGACGATCGTGGTGGCATGGTTGCCATTTCGAGTGCGGCGATCGCCGCGATGTCCCGTACCCACATCGATCACTAGCGGGAGTCGGCGGCGCCGCCTAGTCGAAGGTGGGTTCTGTGTCGTCGCGACCCAGCGGGTGAGTACGTACGAAGTCAGCGGTTGCTGAGTACATACGGCCGATGTAGTTCTCAAGTTCGGTGGCCTCGACCCGCCATTGCCCTCGCCCGCCCACCTTGATCGCGGGCAGATCCCCATTGCGCACGAGCGCATATGCCTGTGAGGCCGAGATGTTGAGAGTCTCGGCTACGTCCGCAAGGGTGAGAAAACGTGAGGCCACAGCGTCATCTTGGCATCTCGGACACCCACACGGACGAGCGACATCGCGCGTGTGGACTATCTGCTTGTAAGGCTCGAACCATGTCAGTACCAGTGAGTCCCCGTGCGCACCGGCTCGGCACCGATCGTCGCGACGTACGGCTGGCTATCGGTGTAGCGCTAGTCATCGGATCGGTGCTTCTTGGCAGCCGCGTGTTTGCTGCGGCCGATCATCGCGTGCAACTGTTATCGGCGCGCGATTCCTTAGCGGCCGGCACCACGTTGACCGAAGCCGATGTTGTCGTAGTCGATGTGGCAGTGGATTCCGCGTCGAGCTATCTCGATCCCTCGGCGGGCATTGACGGTCGCGTTCTGACCCGGGACGTAGGCGCAGGGGAACTCATTGCGGCGTCCGCGCTCGGCGACTCGGTGCGGACAGATCGACGATTCGTCACGGTGCCTGTTGATCCGCTTCACGCGCCGCCCGCTCTGGCAAGGGGTGAGCGAGTCGATGTCTACGTATCACCCAAAGACGGAACTTCAGTTGGTGGTGGCTCGGTCACGGTACTGCCGACGTTGGTACTCGCTGGAGCGTTGGTCGCCGACCCAGGCAGTGCAGATGCCTCAGGTGCCAGTAGCCAGATTGGTGTCGTTCTCGATGTCGCGGATTCCGATGCGGGGCAGGCGGTTGCGGCTGCCCGCGGCGGTGACGTCGATCTGGTGCGAGTGGGCGGTGGTGGTTCCTGATGGCCCACGAACTGTTGGTGCTGCTGGGGAAAACGCCATGGGAGGGACCGCTAGTGGCGGGCCTGGCTCATCCCGCGAGTCGGATGACCATCGCACGGCGATGCCTGGATACTGCCGACCTCCTTGCATCTGCGGAAGCAGGTCGCGGTGAGGTGGCATTGGTCGGCGCGGATGCCCCTCGGCTCGATGCAGACGTAATCCAGCGGCTGATCGACTGCGATGTACGAATCGTTGGACTGGTCTCGGCGGATGATCACGATTCACCTGCCCGGCTGCAGCGATGGGGCGTGGAATCAATTGTTGTTGTTGACGTTTCCGAGATCGGCCCAGCAGTGTTCGCCATTGCTGAGGCGGTGCGACTCGACGACCGTGACCGGTTTGACCTCGTTCGTGATGGGTCAGCCACTGCTGGTGAAATAGCGTCGATCGCTCCAGGGACTCGCGCGCTTGCGATCGCCGTCTGGGGGCCAGCCGGCGCTCCTGGGCGCACGTCCGTCGCGATTGGACTCGCCGACGAGTTATCACGAGCGGGACGCAGGGTCCTTCTTGTCGATGCAGACACTTGGAGCCCATCGGTGTCCCTGATGCTCGGCATGGTCGACGATGGCGCGGGCCTGGCGTCTGCCTGTCGACGTGCACTTTCCGGAACGCTCGATGTGGAATCCCTTGCAGCGCTTACTCGATCGCCGAGTAAGAATTTCGCGGTGCTCTCCGGACTATCCCGATCGGGCCGATGGGCGGAGGTTCGGTCGGCCGCAATGACAACCGTGCTCAACGTCGCGCGATCTTGGGTCGAGGCTGTCGTTATCGACTGTGGCTTCTCGCTTGAGGCCGATGAGGACCTCGTCTTCGACACGGCTGCACCGCGGCGCAACGCCGCAACCTTCGTCGCCCTTGAGCAAGCCGACGAGGTTGTTGTTGTCGGCGCGGGCGACCCCGTGGGCTTGGTGCGACTGGTGACCGGGCTGTCCGACCTCTCCGACGCCGCGGCAGTCTCGCACCGGCACGTAGTTGTCACTCGTGCGCGCAACTCAACACTGGGTCGAAGGCCAGACGCTGCCATCTCCGAGTTGCTCTACCGCCATGCCGGCGTTGATTCGGTCTGGTGTGTGCCCGACGACCCGATCGGTTACGACCTGGCTCTACGTGAAGGTCGCACCCTCGCTGATGTCGCCCCGAAATCGCCGGCGCGGCAAGTCGTAAGAGGGCTAGCGCGGACGATTGGCGATGACCACTGGCCACGGGGAGTAAGGACGCTGCGGATTGCTCGATAAGGTCGACAGGTGAGCGCCGCCACTGACCTCGTCGACCTCGATCGGCTCGAGCCGTGGCTGGTCGAACGCGGCATCCTTGTCGGCCCAGAGCCGTTGGCAGCAGCGCCCCTTGGTGAAGGGCATAGCAATCTCACCTACACCCTCAGCCGCGGCGATACATCCCTGATACTGCGTCGCCCCCCACGTGGCCCTTTGCTCCCTACCGCGCATGACGTCATCCGCGAGGCCGCGATCATGCAGTTGCTCGATGGGCAAGTTCCCGTGCCGCAAGTGGCTGGAGTCTGCGACACGCCTGACGTCATAGGCGCCCCGTTTTATCTCATGCAATCAGTTGACGGTGTTGTGGTTCGTGATCGATTGCCCGACTTCCTAGGCGGCGCGGCTTCCAGCAAGTCCCGCACATCACTCGGTATCGACGTGGCCCGTGTCCTTGGCCAGATCCATCGAGTGCCGTGGAAGCCATTTGTCGCAGCCGGTTACGGGAAAGAGTCCGGCTACCTTGAGCGACAACTCCGGCGATGGAGTGGGCAGCGCGAGGGCGTTAGAGCGGCTGTGGCTGAGTCAGGGGGGCGCGCTCGTGATTTGCCTGACTACGACGTCCTGCGTGATTGGCTCGTGGCGCAGATGCCTGCCGAGGTCGAGCCAACTGTGGTGCATGGCGACTACAAGCTCGACAATTTGATCGTGCGCAGCGCACCCGAAGGCCATGGTGGCGTGGAGATCTCGGCGGTCATCGATTGGGAAATGGCGACAGTCGGAGATCCACGTGCCGACCTTGGATACCTCCTTTCGTTCTGGCCAGAGCCTGGTGAGGTACTGCCCCTCGCCACCCTCGTTACAAGCGCGGAGGGGTTCCCACTGCGTTCGGAGATGATTGAAATCTGGGAGGAGTCAAGCGGTCGGCGGATTGGTGATCCTCGCTGGTTCATGGCCATGGCGGTATGGAAACTCGCGATTCTCTTGGAGGCCAGCTACTACCGGTATCTGGCCGGAACGGCGGACGATCCATTCTTTGCCCAACTCGAACTCGGTGTGCCCGCTTTGTTTTCCCGCGCCAGGAGGATTGCTGATGTCTGAATCGCCGCCGCGTGGGCTCATCGTCGACTGGGGTGGAGTCCTGACCGGTGACACCCGTTCGGTAGTCAGAGCCTGGGCTGAGCAAGACGGCATCGATCTGGATGCTTACGCATCAGTGATGCGTGACTGGTTTGGCCACTCAACCGAGATCGACGCTCGCGCGAATCCGATTTACGCGCTCGAACGGGGTGAAATTGAACTGCCGCACTACGAAGATCGACTCGCGGCTGAACTCACCACTCGTACGGGCAACGTCTACGTCGCGGAGGGCTTGCTGCAGCGCATGTTCGAGTTCTTCGAACATGCCCCGGACATGACGGGTCTGGTGCGACGTGCACGCGGCCTAGGCATCAGGACGGCGCTGCTCTCGAACTCCTGGGGCAACGACTATCCGCGTGAAGGCTGGGACGAGATGTTCGACGTGATCGTGATCTCGGGCGAGGTTGGGATGCGCAAGCCTGAGCCGCGGATCTATGACCACACCCTGGATCTGCTGGGTTTGCCAGCCGCTGAGTGCGTTTTCGTGGACGACCTAAGCGACAACGTCAAGGCCGCGGTGGGTGTCGGAATGATAGGTGTTCGGCACGTCGAATACGAGACCACTTTGGCCGAACTTGAAACTCTGTTCGGACGGTCACTCTCCTAGTTGCCAAAGACGATTCGGTGGTCGGTCCCTCTCCGTGCGACCATGGGAGCACTGGGGGAAAGGCGAGGAGTTCGGGAGAGCCGATGTCAGACAGGCTAAGTGCGCTCGACGTCTCATTCCTGTACCTCGAAGAAGCCACAACCCCCATGCACATTGGCGGTGTCGCGGTCTTCCAAGCCCCCAAGCAGGGCTTTGACATCGACCGATTGACTCACCTGATCGAAGAGCGCATCTCCTTGGTGCCGCGCTATCGCCAGAAGGTCAAATGGGTGCCTGGCCGGGTGGCTAATCCGGTGTGGATCGATGATGCCGAATTCGATGTCCACTATCACGTGCGACGTTCCGCGCTTCCCCGTCCGGGCGACGACACTCAACTTCGAGAACTTGTCGGCCGCATCATGTCCCGGCCGGTCGACCGCAATCGTCCGCTCTGGGAGATGTACCTAGTCGAGGGTCTGCAGAACGGCCGATTCGCTATTTTGACCAAGACTCATCACGCGATGGTCGATGGCGCGGGCGCGCTGGATATCGGTCAGGTCATCCTTGACTTCACTCCCGAGGCCAGGCGAGCCGAGGTTCAAGAGTGGATTCCGCGGAAGGAACCTAGCGACATCGATCTGGTCACCGAAGCCGTGTCCGAGATCGTGCGTAGTCCGGCAGCTGCGATCGATGCCGTGCGCGGTACTGCTGGTGATGTGCGCGAAACAGCTGAACGATTCGGACGTCGGGCCGCTGGATTCGCGGCCGGATTGGCGTCGGCGGCGCTCACGATTGCGCGACCTCCAGCGGAGAATCCGCTCAACCGTCCAATCGGCGAGGCTCGACGATTCGGGATGACCCAGGCTCGTCTTGATGACTTCAAGGCGATTCGCCGGGCACATGGCGGAACCATCAATGACGTTGTGCTGACTGTTGTTTCGGGCGCGCTACGCGAGTGGATGATGACTCGCGGCGAGCCGGTGTCGCCGAGTACGACAGTGCGGGCGCTCGTGCCTACAAGCATGCGCAATGGTGAGGAAGGCTCGGGTAACCACATCGCCGCATTCTTGGTCGACCTTCCAGTGGGTGAGCCGCGGCCGTTGGTGCGCTTGCATCGGGTGACGTTCGAGATGGAGCAGCTCAAATCCACCGGCCAGATGGTCGGCGCCCAGGCGCTGGTCGGGGTTGCTGGTTTTGCGCCGCCGACCTTGCACGCGCTAGGGGCCCGCACCGTCAACGATCTCTCGCGCCGCATGTTCAACCTGGTAGTCACCAACGTGCCCGGGCCGCAGGTGTCGCTCTTTGCTGATGGCGCATTGATGCTCGGCGCATATCCGGTGGTACCACTGGCGAAGGGCCAGGCGGTATCACTTGGCGTCACGTCGTACAACGGTGGCATGTACTTCGGCTTGAACGCCGATCGCGAGGCGATGTCAGATGTCGACGTCCTTGCCGATTGCATCGACACCGCGATCCTTGAGTTGCTCGAAACTTTGCCGGACTCTGAAACTTCGCCTACCGAAGCAGTTACTGAAGCAGTTACGGAAGCAGCTGGAGAAGCCGCGGAAGCCACAGAGGCGGCACCCGCGGCGCTGGCTGAGTCACCGGAGTTAGTCGTCGACCTGCATGAGCCAGTTGAGGTTTCAGCCGATGCCGACCTTCGGGGTGGAGTCTTGGTCAAGCCTCGTCAGGTGTCCTCGGAAGCATCTCGCGGCCTAGTGCCACGCGCCAACCCGGCAAGCCGGCCCGTGTCGGATGGGCGTTCGGACTAGTCCGGATTCGCCCTCGGCGCTGACACTCTCGCCAGTACGGCATGCTGGTCTCGTGCGCATCTATGTTCCGTTGACGGTGTCTGGTCTGGCCACACTCCACAAGCAAGGTCGGATTGGTGTCGAGTCTGGCATCGCTCACGCTGTCACCCCTGCGCTGCGGGCCGCCTGGGAGCAGGCAGATGACGAGGAACTCGAGTACGCAGCCCTGATGGCGGCAGCATTTGGCTCGCTCATGTCGATCAAGGAATCCGGGGCTAGCCCGCGTCGGGTTGTGGCGGCAGTCGATATCGACGACAGTCACGTGGTCGTGGTCGGCACCGACGAGGCTGAAGCGACCGCTGTCGTTGTCGACACTCCCATCCTGATCTCTTGGTGCAAGGCCGTTCACGTCGATTCAGCAGATGCCGAGGGTGAAGTGTCGATTGCGGTCTCTCGGTTGGCTGAGGCGATTGCTGGTAACCGTGACGCGTTGGCGCAGGTGGCTTTGGTCGAGCATGAACTCATGTGGTTCGCCACCCAGGAGATTCCGGACCTGTTGCAGTAAGGGTCGGCCGTCCTCGCGTAGGCGCTACTCGATCTGGCGACCTAAAAACTGTGTGCCGCTAGATCAACTGCGCTCACTTCCAGCTTAGCCGCGGGTTGATCCAATGCCCCTGGTAGCGGCACTTAAGTTCCTATGGTGTAATTGATTGAGAAGTCAACCATTTCTCTTTCAACTACTTGTCCGGAGTACTCTCATGACCCTGTTCCGTCTCGATTCCAGCATCCGCACCGAGGGCTCAATCAGCCGCGCTGTGGCCGATACCGCTGAGGCCGCCTGGCGCGCTGAGCACCCAACCGGCGAGATCATTCGTCGCGACCTCGGCGTCGAGCCGCTGCCCTCCACCTCCTGGCCCACTGCTGTGCTGGCCTCATGGACGCCGGCCGATCAGCACACCGCAGCGCAGCTCGAGGCCGTCGCGCTGGCTGCTCGTCTCGGTGACGAGCTGCTCGCTGCCGACTCCATCATCGTCGCCGTGCCGCTCTACAACTGGGGCATCAGCCAGCACGTGAAGGCCTGGATCGATCTGCTCATCACTGATCCACGCTTTGGCTCCGGCTCCGAGACTCCGCTCAAGGGCCGCTCCGGGCTTCTCGTAATCGCGCGGGGTGGCGCGTACGGCGAAGGCACCCCCCGGTTCGGCTGGGACCACGCCACTGCCTACCTGTCCCTCATTCTTGGTGAGGTCTGGGGCCTTGACCTGCGGGTCGTCGAGGCCGAGTTGACCCTTGCTGAGATCGTCCCGGCCATGGCCGATCTCAAGCCACTGGCTGCGGAGTTCCTTGCCACCGCCCACGCTGCCGCAGCCACCCATGGCCGCGACCTCGGCGAGCAGGCTGCGGCACTCGCTTCCGTGTAGTCGACTACAACGCAAAACGCGGGCGCACCCACACTGGGGCGCCCGCGTTTTGCATGCTCACTGTGTTCATGACGCCGGAACTCCGCTCGCCTTTGGCTCACGCTGAAGGATCAGATGGTCGTCCAGGCTGGGGCTTGATGTGGGCGCAAACCCTTGGAGCAGAGCAGATCTTGCCTATGCAAGTCGCTCAAGGGCGAGCGTTTGCTCACGACGCAAGAAGCGCTGCATCTGTTCCAACGCAAATTGCTCGAGTTTGCCGCCCACAAACGGGATCACAGCTTTGATGTCTGCACTGATCAGCACGATCGAGCCGTCCGCCGTGGGACGGAGTTCAAGGGGACCCTCGATCGTGATCGGAGCACCTTCGATAGTCACCGAGACGCGTCCGTCGCGACTTCCGTCTGCAGCCGCGGCACCAAAGCTTCGAGTCTCGGTCAGTCGCAGCGTGTCACCGACGACGGCCTTCGCGTAGGACGGTAAGTCGGCGGGTAGCGACCGGCGCGACACCATCACTGCACCACCGTCATCGGTTGGCGTGACGCTGACCTCGACGTTGTTGCCGCCGGTTGCGATCGCAACGGCTTCAAGGTAAGCCGGATCAGTCACCATCTCGTACGCGGCGGCGGTCGATACGGGCAAGGTCAGGTTTGACGACAAGGTCGTGGCCACAGAAAGTCCTCCGGTTGAAATGTTCGACGACACCACAATGCCTCATCCAAGCTATGCCTGGGGCACAACTGCCAACTCATCGGTCTAGGGTGGTGATGTTCGCGCAACGGCGCGCGATCACTGAGCTGCGAAGAGGCGACGCGTCGTGCTTGACAGCATTGGTCCCGCGGGCACCAGTCCCGTGGACGGCGATGCTCTCGCTGAACCCAAATCGCTTGATCAGGCCGGCTCTGCCGAAGTCGCGCGACGGCTCGGTGTTGCCAAGGATGAGTTGCTGGCTCGTTCGATCGCCACTTTGCCAGTGGGCCAAGCGGAATCGCGTTCATCGCTGATCGAGCACTACTACCGGCATGTGGCCCCCGAGGACTTGCTCGGACGTTCAACCGTCGAGATCCTCGGCGCGGTCGATAGCCACCTGCGCATAGCGCAGATGCGTCCGCAGGGTACCTCTTTGGTTCACGCATTCACCCCGGCTGTTGAGTCCGACGGCTGGTCGGTCGCGCACACCGTGGTTGAGATCGTCACCGATGACATGCCATTCCTCGTCGACTCGGTCGCCGCAGCAATTAGTGGGATGGATCGGGCAATTCACATCGTCGTGCACCCGCAGTTCGCCGTCAGCCGTGATGTGGCGGGGCAGTTGCACGACATCCAACCGCTCGATGAGGACATGGTCGTACCAGCCGACTTGATCATCGAGTCGTGGATGCACATCGAGATCGATCGAGAGACCGACGGCCCCGACCTTGCGATGATCGAACGCGAGATCCAAGGCGTGCTTCGTTCCGTGCGCGAAGCCGTAGAGGATTGGCCGCGCATGGTGTCCAGGGCCCGCAGAGCCGCCGAGGAATTGGTGGCGAACCCACCACCGACGGTTGATGAATCAGAGATTGCTGAATCGGTGGCTTTCTTGCAGTGGCTAGCCGAGGGCAACTTCACGTTCCTCGGGTTCCGCGAATATGTGCTGAGCGAGGATGGCGAGTACATCAATGCCACCTCGGGCAGCGGCCTTGGGATCATGCGCTCCGACCGCTCCGCATCTCGAGCCGCGAGCAAACTCTCGCCGGAGGTCAGGGCGTTGGCACGTGACCCGCACGTGTTGATCCTCACCAAGGCCAACAGCAAGTCCACCGTGCACCGTCCGACCTATCTCGACTACGTCGGAGTGAAGACCTTCGACTCAGCCGGCGTCGTAGTGGGGGAGCACCGCTTTCTCGGCCTCTACACCGCGACTGCATATACGACCTCAGTAATGTCGATTCCAGTGCTCCGCCGCCGTGCGGCCCAGGTGCTGGACGATTCGGGCTTCCGCATGGAGGGCCATTCGTACAAGGACTTGGTTCAGCTTCTCGAGAGTTACCCCAGGGACGAACTCTTCGAGCTTGAGACCGACGAACTCAGGGTCACTGCTCTGGCTGTTCTGCATATGCGCGACCGTCGACAGACTCGGCTGTTCATGCGCCGCGATCGATACGCGCGCTTTGTGTCCTGCCTGGTCTATCTGCCGCGAGACAGGTACACGACATCAGTTCGCCACGAGATGACCAGGATTTTGAAGGAGCAATTCGGCACCGATCTGGTTGATTACACAGCGCGCGTATCCGAGTCGATGCTGGCCCGAGTTCACTTCGTGGTTCGTAGCACCAACGGTGTCGCACTCCCGCAGGTCGATCATGATCGCCTCGAAGGGTTGTTGGCTCTGGCCACCCGATCATGGGAGGACGACTTCATTGACGCGCTGCACTATCTAGCGGACGAAGAGGAAGCCGCGCGACTCCTCCGCGAATACGTCGATGTCTTCCCAGAGGCCTACAAAGAGGACTTCGATGCGGGTACTGCCGTGGAGGACATCCGCCGACTCGATGCCCTCAGCCAACTCGGCGAGGTTGCACTGCACCTGTACGAGCCATTCGAGTCCGGCCTTGGCGAACGTCGGCTGAAGATCTTCCGACGGGGTGAGTCGATCTCGTTGTCGAGAGTGCTCCCCGTCCTGCAACACATGGGCGTCGAGGTCATTGACGAGCGTCCGTACGACATCAACTTGGCTGACGGCTCGACCATGTGGATCTATGACTTCGGCCTCCGCCTTGAGAGCAGCCCCATGCATGATGTGAGCGGGTTGCCGAGCCGGTTCGAGGATGCCTTTCGCGCGGGTTGGCAAGGCGATGCTGAGGTCGATGAACTTAATGCGCTGGTGGTTTCGGCTGGGCTCACCTGGCGGCAGATCATCATCATTCGGGCACTTACTCGTTATCTACGACAAGCCGGAACGTCGTTCAGCCAGTTCTACATCGAGTCCTGCATCAACGCGAATATTTCGATTTCGTGCATGCTGGTTGATTTGTTCGAGGCGAGGTTTGACCCCAGCCGAGATCACGCGCGTGACACGGTAGTTGCGCACATCCGTGCGGAGATCGCCAAGTCTCTCGAGAACGTTGGCAGTCTGGATCACGACCGCATCTTGCGTTCGTTCCTCGCTTTGATCGATGCCACTTTGCGTACGAACCACTTCCAGACAGATGGCGACGGCAACGCTAAGCCGTACGTGAGCATGAAGTTCGACCCCTCGCTAATCCCTGATCTGCCCGCACCTCGGCCGAAGTTTGAGATCTGGGTCTATAGCCCGCGCGTCGAGGGCGTCCACTTGCGGTTCGGTTCGGTTGCGAGAGGCGGTCTGCGCTGGAGTGATCGACGCGAGGACTTCCGTACCGAAGTCTTGGGTCTGGTTAAGGCGCAGATGGTCAAGAACGCAGTGATCGTGCCGGTCGGCGCCAAGGGCGGATTCTTTGTCAAGAACTCGCCTGATCCAGTTCGTGACCGCGAAGCCTGGCTCGCGGAAGGTATCGCGTGCTACCGCATCTTTATCTCGGCTTTGCTTGATATCACTGACAATCTCGTCCACGGGGCCGTGGTGCCACCGCCTCAAGTGGTACGTCACGACCCTGATGACACCTACCTTGTTGTCGCCGCTGACAAAGGAACGGCGACCTTCAGCGACATCGCCAACGAGGTGGCGCAGTCTTACGGATTCTGGCTCGGAGATGCGTTCGCATCTGGTGGCTCGGTGGGCTACGACCACAAGGTCATGGGCATCACCGCCCGAGGCGCGTGGGAATCAGTCAAGCGGCACTTCCGTGAATTGCAAGTCAATACGCAAGCCGACGACTTCACGGTCGTCGGTGTCGGCGATATGAGTGGCGACGTGTTCGGCAATGGGATGTTGCTGTCTGAGCACATCAAGTTGATCGCGGCGTTCGACCATCGACACGTCTTTCTCGATCCATCCCCCGACCCCGTTGCCTCGTCCGCGGAGCGCCGTCGATTGTTTGACCTGCCGCGTTCGAGTTGGGCTGACTATGACGCTGCGCTGATCAGCGACGGCGGAGGTGTCTACGCTCGAACTGCCAAGTCGATTCCGGTCAGTGTTGCCGTCCGATCTGCGCTGGGTATTGCTGCGGATGTCGAACACCTGACTCCTGCCGACCTCATGCGAGCGATCCTCACTGCGCCAGTGGATCTGGTGTGGAACGGCGGAATCGGCACCTATGTGAAGTCGAGCCGTGAGACACACGCCGACGTCGGCGACAAGGCCAACGATGCGATCCGGATCGACGGCCAGCAGTTGCGCTGTCGGGTAGTCGGCGAGGGTGGCAACCTTGGATTCACCCAGTTGGGCCGCATCGAGGCTGCACAAGCGGGGGTTCGGCTCAATACCGACGCCATCGACAACTCGGCGGGTGTCGATACCTCCGATCATGAGGTCAACATCAAGATCCTGCTCGACCAAGCGATTCGTGATGGGCTCCTCGATGGTGATCAGCGCAACGTGTTGCTCGCCCAGATGACCGATGACGTGGCGCAACTCGTCCTTCGAGACAACTACGTGCAGAACATCGTTTTGGGTAACGCGCGGGTGCAGTCCTCCGCATTGTTGACCGTGCACCAGCGGTTCATCCGGGCGCTGGAGGCGAGCGGTGACCTCGACCGAGGCCTGGAATACCTGCCCAGCGACGCTGAGATCGAAGCGCGTCATGCGGCGCTACACGGCCTCACTTCCCCAGAACTCGCTGTGCTGCTGGCCTACGCAAAGATCACGCTGACGGCTGATCTGCTTGAGACGCCGTTGGCCGAGGAGCCATGGTTTGGCGGAGCTTTGCGCCGCTACTTCCCTCAGCAGATCGCCGATCGCTTTGACGCGGTGCTTGATTCCCATCCGCTGCGTCGCCAGATCGTGATCACCGGTGTGGTCAACGACATGGTGAACCGCGGTGGAGTCTCGTTCGCTTTTCGGGCGGGTGAAGAGACTGGCGCGGGCCCGGTCGAGGTGGCACGTGCGTACACCGTTGCTCGCGAAGTATTCGCACTGCCGGTGTTTTGGAGTCAGGTCGAGGCGCTCGACAACAAGGTGCCCACGGCGGCGCAATGCTCGCTCCTCTTGGAGAGCCGTCGTCTGCTCGATCGAGCCACGCGCTGGGTGATCATGTCGCGAGGTGGTCGTGTTGATGTTGAAGGTGAGATCGACCGGTTCCGTGGTGAGGTCGCCCGCCTTGCGCCTCTTGTGCCCCAATTGCTCGTGGGGGTCGAGCATGAGCGCTGGGTGCGTCGCACCGATGAGTTGCAGGCGCTAGGAGCCCCACGCGAGTTGGCGGCTGAGACCGCTTCACTGCTCGACGTCTACGGGTTGCTCGACGTCATCGAAGTGGCGTGGGCAACCAACACCGACGCGTATGACGTTGCGCGCTTGTACTTCGTGTTGTCAGAGCGCTACGAGGTCGATCGGATGCTGGTTCGCATCACGCGACTGCCTCGAGACGATCGATGGAGTGCGCTGGCGCGCGCTGCGTTGCGCCACGACCTCTACGGGGCGCTCAGTGGGCTCACGCGCAGCGTGATCGACAGCACACCAGAGATGACTGAGCCCACGGCCCGCATCGAATCATGGGAATCCCTTCAATCAGAAGGACTTGCGCGTGCGCGAGCAACCCTCGATGAGATTGCTGAACTCGAGCAGTTCGATCTTGCGACGTTGTCGGTGGCACTGCGAACCATCCGCACCTTGGTGCGCAACGGCTCCTAGCGCCGATCGATTCCGCCTCGGGTTACTGCTAGGCCAGGTGAGTGACACCGCGTCCACTCCTTCGGTCGGTGTGCTCTCAAGTTGCTCACCGATGCACTGCATGTGGGGGAATGCGCTGTCCTTTGGGCCGGGCGGTTCCTAGGGTCAACAGTGATGCACCACCCACGGCTAGGACGCCCCGGGTTCGACGATCCCGCCGGGTGTATCGCCAGCCGAGGTTAGTTGCCTCATGAACCCTGGAGCGTGCGGTGCTATCCACCGACACCCTCACCCCTGTGGTGATCGACCGAGTGCGCGCCGTCGTCCGCGATCGGGGGACTGACCCAGCCACGGACCCGCGCGCCGTTCGAGCAGCCATCCTCGACATCCTCGACGAAGTGGCGCGTGAGCAGATTGATGTGGCGCCCGGAGCTGATGAGCTCACAGCGTGGGCCGTTGAAATTCATGATGCGATCGCCGGCTACGGACCGCTGCAGCGACTCTTCGATGATCCGGACGTTGAGGAGATCTGGTTCAACGAGCCGGCCCGGGTCTGGTGCGCTCGACGTGGTCGGAGCGAACTCACCACGGTGGTCCTGACCGAGACGCAGATCCACGATCTGATCGAGCGCATGCTTCGAACTAGCGGACGACGAGTCGACGTGAGCTCACCGTTCGTTGATGCACTGATGCCCGACGGATCGCGCCTTCACGTCGTGATACCTGATGTCACCCGCAGGCACTGGGCAGTCAACATCCGCCGGCATGTACTGCCGGCATCGCGGCTCGAGGACCTCGTCTCGATCGGGACCCTCACTGCCTCGGCCGCAAGATTCCTTGGTGCTGCTGTGGTTTCGGGCCTCAACATTGTTGTTGCCGGAGGTACGCAAGCTGGCAAGACGACTCTGCTCAGCTGCCTTCTCAACGCTGTGCCAGCCCATGAACGCGTCATCACCTGTGAGGAGGTGTTCGAACTTCGCGTCGACCGACCGGACTGGGTAGCGATGCAGACGCGGCAGTCGGGGCTGGAGGGAACCGGGGAAGTCACGCTTCGCCGTCTCGTGGTCGAGGCACTGCGCATGCGCCCACACCGGCTGGTCGTGGGTGAGGTGCGACAGGCCGAAGCATTGGATCTATTGGTGGCGCTCAATTCAGGTATGCCGGGCATGACCAGCCTGCATGCCAACAGCGCTCGTGACGCGTTGTTGAAGCTTTGCGTGTTGCCAATGTTGGCTGGCGAGAACGTAACTGCGGCATTCGTGGTTCCCACAGTCGCGTCGTCGGTTGATCTGGTCATCCATGCGGCGACCGGGATCGATGGACGGCGACGCGTGCGTGAGGTGGTCGCTATATCTGGACGCACGGAGGGTGACACGATCGAGACTTCTGACATATTCAGTATTCGTAACGGAGAACTGTTGCGCGGCAACGGATTCCCGCCGCAGGTAGAACGGTTCGCCGCGCATGGAATCGACGTCATAGATCTGCTCGGGCGTGCCTGATGGGTGCGATTTGTGGTCTGGCTCTCGGCCTTGGCTTGCTGCTGTCATTCCAGTGGTGGTCGACTCGTTCGGAGGTTGCGCTGATTGTCGCGCCTTCGAGGTTGCGCCGACGCCTCGATGCTTCGGGGCTCGCCGATCTCGCGGTCGGTCGCCTGATCATCGCCTCGATCGGTTCGTTGCTCGCCGTTACCGTGCTCATGCTGCTGCTCACTGGCTCACTTGTCGTGGGTCTTGCCTGCGGCACAATAGGCGCCTCCGCCCCCTTCCTGATGGTCAGCAATCGATCGGATCGGAGACGTCAGGCTCTCGCGGCGGCTTGGCCCGATGCTGTCGACGACCTCGCCTCAGCTGTTCGTGCCGGCCTATCCCTGCCAGATGCACTTGTGGCGTTGTCGGATCGTGGGCCGATCGAATTGCGCGGACCATTCTCGCGATTCGGGGCCGACTATCGAGTCACCGGATCCTTCGTGACCTGCCTCGACCGACTCAAAGCAGATCTTGCTGATCCCGTGGGAGACAGAGTGATCGAGGCGTTGCGGCTGGCTCGTGACGTAGGTGGTGGCGAACTTGGTCGGCTCCTTCGCACACTGTCATCAGTGCTGCGCGAAGATGCGCGCGCTCGAGGTGAGTTGATTGCCCGCCAAAGCTGGGCCGTCAATGCTGCCCGACTAGCGGTGTGTGCCCCGTGGGCGACGTTGATCCTGATGTCGCTGCGCCCGGGCGGGTTGACCTCTTACAACTCGTTGGCAGGGCTGCTCGTCCTCGCCATCGCCGGTGGAATGAGCATGGCGGCCTACGTGCTGATGCGCCGGATCGGAAAGTTGCCTATCGATGAACGTGTGCTGTCATGACCCTGTCGATTGGCGCGTTGGCTGGTGGTCTGGCGGCTTGTGGCGGGCTGCTGGTGATATCGGGAGTTCTGGCGCGGCGGCCGATGTCGCTTGCGCATCGTGTCGGCCCGTATCTTGCTGGCCCCTCGACCGCGGCGAGTGCGCGGGATGACGCTGGGGTCAGACGGGATACATCCACCTTGGGCCGGATCTATGGCCCCATCGCTCTGTTGGTCGCCCGCCGGATCCAGACATGGCTCGGGCACGAGGACGAGATTCGTCGTCGCCTCGTCGCGGCCGGACGTCACGAGGCTTCGGCGCTGGATCATCGTCTCTCTCAGGTCGTCTGGGCTACGGCATCGACCGGAATCGCTGCTTTGGCACTGATGCTTCTCGCGACCACGAGTGGTGCAGTAAGCCCAGTCGCCGGGCTGGTCCTCCTTGTCGTTGGTGGCCTCATGGGCGCACTCTCGTGTGACCGCGCGTTGACCCGTGAGGTCACTCGTCGTCGCGCTCAGGTGCGTGCAGGGCTGCCTGCCGTTGCTGACCTTCTTGCCCTGGCTGTCGGATCTGGCGAGTCACCCGCCGCGGCCCTCGACCGGGTGGGGCGGGTCGCTCGTGGCCCTCTCGCCGATGAATGTCGACGTGCTTGTGCCGATACCGCCAGTGGTGTCTCGTTCCTGGACGCCCTGGATGGGATGGCTGAGCGCGTTGATATCCCGTCGGTTCGCCGATTCGTCGATGGACTCTCGATCGCGGTCGGACGAGGTACGCCGTTGGCTGATGTGTTGCGTGCCCAAGCAGGAGATGCCCGCGCGGATCTACACCGCTCCCTGCTGGAGATAGCCGGCCGCAAAGAACTGCTGATGCTGCTTCCTGTTGTGTTTCTTGTTCTTCCGACCGTGGTACTCGTCGCGCTATTTCCGGCGATTTCCGCGTTGACGTCGGTTGCGCCATGAGGGCGCGTGTCCAATTCGTCCGTCCCCTAAGGAGTTCTGCCATGTCCGTTCGCTTCACTCTTTCCGCCACTCATTTCGCGACCCGTCTCGCCGCGCGCCTCCAGGTTCGCCTCATGGAGGAGCGCGGCGACGTACCGGGCTGGGTCCTCGTCGCGGTCATGACCGCTGGCTTGGTCACTGCCTTGTGGCTGGTGGCTGACACGCAACTCACTGGTGTGCTCAACCGAGCCATTTCCTCAGTCACCAAGCCCTAGCCGTGCCTCGTCTGTGTCCGCTGCGTCGGGTTCAACGGATCGACGACGACGGTTCGGCGGTCGTCGAATTCGTTGTCATCATCCCGGTGTTTCTGCTGGTACTGCTCGCAGTTACGCAAGTGACACTCGCGCTGCACGTTCGAGCGACATTAGCTTCGGCCGCGGCGGAAGGTGCTCGTGTGGCAGCGCTTTCCGGGTCGAACTCGATCGCCGGTGAGCGTCGGGTGCGTGCAGTCCTCGCTGGCAATGTTGCGGCGGACGTCATCGACACTGTGCGAGTTCGGGCTCGCACTACGGCTGGGTTGCGCACGATCGATGTCGAAGTGCGTGCTCGAATCCCGCTCATCGGCCTACTCGGACCAACGGCGTTGGTCGTACACGGGCATGCGCTGGCGGAGCCGTGAAGATTCCACTGCACCAAGCGAATCCGCGTGATGACGGGGCCGCGATCCTCGAAGTTCTGGTCCTGGGGGTCGGCCTGCTCGTCCCGCTCCTCTACGCCGCTATGAGCGTGATGGCAGTTCAGTCGGCTTCATTCGCGGCGACCGCGGCCGCGCGTGAATCAGCGCGGGCCTACGTCGATGCGGCAACTCCAGCGCAGGGCATTGCCCGTGCTCGCGTCGCTGCGCGCCTCGTCCTCGCCGACTCGGGATTGGCCGCGGTGGCCCCGCGCATCACCTGCATTGGTGGATGTCAGGTGCCGGGGTCACGAGTCGACGTGTCCGTTGTGGTCTCGGTTCGGTTGCCGCTCATCCCGGGTGCGCCATCGGTCACTGTCAGCGGGCAGGAGTCGATGCCCGTTGACCGATTCCGCTCAGTGCCATGAGGCGATGCCGCGATGATCGAGGTTCGATGCTGCCGCTCGTCGTTGTCGCAGTTGTCATGGTCACCGCGTTGGTCACGGTGGTTACCGATGTTGGCGCCTTGTGGCTCAGTCGTCGGTCGTTACAGGCAACGGTTGACGGTGCAGCGCTCGCTGGCGCCCGTGCCGTCGACCTCGCAGCGATCTACGCAGGTGGATCGACCGGCGATCTTGCGCTCGACCCGCCCGCGGTCCGTGTCGCGGTTCGCGACTACACGAGAGCGATCCCGTCGGTACGTGAGCTCGCCGGATTTCGCGTCGTCTCCGTTCGAGTAAGCGGGGCTGTGGTGACGGTGCGAGCAAATGCCTTGGTGCGCTTGCCATTTGTGGCACTGGTTACCAGTCGAAGCATCGTGATTACTGCAGAGGCATCTGCTAGAACGTCGGTTGGCTAGCAAGGTGACTCGTCTGGAGTAGTGGCCCGTGCAACATCGCACATTTTGCCGCATAGTCAGTGACACTGCCTTCTAGTGTTGAGGATCACCGATGCCCGACGTGCGCCGACTCGCCCTTGTGCCGCTGATTGCCACAGCAGGCATGCTCGCTGGGGTGTTGCCCTCTGCTGCGGTCGCCAATGCGCACAACGCGGTTGGTACTCAGGCCGTCGTTGCACCCGTCGCCACCACGATGCTGGTCAAGGGCCAACTCGCTCTAGGCGCGGATTACTCCGTCATCGCGGTGCAAGGCAATGGCCGGGCCGTGCGGGCAACTGCGGATGCCACCGGTGCCTTCAGGTTGCGGCTTCCCACGACCTCTGGCGTGAGTTTCACCATCGTCAAGCCGAACGGCAACTACTACGGCCCGGTCCTGCTGGCGACTAGCACCTCGCGAACACTCACCTACGAGTTCATCAAACGGGGCGTGCCTGCATCAGGAGTCCTTGATCTCGGGACGGTCGTGCGCAAGGCCGGCTACGCAGTGACCACGTTTCCGGCGACGCCCGCAGGCACAGCTGCTGCGAAGCGGCTTGCCCTCATCGTCAACATGGCGCCAGCAGTGTCGGCCCGTGCAGTCGCTGGTAAACCAGTCGGCGCCGGAGTCCTCGGATTGGTCAAGGTCAGTACCGCGCAGGTACGTGCAGCCGGCGACGGTGCTGCCATCGACAGCGATCGTGACGGCGTCATCAACGCATTCGACATCGATGACGACGGAGATCTGATTCTCGACAACGTTGACTCCCTAGATCGACGGGGAAGCATCACATTGGTTGGGCGAGTTGGGCTATCAATTCACGCACTTGGAGTTGCGCCGCTGACAACTTCAGTTGCAGCCCTTCGAATCGCTAGCGTCTATGACTCGATTGATCCCGAGTTGACCGACGTGATCAATGTCAACGCTGACTCGACCCCGGCATTCTCGTTCCGCAAACTCGACACGAGTCTGGTGAACAAGCTGAATATTGCGGTGCCGGCCGTCGCGGGCGCCACCCGGCTGTACTGCGCTGGTCAGGTCTACTGCGGAGTGGGGCAGTCGGTCGCGTTCGCAGACTGGACCCAGGGCCCGACCATGCAGTGGCCCGTTGGCGTCACTGATCCGACTCTGACTCGCAGCGAGATCGCGCCCGGCGACGTCTTCCTCGAGAAGGTCAACGGCTACTACTACCCGGGCGACCTGTCGATGCTGTTCCTCACGACCCCAGCACTGGCTTCGTATCAACTGATCGACGACACGGGCAACTTCGTTGGTTCGCCCACTCCCGTCAACTACACCGATCAAGGTGCCAGCGCGGGTACTGCAAGCCTGCCGATCCAGGTGCCCTCAGGTGGGAAGGTGAAACTGTCCTTCAACCGTCCGCAGCGCCTCGCTGGGCCTGGCGAAATCGGCTTCGGGCCGTCGCACCGGTTCATCGATATTGGCCGTCTCACCTACAACGTAGGCCTGCCAGATGCCCCAGTCGGAATGTCCGGCGGGGTAGGCGGCAACTGCAAGGCCAGCCTGCTCACAACTCCAAGTGGGGACTACCTGGCCGAGGGTGTTGCCGACTCGACGACAGACAGCTCCAACGCTGGGCGCACCATCTCGTTCATCATCGATCTTGATCAGTGTGCACAAAACAACGGGTGGGCAGGTAGCGACTGGTCACAGATCACGTTCGACATCAGCGCTCAGGGCCCCTTCGGCGACGCCTCGTCGCAGAAGGTGTTCTTCGCGCGGATCTGACCGTGAAGCCCTACTACCTGACGGGTGGACGGGCGCTGTCTGCGAGACGACTACCCTGTGCACGTGGCCACTGTCGATCCTGCTGATCAGCTCAAGGAGTACAACACGACGCTTGCCAGCGTCGAGAAGGTGCTCGATATCCCAGCAATGCGGGTCGAGGCGGCACGGCTCGAGGCCGAAGCCAGCGCACCTGACCTGTGGGATGACCAGGCCAAGGCCCAAGCAGTCACCTCTCGGCTGTCGTTCGCCCAGGGCGAGATCTCGCGGGTCACTCGCTTGCGCCAACGGCTCGACGACGTCGCTGTGATGTTCGATCTGGCTGAGGAGATGGGCGACGAAGACACCAGGATCGAGGCTGAACGCGAACTCGACGCTCTGGGCAAGTCGATCGGCGAACTCGAAGTGCGCACGCTTCTTTCCGGCGAGTACGACGCTCGAGAAGCCCTCGTCACCGTTCGCTCCGAAGCCGGTGGAGTCGACGCTGCTGACTGGGCCGAAATGTTGCTGCGCATGTACACGCGCTATTGCGAGCGCCACGGTTGGTCGTACGAGATCTACGACACCTCCTACGCCGAAGAGGCCGGAATCAAGTCGGCGACATTCGCCGTCAAGGCCCCCTATGCATACGGCACGCTCTCGGTTGAGCAAGGCACGCATCGTCTGGTTCGTATCTCGCCGTTCGACAATCAGGGCCGCCGGCAAACCTCGTTCGCCGGTGTTGAAGTCATCCCGGTCGTCGAGCAGACAGATCACATCGAGATCCCCGAGGACGAGATGCGGATCGACGTTTTCCGCTCGAGCGGGCCTGGTGGTCAGGGCGTGAACACCACGGACTCTGCCGTTCGCATCACGCACCTGCCCAGCGGCATCGTGGTCTCGTGTCAGAACGAGCGCTCGCAGATCCAAAACCGCGCGTCAGCGATGGCGGTCCTGCAAGCCAAACTGCTTGAGCGCAAGCGTCAAGAAGAACAGGCCAAGATGGACGCACTCAAGGGCGACACTGCGGGCTCATGGGGAAATCAGATGCGTTCCTACGTGCTGCACCCATACCAGATGGTCAAGGACCTGCGCACTGAGGTTGAGACCGGTAACACAACAGCCGTGCTCGACGGTGAGATCGACGAGTTCGTCGAGGCTGGCATTCGCTGGCGCCGAACCAGCGCCTAGCCCGGCCGCTCACCCTTAACCGGGTCTTGCCTGGCAGATGGTGGTGACGTGTAGGCCGTGGCGCTGAAGGGCCTGGTGCAGGCGCGTGGCCTTCTCGTTCACAACCGGTACGGTCTTCGGCATGGGCGGCGGGCAGAGTGAAGAAATTTCCTGCATTCGGTGTCGCCGCGCCGTCTCGCGCGGGTGTCGTGGTGCGAGGCTGACGCGATGACCCAGGGATCGCGATGGGGTATGACGCCGCGCCAGAGCATCGAGCGCGAGGCTGGGCGGACTGGGCGCGACTCGGTCGTACGAGGATGCCGTGCCCTCATTCGTGGAGAAGAGGCGGACCCGCAACTCGTCCTCGCACTCGGCGGTCCGCACGCGCGCAGGGTCCTGGACGCTGGTCACCCCGCAGATGACTACTGGCTCAGGGTGTGGGGCCTGCGGGGGTTGCTCTGGGCTTGGTCCGCCGAGGCCAGCCCTGAGATCCGACAGTCGCTGAGGGACCCGGAATGGCGTGCGCGAGAGATGGCGCTCAAGGTGGTGGCTCGCCATTACGTTGACGACTTGCTCGAGGACGTCCTGGAACTCAAGAACGACCGCATCGACCGAGTCCGCCGCCAGGCGGTGAGGTGCGAAGCCGTGCTGGCCAGCCAAACCCCGGAGCGGCCCTAAGTGCCACTCGATCTAAGAACCGTCCCGGTTGGGATCCCAGCAAAATGCGGTAGTCATCACCCCCAGATGCAGGCCACAGCCGGGTTGTCGCGGCACGCCTTGTCCGTCAGCACTGCTCTGAAAACGACGAGAAGGCTCTGGGATGGGGGTCCCGGAGCCTTCTGCGCGCGGGCTCGAGCCTTGGCTCAAGTTGTTGGACCGGGGCATCTAGCCAAGGCGCCTCTGGTGCGGTCGCTGGATCCACGCGGGCGATGCTGAACTCTTACCTGGGCTGATGTCGGTGTCTCTGGGGGGACTATCGGCAGGTCGATGGTGGGTCTGTAGCGATCACCGCGAAAAGTTTTTGGTCTCATTCTTCGTAGTCCCTGACGTGCTGCTGCGCGCGCGCCTGATCGTGACTACTGCGGTCGTCCGGCTGGGTGATTCTTGGTGGCTGTCGAGCACGATGTGGCGGACTCAACCACGCCGAGAGGGTCAGCGGCAGGGCACAGGACATTTCGCGACGTAGACTCAAAGAACGCTTTACCGCAAACCGTGCTTTACCGGCGTCCAGCAAGGAGTTCCCCACCGTGATCCGGTTCGACAACGTCACCAAGCTCTACGCCAATCAGGCGCGGCCGGCTTTGGACAACCTGTCGGTCGAGATCGACAAGGGTGAATTCGTCTTCCTCGTGGGGGCGTCCGGCTCGGGCAAGTCGACCTTCTTGAAGCTGTGCCTCAAGGAGGAGCGGCCCACCAGTGGGGCGATCCACGTGGCAGGCAAGGACCTCAACCACTTGTCGCGGTGGAAGGTGCCAGCGCTGCGGCGCCAGGTCGGCACGGTGTTCCAGGACTTCCGGCTGCTGCCGAACAAGACCGTTCAGCAAAACGTTGCCTTCGCCCTCGAGGTGATCGGACGACCCACCAGCCACATCAAGAAGGTTGTTCCTGAGGTGCTCGATCTCGTCGGGCTCGAAGGTAAGTACGACCGCATGCCCGACGAACTCTCCGGTGGTGAGCAGCAGCGCGTCGCAGTTGCGCGCGCCTTCGTCAACCGCCCGATGATCCTGATTGCCGACGAGCCCACCGGAAACCTTGATCCCTCCACCAGCGTTGGAATCATGAAGTTGCTCGACCGAATCAATCGCACTGGAACCACAGTGGTTATGGCCACGCACGACGCCGCAATCGTCGATCAGATGCGCAAGCGCGTCATCGAACTCGAAGGTGGGCTGCTAGTGCGAGACCAAAGCCGCGGTGTCTACGGATACGCCCGCTAGCCCTGCTCGTATCCGGCATCTGACGACGTTAGGACCCCACACCGATCATGCGCGCAGGACTCATCTTCGACGAAGTAGGCATTGGCCTTCGTCGTAATCTCACGATGTCGATTGCGCTCGTCATCACGTTCGCGGTGTCGCTAAGCCTGCTAGGCGCAGCGTTGCTCGTGCGCGACCAAGTCGATGTTATGAAGGACTACTGGTACGACAAGGTCCAAGTCTCGATCTTCTTGTGTACCAAGAACTCTGACACTCCCAGTTGTAGCGCGGGTGCGGTCACTAGCGTGCAGAAGGACCAGATCAAGGCCGACCTCGAATCGTTGAAGCCACTGGTCCAAGAGGTCTACTACGAGTCAAGTACCGAGGCATACCAGCGCTTCAAGGAGCAGTTCAAGAACTCCCCAATCGCGCAGAACGCCAGCCCTGACGCACTCCCTGAGTCCTTCCGGGTGAAGCTGGCCGATCCCACCAAGTACGACGTCATCGCCAGCGCCTTCCAGGGCCGGCCTGGCATCGACAACGTGGTCGATCAGCGCAGCCTGCTCGACAAGTTCTTCCAAGTGCTCGGCGGGCTGCAGAAGTTGGCGCTCGTTATTGCCGGAGCCATGATTTTGGTGACTGTGTTGCTCATCGCCAATGCCATGCGGGTAGCCGCATTCAATCGGCGCCGCGAGACCGGCATCATGCGGTTGGTTGGCGCGAGTGACTTCTACATCCAGATGCCCTTCCTGCTCGAGGCTGCGATCGGTGCCGCGATCGGTGCTGGGCTTGCGGCACTGGTGATGGTGGGTACGAAGATCGTTTTGATCGATCGGATCTTGACCCCGCAGTTCACGATCACGCCATTCATCGGTTGGGATGCCGTGGTGCGGGCGTCCTTGATGCTCCTCCTGACTGGTCTCGTGCTGGCTGTGGTCACCGCGTTCTTCACCCTGCGGCGCTACCTGCGCGTCTGATCGCCAGCCGCACTCCGCTGCCGGGTCGATCAAGGCCAGGCCCTCGGGCAAGGGCTCGTTCGCGCTGAGCGGGTCGTGCCTGGGTAGCGCTTGATGCGCCCGCCCGACCGTCCTCACCGAGGCGATCTTGGACGATTCTTGGACGAGTCGCTGACCAGTTCGTACCCATCTGCGGGTTATGTTGAAGAGTCGTATACCCCATCAGCCACATTAGTCACACCAGTCACGACCAACGAGGGAGGTCATCACCCGTGTACGCACGCGTGGCGAGGCCTTCGATGGTTGCTGCCGTCGCCTTCGTCGCGACCTTGTCGCTCGTGCTTGGTGGGGTGTCACCCGCCGCCGCGAATCACAAGATCGACCATAAAGTCGCGCAGGCTTCGGATGATCTTGCGGCTGCATCCAAAGCGGTAACCAAAGCCATCGCGGCTCTCGCCCGCGCTCGCAAAGAACTGCCCGCCGCTCAGGCTGAGGTGCTCACTGCCACCGCGTTGCTGGCGCAGGCGCAGGCTGATCATGATCTCGCGAGCGCCGCATCCACTCGAGCTGCCGACACGGCCAAGGTGGCCGCGCGCAACGTGGCCAAAGCCGAAGTTGCGATCGCATCCACTACCGGTCAGATCGGCGACTTAGTGCGCGCCGTCTACACCCAAGGGCCATACGTCGAGATGGCCGCGATTCTGAGCGCTGCGACGCCGTCAGATTTCCTCGACCAGCTTGAGGCGATCCGCGCGGTATCGCGATCCCAGAACCAGGCCCTGTCCGATCTACGGGTGGCTCAAGCCGATCTTGCTCTGGCTAGCGCGGTAGCGCAGCAGGCGACGTTGCGAGCTAAGGCCACGAGTAAGAAGGCGTCGAGCACGTTGAAGGTCGCAGCGAAGGCTGCGACCCGCGCTGCGGCTGCGAAGGCCAACGTCGAAAGAATCGTCAACTCGCGGACAGGCGCGCTCCGTGTGGCCGCCCGCGAAAAGGCTTCGGTAGCAAAGAAATACGCGGCTTTACGTGCAGAGCAACGGCGGATTCGTCGGCTTGAGCAGAACTCGAGCCACTACTTCAAGGGCAGACCGACGGGCAACCTGCGCTGGCCGATCCCTGGTGCAGAGATGGTTCAAGGTGTCGGGCCGCGTGTTCACCCGGTGTACGGGTATCGGTCGTGTCATACGGGTGTCGACATTCGTGGTTCGTCCGGAACCCCGATTCACTCACCGGCCGCGGGTGAGGTCATCTCGGTCGTCAATGGTGGTGCGTATGGCTTGCACACGATCATCAGCCACGGCAACGGCATCACCACCATGTACGCGCACCAGTCTCGAACAGCGGTGCACGTCGGCGAGATCGTCGCGCAGGGTGAGGTCATCGGCTACGTCGGCTCGACTGGTTGGGTCACCGGCCCGCATCTGCACTGGGAAGTTCACGTCAATGGCGTGCCCTTCGATCCCATGGGTTGGTTCGGTGGGCCTAAGGTCCCCGTCTCGTGCTGGGCTGGCTGACCTCATCAGCGCGGCTCAGACCGCGGTAATCACGTCCTAGACTTGCGCTCATGCCCTCCCTCATGACCGCTGGCGCCAGACGGGTTGCCCTCGTTGGCATCGTCGCGCTGGTTGCCTATGTCGCTGGGGTAGCCACCGGGATGTTGGGGTCACAGTCACAGCCGCAGTCACAGCCGCAGTCGGTCGTTGCTGCGTCACGCGGCGTCCTTGATGAGGCGGCGGACAAGATTCTGGCTGATGCTCAGCACCCAGTCGCGCGCAAGCAACTCGATCAGGCCGCAATCGAGGGAATGCTGAAAGCTCTCGGCGATCGTTGGAGCACCTACTACGCCCCCGCTGACTATGCCTCCTTCCAGGACGGTCTCGAGGGTCGCTACTCAGGGATCGGAGTCTGGCTGCGTTTGGCGCAAGACGGCTCGATTTTCCTGGGCAGTGTGCAGACCGATTCGCCCGCATTTGCCGTCGGACTCCTCGCTGGTGATCGCGTTGTCAGTGTTGACGGCGTGCCAGCAACTGGTCTGTCGTTGGCCGAGGTCGCATCAGCACTTCGCGGGCCACCCCATTCCAAGGTTCAGGTCGAGGTCTCACGCGACGGCAGTTCGCTGGTTGTCGAGGTTGATCGCGGTGACCTAGCCGCTAATGACGTCGTAGTTAGCCGACTCAAAGGTGGCGTTGAGGTAGTGCGGGTTGCGGCTTTTAGTCGTGGAGTAGGTGCCGCGGTCCGCAAGGCCCTTGCCGCATCGCCCGCAACCGATCAGCAGGCACCGGCTGGTGTCGTGTTGGATTTGCGCGGCAATCCAGGTGGGCTATTGCTAGAGGCTGTCGAGGTGGCCAGCGCATTCCTCAACGGTGGCGCGGTGGTGTCATATGAGAAGCGCGGTGAGCCAAGCCGCGAACTCGATGCGGTCGGGTCTGGCGATGCCACTGTGCCGTTGGTGGTGTTGGTTGACGAGGGCACTGCTAGTGCCGCCGAAGTTGTTGCGGCTGCGCTGCAAGACCGCAACCGCGCGGTGATCGTCGGTTCGCATACCTTCGGCAAGGGCAGCGTGCAGGAACCCCGTACATTGTCTGACGGATCGGCGATCGAACTCACGGTCGGTCGCTATCTGACCCCGTCGGGTCGAGCACTTGATGGAGTGGGCATCGAGCCTGACATCTCGGTCACGTCTGGTGCGAGTTCGGTAACCGCCGAACTCCGCGCACTGGAAGTTCTTCGCGGTTTAGTCGCCGCCACGAGTAGTGCGCAGAGGGGGTAGTGCGATGACACGCGAGCAAGGCACCAAACTGATTGCGCAGAACAAGAAAGCGCGTTATGACTACTTCATTGAAGCCACCTACGAAGCGGGCCTGGTACTCACTGGCACCGAGGTCAAGGCCTTGCGGGCCGGGCGTGCGTCCCTCGTCGATGGGTACGCGCTCATCAAGGACGGCGAGGTGTGGCTGCATAACGTGCATATCCCTGAGTACTCGCAGGGCACCTGGACCAACCACGCCCCTCGACGTCAGCGCAAGCTATTGCTGCGCAAGGACGAGATCAGCAAGCTCGTGGGTAAGACCAAGGAGGGTGGCCTGACCATCGTGCCGCTCTCGTTGTACTTCAAGAACGGATACGCGAAGGTCGAGATCGCTTTGGCACGAGGCAAGAAGAATTATGACAAGCGTCAGACCATGGCCGAGCGGGATGCCAAGAAGGAGACGGCTCGCGCGATCGGTCGCCACTTGAAGGGCCGTACCTAGAGCCGACGACTCGGCTGCCGCCTACGATGAGGGCCAACACCACATCGGGCGAGGGAGCCTTTCAGTGAGCGACGCAGCAAGCGAATTCGACAAGATGCTTGATGGCTTCTGGCCTTACCGAAACAGCACTCAGGCTTATCGTCAGGTGCCTTCCGAGCCGATCGACCGCGCGGCTATCTACGCCGAGATCGCGTCATTCGCTGCGCTCGAGGACGCGCAGGGTGACAAGGGCACGGTGTCAGGATCGCTTTACAGCGGCGATCACGATCACTACGCGTTTCTCGGTGAGGTCTTCTCGCTGTTCTCGCATGCCAACGTGCTGCAACGCGACATGTATCCCAGCGCAACTAAGTTCGAGGCCGAGATCATCGCGATGACCTCGCACATCGTGCATGGCACGGGGATTGGCGTAGTCACGAGTGGTGGCTCTGAGAGTCTGATCACTGCGCTGTACTCGTATCGCGAGCACGCCGCCAAGACTCGTGGTGTCACCCGCCCCAATGTCGTCATCCCAGTAACCGCGCACGTTGCTCTCGACAAGGGTGCCCATTGGATGGGCATTGAGGTGCGGCACGCGCCGCTCACGGATTCCTATGTGGTCGATGTGGCCGCGATGGCGGCTCTCATCGATGATCAGACCATCGCCTTGGTTGGCTCGGCTGCAAACTACGCCCATGGCTTGATCGATCCGATCGAGGCCATCGCCGAGTTGGCCCAGCAGCACGGCATCGGGATGCATGTCGACGGCTGCCTGGGTGGCTGGCTGCTGCCTTGGATCGAACGTCTTGGATATGACGTGCCGCTCTTCGACTTTCGCGTGCCTGGGGTTACGTCGATGTCGGCTGACACGCATAAGTACGGATACGCCCTCAAGGGGTCCAGCGTGCTCTTGTATCGCGACAAGGAACTGCGCGCCAACCAGTACTTCACCTACCCTGACTGGCCCGGTGGCCTGTATCTGTCGCCAGGGTTGGCCGGTTCTCGAAGTGGCGGCCTGATCGCATCGACATGGGCGGCGATGCTGGCGACGGGGGAGTCTGGGTATCTAACCGCTGCTGAGTCAATCATGCGCACAGCCGTGACAATTCGCGATGGGATTCGTAACAACTTCCCCGAGCTCGAGGTGATCGGTGATCCGACCTTCCTCGTTGCCTTCAAGGCTGCTGGTGATCTCGACATCTATCTAGTCAACGATGCGCTCAAGGGCCAGGGTTGGCGGATGAACTCGTTGCAACTGCCTGCGGCACTGCACTTTTGCATCACACGCCCGAACACAGCTGACGGGGTGGCCGAGAGTTTCCTCGTCGCATTGCGTGCGGCAGTCGAGTACGCCCGTGAACACCAGGGTGAGCCAGCGGAATCTGGTGCGATGTATGGCTTCGGCGGTACACCGCAAGGGAACGCGACGATCGAAGCGATGATGTCGGGTGTGCTTGATGCCATGCACGAAGTTGCGCCCGCGATGCCTTCGGCTTGATCATGGCCGAGCGATGGATTCTCGCAGTTGACCTTGGCAACGGGGGGCCAAAGGTCGCTGCGGTAACGCTGCAAGGTGAAGTCCTCGCGACTGCCTCGCGCCCCGTCGCTGTGTACGTCGGTCTCGATGGCGCAGCCACGCAGGATGCGACCGAGTGGTGGGGCTGTGTAGTTGCTGCGGCGCGCGAGGTGATCGCACGTGCCAACGTCGACTCGAACGAACTACATGCGATCGCGATCACTGGACAGTGGGGTTCTACCGTTCCGGTCGGTGCTGACGGCGAACCCGTCGGCGATGTACTGCTGTGGGCTGACACTCGCGCTCACGATCTCGTGCGCGATGTGATCGGCGGGCCGGTGAGCATGTCAGGAATCGCGCCGCACAAGGCTCTGCCTTACGTGCGACTTACTGGAGGTGCTCCTAGCCCGAGTGGCGCTGATCCCACCGGCCACTCACTCCTGCTGCGTGACCGAATGCCTGAGATCTATTCGCGCACAACCGTTTTGCTCGAGCCTGTCGACTACTTGGGAATGCGCTTCACTGGACGCGCAGCGGCCACACCAGCGTCGATGATCCTGTCGTGGCTCACTGATAACCGACGCGGAGCGAAGTTCGGCTACGTTGATTCGCTGATTGTGCGGTCGCGGCGCGATCGAGCCAGACTCCCCGAATTGGTGCCCACTGGTTCGATCCTTGGACCGCTACTTGCGCAGGTTGCCGAGGAACTTGGAGTGATGCCGGGTGTCCCTGTGGTGTGCGGGATCCCTGATCTGCATGCCGCGATTGTGGGCTCGGGTGCAGTGGCTCCGTTCGAGACGCACATCGCGGTGTCGACCACCCAGTGGATTGGCGCGCGGGTGCCGTTCAAGCGCACCGACGTCTTTCATTCCATCGCCACCGTGCCTGGCCTTGATCCTGCGTATCCGTTGGTGGCTAACAATCAGGAGACTGGAGGGGCTGCGCTTCAGTGGTTGCGCGAGCAGATCGTGGCACCGAATGACGGACTCCTCGGTGGCGGTTCCGGCATCGGCGCGCGTGGTGCCGCCGATGACCATGTAGCGCCTTCCTTCGAGGACTTGTTGCGCTTGGCAGCGACAGCGCCGGCGGGCTGCGAGGGCGCACTGTTCATGCCGTGGCTCAACGGTGAGCGCAGTCCGGTCGAGGACAGGGATGCGCGCGGCGGATGGCTGAACGTGTCATTGCGGACCGACCGAGCGATGCTGGTGCGTTCGGTGCTCGAGGGGGTGGCGTACAACGGTCGCTGGCTGTTCGACGCCTACGAGAAATTCATCAAGGTGGCTGTGCCACAAGTTCGCATCCTTGGCGGGGGAGCGCAGAGCGATCTGTGGTGCCAGATCTATGCGGACGTCCTCAACCGTCGAGTCGAGCAGGTCGCCGACCCGCGACATGCCCAACTCAGGGGCGCTGCCCTGTGGGCGCGAATCTGCCTCGGCGAAATGCGGTTGGAGGACGTACCCGCACTCGTCCCGATCGCGAGAACGTTCGAGCCGACCGGTGCGGCGGCTTATGTCGATGGATATCGCGAGTTCAGTTCCCTGCACAAAACCTTAAAGGGCCTGTATCGCAGGCTGAATTCAGTTAGGTAAGCCAGCGGTCGAGCGCCTACACTCGTGCCACAACTGAACATGGGGGTGATCGGTTTCGACTTCGTCTGTCGTGACGGGAGAAGCGGGCCGAGGATGCTGGTTATCTCGAAAACGATCCAGCAAATAAACACAAGTGCCAATACATCGCGCACTGACTTCGCCCTCGCTGCTTAAGCGAGCCTGAAGTCCGTCAGCCCGGGGGCGTTCCCGCTCCGGTTCCTGGCGTCATCTAGGGGACTTACTGTGCCGCTCGGTTGCGGGGTAGCGCAGGACATCAAACAGTGACTGGGCCTGGTCGGCAGCTTGCCTGTGTGACTGCCGGGGCCGAGAAATACCGAGCAGGCTGCGCCCGGAGAAGACCCCGATCGCCAACGAAGGACGCGGGTTCGATTCCCGCCACCTCCACTCG
>Ga0194051_1000252_pt1 | contig 31515 bp, 37 predicted proteins | sample SepL2320m_MetaG_FD_161275 | JGI IMG/M metagenome (GOLD analysis project Ga0194051, IMG submission 161275) | Anoxic zone freshwater microbial communities from boreal shield lake in IISD Experimental Lakes Area, Ontario, Canada - Sep2016-L239-20m | ecosystem: Environmental > Aquatic > Freshwater >... | reverse complement strand
ATGTAGCTCAGATCCACCTGAGCTACATCGTCCAGGCAGGGGAGCGCAATCGAGCATTGTCGATCGTCAAGTCGAGGGGCACGGAGCATTCCAACCAGGTGCGCGAACTCATTCTCGGATCCGGCGGAGTGACTCTGGCAGACGTGTACACCGCCGACGGCGAAGTGCTGATGGGCACACTTCGATGGGCCAAGGAGCGGGAGGAGCATTTGGCGAGCGAGGAACGCGCTGCGACCGTTAATCGTCGGCGTTTGAAGCTCGAGGTGGAAGAAGCCAAACTTGTCGCTCAATCCACTGTCCTGCAGCGAGAACTGGACCTCAAGCACGTCGAAATAGCGGATTTGAAAGAGTTCGATGACCTCGCAATGCGTGAAACGGAACGTGCCCTCGTCGACATCAAGGAGAAGCGAGGCGCAGACGACCCTGTCTTGGACTTTGGGCTGAACGACCGTGGTTGATCCAATCGTGCACTGCAGAATCTATATTGCCGGCCAGGCACCCAACTCACGGTATGCCGTCAAAAACCTCACGGCTTTTTGCCAAAGATATCTGCCGAACAGCCATCACATCGAGATCGTCGACGTATCCGTCGAACCGGAGCGTGCCATGGCCGAAAGGATATTTCTCACGCCCACGCTGGCGATCATCTCGCCGCCACCAAGTCGGTTCATCGTGGGCGATTTGAGCGATAGCGCAGTTCTTCAGCGGGCGTTTAGCTTCGAGATCAGGGCGTCCGGCGACCAGGTGGATGCCCATGATTGAGGCGAATGATGACCTGTTGACGCTGGTCGAGAACCTGAACATCGCGCAGCGCCGCCTTGTCGAGGCGACCGGGGGAAAGGTCGATGCCGTCCTACTCCCCCCGGCTGGACTCGTGTTGTTGCCGGAAGCCCAGCAACAACTTCTACGCAGCGAGGCAGAGCATCGACAATTTGCGGCGGAGAAAGAGGCCATCTTGGATGCGTTGCCGGCCCATGTTGCGTTGCTGGATCCAGACGGGAGAATCCTGGCCGTCAATCAGGCCTGGCGCGACTTCGCGGCTGCGAACGGCTTCTCCGGCAGGGACTTCGGCATCGGCATGGACTACATCTCCGCCTGCAAAGCGGCCACGGGCGTCGATGCGGTGCAGGCTGCCGCTATTGCCGACAACCTTCAGAGCATCCTTGACGGGGCATCAAAGCCCATTTCAGCCGAATATTCCTGTGACAGCCCGCACGAGCAACGATGGTTCCAACTTCTGGCCTCACCCATGCCTCAGGGTAGCGGTTATGGGGCAGTCGTCATGCATGTCGACATTGGAGGACGCAAGCAGGCGGAGTCGCACACGCGGGAAATCAAGCAACGGCTCGAGACGCTCGTGAACGAGGCGACCGTCGGCATCATGGTTCATCACGACTGGAAGATGATCATGGCCAACGACGAGTTGGCGCGCATGCTCGGCTATTCCAGCAAGGAAGACATCCTCGAATTGGCTGACCTGCGCACCCTCTATGCACCAGAAGAGCTGGAACGCATCTCCAATTACTACGGGGCGCGTCGGACGGGTAGAGACGCACCGAACCACTATGAGGCCAAGGCCAGAAAGCTAGATGGCACGTTCATAGACGTGGAGAATCACGCCTTCGTACTCGATTGGGGTGACCGAACGGTCGTCTGTGCCATGATCACGGATGTTACCGAGCAGCGCGGCATCGAGGCACAAGTGCGCCAACTGCAAAAGATGGAAGCCGTGGGCCAGCTTACCGGGGGCATCGCGCACGATTTCAACAACATTCTCATGGTGATCCTCTCCAATTCCGATGCGATTCTCGAGGAAGAGGCGTTGTCGCCTGGCATACGTCGTCGCCTAGAACAGGTCGTCAAATCGGCTGAAGGGGCGGCCGATCTTACGCGCAGCTTGTTGGCGTTTTCGCGCAAGTTACCGCTTCGCCCCCAGACCACCGACATTAATGACCTAGTGGTCAACATAAGCGAGATGTTGCGCCGATCCCTCGGCGCCCAGATTGAAATCGACTCTGTGCTCGCTGATGGCTTGTGGACGGTCAACATCGATTGCGCGCAGCTTGAAAGCGCACTGGTCAATCTCTGCATCAACGCGCGTGATGCCATGCCCCTCGGCGGACGCCTTCTCATCGAGACTACCAATGCAGAGTGCGACAAAGCCGTGACGCCAAGCCTTCCACTCGCTTCCGGCCCCCATGTTAGGCTTACCGTCACCGATACCGGCTCGGGTATCGCGCCGGAGTTTCTTGCTAAAGTGTTCGAGCCCTTCTTCACTACCAAGGAAGTGGGCAAGGGGACGGGCCTCGGTCTCAGCATGGTCTACGGCTTTATCACGCAATCTGGCGGCCACGTCGATGTCCGTAGTGAACTTGGCGTCGGCACGACGATCAGCCTGTATTTTCCGCGCCACGAGCAGGCCGAAGTCATAGCCGCCAAGTCTGCGTCAGCGACACCACAAGGCACCGAGCGCATCCTCGTTGTCGAGGACGATCCGAAGGTCCGCGCTGCCGTCGTGGAGCAATTGCGAAGCCTCGGCTACACCGTCGACGACGCATCTGATGGCGCGGCCGGCCTTGCCGCCTTTGAGACTGCCACGAAGCCCTACGACTTATTGTTAACCGATGTCATCATGCCCGGACCTCTTAGCAGCAAAGAGCTCGTCAGCGCGGTGAAACGTCGGCGCCCGGAGACCTGCGCTTTGTTCATGTCGGGCTACACCGATGATTCAATTGTACATGGCGGGCGTCTTGATCCGAGCGTCCATCTGTTATCCAAGCCCTTTAGAAAAATTGACCTTGCGATAGCAGTCCGAAGCCGATTGGACGACGGGGCATAGTACCTTAGTGAAAGCGGATGACCGCTGTCTCAGCCCGGCGAGCGGACGATAGAGACCGAAGGAAGATCAGCCCTAATGCGACGTGCTTGTCGTCCGAGGGCTCGAGATTCTTCCGCAGCTTGCCGGCCGCGAGGAACATCTGGGCTTCGAAGCCGAGATTGGCGCCGTTGCCGTTGGCCTTCGTCTTCTTGCCCTTCGCCGTTCCGTCGTTGGCTTTCTTCGGACGCCCCCTCGCCATGGCCGCTTACATCCCCCTCGGAACTCGTACTGGTTGCAGGCGGGCAGTGTTGGCGATGCGGAGCGGCGGCTCAACCGCATAATTATGCGAGGCCGCCTGGGTCAGTTCCCCAGATGCCGCGCCGGGTCTTGCGACGTGTGGCGGACGCGCAGGATATGGACCTGCCGCGCCTCGTCATCGACGGCATAGAACACGATGTAGGGATAGCGGACGATCGGCAGCTCGCGAACGCCGGGCACTTCGCTCGGCCGCAGCAGGGTTGCGATCCGCGATGTAGGTGAAGATCTCGTCGAGTTGTCGAACGGCCTGCGGCAGATAGCGAATGCTATAGGCCATGCTTGGCGTACATCGCGTTCACCTCGGCGTCGCCTGCGAACTCACCGCGTCGCGCGGCAACCAGCGCGGCCTCCAGTTCGGCGCGCTCCTCGGGCGAAAGCCGCGTCGGCGGCAGGGTCAGGAGCCGCGCATGCTCCATCAACTCCGCGGCGAGAAGATCCTGTTGCTCCGGCGACATGGCACGCACGGCGTCGAGCGCCCGCTGCATGTTCTTCGAGAATTCGCCCATGGGTCACCTTCCGCAGCAATGATGGCACAAGCCGGCGGCGGGTTCACGCCCCCCCTTCGCCGACAGGGCTCGTTCACGCACTCCCCGACGCCATCATGCCGGCACGCGCCCTACCGTGGAATCAGACCGACCTGCGCCACGATCTCGGTGCCGTTGGGATTGCTGGCGGGCGTCGTGCCGCTTCGGGCGACGTTCACGGGTGCCGAGCCGTCGCCCCAATCGACCATGGTGCCGCTGCCGTCCTTGGGCATGGTGATCTTGATGCGGACGCTCTGGCCGGGGATGACGCGGTCGTACTTGCGCTCGACCACCTTCAAGGGACTGCTCGTCGTTCCACCGGCCCCCACCTTCTGGACGGCCGGCAGAAGCAGGCCGACCAGCACCGCCGGTTGCGCCGGCGCGCTGGGACCGGCACCCGCGGGCGGCCCGGGCTGGAGGCTGTTGCCGCTCAGGTTGAGCTCATAGTCGCCTGGCGGCAGAGTGCAGCCGCCGTTGGCGTCGGTTCTCAGTGGTATCGTGGCGCCGGTTGACGTGTTCGTCGCGAGACCGAGAACGACGGCACCGATGATGTAAAGGCCAATACCATTTCCATCTGAAAGACCGAACGGCGTCGCGGGATTTTTCGGGCCGGTCGACGAGGTGGTTACGGTCTGTTGCTCGTCCCCGCGTATCGTGAAGGCCTTGTTCTGCTGCGGAGCAGGCGCCGAGGGGGTCACAGGAGCCGGTAATGCCATGGGTATTTGCGGTGCAACGACCGGCGCTTGCGGAACACCGACAGGGGCTGACGGCGCCGGCGCCACACGGGGGGCTGGCGCCACGTCCGGCGGCCTGGGCGTCATCGCTCCCTGCGAAAACGCTTGTGGCGCCCAGCCGCCAAGTCCGGCCAGAAGCATCGCCCCTGCCGCGCACGCAACCTGTCTACGCATTTCTTCGATCCCCCAACCCGCGGGCACGCTTCCATGCCGGGTGAAAATCCACAAGGCATTCCGGATGGGCCGACGGAAAGGCGGCGGCGAAGGATCAAGGGGTGACCGAAACGACCAGAAGCGCCACCCCACGCTCCCCGTTGCGCGAGTCCCCTTCCTCTCCTCGCACTCGCTCGTCCGGAGAGGGGCGCGTGCAGCGCCTGCATGACGGCTCTCAACGGGCTAGCGGAAGCGCGCGCCCGCCCGGATACTCCCTCCGTTTGAAGGGCGGGACCGGGTCATTGCATGCGATATCTTCTTTTGGCCATAGGCTTGATCGGCATCGCGAGCCTCATCGGCGGCCTCGCCCTCATGGTGCAGCAGATATACTGGTACCTCCAGATTCCGCTCTGGGTGGCACCGACCGTCGGCACTGTCCTCGCGGGGGCGGGGATCGGCATGCCGGACACCGGCTCGCCACGGATCGACATCATTCTTCTCTCCATCTCGCTCTGGGACGCGATCCTGACCTTTACCCTGGGGGTTCCTGTCGTGGCCCTCGCCGCCGTCCTGGCTCTTCTTCAGAGCCGCCGAACCGGCTCGAAGGTTTGAGCGCCGGCGCACCGGAACGAATCGGCCGGCAGGGCGAAGCTATTGCCTGCGCGCGGAGAGGGCTTCGTGACGCGTGTGTCGTGACGGGTGTGTCGTGACAGCCATGGAGCGGAAGGCACATGCCCCCCTCCGCCGCTTCACTCGACGACCTCGTCGCGGCTGGGAGCGCTCGGAGGCGGCGAACGGAAACGGCCAGACGGTCCGCTTTTCCGAACGCCTCTACCGAAGGTCCGCCTTCACCCCGGCGAGCCGGAGGCGGAGTCGCGCCACCGTGTAGCGCTGGGGATTCCTTTTCATCTGGTCCTCGCGCCAGCTCGGACGCTGGCCTGCCGGAATGGTGCAGCTGTCCAGTTCGATCCGCGCGCGGGGGAAGAGTCCTGCTTCCATGAAGCTGAGAGCGTGGACCAGGCAGGTCTCTTCCCAGTGATCCGGCAGCCGCTGCATCTCGTCGAGCCGGTTGAGGATCGTCTCGAACATCGCGTGCACGGCGACCTTCTTGTCGGCCGAGTACCTGGCCTCGTCGAGGGGGCCGGTCGTCGGGAGAATGTCGTCACGCTGTGCCATGGCGCTACCTGAACCCGACCTGGATGGCGACCTCGGCCGTGAGCGGGATCAGCGATTGCTTCAGCTTCCCGATCGCCGCCACCAGGGTGTCGAGCTTGTCGGGGTTGTCGGGCACGTCCTTGTTGACGTCCCGAAGCGCGCGGAAGAGATGCAGGGCATCCATTCCCGCCGGGGCGATCCGCTTGTCGATGGCCTCGCCCAATCCCGAGGGCACCCTGAAGGGCGTGCTCTTGGGCGCGAGGTGGTCGGCCAGCTCGAGGCGCAGAAACCGATCGCCCAGCTTGCCCCGCACCTGGTCGATCAGACCGGCGATGGATTTCATCTCGTCCTCCAGGCCCTCGACGTCGTCAAACATTCTGTATCCTTCCTGGGGGGACGCCGCCGACATGTCGCGGCTGCGCACAGCAGACCAACGCGGCGAACTCAGCAGGGCTGAGGGCGGTGTCTGGCGGTGCGGGAGGATACGCCGGAACGGGCCGGCTCGAAACCTGCGATCGACGGCGTCAGTCGACGACCCAGGTCTCGTGGGGACCGTCGATGGCGACGTCGCCGCGCGTTTCGTGGGGCTGCGCCTTGCGCATACGGTGCTGCTTCTGGTCGATCTCGACGATGGCGTGGCTGCCTTTCACCTCCATGACCGTGCCGCCGAACGGATCGCCGTCCGGCACGCTGCCATAGAAGGTGTCGCCGCTCCGCACCCTGGGCACTTCCGCGTCCTCCACCTGGGCGCGGGCAAAGACAAGCACGCTGCCCGTGGTGAGGACCGAATTGAGCAACGTGGCCTGCCAGTTCGCCATGGAACTAGCCTTTCTGGCCGTGGCCCGTGGGACGCTTGTCCTTCTTCACGCTCTTGGGGCCGCCGCGAACGGCGTCCCTGGCGATCTGCCTGGTGGACACGGCGAGGGCGGCCTGATGCTGGCGGTCATCGTCTTTCCGGTCTTTGCTCATCGGGACAGGTGGGGTGCGCGGGGTCTGGGCCATCCCGATTCAACGCCCATGCTGCCGGTACGTTCCCGACAAAAATCGCCGCCGCGGGCGCGCCACGGCCAGGGGGCTAGGCCGCCCGCTTCATTTCAGCAGCGGCAGTCCGTGGAGGCACGCCTATCGCGGCGCGTTCGTAGATTGCCTTTACTTCGGCGCTCCGCCGTCCGATCTCATAGCGCAGGCCGGTGTAGATATTCACCGGGAACGGCATGCGCGCGTTGAAGTCGATGATGAGCACGACGCGGGTCTGATCGGTCTGGTTCTTGACCCAATGCTCGCGCGTGTCGTCGAACACGAGAGGCACGCCCTCCTCCCAGTAGAAGTGGTGCCCGCCGATCTCGATCCAGCACTTTCCCGGTTCATCCGGCACGATCAGCGGATAGTGGAAGCGGATCACGCCGGCCGCAGAGCCACGGTGCGGCTCTATTTCCGCGCGCCCGGCCAGGATGCTGAACAGCGCCGAGTGCACGCCGGGGATCCGGTTTATGGCCGCGATCGTGTCCGGGACCGCCGCGGCGTTCTGCTCGATTTCATGGCCATAGATCTTCAGGATGAAGGTGCGCCAGGCGCGCCCCGGCACGTAGAGATCGCGCGGATGGATTTCGTGCAGTGCGGGAATCACGTCGTGGTGGCTGAGCAGGTACTGGAGATCGGCCTTGATCTTGTCGTGACTCTGCTTGAGCTCCGCCAGAACCGGAAAGGCGCTCAGTGCCTTGTCGCCGCTCAGCGGCAACTTGGGCATGCTGCGCAAGATCATGTCCGACATCTTGAGGTTCAGTCTCTCCAGCGGCTCCTGGGGAACCCACAAGTTCTTGGTGAAATAGAATCGGCCCTTCTGTCCGACGCCGTACGACTGATCTGTTGTCATGGTGCGAGCGATGCCTCGTTACTTGGTATCCAAACCTAGCGTCGTTTCATTCGGAAGCGCAAAAGGTGCAGGCGGTGGGAAAAGAAACCCCAGGCCGCGAACTTGAGATAGCGCTCGTAGCGCCGCGTCTGTTCCTTGCCGACCATTTCGATCGCCTTGGTCCGCTGAGCTTTTAGATTGGTGGCCCAGATCTCGCAGGTTCGGCCATAGTCGTTCCGGTCGTTGCGAAATCGTTCGATCTCGAAGAGCCCGTTGGCGGCAAGGATGATTTCCGGCAGCCGGGGCAGTTCCGACTCGGGAAAGATGTCCTCGACCAGCGGTCCGGCGGCAACCGTGTCCAGGGGGTCGCCGTAGGCGATCGTCTGCAGCGTCATGCGCCCGTCGGGCGCCAGCATGTCGCGGCACCGCGAGAAGAAGGCGCGGTAGATCTCGATCTTGGTGGCCGCATCGTCCGCCGGCTTGGTGAAATGCTCGAAGGCGCCGACCGAGATGATGGCCCCGTACGGATCGGCCGGCCGGTGATCGGCCCAGCTTTCTAGGCGGAACTCCAGCGGCATCGCCGGCTCGTTTGCCGTCAGGCTGCGTGCAAGTTCCGCCTGTGCTTCGCTGAGCGTCAGCCCGACGCCACGCGCCAGCGGGGGTGCGCCATCCGCGCGGGAGCGAGCGGCGGCGCGCAGCATGGCGCCCCAGCCGCAGCCGATGTCGAGCACCGAGGCCGCCCGGTCGGCGCCGGAGTGTTGCAGATGCCAGGCGAGCTTGCGCTGCTGGGCTTCCGCCAGGGACGTGCTGTCGTTCTCGTCGCGCCACATCGCCGACGAGTAGGTCATCGAGTCATCGAGCCACAGCCGATAGAACTCGTTGCCCACGTCATAGTGCGCCTGAATCGCGCCGGGCGATGCGCCCGTGCCTGCGGTCTTAGAATCCATTAAAAGCGGCTCCAGTTCAGCTCGGCCCTTTAAGTCATGACCCTGTAAGTCCCGGCCCATATCTCATGGTGTTTTTGAAGGCGCCGGCGGCTCAGGGAAATGCCGATATACGCATAGCCGCCCCCCCATCAGGTCGTCGTCAGGCCAGGTTCTTCTTGAAGAAGGCGATGGTGCGGTCCCAGGCGATCTTGGCCTGCGCCTCGTTGTAGCGCGGCGTCGAGTTGTTGTGAAAGCCGTGCTGCGTGCCGGGATAGATGAACATCTCGTAGCTCTTGTTGCCGGCCTTCAGCGCCGCCTCGAAGGCCGGCCACATGGCGTTGATGCGCTCGTCGTCCTGGGCGTACTGGACCAGCAGCGGCGCCTTGATGTCAGGCACCGACGCGGTCTCGGGGGCCGCGCCATAGAACGGCACGCCCGCGTTCATGTCGGCACCCAGCGTGGCGGCCAGGAAGTTGGTGGTGCCGCCACCCCAGCAGAAGCCGGTGACGCCGAGCTTGCCGGTGGAAAGCGGCAACGTCTTCAGGTAGCGCGCGCTGTTGACCATGTCGGTGCGCAGCTTGGCCGGGTCGAGGCCGGTCTGCAGCGTGCGGCCGTCGTCGTCGTTGCCGGGATAGCCGCCGACCGGCGACAGGCCGTCGGGCGCCAGCGCCAGGAAGCCTTCGAGCGCGGCGCGGCGGGCCACGTCCTCGATGTAGGGATTGAGGCCGCGATTCTCGTGGACCACCAGGACCGACGGGAACGGGCCGGCGCCGGCGGGCTGCACCAGGTAGCCGCGCATCGTGCCCGACGTGCCGCCCGGCGACGGGTAGGTCACGTACTTGGCCTTGATCTTGGGATCGGTGAAGGAAACCGTCTGGGCATCGGCGTAGCGCGGGAACAGCGCCTGCGCCATGGCGAGGCCGCCCACCGTTACCGCCGCGGCGCGTGCCAGGAACGTGCGGCGGTCCATGCCGCCGTGGCAGTATTCGTCGTAGAGTTCGAACACGCGCCGGTCGATCTCGCCCTGCGTCAGGGTGGACACTTCCGTGTCGGGTTGGTCGAGCATTGAGGCCTCCTCTTACTCTATCTATTTCGACCAGCTTAGCGCATGTGGAGAGACCCTGAAATGTCGTCGTTTGCCTTGCTGGCCGACCATATCCGCGACCACGAGGCGAGCTGGATGTGCGGCCGCTTCGGCGCCGTCGCCGAATTCCACCGCGATGCGGGCGAGCCCGTGGCGATCGCGACCGAGCCCGCCGTGACGGCGGCGACGGCGCGCCACGCGGTGCGGCTAAAACTGCTGCCGGAGCTGCGGCCGGTAGCCTACGAAACGGTGAACAAGTGCATGACCTGGGGCCAGGCCGTTGCGCTCTGCCTGCCCGAACCTTTTGCCCGCATGGCCGGCCGCGCGGTCGTGGCCGAACTCGGCCCCGACCGTGACGCCATCCGTGCCAAGGACCGCGACGCGCTGCTGTTCGACCTCGGCCTCGGCGGACGGTACACGGAGATCTGCGTCCGCACGTCCGATCCCGAGACAGTCGGGCTGTTGCGGGCGATCGTGGGGCGGCCGCTGTTTTCTGAAGGGGGTGCCTTCCTCGGCCGCCTGCCCGACCTCAGCCCGCACCGCGTGTTCCGCAGCAGGCTCGGCCGCGTCGAAGTCTACCAATCCGTCCCGCCGCCCGACGGCAAGTCGCCGGAGGGACCGCACACCCACGTGCGCCAGCGCCTGCTGGCGCTGCGCCGCTACCACGCGGCCACGGTGCCGGTTCCCGAGGGCTGCATCGCCGGCATGACCCTGTATCCCGCGCATCCGCTGCATCGGGAGACGGGCGCCGAGACGCGCTTCGACAGCGCGCGCTACGACGCGTTCCAAGAACTACTGAAACAATAGGGCGATCCGGCACTGCTCGCCGGCAAGCAGGCCGCACACCGAGTTCGCGACGGTGAGACCGATGCAGCCATCGCCCTCACCTCCCGAACCGAACGCATCGGCTTCCGCATCGGGCAGCGGCAACTCAAGTGGCTGTCATAGCTGGGAGTTAATCAGGTGACCTCTGCGCCTCGAATTCATCGAGGCGCTTCTTCAAGCACGTGGGACAGAAGCAGCGGTCGCCGGTGAGGGGCATCGGCGGCAGCTTCGAGCACCAGCAGGCGCCTTCGGGGCCATCGGAGCCGCAGGTGAATTCGGTGTCGCAGACGGGGCAGCGGACCTTCATGACGCGGTGCGGGTGCGGTCCTCCGGCAGCTTGTCCTTGGTCTGCAGCATCAGCCGCTCGACCCGGCCGCCCTCGACCATGTGGGTCTTCAGCACCTCGTCGATGTCTTCCTTGGTCGGCACGGAATACCAGACGCCTTCGGGATAGATCACCAGGGTCGGTCCGAGCTCGCAGCGGTCGAGGCAGCCCGCGCTGTTGATGCGCACGTTTTTCAGGCCGAGGTCCTTGGCGCGGCTCTTCATGTGGTCGCGCAACGCCTCGCCGCCGCGCTCGGCGCAGCAGCCACGCGGATGGCCGGCCGGGCGGCGGTTGGTGCAGCAGAAGACGTGGGCTTCGTAGTAGGGTGCGGGATCGGTGGCCTTGTCGCGCGTGCTCATCGCCTGCTCAGCCCTTCTTGCCGGAGGCAATGCCGGCAAGCTGCTGCCAGAAGACCTGCTGCATCTGCTGCATCTGTTCGACGCCCTGCATCGAGGCCGGCAGCCAGGTCTTGAAGACCTGCTCAGGATTCATCGAGTTGAGGCTGGACTTCAGTCGCTCCTCGATCTCGCCCATGATCCGGTCCTGCATCGGCTTGATGTCGGGCAGGCCGAAGAAGGCGCGGGCTTCCTCGGGGCTACAAGTCACTTCGACATTCACTTTCATGGCGGGCTCTCCGTTTTCACAATCCTAGCATGCTATGACCCTCCGATGACGACCCCTCCCCCGCCTTTGTGGCTCGCCAACAATCCCCGCGCCGACCGCTCCCTCGCCTTCGGCCGCGCCCAGCAATTCGTGGTCAATCCCAACGGCATTCCGGAGTTGCTGGAAGAACTGGGCCAGTGCCCGGCGCACAAGGTGACGCCGCTGTTCAGCCTGCCAAACCTGGCCGCCCGGCTGGGCGTGGGCGAGGTCCGGGTCAAGGACGAGAGCCAGCGCTTCGGCTTCGGAGCCTTCAAGGCGCTGGGCGGGGTCATCGCCGTCTACAACGTGCTGTCGGGCGCGGTCGGCAATGCCTACCATTCGCAAACCACCTTCGCCGCCCTGATGCGGCGCGAGCATCCTGAGGTGACGGCGGACTACGTCTTCACCACCGCCAGCTCGGGCAACCACGGCCGCTCGGTCGCGGCCGGCGCCAAGCTGTTCGGCAATCGCTGCGTGATCTTCCTGCCGAGGTTCACCAGCGCGGACAAGGAAGCCGCGATCCGACTCAGAGGTGCCGAGGTGATCCGCGTCGACGGCGACTACGACACCGCCGTCGCCGAGTGCCGGCGGCAGGCCGAGGCCGAGGGCTGGACGATCATCTCCGACACGTCGTGGGAGGGCTACGACTCCATCCCGCGCAGCGTGATGCGCGGCTACACCGTGCTGGTCGAGGAGATCATCCAGCAATGGCGGCCGGGCCCGACGCACGTCTTCGTCCAGGCCGGCGTCGGCGGTCTCGCGGCCGCGGTCTTCGGCTATTTGTGGGCGCGCTACGAGCCGCGTCCCACCTTCATCGTCGTCGAGCCGGAAAGTGCGGACTGCTGGTTCCAGAGCAATCTCGCCGGCAAACCGGCGCTGGCCAGCGGCAACGCCGACACGGTGATGGGCGGCCTCGCCTGCCGCGAGATCTCATCCGTCACCTGGCCGGTGATCGGCCTCGGCGCCGACTGGTTCATGACCATCGAGGAAGACCAGGTGCTGCCGACGCGCCGGCTGTTCGCCCGTCCGCTGCCAAGCGATTCAGGCAAGACCGATCCAGCTATCACCTCGGGCCCATCAGGTTGCGCAGGCCTCGCCGGCTTTACACGAATCTGCACCAACGAGGCCGCTTTCAAGGCGCTGGGCCTCGGCAAGGATTCGCGCGTACTGCTGATCAACAGCGAAGGCGATCTCGGCGAGCCGCCCGCCTGATCCAATCGCAGGCGCGCTGCATGAAGTTGCGTTTCCCCGAGCGCTGCACGTCATAGTAGGTTTCCCACGCCGGGCTTTCCGGCGGGGGGAGAAAACGCAATGAACGGACGGAGACTGGTGGCCCATGGCCGCCTGACGGTGCTTGTCGGCCTGGCACTCGCCTGCACGGCCTGCGCGACCGTGGTCGGCGGAACGACCCAGGAAGTCTTCATCCAGTCGGAGCCGGCGGGCGCCTACTGCAAGGTCGATCGCCAGGGCATGACCGTCGGCGTCATCAATCCCACGCCCGGAAAGGTCGCCCTCTCGCGCTCCAGGGAAAGCGTCATCGTGAGCTGCACGCTCAAGGACTTCGAACAATCGGATGAAGTCCTGGTCGCGAGCTTCACCGGCGCCACCGTCGGCAACCTCCTGCTGGGCGGGCTGGTGGGCATCGCCATCGACGCGTCGTCGGGCGCCAACAACAAGTACCCCGAGCGCGTCCTGATCGTGATGACGCCGGCAAACTTCCCCAACGACGCCGCGCGCGACGCGCACTTCGCCGGCATCAAGACGCGGATCGAGGAGGGTGCCACCGCCGAGATCAAGATGCTCCAGAGCCAGTGCAGCTCGACCAATCGCGAACTCTGCACGATCGAGGTCAAGAAGCTCACCGACGCCCGCGACAAGGCGCTGGCCGACCTCGACCGCAAGCGCCTCGCCGCCAAGGTGGGCTGAGCCGCTCTGCGGGCCTGCCTTGCCCCGCTGCTACTTGCCTGGCTGATGGGGGCGACGCATCCTCGGCCAAATCGCAAGGAGTTTCGTTTCGTGCAGCTTCAGCTCAAGACGTGGCAGTTCGTCGAGGATTACCTAAAGACCAAGACCGGCATCATCATTCCGATCGGCTCGACCGAGCAGCATGGCCCGACCGGCCTGATCGGCACCGACGCGCTCACCGCCGAGATGATCGGCCGCGGCGCCGGCGAGAAAGCGGGCGCGCTGGTGGCGCCCACCATTTCCGTCGGCATGGCGCAGCATCACCTCGACTTCGCCGGGTCGATCACGCTCAAGCCCACGACGCTGATCGCCGTTGTGCGCGACACGGTGGTCTCGCTGGCGCGGCACGGTTTCACCCGCTTCTTTTTCGTCAACGGCCACGGCGGCAACATCGCCACCGTGACGGCGGCGTTCTCGGAAATCTATTCCGAGCGTTCGATGGAGCGGATGTCGAACCAGCCGTCGGTCAAGTGCGCCCTTCGTAACTGGTGGGACGGGCCGGGCATCAAGGCCCTCAGCCGCGAACTCTATCCGACCGGCGAAGGCAGCCATGCCACCGCCTCGGAAGTGGCGCTCACCTGGTACAAATATCCCGAGACCATGAACCGCACGCAGCTCGAGCCGCGCATCGCGCCCAACGGCTCGTTCGCCGACGCCGAGGACTATCGCCGCGCCTTTCCCGACGGCCGCATCGGCTCCGATCCGAGCCAGGCGACGCCCGAGCACGGCAAGCGCTTCTACGACACCGCCGTCGAGGAAGTGGCGCGCGACTATCAGGCGTGGGTGGCGAGATAGCGAAACCCGCAAAGCTCCAAAAAATCACGGAGGAAACAGATCATGCGAGTCGGATTCATTGGCCTCGGCATCATGGGCGCGAGCCTGGCGGCCAACCTGCAGAAAGCCCAGCACAAGGTGACGGTCCACGACGCCAGGCGCGCCGCGGCCGACAGCCACATCGAAGCCGGCGCGATCTGGGCCGACTCGCCCGCCGAGGTGGCGCGGAACTCCGACGTGGTCTTCACCTCGCTCCCCGGCCCGCCCGAGGTCGAGGCGGTGGCGCTCGGCCCCAATGGCATCCTGGCCGGCATGAAGCGCGGCGGCGCCTATTTCGACCTCTCGACCAACTCGCGCGCCACGGTGCGCAAGATCGAAGCCGCCTTCGCCGAGAAGGGCGCCCACATGCTCGACGCGCCGGTGAGCGGCGGGCCGCGCGGCGCCAAGACCGGCAAGCTCGCGATCTGGGTCGGCGGCGACAAGGACGTCTTCGAGAAATTCAAGGACGTGCTGGGCGCCATGGGCGACCAGGCGCGCTACGTCGGGCCGATCGGCCAGGCGACCGTGGCCAAGCTGGTGCACAATTGCGCCGGCTACGCCATGAACCTGGCCCTGGCCGAGGTCTTCACCATGGGCGTCAAGGCGGGCGTCGAGCCGCTCGCTTTATTCGAGGCAGTGCGCCAGGGCGCGCTCGGCCGCCGGCGCACCTTCGATGGGCTGATCGACCAGTTTTTGCCTGGCACCTATGACCCGCCGGCCTTCATGCTGCGCCACGCCCACAAGGACGTGTCGCTCGCGGTGGCGCTGGGCAAGGAAGTGAGCGTGCCGATGCGCGCCTGCAACCTCACGCTCGAGGAAATGACCGAGGCGCTGAATCGCGGCTGGGCCGAGCGCGATTCGCGTTCCGCCATGCTGCTGCAGGAGGAACGCGCCGGCGTGAAGATCGCCGTCGACGCCGAGAAGCTTTCGGCCGTGGTGAAGGCCGGTAATGGCTGAGACCGCCATACCCGAATACGAGATCTTCGCCATCCGCTACGCCTGGCGCGATGCCAAGCGTGCCGACCATTTCATCGGCGGCGACCCGCACGATGCGCCGATGCCGATGGACTATTTCACCTGGGTGATCCGCAACGCCCAGCGCACCGTGGTGGTCGACACCGGCTTCACCGCCGAGGTGGCGGCGCAACGCAAGCGCCAGCACCTGCGTTGCCCGGTCGAGACCATGAACGAGCTCGGCATCTCGCCCGATTCGATCGAGGACGTGGTGCTGACGCACTTGCACTACGACCATGTCGGCAACTTCCACAAGTTCGCCAAGGCGCGCTTCCATCTGCAGACGCGCGAGATGGGCTTCGTCACCGGCCCCTACATGCGCTACCCGAAGTTCGGCCACAGCGTCGAGGTCGAGGACGTGGTTGGCATGATCCGGCTCAACTTCAAGGGCCGTGTCGAACAGCACAAGGAGGACGTCGACCTCGCCCCCGGTATCAGCCTGCATCATGTCGGCGGCCATACGCCGGGCCTGCAGATCGTCCGCGTCATGACCAAACGCGGCTGGGTCGTGCTGGCGTCCGATGCCGCGCACTACTACGAGCACATGCAGAAGAACCGCCACTTCATCACGGCGTTCAATCTCGGCGACATGATCGACGGCTACCGGACCTGCGAGCGGCTGGCCGCCTCGCCCGACCACATCATCCCCGGCCACGACCCGCTGGTGATGAAACTCTATCCCGCCGTCTCGCCCAAGCTCGAGGGCGTGATCGTGCGGCTCGACGTGCCGCCAAAGAAAGCGGGCTCGGCTTAGGTTTGCGAAGGACCCTACCGCCGCACCCTTTCGCGGTGGAGGATATAGAGGCCGGAGCCCACGATCACGGCGATGCCGGCCAACGCCAGCGCGTTGGGCACATCGCCCCAGACGACGTAGCCGATGCCGAGCGCCCACAGGATCGAGGCGTAGCGGAACGAGCCGATGACGGAGAACTCGGCGCCGGAGCGCAGCGCCATCACCAGGAACTGGTAACCCGCGGCCAGCAGCAACGACGACGCCAGCAGCAGGCCGATCTCGTAGGCCGTCATCGGCTGCCAGCCTTCGACGAAGGTCCAGGCACAGCCCGCCAGAGCCACCGCCACGGCCGAGGCAAAGGAGACGACCAGGGTCGGCACGTTTGCCGGCAGGTAGCGGCCGAGGATGTCGCGAAACGCCCCGATCAGGGTGCCGAGCAGCACCACCCAGGCCCAGACGTCGACCTCGCCCGGCCGCGGCTGGATCACCAGCAGCACACCCAGGAAACCCACGATGACTGCGCTCCAGCGCCGCCAGCGCACCGTCTCCTTGAGGATCAGCACGGCGAGTGCGGTGAAGATGAGCGGTGTCGAGAGGTTGATGGCCGTGGCGATGGCGAACTGGGTATGGAACAGCGCGATGAGATAGACGATCGCCGCCGTCGCCTCGAGCACGCCGCGCAGCAGCACGCGCGGATGAACCACCCCGCCCACCTGCCGCCACGCGCCGGTCGCCAACAGTGCCAGCGCGCACCACAGCGTGGCGAAGATACCGCGCACGCCGATCGCCTGCACCGACGGTACTGTTTCGGCCGCGAGCTTGATCAGCGCGTCGTTGAAGATGAAGACCACGACCGCCGCCGACATCGCCAGGATGCCGCGGGTATTATCGATCATGGGGACCTTTCGGTAAGAGCGTCTCGGAATGCATCCCTACCATAGCCCTTGTCGGCAATAGCCGCGCCCTTATGGTCCCTCAGGATTTTCGCCAGGGAGAGCCTCACGATGACCATCACCATTACCGCCTTTGAACGGTCACCCGATGGCGGCAAGGGATTGGCACGTGATACGCGCGTTCGCTGGGCGCTTGAAGAAGTGGGCCAGCCCTACGAGGTTCGCCTTGTTTCGTTCCGTGCGATGAAGGAACCCACGCATCTGGCGCTTCATCCTTTCGGCCAGATTCCGACCTACGAGGAAGGCGATCTCGCCCTGTTCGAGACAGGTGCGATCGTCTTCCATATCGCCGAGCGCCATGCCGGCCTGCTGCCGCCCCACTCCGATGGCGATGCCCGGGCGCGTGCGATCACATGGATGTTCGCCGCGCTCAACACGGTGGAGCCGGCGATCCTTGAACTCGTAACGGCCAGGATTCTGGAGGGCGACAAGCCCTGGACCAAGGAGCGCCTGCCTCTGGTGGAGAATCGCATCCGCAACCGGCTGCATCAGCTTTCCGCCCGCCTTGGCAGGGCCGACTGGCTCGATGGTGGGTTCAGCGCGGGCGACCTGATGATGGTGTCGGTGCTGCTCAGGCTGAAATCGTCGGGCCTCCTGGACGGATATCCCAACCTGGCGGCCTACGTCGCCCGCGGCGAAGCGCGGCCGGCCTACAAGCGGGCTTTCGATGCTCAAGCGGCGATCAACACCGGCAAGCCACCGGCCGGCTGATCGAGGTCCGTCCTGAGCCTGACCCTAAACGTAACAGGTCAGGCGCTTGCCCGGCAGCAGGTCATAGGGCGCCTGCCATCCGGGAAGCGACGCCATGCGGAAGAGCCATCCCCGCACGGAAGGATGACTGGCGGCGAAATCGTAGCCGGTCTCTTTTTCGGGAAACGACAGATAGGCCATCAGCGAGATATCGGCGATCGTCGGCTGGTCGCCGATCACGAACCGACGGTCCTGCAGGTGGCTGTCCAGAATACCCAAGAAATCGTCCAGACGCCGGCGCAGGAAGGCGAGCACGGCGTCGTCGGGTGCGGCCGTGAAGGCGCGATTGTAGCGATAGGTCGCCATGTATCCCGTTAGCTTGTGGTTGTCCCAGAACAGCCAGCGCAGGATTTCGAACTTCTCCTCCTCGTTTCGTCCGCCGAACCGGCCATAACGGTCGGCCAGCCGCAGCAGGATCGGTGCGGTCTGCGTCAGGCGTTCCGGTCCATCCTCGAGGACCGGGATTTCGCCCATGGGATTGACGCGGGCGCGCCACTCCGGCGTGCGCGTGACGCCGCCGCCGAAGTCCGTCCACACCTGCTCGAAGGCCTGGCCGCAAAACGTGAGCATCAGCGCCAGCTTGTAGCTGTTGCCGGATTCCGGGAAGTAATGCAGGCGATAGCGGCTCACGCGTGACGTCCCCATTCGCCTTGCCTTTTCGCCCTGCTTCCTCCGCCGCTGTCCTGCCGGCGACGGAGGCGGGAGAGAGCGTCAGTACGATTTATAGCCCAGGAACTTGCCCGACATGGCGATCTTCACCCGGTCGCCCTTCTGGTCAGGCTGGCGCTCCATGGTCATGTCGAAGTCGATGGCGCTCATGATGCCGTCGCCGAACTCCTCCTGGATCAGTTCCTTCCAGGTGGTGCCGTAGACCTGCACGAGCTCGTAGAAGCGGTAGATCAGCGGATCGGTCGGCGGGATCTGGGGCAGCGAGCCGCGGTACGGCACTTCCTGCAGCAGCAGCACTTCTTCCTTGCCGAGGCCGAACAGCTTGCCGGCCTTGGTGGCCTGCTCCTTGGTCATCTTCATCTGGCCCATGCAGGCCGCGGTGACGATGATCTTCGAGGCGCCGCCGATCTTCTTGGCGATCTCTTCCCAGCTCAGTTCCTTCATCCGCTTGGCGGTCAGGATCTTCTCGGTCACTTCAGCCCGTTTCATTGTCTTCTCCCGGTTGTCAGCTTGAATGTCTGAGCGGCACCACTTCGGCCGACGGATTGACCGCGGCCAGTCCCGGCTTCACCAGCTTCAGCCGGCGCGGGTCGTAACCGCCGTCGGCGATTTCGGCGTCGAAGGCCCTGGAGCGGTTGACCAGGAACTCCACCAGGTGATTGCGGATGGCGTAGTACTGCGGATGCTTGTGCAGGTCGTTCCGATGCCGCTCGTTCCGCGGCATGGTGTTGATCACGATCTCGGCGATCCTGGCGCCCGGCCCGTTGGTCATCAGCACGATCCTGTCGGCGAGCAGGATCGCCTCGTCGACATCGTGGGTGATCATGAACACGGTCTGGTTGGTGTCGGCGCAGATCCGCAGCACCTCGTCCTGCAGCATGCCGCGCGTCAGCGCATCGAGGGCGCTGAACGGCTCGTCCATCAGCAGCATCTTGGGCTGGATGGAGAGAGCGCGGGCGATGCCGACGCGCTGCTTCATGCCGCCCGAGAGCTGGGCCGGCCGCTTGTTCTCCGCCCCTTTCAACCCGACCAAGTCGATGAAGCGGCGCGCATGGTCCTGGACGCGGCTGCGGGTCCATTTGGGCCAGCGCGAACTGACGGCGAAGGCGATGTTGCCCATCACCGTCAGCCACGGCAGCAGCGCATGACCCTGGAAGATCACGGCGCGGTCGAGGCTGGGGCCGTCGATCTCGCGGTTGTCGACGATGACGGCGCCTTCGCTCGGCTGATCGAGGCCGGCCAGCACGTTCAGGATCGTGGTCTTGCCGCAGCCGGAATGGCCGATCAGGCAGCAGAACTCGCCCTTGGCCGTCCCACAGCTCCTTGGTCAGCAGATGGATGAAGCCGATGCCGTCGAACACGGCGCGCTGGTTGAACGGGTCGGGCCCGAGGTAGCCGTCGATGTTGTCGGCGCGCAGGTTGGCCACCATCTCGGGCGGCGGCACGGAGCGGATCGAGATGTCCTTGTCGGGATCGAGCCCGTGCTCGGCCACGTAGTAGCGCAGCAGGTAATTGTGCATCGAGTAGTCGAAGGGGACGGCGAAGCGGAAACCCTTCCAGTCCTTGGGATCGCGCTTGTCCTTGTGCTTCATGGCGAGCGTGATCGCCTGGCCGTTGATGTTCTCGATCGCGGGCATCGTCCACGGCACCGGGTTCGAGCCCACGCCCAGCGAGATGGCGATCGGCATCGGCGAGAGCATGTGGGCGGCGTCGTACTCCTTGGCCAGCGACTTGTCGCGGATCACCGCCCAGCCGGCAGTCTTCACGACTTCGACGTTGAGCCCGTGCTTCGAATAGAAGCCCATCGGATGGGCCATGATGATCGGCGTGGCGCAGGTAATCGGGATGAAGCCGACCTTGAGGTCCTTCTTCTCCAGCGCACCACCTTGGGCGAAGGCTTCACGGGCGATGCCGAGGGGCAGGACCGAGGAGATCGCCGCCAGCGCCGTCGAGGCACCGACGGTCTTCAGAAACAAGCGGCGCTGGGCGTCGACCGGGAAGACGGCGCGCAACACGGCCGCGTCGACCACGCGATTCCAGCGCTCTTCCTCGCCAGCCGGTACAGCCACCGCGGTGAGCCGCTCATGGTCGGCCTGGGCATGATTGCCGCCACAGGCGCAGCCCTCGGCCAGCAGGGCCTTGGGATCGAATGGGTCCTTGAAAAGTGACATGCTTCCTCCCTGCGCTTCAGCGCTTGGGGCCGAGGAGGCAAGGGTCATGCCAAGCCATATGGAAGCTGCGAGAAACCTAGACAATCCGCAGGTCGAGCCGGTAATTGCTTAAAAATGGGGCATTCTCACCCGATTCGTTATGCGAAATTCTGCGACTCGAATCTTAGCGCTGGGGATTAAATTTATGGAATCGCTCACTCTTTCCCCGATTTCCGCTTCATTTCTTATTGCGTCCGGAGACACCCTTATGGCAGGCTACAGCTTGTGGGTTGTTGGGTGCCCACCACGATATATCGACCACCCGCCTCAAGAATGGTTCACCAGGGACCGCAAGGCGGAAATGGTTGGGGAGTGGGTCGATGGCGTTATCGCGACACGAGCGGACCAGACGGAAAGTCGATTTGAACCCGCTCGAGATGATCGAGAGAGTCATCTCCGACAACGATTGGCCGTTCGACCGTACCTCGGATCGTGAAATCGCCGTCGAAGTCGCCGGCCGCTGGTGCGACTACCGCATGTTCTTCAGCTGGCGCGACGATGTCGAGGCGCTGCACTTCACCTGCGCCTACGACGTCCGTATTCCGGCCGAACGTCACAATGAAATCCACGTCCTGCTGGCGCTGATCAACGAGAAGATGTGGCTCGGCCACTTCGATCTGTGGACCGAAGAGGGTCTGCCGATGTTCCGCCACGCCATCCCGCTGCGCGGCACCTCCGGCTTGATGCCCGACCAGCTGAACGACCTCGTCGAGGTGGCGATCACCGAAAGCGAGCGCTTCTACCCCGCCTTTCAATACGTCGTGTGGGCTGGCAAGACGCCCGCCGATGCGCTGACCGCCTCGATCCTCGAGACGGTCGGAGAAGCCTGAACCGGAACTGGGACCCTCCGACGCCCCCTCTCGTAAAAAAACAATACTCGTAAGAAAACAATAAGCGTCACTGTTCGGATCGTCCCCACGGCGCTGGCCTCCCAAGGCTGGCGCCGTTTCCATTCTGTCGTCGGGGTCCATTCTGTCTTCAGGACGGCCGGGCTATAACCCTCGCACCCCCCATGACCAGCCCATGACCCCCCTCCTGATCCCCTATCCCGAAATCGATCCGATCCTGCTGCAGCTCGGGCCGTTCGCCATTCGCTGGTATGCGCTAGCCTATATCGCCGGCCTGGTGATCGGCTGGCAGGTCATGCGGCGCGTGTGCACGCAGCCGCCCAGGATCCTGTCGCCGGTCAAGATCGACGACTTCCTGCTGTGGGCGGCGCTGGGCGTCATCCTCGGCGGCCGGGTGGGCTATGTGCTGTTCTACAAGCCGGGCTTCTATCTGGAGCATCCGCTGGCGGTGCTGACGGTGTGGGAAGGCGGCATGGCGTTCCACGGCGGTTTCCTGGGCGTGATCGCGGCCATCCTGCTGTTCGCGATCCGCAACAAGACCGATCCGTTCATGCTGTCGGACCTCGTGGCCCTCGTGGTGCCGATCGGCCTGTTCTTCGGGCGCCTCGCGAACTTCATCAATGGCGAGCTGTGGGGCCGGGTGAGCGACGTCCAGTGGGCGATGATCTTCCCGCGCGGCGGCCCGCTGCCGCGCCATCCCAGCCAGCTCTACCAGGCCTTCTTCGAGGGCGTGCTGCTGCTGCTCGTCGTTGCCGCGGTGTGGCGTTTCACCGACGGCCGCCGTCGTCCCGGGCTGATGACCGGCACCTTTTGCGCCGGTTATGGCGTGGCGCGCATCGTGGGCGAGCTGTTCCGCGAACCCGATGCCCATCTCGGCTACCTGTGGGGGCCGGTCACCATGGGCATGCTGCTGTCCGTCCCCGTGCTCGCCTTCGGCGGCTGGCTGATCGCGCGGGCGTACCGGCGACCTCTGCTGCCGTGACCAGCGAACTCGGCCGCCTGATCGCGCGCCGCATTGCGCACACTGGGCCAGTCTCGATCGCCGACTTCATGGCCGAGGCGCTGGGCCATCCCCGCCTCGGCTACTATCGCCGTGCCCTGTCTTCGAGTGCTGGGCCCCTCGGCGCCGAAGGCGATTTTACGACGGCGCCCGAGATCTCCCAGATGTTCGGCGAACTGTTGGGCGCGTGGCTGGCCGAGCGCTGGCTGGCGATGGGCCGGCCCTCGACGGTCAGGCTTGTCGAACTCGGCCCCGGCCGCGGCACGCTGATGGCCGATGCGCTACGCGCGACCCGCGGCGTGGCGGGCTTTCATGCCGCCCTCGACCTCCATCTCGTCGATACCAGCGAGCCGTTGCGGGCGGCCCAGCGCGCGGCCCTGGCCGCCTTCACGCCAACCTGTGCCCCCACCTGGCACGAGCGTCTCGACGACGTGCCCGCGGGACCGCTCCTGCTGGTCGCCAACGAATTCTTCGATGCGCTCCCGGTGCGTCAGTTCCACCGGACGGCCGAGGGCTGGCGCGAGCGCATGGTGGGCCTCGGGCCCGACGGCGCCCTACGGCTGGCCCTCGCCCCCGGTCCGACGCCGTTTGCCGCGGTCCTTCCCAATGCCGCGGCCGGCGCCGAGGCGGAATTCTCCGAAGCGGGCCGGGCGCTGGCCGCCGAGGTCGGCGCGCGCCTGCGCGAGCACGGCGGTTGGGCGCTGATCGTCGACTATGGCTACGACAGCTCCGCTCCCGGCACCTCGCTGCAGGCAGTGCGCGGCCACAGCGGAACCGGCATCCTCGACCGGCCCGGCGAGACCGACTTGAGCGCCCATATCGATTTCGCCGCCCTCGCCACCGCCGCCGGAGTGCCGGCCTTCGGACCGGTTGCCCAGGGCGACTTCCTGCGCCGCCTGGGAATCGAGGCCCGCGCACATGCCCTGAAACGACAGGCGAGCGCAGAGCAGGTCCGCGCCATCGACGCGGCATTGGCGCGCTTGATCGCGCCCGATCAAATGGGCACCCTCTTCCGCGTTCTGGCCTTGGGCGACGACAGAAGCGCTCCACCGGCCGGCTTTTCGGACCTCCCCTCGGACACGACATGATTCAGGCTCCCTCACTTGCCGGTCTCGGCGGCGTGCAGCACCGCTTCTTCACCCGCCGCGGCGGCGTGAGCACTGGCCTCTTTTCATCGCTCAACTGCGGCTATGGCTCGGCCGATGCGCCCGACAACGTGCGCGAGAACCGCCGCCGCGTGGCCGAACAGTTTGGCTGCGGCGAACCCGACCTGCTGACCCTGTACCAGATCCATTCCGCCGACGTGCTGACCGTGGCCGAAGACCGCTGGACCTCGCCCGGCGCGCCCAAGGCCGATGGGCTGGTGACCGACCGGCCGGGCGTCGTGCTGGGCGTGATGGCGGCCGACTGCGCGCCGGTGCTGCTGGCCGACGGCGATGCCGGCGTGATCGGCGCGGCGCATGCCGGCTGGAAGGGCGCGCTGGGCGGCGTTGTCGACACCACCATCGCCGCCATGGAAAAGCTCGGCGCGCGGCGCGAACGCATCAACGTCGTGGTCGGCCCCTGCATTGGGCCTCATTCCTATGAAGTCGGGCCGGAATTTCCCGCGCCGTTCCTGGCCCAGGACGAGTCCAACACGGCGTTCTTCCGCGCCGCCTCGCGCGCCGGCCACTTCATGTTCGACCTGCCGGGCTATCTCGTGCACCGCATCGCCCGCAACGGCGTCGCGGTCGCCGCGACCGGCCACGACACGCTGACGGCCACCGAGGATTTCTTCAGCTACCGGCGCAACACCCTCTCGGGCGTGCGCGACTACGGCCGCGGCCTGTCGGCGATCGCGCTCGCAAGCTGAAGTGGGAAACTGACGTGCCCTATCTGATCATCCTGTTGTTCTGCTGCCTGCTCGGGGTGGTCGCGACATGCGCCATGTTGTGAGCCTGCTCTGCTGTCTCATGCTGGCGGCGTGCGGCTACGTTCCCAAACCCTTCGAACCGAACAGCTCGGAGACGGCAAGCTATCGCTCGCCGCAGGACAAGATCGAACTGGCCATCGGGGCGCCGCGCAACATGCCGCGCGAGATGGGCATTCGCCTGGCCGCCGCCCTCGCCCTCGAAATGCAGTCCTACGGCATCGCCGCCGCGGTGCAGCCCGCCGACGCGCCGGTGCAGGTGAACGGCGTGATGAGCACGCGCGACTCAGGCGAAGGCATCGAGATCCAGATCGACTGGCGCGTCGCGGGCAAGCCCGCGACGCAGGAGCCGGCCATCAGCCGCACGCGCACGCGTGGCGAGGACTATGCCGAGGGGAGCGACCGCCTGGTGTCGCGCATCGCCCAGCAGGCAGCCCCCCGGATCGCCACGCTGATCGGGCGGCCGCCCAACTTCCTGCCACAGTCGCCCGGCCAGATCGCCGCCGGCATCACCATGCAGGCGGATCCGGCAGACGGCACCGCCATCATCCCTGGCACCATGCCGGGCACCACGCCGGGCACCGTGCCCGCCGCCATGCCGGGCGTCATACCCGGCACGACGCCGGTCGCCGCCTCGACGAAGCCGCAGGTGAGGGTGATGGTGGGCGCCGTCACCGGGGCGCCCTCGGACGGCAACCGCCAACTCCAGTCCGGCATGCGCCGGGCGCTGGGCTCGAGCAAGATCGTCATCGTCGACGCCGCCGGCAGCGACGTCTACACCGTGCTCGCCGCCGTGAGCCTGACGCCGATCGACGAGAAGAGCGGCCAGCTCGTCATAAAGTGGATCCTCAAGGATCCGAAGGGCACCGAAGTGGGCGACATCGAGCAGTCCAACCCGGTGCCTCTCGCCGCGGCGAGAGGCTCGTGGGCGGGATTCGGCGATATCGTTGCCGCCGCCGCCGCCGAAGGCGTGCTCCAACTGCTCGAGAAGGCGCTCAATCGGTCGCAGTAGGCATCGCCGCGTCCCTTGAATCGGCTTGTCAGAGGGGGGTCTCCGGCTGCTACTGTTCGCGCCAGCGGCTCGATTCTTGCAAAGACAGACCGCGCAATAGGGAGAAGTCATCTATGTTCGAGTTCAAGAAGTCGCTCGCCACTGTTTTGGCGGTCGCGAGCCTGGGCGGATTGCTGGGAGCAACCGGGGCCGAGGCGCAGACCCTCAAGGTCGTGATGCATTCGGACGTGAAGATCCTCGATCCGATCTGGACCACCGCCTACATCCAGCGCAACCACGGCTACATGGTGTGGGACACGCTTTTCGCCGTCGACGAGAAGTTCGATGTGAAGCCCCAGATGGTCGACAAGTACAGCGTGTCAGCCGACAACCTCGTCTGGACCTTCACGCTGCGCGACGGCCTCGAATGGCATGACGGCAAGCCCGTCACGGCAGAGGACTGCGTCGCCTCGATCAAGCGCTGGGCCGCCCGTGATTCGATGGGCCAGAAGATGATGGGCTCGGTCGCCAACCTCGAGGTGGTCGACGCCAAGACCTTCAAGATGAACATGAAGGAGCCCTACGGCCTGGTGCTGCAGTCGCTCGGCAAGCCGTCGTCGAACGTGCCCTTCATGATGCCGAAGAAGTCGGCCGAAACCGATCCGATGCAGCAGATCAAGGTCGAGGACGTGATCGGCTCCGGCCCGTTCATCTTCAAGGCCGACGAATGGAAGCCCGGCGAGAAGATCGTCTACGTCAAGAACACCAAGTACAAGCCGCGCAGCGAGCCCGCCAACGGCCTGTCCGGCGGCAAGGTCGTCAAGGTCGATCGCGTCGAGTGGCTCGCCATTCCCGACGTGCAGACCCAGGTCGCGGCCATCCAGAACGGCGAGATCGACATGATCGAGGCGCCCGGCCACGACCTGCTGCCGCTGCTCGCCAAGGACAAGAACATCAAGCTGGTCAACTTCAACCCGACCGGCAACCAGTACGTCTTCCGCTTCAACAGCACGGCCAAGCCGTTCGACAACGCCAAGGTCCGTCACGCCGTGTTCGTGGCCTTCGCTCAGGAGGATTTCCTCAAGGCCACGATCGGCGATCCGCAATGGTACAAGGTCTGCAAGGCGCCGTTCGTCTGCGGCACGCCGTTCGCCACCGATGCCGGCATGGCCGACGTGCTGAACGGCAACGCCGCCAAGGCCAAGCAACTCCTGACCGAGGCTGGCTACGACGGGACGCCGATCGTGCTGATGCAGTCGACCGACCTGCAGGTGCTGACCAACCTCGCGCCCGTCGCCAAGGCACAGATGGAGCGGGCCGGCTTCAAGGTCGACATGGTGTCGATGGACTGGCAGACGCTGGTTGCCCGCCGCGTCAAGAAGGAGCCGCCGAACGCCGGCGGCTGGCACGCCTTCCTCACCTCCTGGGTGGCGGCCGATATCCTCAATCCGGTGATGGCCGGCTTCTACAATGCCTCGTGCGAAAAGGCGATGTTCGGCTGGCCGTGTGACGAGACGATCGAGAAGTACCGCGACCAGTTCGCCAAGGAAACCGATCCGGCCAAGCAGATGCAGATCGTCGAGAGCCTGCAGAAGTACTGGGTCGACCATCCGACACACATCAACGTCGGCCAGTGGTACGCCCCGATCGCGCGGCGCACCAACATCGACGGCAACCTGACGGCGCCGGTGCCGGTGTTCTGGAACGTGACGAAGAAGTAGATGAGCTGCGCGCGGGGCCTAGGCCCCGCGCGCCCATTGACGAGGGCGGGCGGGGGCCTGCCTTCTTCCATGGGGATGAGAAAAAGGGGCGTAAGATGAAACAAGTGATGAGACGGACGCTGGGCGCGATGGCTGCCGGCGCAATTCTGGCGGCCGGCGTGGCGACGGTATCGGGCCCGGCGCTAGCCCAGGGCAAGGTCCTGAAGTTCGTGCAGAACGGCAACCTGACGATCCTCGACCCGATCTGGACGACGGCCTACGTCACGCGCAACCACGGCTACTTCATCTACGACACGCTGTTCGCGTCCGACGAGAACAACGTCGTCAAGCCGCAGATGGTCGACAAGTACGAAGTCTCCGGCGACAAACTCACCTGGACCTTCACCTTGCGCGACGGCCTGGAGTGGCACGACGGCACGCCCGTTACGTCCGAGGACTGCATCGCCTCGATCAAGCGCTGGGGCGCGCGCGACGCCATGGGCCAGAAGCTCATGGACTTCGTGAAGGACTACAAGGCGGTCGACGCCAAGACCTTCCAGATGATCCTGAAGGAGCCGTACGGCCTGGTGCTCGACTCGCTCGGCAAGCCCTCGTCGCAGGTGCCGTTCATGATGCCGAAGAAAGTCGCCGAAACCGACCCCTTCAAGCAGATCGACAGCCAGATCGGCTCCGGGCCGTTCATCTACGTGAACGCCGAGTCCAAGCCCGGCGAGAAGCACGTCTACAACAAGAACCCCAAGTACAAGCCGCGTAGCGAGCCTGCTTCGGGCCTGGCCGGCGGCAAGGTCGTCAAGGTCGACCGCGTCGAGATCATCGAGATGCCCGACCCGCAGCAGCAGGTGAACGCCATCGCCGCGGGCGAGATCGACGTCATCGAGCAGCCGCCGCACGACCTGATCCCGATCCTCAAGAAGGAAAAGGGCGTGACGCTCTTCAACTGGAACCCGCTCGGTCACCAGTTCATCATCCGCTTCAACTGGCTCCAGCCACCGTTCAACAACCCGAAGGTCCGCCAGGCCGCCCTCCTGTCGATGCGCCAGGAGGATTACCTAAAAGCCACCGTCGGCGAGCCCGAGTACTACAAGGTCTGCACGGCGGCCTTCATCTGCGGCACGCCCAATGCCTTCGACGCGCCGGACGGCCTGCTGGTCAAGCCCAACTTCGAGAAGGCCAAGGCGCTGCTCAAGGAAGCGGGCTACGACGGCACGCCGGTGGTGCTGATGCAGTCGACGACGCTTCCGGTGCTCACGAACGTGGCGCCGGTGACCAAGGCGCTGCTCGAGCAGGGTGGCTTCAAGGTCGACATGCAGTCGATGGACTGGCAGACGCTGGTCACGCGCCGCACCAACAAGGGCCCGGTGGGCCAGGGTGGCTGGAACGTGTTCCACACCTTCTCCGTGGCCGCCGATATCCTGAACCCGATCGCCACGTCCTACATGGTGGCAAACGGCGACAAGGCATGGTTCGGCTGGCCGACCGACCCCGATATGGAGAAGCTGCGCGACGCCTATGCCAAGGAGACCGACCCCGCCAAGGGCAAGGCGCTGGCCAAGGCCGTCCAGGACCGGGCGCTCGAGACGGCGCAGTACGGCTGGATCGGCCAGTGGTATGGCCCGGGCGCCATGCGCTCCAACGTCACCGGCTGGCTCAAGGCGCCGGTGCCGGTGATGTGGAACATCGAGAAGAAATAACGACGTCGTCCCGGGCGGCAACACCCGCCCGGGACGGCTCTTCGATTGGGAACCAATGATCGATTTCATCGTCCGTCGTCTCATCGCCATCATTCCCGTTCTGACGGTGGTGGCGATTCTCGTCTTCCTCATGCTGCGCCTGACGCCGGGTGATCCGGCGGCGGTGATCGCCGGCGACAACGCCACGTCCGACCAGATCGCCGACATCCGCACCAAGCTCGGACTGAACGAGCCGATCTGGACGCAGTTCGTCATCTGGATCGGCAACATGCTGCAAGGCAATTTCGGCGAGAGCTTCTTCTTCAAGAAGACCGTGGCCGAGCTGATCGCCCAGCGCATCGAACCCACGCTCGCCCTCGCCGTCTGCACCCTGATTTTCGCCGTCAGCATCTCCGTGCCGATCGGCGTGCTTGCCGCCTATCGGCAGGGCTCGCTGGTCGATCGCGTCGTCATGGGTTTCTCGGTCGTGGGCTTTTCCGTGCCCGGCTTCGTCATCGGCTACTGCCTGATCTACGTCTTCGCCATCGAACTGGGCTGGTTGCCGGTGCAGGGCTACATCCGCATCGGCGTCAATTTCTGGGGCTTCCTCGAGCGCATGATCCTGCCGTCGCTGACCCTGTCGGTGGGCTTCATCGCGCTGATCTCCCGCATCACCCGTGCGTCGGTCCTGGAAGTTCTGAACGAAGACTACATCCGCACAGCCCGCGCCAAGGGCCTCTCGAACCGGGTCGTGCTGATGCGCCATGCGTTGCGCAACGCCGCCGTCCCGATCCTGACCGTGATCGGCCTCGGAATCGCCATCCTGATCGGTGGCGCGGTCGTGACCGAAAGCGTGTTCGGCCTGCCCGGCCTCGGCCGCCTCACCGTCGAGGCGGTGCTGAGCCGCGACTTCCCGACCATCCAGGCCGTCATCCTGATGTTCTCGGTGGTCTATGTCGTGGTCAACCTGCTGATCGATATCAGTTACACCCTGTTCGACCCGAGGATCCGCTATTGAGCGCCATCAGCGAAGACGTCGTCGACTCCGCCTCCATCTCGGCGGCCTCGACCAAGCGCAGGAGCCTGTGGCTCCTGGCGATTCGCAACCCCAACGTCATCATCGGCGGCACCATCCTTGCGATCATGCTGCTGATCGCCGCTCTTGCACCCGTCCTCGGCACCATCGATCCGACGCGCATCGATCCGGCTGGGCGCAACAAGAAGCCCGGCACCGAGATCACCTACAAGCTCGACGACGGCACGACGGCCAAGCGCGTGGCCATCATGGGCACCGACAGCCTGGGCCGCGACGTCTACAGCCGTGTCATCTACGGCACGCGCGTGTCCCTCGCGGTCGGCGTTGCCGTCGCCATCATCGCGGTGCTCATCGGCACGATCATCGGCCTGATCTCGGGTTACGTCAGGTGGCTTGACGGCTTTATCATGCGGATCATGGACGGGCTGATGGCGATACCAGGCATATTGCTCGCCATCGCGCTGGTCTCGATCTGGCGAGCCGGCCTCATCACCGTGATCTTCGCCATCGTCGTCCCCGATGTGCCGCGCGTCGTGCGGCTGGTGCGTTCGGTGGTGCTGACGGTACGCGAGGAACCTTACGTCGAAGGCGCGATCTCGGTCGGCACGCCGACCTGGATCCTGATGTTCCGCCACATCCTGCCCAACACCGTGGCGCCGCTGATCGTGCAGGGCACCTTCCTCGCCGCCGCCGCGATCCTCGTCGAGGCGGCGCTCAGCTTCCTCGGCATCGGCATCCCGCCGGAGATCCCGAGCTGGGGCAACATCATGGCCGAGGGCCGCACCCTGTTCCGCGTGTTCCCGCACAACATCTTCTTTCCCGGCATCTTCCTGGCGCTCACCGTGCTGGCGATCAACATCATGGGCGACGGGCTGCGCGACACGCTCGATCCGAAGATGAGCAAGAAGGTATGACGCGAAGCGTCATACCCCGAGCGAAGCATCGCGAAGTCGAGGGGTCTTCTCTCCACGACAAGAGCCTGGCAGTTGAAAAGAGATCCCTCCGCTGCGCGCTCCGCGCTTCGGTCGGGATGACGGAGTTGAAGTCTTAATGTCCACCGAAGCCAAACGTCCCGTTCTCGAAGTCCGCAATCTCAGCGTCTCCCTCCCGTCAGGCGCCGACCGCGTCCATGCCGTCGAAAAGGTGAGCTTCACGGTCAGCCCCGGCGAGATCGTCTGTCTGGTGGGTGAATCGGGCTCGGGCAAGTCGGTGATCGCCTTCACCGTCATGGGGCTGCTTGCCAAGGCACTGAAGCCGACCTCGGGCGAGATTCTGCTCGAGGGCGAAAATATCCTGGCCGCCAGCGAGACCCGGCTGCGCCAGCTCCGCTGCACGCGCATGTCGATGATCTTCCAAGAGCCGATGACGGCCCTCAATCCCGTCATGACCTGCGGCGAGCAGATCGACGAGGTGCTCAATACCCACACCAAGCTCGATGCGGCGGCGCGCAAGGCCAAGATCATCGCCATCCTGGCCCGCGTGAAGCTGCCGGAGCCGGAGCGCATCTACGCCTCCTACCCGCATCAGCTCTCGGGCGGCCAGCGCCAGCGCATCATGATCGCCATGGCGCTGGTGCTCGATCCCGTCTTGCTGATCGCCGACGAGCCGACCACCGCGCTCGACGTCACCACCCAGGCCGAGATCCTGAAGCTGATCGCCGAGCTGCAGGACGGCCAGGGCACCGGTGTCCTGTTCATCACCCACGATTTCGGCGTGGTCGCCGAGATCGCCCATCGCGTCGCCGTGCTGCGCTGGGGCGAGCTGGTCGAGATGGGTCCGACCGAGAAGATCCTGTCGCGGCCGGAACATAGCTACACCAAGATGCTGATCTCCTCGGTGCCGTCGATCCATCCCGTGCATCGCGATGTGCGCAAGGA
>Ga0194051_1000251_pt1 | contig 31523 bp, 33 predicted proteins | sample SepL2320m_MetaG_FD_161275 | JGI IMG/M metagenome (GOLD analysis project Ga0194051, IMG submission 161275) | Anoxic zone freshwater microbial communities from boreal shield lake in IISD Experimental Lakes Area, Ontario, Canada - Sep2016-L239-20m | ecosystem: Environmental > Aquatic > Freshwater >... | reverse complement strand
AGGTCGATCCCGGCGCCGACCATCCAACTTCCGTGGTGCCGGCCTCGAGCGTCGTCATCATGGACACGCACAACAAGAAGCTGGTGGGGCTGATCGCAGCCGACGGCGCCAAGATGCTGGGCGCCGACGACGGCAAGAGCCCGATCCTGGTGGCGCCCATCGGCAAGGATTGCACGACGACGGCGATTGAGCTCGGCCTCGATCCCAAGCGCACCATCGCGGTCGATCTCACCGGCGACACGGCCAAGCGGATCACCGTCATGACCGCACCCGGCGCCGATACGGCCGTGCGGGATTCAGCAGTGGCGCTGCTCGCCAAGTCAGGCGCCAAGGTGACGGTGATAAAAGACTCGCCCGGTTTCATCGCCCAGCGCATGTGCGCGATGATCGCCAATCTCGGCTGCGAGATGGCGATGATCGGCATCGCCTCGGCCGCCGACGTCGACACCGCCATGACGCTCGGCCTCAACTATCCGCGCGGACCCTTGGCGCTCGCCGACTGGATGGGCGTCAAGGAATGTCACGAGATCCTGGTCCAGATCCAGGCCATCACCGGCGACGACCGCTATCGTCCGAGCCAATGGCTCCGGCGGCGGGCGATGCTGGGAATGAGTGCCACGACGGTGGAATGACGACCGTGGAGTAAGGCGCCGGAACGCGAGAGCGCCGATGCCCTTTACGCTTTTTCATCTCGGGCCGGGTCTTGCGTTCAAGGCGGTCGGTGGCCGGCACTTCAGTTTCATGGTGTTCGGCGGCTCCCAGGTGCTGATGGACATCGAGCCGCTGGTCGGGATCATTCAGGGGCGGCCGATCCTGCACGGCATCACGCACACAGTTGCCGGCGCTCTCGTCATCGGACTGGTATCCGGTGCGATCGGTCGACCGATCGCTGAGCTTGCGCTTGGCCTGATGAGGATCAGGCACCGTCCCATCACGTGGGCGGTGGCCTTCGCGAGCGGGCTCATCGGGACCTATTCCCACATAGGTCTCGATGCGATCATGCACCATGACATGACGCCGTTGTGGCCTCTCGCGACCGGCAACGGGATGCTTCGAAGCATGTCACTCGGACAGCTGCATATGCTTTGCCTGGCGGCGGGCATCCTGGGCGGGCTGGTCATCGCCGTCCGGGCGTTTCTTTCCCGTGCCAAATCCTAGGGCGGGGCTGAGCGCCACGACGGTGTAATAGGCTAAGCCCTCTTGACATTTATCCTATAGTTCCTACATATCCTACCTGAAGAAGGGTATTTCGGGCCTGAAAAGGCCTCAGGATAGGAGGAAGACCATGTCCTTTTACGATCAGAACCGCCCGTTCGGGGCCCCTATTGCAACCCACGAGGCGTTGCCGACAGGAGGCCTGAGCTGGAGCGAAGCCGCCTACTACAAGCGGATCAACGGCGATGGATTTCACCCGCCGGCCCATATGTGCGGCATGAGCCTGGCCGAACTCGAGGCCAAGGCGCGGGAGGAGACCCGCGAGGCGCGCGAGGCCGAGGAGGCGCGGCAGAGCGCGGCGCGCATAGAAGCGGCGCCGAAGTCGATCGAGCGGGCGCTGCTCGACGGTCCATCGTCAAAGCAGGCGAAGCCGCAGCGCGGCTGGCGCCAGCGGGTGCGCTTCCTCAATCAGTTCAAGCGCTGCGGCAGCTATCGCGAGGCCGCGGCGCGCATCGGCGTCGACGAGAGCACGGTGCGGCGCTGGCGCGCCAAGTTCCCGGCCTTCCGCGCGCGTTGCGACGCGATCCTGGCCGAGCGCTTTCAGGAGAAGGCCGACGACCTGAAACTGCGCGCCGGGGAGCCGCGGACGCGGCCGTACTTCTTCAAGGGCAAGCAGATCGGCGAGCAGGTGATCCATGACGACCGGGCGCTGATGTTCCTGCTGAAGCTGGAGGACGCCCAGCGCGCCCGCGCCGAGGCGCGCGAGGAACGCCTGTTGCAGCGCGCGCACGAGATCCGGCTGAAGGAGATGGAGATCGAGGCGAAAAAGCCCACTCCAAAAATGCACGCGCCGGCCGCGCATCCGGCGGCACCGGTTGAGGCTGAAGAAGCGAGTGCGGCCAAAGACTTGTCCGCCGTTCCGACGGACATCGCACCTCCACAGGTCGTGGAGGTCGCGTCACCCCCTCACCTAACCTCTCCCCCTAACGGGGGAGAGGAACATGAGGGTCTCAACTTTCAGACTCCTCTCCCCCGCGAGGGGGAGAGGTTGGGTGAGGGGGAGGAAAAGAAGAAGAAACAAGAGGACTCAAAATGACGCAATCGACATCGGTCGCGTCCTCAGCTTTTGCGCTCGCCGATCGTGCTGTGAAAACGCGCCAGGAAGGAGACCGTGCGGGCGTTCTTCGGCTGCAGCAGGACGTCCGCCGCCGGGCCCTGCTCGACCACCTGTCCGGCATCCATCACGACGACGTGGTCGGCGACGTCGTGCGCGAAGGCCATCTCGTGCGTGACCACGATCATCGTCGTGCCTTCGAGCGCCAGTTCCTTCATGACGTCGAGCACCTCGCCCACCAGCTCGGGATCGAGCGCCGACGTCACCTCGTCGAACAGCATCAGCTCGGGTTCCATCGCCATGGCGCGGGCGATGGCGACACGCTGCTGCTGGCCACCCGACAACTCGCGCGGAAAGCGTGCCGTGAAGTCGGCGAGGCCGACCTTGGCCAGCAGGTTGCGGGAGATGGCTTCGGCTTCGGGCTCGCGCATCTTCTTCACGATCACCGGACCCGACATGACGTTGCCGAGCACGGTCATGTGGGGAAAGAGATCGAACTGCTGGAAGACCATGCCGATGCGGGCGCGGAAGCGCGCGAGATCGCGGCCCCTGGGCATCGTGTGAGCAGCATTGAAATCGATCGTGCGGTCGCCGACCTGCAGCGTGCCGGCCGACGGCGTCTCGAGCAGGTTGACGCAGCGTAGGAAGGTCGACTTGCCGCAGCCCGAGGGGCCGATCACCACCACCACCTGGCCGCGATGGACATCGAGCGACACGCCGCGCACGGCCTCGACCGTGCCGTAGCTCTTGCGCAGCCCCTCGACGCGCACCATCACGTCGTTACTGGTCAACCTTGGCCTCCATGCGCTTCGCCCACAGGGTGAGCGGATAGAGGATCGCGAAGTACATCGCCGCCACGCTGGTATAGACCTCGAGCGGCCGGAAGGTATCGGAGACGACGATCGAGCCGGTGTACATCAGGTCGGGCACGGCCACGACGTAGAGCAGGGAGGTGTTCTTGAGCTGGATGATCGACTGGTTGACGAACGGCGGCACCATGCGCTTGATCGCCTGCGGCAGGATGATGTGGCGCATCATCTCGCCGTTGGTCATGCCGAGCGCCCTCGACGCCTGCCACTGTCCCTTGTCGATCGAGATGATGCCGCCCCGGAAGATCTCGGTGGCGAACGCGCCCATATAGAGTGTGAGGCCGAGGCCCGCGGCCAGCCACGCCGGCAGTTCGACCGAAAGCACGATCGGCAGCGCGTAGTAGAACCACACGATCTGCACCAGCAGCGGCGTGCAGCGGAACAGCTCGACGTAGAAATGGATGGGCAGCGTCACCCACTTGCGCCGCGACAGCAGCAGCATGCCAAGGACCACGCCGATGATCAGCCCGCCCAGCACCGTGCCGACGGAATAGGCGAGCGTGACGCCCAGCCCCTTCATCCAGAAATTGGCGTAGGAGAGGACGAGGCCGAAGTCCCACTTGTAGGCCATCAGAACCGATCGGGTCGGAACGGCGCGAGGTCGACCGTCGTGGGTTTGCCGGTGGCGAGCTCGGCGATCAGCTTGCCGGTGATGCCGGCCATGGTGAGGCCGAGGTGATCGTGGCCGAAGGCGAAGAACACGTTCCTGTGGCGCGGCGAACGGCCGATCACCGGCTTGGAATCGGGATGCGACGGGCGCGGGCCCATCCACTTCGAGGCCGGCTCGCCCTTGAGGCCCGGCAGCAATTGCTTGGCCTGCCGCATCACCATGTCGGCATTGCGCATGTCGGGAGCCGCATCGGGAGCGGCGAATTCCGCCACGCCGCTGGCGCGAATGCCGTCGTGCATGTCGGCCAGCGAGATGCTGCGGTCGACCGAGGTGATGGCGCGCCGCAATCCGAAACCCGGATTGGCGAACATCACATGATAGCCGCGCTCGGCCTCGAGCGGCACATGGGTGCCGAGCTGGGCTGCCAGCGGCCGCGACCAGACGCCGGCCGCGATCACCACGGTCTCGACGTCGAGCGGTCCCTTGTCGGTGGCGATCCTGGTGGGACCTTCAGTTCCGATCTCGAAGCCCTTGACCTCGGCGTTCACGATCTCGCCGCCGCGACGCACGAAATCCGCGGCAAGCGCGCTGCACAGCCGGAAGGGATCGATGGTGCGATGGACGTCGGGCAGCGACACCGCCTTGATCACGCTTGTCGCCAGCGCGGGCTCAATCTGGCGCGCCTCGTTGCCGTCGAGGATGTCCATGTGAACGCCGTGGCGGCTGCGCAGCTCCAGCCCGTAAGCGGCGCCTTCGAAGGCGGCCTCGCTCTCGAAGGTCATCAGCAGGCCGTCGTCCTTCACCCACTGCTCGGCGCCGGCGTCCTCGATCAGCGGCGCATAGCCGTCATGGACATGCACCAGGAGCGAGTTGCGGGCCGCCGCGATCTCCTCGACGCGCGAGCGGCGCGAGTTGGCGATGGAGCTCAGGAACCAGGGCAGCGCCCTGGGTACGTGACTCCAGCGCAGCTTCAGCGGCGACTCAGAGTCGAGCAGCATCTTGGGCACCTTCTTCAGGATGCCCGGCATGGAAAACGGCACGCACGAGGCAATGCCGAAGCTGCCGGCGTTGCCGAAGGAGGCGCCACGGCCCGGCTCGCCCTTCTCGACGAGCCGGACCTTGAAGCCTTCGCGTTGCAGATGAAGCGCGCAACAGACGCCGACCAGGCCGGCGCCTATCACGGTGACGGACTTGGCCATCAGTTCGGCGAGAACGAGACGGTCGAGGGAATCTCCTCGATGCCCATGGTCTTGAGCGAGGCCCTCATGCGCGTCTCGTTATGGCCGAGCAGGATGTTCCACTCCGCCCAGCGGTTGAGGAACTTCGACCAGCGCTGGTCTTCCTCCAGGCGCAGGCCGATATAGCCGGGCAGGGCCACGCGCGGCGTCGGATTGACGAAGTCACCGAGGCCTGGGTTCTTGGTCTTCATCACCATGCTGGCGAGCACCGTCGTGGTGAAGGCGTCGGCGCGGCCCGACGACACCGCGAGCGCCACCTGAGAAATGTCCTGCATTTCGATCTTGGTCGCCTTGGGCGCCATCTTGCTCAGCAGCAGCGAGTCCGACGTGCCCGTCATGACCGCGACCTTGACCTCGGGCTTGTTGTAGTCGGCCCAGACCTTGCCGTGGAATTTCGGGTTGTTCACCGTCACCCACTCGATCCAGTAGATCGGCCCGGCGAAGTCGATGGCCGTGGCGCGGAGCGGCGTTGCCTGCAGGCCGAAGTTCATGTCGACCTTGCCGGCCTGCAGCGAGAGGACGGCTTCGGCGAAGCCGCCGACCTCGACGGGCTCGAACGTGACCTTGAGCTCCTTGGCGATGTCCTTGCCCATCTCGACCATGGCGCCGACCCATTCGCCGCTCGCCTTGTCGCGCAGGAAGTAGGGCGGATACTCGAATACGCCCATGCGGACCTTGCCGTTCTTCTTGATCAGGTCCCAGGTCGAGTCGGTCTTCGGTTGCGCGCGCGCCGGAGCGGCGGCACCGATCCCCACGAGAGCAGCGGCAGTGATGCCGGCTACAGCGATGTCACGACGACGAATAGTCATGTTGGCCCCCTTCGCATTCCCCGCCGAAGCGTAAACCCGAAACCCCGTGCTGACCAAGACGCAAGATGTGCGCCAGACGCCTATTTCCCAGATTCCTACTTCAGTGTTTCGACGGCGTAGTGCCGGACGCGGTCCTCGTCGACCTTGACCCCGAGGCCCGGCGTGCGGGGCACGATGACCCGGCCGTTTTCGATCGGGAACGGCTCGGCCAGCAGGTCGCGCTCGAGGAAGTACTTGGCCTGGTAGAACTCGCAGCCCAGCGAGATGTTGGGCGTGGCCGCGATCACGTGGGTGCCGGCAAGATGGGCAATGCCGGTCTCGAACATGTCGCCGCCGTAGCAGGCGATGCCGGCGGCCTCGCAGATCGCCGAGATCTTGCGCGCCGCCAGCATGCCGCCGTGCTTCATGATTTTGATGCTGACGAGGTCGGCCATGCGGCCGGCCGCGACCTGCAGCGCGTCAGTTGGTGTGAACACACTTTCGTCGGCCAGCACCGGCGTGTCGAGCGCGCGGGTGATCTCGGCCAGCGCCGCCCGCTGGTTGCCCGGCACCGGCTGCTCGATGAAGGTCGGCTTGAAAGCTTCTACGTCGCGCAGCTGGCGGATGGCGTCGTGCGTGACCATGCCCTGGTTGTAGTCGATGCGCAGCTCGGCGTCGGCCGGCAGCTCCTTGCGGAAGCGTTCCATGCGCTTCAAGTCGGCGGCATGGCCGGCAAAGCCCGTCTTCATCTTGAACAGGCGCAGTCCCTCGCCGTAGAGGCGCTGCACCATCTCCATGTCGCGGTCGACGTCGGGATCGGCGACGGAGAAGGAGAGGGGAATGTCGTCGCGGCAGCGGCCGCCTAAAAGCTCGGCCACCGGCAGGCCGGAAGCCTGGCCCACGATGTCGAACAGCGCCATCTCCATCGCAGCCTTCGCCTCGGGATGGCCGACCACGGCGTGATCGGCGGCCACCATGAGGGCTTCGATGGGAAACGGGTCGGCGCCGATCAGCAGCGGGCGCAGATAGACGTGAAGCGCCGCGACATTGGCCTCGATCGTGCCGGTGAAGACCGCCCAGGGGGCGGCATCGCCCCAGCCGGTGATGCCGGCGTCGGTCTCGAGCTTCAGGATGGCGTTCTTGACCGAGCCCGCGACGTCGCCCGAGCCGTGGCGGCGCACCAGGCGCACCGGTATGTCCGTGACGTAGATCGTCGCGGCGGTAATTCTGAGACTCTTCAACACCAATGCCTCCCCAACCCCTGTTCTCCCGAGCATACTACCCGACTATGGCATGGTGCATGCACCGGTCTGCCCGACTGGCCCCGCCTGACCGGCATTGACGGAGGAACCATGAGACAGATCGCCCGCTGCGCGTCCCTGGCGTTGGCTTTTTCTCTCATCGGTTGCCTGGCCGCCGGCGGCGCCTTCGCCCAGGGCACGCTGCGCATCGGGTTGGGCGACGACCCCGACGCGCTCGATCCGACGACGTCGCGCACCTACACCGCCCGCATCGTCTTTGCCTCGCTTTGCGACAAGCTGTTCGACATCGACGAGAAGCTCGCCATCGTGCCGCAACTGGCGCTCGGCCACGAGACGGCGGCCGACGGCAAGACGGTCACGATCAAGCTCCGGCCCGGCGTGAAGTTCCACGATGGCGAGATGTTCGATGCTGCCGCCGCGAAGTACAGCCTCGATCGTCATCTCACCATGAAGGGCTCGTTCCGCCGGCCCGAACTCGCCTCGGTCGACAGCGTCGAGGTGGTCGATCCGACGACGATCAAGCTCAACCTCAAGGCGCCGTTCTCGCCGCTGCTTGCTCAGCTCACCGACCGCGCCGGCATGATGGTATCGCCCAAGGCAGCCGAAGCGGCGGGCGACAAGTTCGGCTTAAAACCGGTCTGTGCTGGTCCCTACAAATTTGTCGAGCGCGTCCAGCAGGACCGCATCGTGGTCGAGAAGTTCGCCGACTACTGGAACAAGGACCGCGTCTTCATCGACAAGATCACCTATCTGCCGATCGTCGACGCCACGGTGCGCCTGGCCAACCTGCGCTCGGGCGGGCTCGACCTGATCGAGCGCGTGCTGGCGACGGACATCAAGACGGTGCGCGACAATCCCAAGCTCAAGCTCACCAAGGCGGTGTCGCTCGGCTGGTTCGGCCTGCTGATCAATGTCGCCAACGGCCCCAAGGCCAATAATCCGCTCGGCAAGGACGCCCGCGTCCGCCGCGCCTTCGAACTCTCGATCGACCGCGAGGCGCTGAACCAGGTCGTGTTCAACGGTGAGTTCGTGCCGGGCAATCAGTGGGTCAGCCCGCAGAATCCGTACTATCAGCAAAACTTTCCGGTTCCCAAGCGCGACCTCGCCAAGGCCAAGGCGCTGCTGAAGGAGACCGGAGTCACGGGACGCATTCCGATCGACTTCATGGTGGGCAACACGCCCGAAGTGCGCGCCGTCGCCGAAGTCCTGCAGTCCATGGTGGCCGAGGCCGGCTTCGATCTAAAAATCCGTGTCACCGAAGTGGCGACCGCGCTCAAGACAGCCGAGGACGGCGACTTCCAGCTCTACCAGAACACCTGGAGCGGCCGCATCGATCCCGACGGCAATGCGGTCATCTACCAGACCTGCGGTGCGCCGCAGAACATGGGCCACTATTGCGACAAGGAGATCGACGCCTGGCACCAGGAGGCGCGCATCGCCACCGATCCGGCGACGCGCAAGGCAATCTATGAGAAGATCACCGCCAAGTTCCTGGCCGAGGGATGGATGATCTATCTCTATCATCCGCAATATCTGATCGCCCACACTGACAAGCTCGAGGGCTTCCGGCCGATCTCCGACGGCATAGTGCGCGTCATCGGACTCAATCTAAGGTAGTATGTAAAAAGTATTGCAACTAAATTCGACATGACTACTATTCGAATTCGGAGCTTCAGATAGCGAAGCGACCAGCCACTTCGCGCGGGCGCCTAACTTCGCCGGTATGCGATGTATGGAATGAGTGTGATGACGGCGGAATAGGGAGCCAATGGACGCTGTGCCTAAAGTTACCGGCACTTTCGATGCATTCGATGGCAGGACGCTATCTCACAGGGCGATGCGGCGATCTGTCTATGGCATGTGGCGGTTTGCTTGGTTCGGATTGATCGCCGCGTATTTTGTGCTCTTAGGCCTCTTCATATGGGTGATCGAGAAAATCGGTCTGAAGTTCACGGGTGATGGATGGATGCTCAGCGTCACCTGCATAGTCGTCCCGGCATTGTGTGTTGATGGTCTGCGACGTCTCATAAACCGGCTCGCGGACAATCTATGGTATTCGCGTGGCGTTCCGCGCCAGGTGGAAGTTACCTATGCCATTGAGAGTGAAGGTCTTCTCGTATTCTCACGAGCAAGTCGGTCCATCATCTTCTGGACTTCGATCAACGAGGTCGTCTTAGACAGAAACCGGTGGCTTCTGATTGGACCGGGCGTTGGCTATTTTCTGGCCCGTCATTTATTTTCTGATGCATCCGAAGAGCATGCATTTATTTCTAGGATCCTCGCTCAACTGAGGCACGCTGCTCAAGCCCGAAGCAGCGGCGCGTACAAGGTTCTAACGTCACTAACCGTGAGCTAATTCTTGGTCGAGGCAATGGCTGTATCATCGCTGCGCGTTACCAACTCACCACAGAGATGATTGATCTCTGCCGCGTAACATCAGGATATTTTTTGGCGCGTCGCGGAAATCTACTCGTTCGTCCAACGGCCGTTCGCGTCCCACGTCCTGCATCTCACCAACTGGAGATGCGGACAAATGATCAGACACACACTCTCGGCGCTTGCGGGCGCAATCGTGGCCGTTGCCTGGGCCGGACCTGTCCTGGCGCAAGGCGGACAGGCAGGCGAGGACAACATGGCGCGCTGCCAACAGCTCTTCAGCCTCTGGGCGAAGCACAACGGAACATCGTCTTACGGCAAGGTGCTGGACGCCGACATGGCGCTGGAGCAGTGCCGCAAGGGCCAATACGCAGCCGGCGTCGGCACGCTGAAGAGCGTGCTGCAGCGCCAGCAGATTCCCGTGCCGGCGGCGCCGTCGGTGGCCGCCCAGTAGGAACGCAGGACGTCGGCTTTCGACAGGGAGAGCGCGGGGCGAGAGTTCCGCGCTGTCTTTCGTCCAGGAGGTTGACGTTTACGTAAAGGTAAACTACCTACCCGGTGCTGGCGGACCAACCGTCGGCAGCCCACAGTCCCCATAAGAAGACTGACCATCGATCGTTGGAGGACGACGCTAGTGACCGCCTTGGCCGCGCATACCACGCCCGAACACGAGATGTTCCGCGATACCTGCCGGCGGTTCTTCGAGAAGGAAGTCATGCCCTTCCACATGAAGTGGGAGGAGGACGGCGTCGTGCCGCGCGAGCTGTGGCGCAAGGCGGGCGAGCAGGGGCTGCTGGGCATGACCATGCCCGAGGAATACGGCGGCGCCGGTGCCGACTTCCTCTACAGCGCCATCCTGATCGAGGAGCAGGGCCGCGCACTCGCGTCGGGGCCGGCCTTCTCGCTGCACAACGACATCGTGGTTCCTTACCTGCTTCACTACGGCTCCGAGGAGCAGAAGAAGAAGTGGATTCCCAAGGCATGCTCGGGCGAGCTGGTGACGGCCATCGCCATGACCGAGCCGGGCACGGGCTCGGATCTGCAGTCGGTCAAGACCACCGCCGTCATGGACGGCAACCACTGGGTCATCAACGGCTCAAAAACCTTCATTTCGAACGGCCAGCTCGCCGACCTCGTCGTCGTGGTCGCCAAGACCGATGCCAAACTGGGGGCGAAAGGCACGTCGCTGATCGCCGTCGAAACCACGAGCGAGGGTTTCAAGCGCGGCCGCAATCTCGAGAAGATCGGCATGAAGGCGCAGGACACGTCGGAGTTGTTCTTCGACAACGTGCGCGTGCCGGCCGACAACCTGCTGGGCGGTCCCGGCATGGGCTTCGCGCAGTTGATGCAGCAGCTGCCGCAGGAGCGGCTGGTCATCGCCATCCAGGCCATTGCCGCCATCGAGGCGGCGATGACGCACACCATCGCCTACGTGAAGGAGCGCAAGGCCTTCGGCAAGGCGATCGTCGATTTCCAGAACACGCGCTTCAAGTTGGCCGAACTGAAAACCAAGGCCCATGTCGCCCGGGTGTTCGTCGACGATTGCATTGCGCGTCATTTGAAGGGCGAGCTCGATGTCGCCACCGCCGCCATGGCCAAGTACTGGACCACCGACCTGCAGTGCGAGGTCGTGGACGAGTGCCTGCAGTTCTTCGGTGGCTACGGCTACATGTGGGAATACCCGATCGCGCGGCTCTACGCCGACGCGCGCGTGCAGAAGATCTACGGCGGTACCAACGAGATCATGAAGGAACTCATCGGCCGGACGCTTTAATGCCAGACCTCATCCTGAGGGGCCGCGCAGCGGCGTCTCGAAGGATGGGCAACATCAAGACTGGATCCCCCCCTTCGAGACGCGGTCCTGCGGACCGCTCCTCAGGGTGAGGTCAAAGGGTACTGACGGATTATCGAACAGGAGACAGACCATGACCGACGCATACATTTTCGACGCCGTCCGCACGCCGCGCGGCAAGGGACGCAAGGATGGCGCCCTGCATGAAGTGACGCCGACGCGTCTGGCCGTGACGGCCCTGCAGGCGATCCGCGACCGCAACAGGCTCGACACCCACCTGGTCGACGACGTGGTGCTGGGCTGCGTGATGCCGATCGGCGAGCAGGGGGCCGACATCGCGCGCACCGCCGCCGTCATGGCAGGCTACGCCGAGACGGTGTCGGGCGTTCAGGTCAACCGCTTCTGCGCCTCGGGCCTCGAAGCCACCAACATGGCGGCGGCGCAGGTTATGTCGGGCCAGAGCCAGGCGGCGATCGGCGGCGGTGTCGAATCGATGTCGCGCGTGCCGATGGGTTCCGACGGTGGCTCGTGGGCGATCGACCCGGCCGTGGCGATCCCGATGTATTTCGTGCCGCAGGGCGTGTCGGCCGACCTGATCGCCACCAAGTACGGTCTCAGCCGCGACGATGTCGACGCCTATGCCGTGGAGAGTCAGAGGCGAGCCAAATCAGCCTGGGACAACGGCTACTTCAAGAAGTCGATCATCCCGGTGCGCGACCAGAACGGCGTCGAACTGCTGGCGCATGATGAATACATGCGACCGACCACGACCATGCAGACGCTGGCGGCCCTCGAGCCCAGCTTCAAGATGCAGGGCGAGGTGATGCCGGGCTTCGACGCGGTCGCGCAGCAGCGCTATCCCGAGGTCGAGAAGCTGATCCACGTCCATCACGCCGGCAATTCGTCGGGCATCGTCGATGGCGCTGCCGCCATCCTGGTCGGCAGCAAGGAGTTCGGCGAGCGCGCCGGCCTCAAGGCGCGCGCCCGCATCCGCTCCTTCGCCTCGATCGGCTCGGAGCCCGCGATCATGCTGACCGGCCCGGCGCCGGCGTCGGAGAAGGCGCTGAAGCGCGCCGGCATGAACGTGGGCGACATCGACCTGTTTGAATTGAACGAAGCCTTCGCCGCCGTCGTGCTGCGCTACATGCAGATCCTGAAGATGCCGCACGACAAGATGAACGTGAACGGCGGCTCGATCGCCATGGGCCATCCGCTGGGCGCGACAGGCGCCATGATCCTGGGCACGCTGCTCGACGAGCTCGAGCGCCGCAACCTCTCGACCGGCCTCGCCACGCTTTGCGTCGGCGGCGGCATGGGCACCGCCACCATCATCGAGCGCGTCTGAGGCTGGGGGCGCGCGACTCCAGTCGCGCGTCTTACTCAGCCGCAAAGGAAGATCGCGCCACTGGAGTGGCGCGCCCCCAGCGAACTAAAGGGATCGAACCATGATCAACTACAACGTCGACACGGACGGCATCGCCACCATCACCTGGGACATGCCCAACCGCACGATGAACGTGCTGAACGAGGCCTCGATGACGGCTTACGCCGGCGCGCTCGAGACTGCGATGAAGGACGACAAGGTCAAGGGCATCATCATCACCTCGGCCAAGGAGGCGTTCATCGCCGGTGCCGACCTCGAGATGATCCTGGGCCTCGACACGTCCGACGCGTCCAAGCTGATGGAACAGTTCAGCCAGCTCCAGAAGCTGTTCCGCAGCCAGGAGACCGGCGGCAAGCCTGTCGTGGCTGCGATCAGCGGCACGGCGCTGGGCGGCGGCTTCGAGATGTGCCTCGCCAGCCACTACCGCATCGCGGCGGCCAATCCCAAGACCAGGGTCGGCCAGCCCGAGGTCAAGATCGGGCTGCTGCCGGGCGGCGGCGGCACGCAGCGCATCCCGCGCCTGATCGGCGTGCAGAACGCGGCGCCCATCCTGCTCGAAGGCAAGGACCTCACGGTCGACGCCGCCAAGAGCCTCGGCCTCATCCATGAGGTCGTGCCGGCGGGCGAGCTGCTGGCCAAGGCCAAGGCGTGGCTGATGGCGCCGGCCACCGAACAGGTCGTGCCGGAGTTCGGCGGCAAGGGTGCCAAGGCGATCGACGGCCGCGCCGTGCAGCCGTGGGACCGCAAGGGCTTCAAGGTGCCGGGCTTCCCCGGTGGCCAGGTATGGAGCCCGCCGGGCGTCATGACCTTCATCGGCGGCAGCGCGATGATCCGCGGCAAGACCAACGGCGTCTATCCGGCGCCCAAGGCGATCATGAGCTGCGTCTTCGAGGGACTGCAGTTGCCGTTCGATTCCGGCTTGCGCGTCGAGACCCGCTATTTCGTCTCGCTGCTGCGCGATCCCGTGGCCAAGAGCATGATCCGCACGCTGTTCTTCGGCCTGCAGGAAGCCAACAAGCTCGCCCGCCGGCCCCCCGGCGTGGCCAAGCAGGTCTACACCAAGATCGGCGTGCTGGGCGCGGGCCTCATGGGCGCCGGCATCGCCACCGTTTCGGTGCAGGCCGGCCTCGACATCGTGCTGGTCGACCGCGACCAGGCCGCGGCCGACAAGGGCAAGGCCCATATCGCTGCCGAACTCGACAAGCTGGTGAAGCGCAACCGTCTCACGCAGGACAAGCGCGACGCCATGCTGGCCAAGATCAACGCGACGCCCGACTTCGGCGCGCTAAAGGATTGCCAGCTCGTGATCGAGGCGGTGTTCGAGCAACGCGAGGTCAAGGCGGAAGCCACACGGAAGGCCGAGGCGTCGCTGCCGGCCGACGCGGTGTTCGCCTCCAACACCTCGACGCTCCCGATCACCGGCCTGGCCGAAGCCTCGTCGCGGCCGGCCAACTTCATCGGCCTGCATTTCTTCTCGCCGGTCGAGAAGATGCCGCTGGTTGAGATCATCGTCGGCAAGAAGACCTCGCCGGAGACTCTCGCCCGCGCCATGGACCTGGTGCAGAAGATCCGCAAGACGCCGATCGTGGTCAACGACAGCCGCGGCTTCTTCACCTCACGTGTGTGTGGAGCCTTCATCAGCGAGGGCCATCGCATGCTGAAGGAGGGCATCCCGGCCGCCATGATCGAGAACTGCGCGCGCTACGCCGGCATGCCGGTGGGTCCGTTGTCGCTCAACGATGAGGTCGCCATCGACCTTTCATGGAAGATCATGGACCAGGCGCGCAAGGACGCCGCCGCCTCGGGCCACAAGTATGAGAGCAGCGGCACCGAGGACGTGCTCGAGCTGATGCACACCAAGCTCGAGCGCTACGGCCGCAAGAACGGCAAGGGCTTCTACGAGTATCCGGCCGACGGCAAGAAGCGCCTGTGGCCGGAACTCACCAAGTACTTCCCGGCCGATCCCAAGCTGCTCTACGGCGAGGGCGAGGAAAAGCGTGCCAAGGAGGACGAGATCAAGAAGCGCCTGCTCTACGTGCAGGCCGTCGACACGGCGCGCTGCCTGGAAACCAACGTGCTGACCAACCCACAAGACGGCGATGTCGGCTCGATCATGGGCCTGGGCTTCGCGCCGCAGACCGGCGGGGCGATCAGCCTGATCGACCAGGTCGGCATCAAGACGTTCGTGGCCGAGTGCGACGACTTCGCCAAGAAGTACGGCAACCAGTTCGAGGTGCCCAAGCTCCTGCGCGACATGGCCGCCAAGGGCGAGAGCTTCTACGGCAAGTACCATCCGGCGAAAGCGGCGTAGCCTCATCCTCTTCCGGCCCGCTCATGATCATGAGCGGGCCAGAGGCCCGCGGTCCGGGAGACCATGAGAAGAGCGCGCCCCTAGTCGAGCGTCCCCCTAATCGAGCGTCAGCGTGTTCTTGATGTTGTCGATCGCCCAGCCGTTCAGGCGACGAAGGACGCTTTGCCCCAGCAGGATTCGGCTGTTCGGCGCGCTGATCGTGGCCACGACGTTGTCCATGACCTTGTCGCCGATCTTCAGGCGTCTCAGCCGGAACACCTTGTCCAGAACGCCTCTGCCGTCGGCGAGGATGTAGCGTCGCTGTCCCAGGCCATCTGCATCCGTGAGCGAGCCGTTGCGCCGAAGTTCGTCGGCGACTTCCTGCGGGATCTGGACGTTCGAAGCTCCTGAATCGAGAATTGCGTATTGATTGACGCTGTCGTTCAGCGTGATGGGAATGACGAAGACGCCACCGGCTCTGTGCATCTGGACGGTGGAGAGACGCAATGAATTGTTCGCCAGCAATTGCGGCGGCGCGCCGGCGCCAGTACCGGGGCAGGGCTTCCAGGCGCCGGACTTCTCGTCCTGGCAGTAGCTGAGCTGCATCAGGCGCTTCGCCATCGTATCGCGCTGCTCGCAGGCGGCGACTGTGGCAAGCGCGGTGGCGGTTTGGCTTCGACACGTCTCGTCGTTTGAACGCCAAGAGGCAACGATGCCGGTTGCTTCGCTCGTTGCCTCTTGTGCCTGTCCGGCCGCGATCGTCAGGCAACACAGGCAAATGGCGAGAAGTGCACGAAGGACGGGCATGTTCAGCCGGCGATGCCCTGTGCTCGTGCGAGCGCCGCGCCATCGAGCTCGATGACTTCGCCATTGGCCATCGGCCGGGCGGTTTCACTCGACCGGTAGCCCTTCATCCAGTCCGCCGTCGCGGCAAAGCCTTCTTCCAGCGCCATCAGGTAGGCGCGGAAGAATTGCCCGTGGCCGACGGCGATCACGAAGCCGCCGTCGAGCGTCAGCAGGCGACGGTGAAAGTCGCCGAGCCGGCCCATGAAAGTCCGGAAGGATTCGGCATCGGGTCCGTCGCAATAGTCCGGATCGCAGCGTCGCCAATATTCTTCGGCCCATGGTCGGCGCGTATCGGCGGTCGTGCCCCGGCATCGCGCCGGGCTGAGATAGGTGAGCTCCTGGATCGGCCAGGTCTCGCAGGGGGCCGCTGGCCAGCGCGCGCGGATCGGCTCGGCGGTCGCTTCGGCGCGCAGGAACGGCGACACGATCAGCAGGTCGGGCTGCCGCTCGACCCGGCGTGCGACCTCGCGCGCCTGTTCGAGGCCCAGTGCCGTCAGCGGCACCTCGCCGTGCCCGACCGCCGGCAGCCCGGCGTTCGAGGTGCTTTGGCCGTGGCGGACGAGCCAGGTCACTGCCGGCGGCACAGTGCCTCCCACTCCCGGGCATCGAAATAGCGCTCGGTCCAGTAACGCACGACCATCAGCTCCTTGAAGGGCAACAGCTTGTCCGGCATCGGTCGGCCCATCGCCTCGTCGACCATCAGCTTGGGAATGTCGACTCCGGCTGCCGCCGTCAGCGGCAGGGTACCGGGGAAGCGCGGGTTGACCTCGAGCAGCTTGAAGACCCCGTCAGCCGCCCGCTTGAACTGCACGTTGGCGACGCCGCGGATGCCGATGATCTCCGCCGTCCGGATGGCCGCCTGAATCACCTCCGGCACATTGACGGTGCGCGAGGCGATGGCGATGCCGGAATCGACCTTCATGCGCTCGCGCGGCACCGCGCCGATGACGACGCCGTCGCGCCGGACATAGACGTCGACCGAGAACTCCTCGCCGGGCAGGTACTCCTGCAGCATCACCGAGCCGTCCTTGGGCTGCGTGTCGAAGTCCTCGCGGCGCTCGATCTTGGCGATGCCGCGCGAACCGGCGCCGAGCCGCGGCTTGACGAAGCGGGGAAAGGAATCGACGCGGTCGGCAGCTTCCTGGGTCAGCGGCTCGTTGCCGGGAACCGGCACCTTGCCCTGGACGGCGTCGAGCAGCAGCTGCTTGTCGCGGCAGATGCGCAGGCACTCGGCGGGAGAGATCGGCAGCGTGACGCCGATCGACTCGAACCGGTCGCGCGCCATGGCGACCGGAAACAGTTCGGCATCGACCGTGGGCAGCAGCAGCTCGATACGGCGCGCCTTGCAGGCGTCATATAGGACGTCGAGCAGCCGCGGATCGTCGCCACGGGGAATGATCAGGCGCTGGGCTTCCGGGACGAGATAGAGGCCGGAGGCCAGCGGGTCCATGTCGGCCATGTGCAGCTCGTGCTCGGCCGCCAGGCTCTTCCACACGCTGATCGCGGCCGCACCACCCGCGCCGGTGATCAGCAGGCGCATGGATCAACCCTCTTCAACTTCTGGCGCCGAGTCCGTCGCCGAACCCTCTTTGTCGCCGCCAGGGAGGTCGCCGTCGCGCTCGCGGATGACTTTCAGCGGCTCGGCCAGCACATAGCCGGCGAAGCGGCCCCAATAGCGCGCGGTTGCCACGATTATTTCGCTCTGGATCGACTCCATGCGGTCGACCTGGCTGTGATAGGCGTCGATCACCTTGATCTTCTGGCCGATGAAGTGGGTGATATCGACGAACCGGCGGGGGCGGAACTCCACCGTCGCGGAGGGCGACTGGTAGCAAAAGACATTGGGCACGCTGCGCGTCGCCACCAGGCTGGCGGCATGGACCGCGCGATGGTCCTGGTGCGTGTCCTCCGAGCAATGGGTGTAGATGTGCGTCGGTTTCAGCTCCCGGATCGCGCCTTCGATGATCTCGATCGTGGCCACGCCCTCGCTGATATGCGCGTCGCGGAGATTGGCCAGCTGCAGGTTCGCGCCGAGAATCTCGGCCGCCCGGTGCGCCTCGCCCGCGCGCAGGTTGACGTCGCCGCCTGCCGCACCACGCGAGAGTGTGAGGATGTTCAGCATGTCGCCCTTGGCGTGATGCCGGGCGAGTGTTCCGCCGCAGCCGATCTCGACGTCGTCCGGGTGGGCGCCGATCGCCAGCACGCGCTTCTGCTGGCGCTGGCGGCTGAGTCGCACCGCCTTCGCGAGCAAGAGAACCTGCTCGACGAATTCCTCGGCCGTCATCGGCCGGAACAGGATTCCGTCGATCCGGCACTTGACGACTTGCCGCATGAATTGCGGGCTATGGTCGTGGCTCGCGACCAGCGTGGCGATCCAGCGGTAATTGTCCTTGATCTCCTTCAGGAGGTCGAAGCCGCTCGGCAACGACGCCGGGTCGACGATCACGAGGTCGAAGTGCTCGGCCGCAATCAGCGCCGAAGCGGTCTCGGCGGCGGTGGCGGTTTTCAAGCTTGCGATCGGCAAGCCATGCAGGACCTGCCGCGCTTTCGGGAAGGAGGTTTCGTCGCTGTCGACGAGCAGGATGCTGAGCGGCTGTTCGGCCACGCTCCCGACGACGGTCAGGCGGGGTTTGTCGTGCTTTATGTGTTTGGCTGTCGGCATGGGATCTACCAGGTGAACCGGAAACCCGCGGTCACACGCGTGTCGTAGTTGAGGGAATTGTATCCGGCCGCGACCTGCAGCGCGATGCGCTCGGTGAGCGGCAGGATCGTGCGGGCATGCAGGTCGACGTTGTTGATGGTGGGGCTGTAGCCGACACCGGCGACGACGAGGGTGTTGTGGGGACCGTAGTAGGTCACGTCGGCAACCCAGCTCCAGATGTATTGGTAGTTGTTGAAGATGGCCTGCGCCGCATTGTAGGCCATGGCGCTGACCTCCCACGACGGCGACAGCGAGGCGCTGAGTCCGGTGCGAAACAGCCGGCCGTCCCACTGAAGGGCGCCGAACATCTGCCGGTAGCCGCCGGTCCAGCGCAGGTAGTCGGTGAGATAGAGGGTGGCGCTGGCGTCGAGCCAGTGCTCGGTCGGCAGGCTCTTGTGGCCGCGATAGTCTTAGACCACCGAGGCGGCGTAGCTGAGCGGTACCAGCCGGTGCCAGCCGATGCGGATGTCGTCCGACGGCAGCGTGGCGAGACCGATCGCCGTCAGCGTCTGGATCTCGTTGCCGAAGTGGGTCTCTGCCAGCTCGAGCGTGTCGAAGGCCGTGAACCCCATCAGCGCCGTGGCCCCGAAGCCCCAGGAGGTGCCGGTCGCCGTCGTCACCAGGTTGCCGTTGACGTCGAGCGAATAGCGGTAGACGTCCTTGCTCTTGGCCAGGCCGATCTTGGCCTCGGCATTGTTCGGGTCGAGCGCGAGAACGTGCTCGAAGCCCTTGCCGCCTTCGACACGGTTGCGGTCGGAGAGCTGCAGCCAGGCGAGCCCGTTTAGCGCGTCTGGATCGTTGGGATTGGCCATCAGGAGCCGCTCGTAGATCGCCCGTGCCTTGCCGAGCTCGTTCCTGCCGCGCTCGATCCGCCCCATGCCCAGCAGGGCGGGGCGGTTATTGGGATCGCGCTTCAGGATATCGCCGTAGACTTCGGCCGCCTCGTCCGCGTGCTTCTCCTCCAGCGTGAAGCCGAGCTCGAGCGCCGGATTGGGCGCCGCAGGGTCCAGCCCATGGGCCTTGCGCAGGTAGCCGATCGCGCGCTCGCGGTCGCCGGCATCGCGGGCCATGACGCCGAGGAACATGTAGACGCGATAGTCCGTGGCGCCCGCGGTCACGCAGGCCTGCAGCAGCGGCTCGATCGTAGCGTCAGGGCGTGGCTGCTCGCCGAACAGCCGCTGCGCTTCGTCGATCTGGCAGCCCTGCTGCCCGCCCTGCTGTCCATGCGCGACGGATACGGAGCCGATGCCGCAGGCAGCCAGCAGCAACGCCGCACCGATTCTGCTCCGGAAACCCACTCTATCTTCCCTCAACGCGCACCGACCGAATTCCCAGGGCAATCTATAAACCAAAAGCCGGGTGTCGTCCGGCGGGCGGTTTTATTCGACAATGAAGTAGATGGCCACCAGCAAGGCCAGGAATGCCATGATGCCGATCTCGCTCCACAGGATACGGACCTCGTTCGCCATATCCTCGGACTGCAATTTGTCGAACGCATCGGCCGGCATCGTGTCGGTGGGTGTCGTGTCGGTGGGCATCGTGTCCTTGGGCGTCGTGTCAGGCGATGTCATGTCGGCAGCCTCGCCTTGCCCGACTTGACCGTCTTGTCCCATTTCAGGTCGGAACTCCTGAGTTGCCCGATGATCGCGCCCAGCGAGATGGCGCACAGCAGCGGACCGTAGCCGACCAGCACCAGCAGGATATTACGCAGCCATTTGGGCGCGCCCGCCCGGTCGACACGGTAGACGCCCCATGCCGCCAGGGTGGAAAGCGCCGACCAGCTGAGCACGACGAGGACGCCGATTTCGCCCCATGACCATTGGCCGGGCGCCGGCCATCCGGCCGTGGCGGTAAAAGGCGTGAGCCGCAGGACGGCCAGGATCATGACGCCGACCGAGAGCAGGCCGGGAAAGGCGAGGCCCTCGAACCAGGCGCGCCGGGCCGCCTGCGGATCGATCAGGAAGGAATACAGCGTCTGGAACAGATAGCTGAGGAAGGTGACGCTCCACAGCACGCTGAAGGCCAGTGGCGCCCACGGCGGCCAGAGATAGAAGAGGCCGACCAGGCCGACCGAGCCCAGGATCATGAACACCGGCATCAGGGCGATGCTGAACCACAGCACGCCGAAGGCGACATTGCCGAAATGGGCGCTGCGGCTCGGCCGGAACCAGAGGTCGCGGAAGGCCATGGTAATCTGCAAGTTGCCGCGTCCCCAGCGCAGCCGCTGCTTCCACAGCGCGGTCAGGCTGTCGGGCTCCTCGGCCCACACGATGGCATTGGGATCGAACAGGGCGCGGCGGCCGCAGATCTGCGTCTTGATGGTAGTGTAGGTGTCCTCGGCGAGCGTGCTGGTATCGATCCGGCCGCCGATCGCGAGCAGGTTCTCGCGGCTGTGGAGCTGCGCGCCGCCGGCCATGCAGGGAATGCCGCCGGCCACGTTCTGCGCCCGCCGCGCCGCCGCCTGCGCCGTCACGTATTCGAAGGCGATGAAGCGCGAGAGAAGGCTGGCGGGCTCGCTGCCTTCCTTCACGTAGGCCGTGACGCCGCCGACCTCCGGGTCGGCGAAATGCCGCGCCATGCGCCGCAGCGTCGTGCGCTCGAACAGCACGTCGGCATCCATGATCATGATCGCCTCGGCCCAGTCGTCGGCCAGGATCTCGTGGATGCCGTGGTTGAGCGTGTGCGCCTTGCCCTGGCCGCCTTTCTCGCGCCGCAGGTGGAACACCGACCCCGGATACTGCGCCATCTTCCCGCGCATGACCTCGGGCGTGTTGTCGGTGCTGGCGTCGTCGACGATGTAGAGGCGCCACGCGCCGGCCGGGTAGTCGATACCCATCAGCGAATCGATGCTGGCGCCCAGCACGTCGGCCTCGTTCCAGGCTGGCAGGATGAAGGCCACGCGCGGCGTATGGTCGGCGCACTTCGGATAGTGATTCCACCGCCCGTGCAGGCCGACGAGCAGGAACTGCGCGAAGGTGGCCAGGGTCGGCACCATGCCCAGCAACACGAAGCCCAGGCAGACGGTTATCAGGGTGTCGATCATGAACTTCCATTGTCGCGCCGCATCCACTGTCGGGCAAGGCTTGCCGCCGGTGGCGAAATTGCAGCGAAGGGGGAGCAGAACATGAGCTTTGAGTCGGGACCGTGGCGAAGTACAAAAGTGCCAACGCTAGATCGAGGGAGAACCGCCGTGGATGCCAAGGAAATCGCCGCACTGGCCGAGAAGATCGCCGAGGGCCGCCGCTCGCAGAAGCCGATGGACATCGTCGCGGCGACCGCCGGCCTGTCGGAATCCGACGCCTACAAGGTGCAGTTTGCCATCCACGATCTTTTCGCTGCCGCGGGCGACAGGTTCGCCGGCTGGAAGGTGGCGCTGACGCTGCCGCAACAATACGAGCCGCTGAAACTCTCGGGCCCGGTCTTTGCCGGCATCTACCAGAGTGGCTTGCGCGAAAGCGGCGCGGTGTTCGAGAAGGGATGGCCGCTCAAGCCTGGCATCGAACCCGAACTTGTCGCGCGCATTTCGAAGGATGCGCCGGCGGGCGGCGCGCCATACACTGCCGACTCCATCCGTGCCCACGTCGGCAACCTCTATTGCGGCATGGAGCTGGTCGACAACCGCTACCTCGACGTCACCAAGATGACCGGGCCCGCGCGCATCGCCGACAATGTGCTGCAGGCAGCCCTCGTGGTCGGCACCGAAATCAAGGACTGGCAGAAACTCGAATTCCCGAGTCTCAAAGGCCGCTCGACGCTCGACGGCAAGGAACTGGCCCACGGACTCGGCAGCGCCGTCATGGGCAGCGCGCTGATCTCGCTCGCCTGGCTCGCCAACAAGCTCAACAGTCACGGCCGGCACCTCAAGGCGGGCGACCTGGTGCTCACCGGGTCCGTTCATCCGCCGGCGTTCCTACCGGGGACGGGTGTCGCCCGGACGGAGTTCGAGGGCCTGGGTGGTACGGAGATCACGATTAAGTAGAAGAGGCCAAAGCAGGAGTCTCGCCATGAAGCGGTTCGGAATCTGGCTCGCGCTCGCGGCCCTCGCGTTCACCCTACCGGCCGCGTCGCAGACGCCGTCGCCGCCGCCACCGGGACCTGCCGCCACGCCGTCCGACTACATACTGCTCACGGTCATCATGCGCCACGACCAGACGATGAACCTGGGCGAGCTCAACAGGATCCAGGAAGAGCAGGGATTCTGGGCCAAGTTCCCGCCCGAGGGCATCCAGGTCGAGTCCTGGTACATCGCCATGGGCCTTGGTTACATCGTGACGCTCCGAGTGCCGCCGGCGCGCCTGCGCGAAGTGAACCGCGCCGTGGAGCAGGGGGCGTGGAAGGCCTTCCGCACCGAGTTCTATCCGACGTACGACGCCAAGAAGATCGCCGAGACGCTGCGAGAGCAGGCCCTGAAAAAGTAGCGCTGCCTTTCCAAGGCACTGCTGCCTGATCCAGCAACGTTGCCGTCGAACACGCTCAATAAGACCTCAGGCGTCGGTCCTCGGCATCCCATAGGGCAGGGAGTTATTGTACTTCGCGATGATGCCCCTGTGGTCCATCGAGGCCTTCCACTCCACCAAGGCATGGTCGGAGTGGAATGCCCGGAACCATCGTAGGAACGCCGCCTCGGCTTCGCTAAGCACCTGGTAAGTCAGAGCGGTCCCCTTCACATCGAACTGAAACTTCAGCGCCTGCGTCTGGCCGGTCCCCGCTGCCTTCTTGGTGCCCTCAAAATCAATCGTCGGCATTTCCCACCCCAAATTTTCCCCGGGGGCATGTTGTCGTAATTGCCTGACGGAAAGCTGACGAAGCGCATGCGGAGTGCGAATTTTTACATTCAACGGATTGCTTTTATTCTCAATAGAACATATAGTGAACATTCAATTCGGGAGGCGCGCTCTTGGACGATTTGTTCGCGAATACGGTCGACACTCACCAACCCTTGCGGGGCCTCCTGGAACTCCAGAAGCGGGGATTATCCCAACTGGGAATGCGGCGACTGCGTCAGCGCCACGCCGGTATCGCGCGGACGACGCCGCGGCGGTTGGCGACCGATCGGCTGTTCTTCGCCGTTCGTCCCGACCAGGAAACGGCCGCCGAGATCTCTGAACGGACCAAGCTCTGGCGCACTGAGCACGGGCTGACGGGTAGACCACTCAAGCCAGAGCACTTGCACGTCACGCTCTTTCACGTGGGCGATGCCACCGGGACGCCGCCGGCCGAACTGATCGAGGCGTTGGCGGAGCGGGTGGCTGCCGTCGAGATGCCGGCCTTTCGCGTCGAGTTCGACCGGGTCATGAGCTTCAGCAATGGGGCCTTCGTGCTGGGCGGCGACGAGAGTTTGATCGGCCTCGAAGTGCTGCAGCAACGGCTGAGCGATGCACTCGATCCGAGTCCGCGGCCGGCACGACGCTTCGTGCCGCATGTGACGTTGCTCCGCGACAACCGGCATATTGCCGAGCAGTCAATAGAGCGGATCGGCTGGACGGCCTGTGAAGTCGTCCTCGTGCACAGCCTGCTGGGGCAGACGACGCATCGGGATCTCGTACGACTGCCTTTGCGCCAGGGCTGAAAGTTCGGCGCCGGAGACGATTGACAGGCGGTCTCGGTTTTTTTATTAGTTAACTTAATGGTTAACTATGGGGTGAGCCGATGACTTCCGAATGCAGCATCGTGACGGTCGAGCACCAGCCGACGGTCGTGGTCAAGGCGAAGGTGCCGTTCGCCGAGATTCCGCAGGCCCAGCGCGCGGCGCGGGCCAAGATCGATGCCGGCCTGCCGGCCCTCTACACCGGCGCGCTCGGCCGGACTCTTACGCGCTGGTTGCCGCCGTCGGGCGGCGCGCTCGACATGGAGATGGGCACGATCGTGACGCGCCGCATCGAAGCCCGCGGCGAGATCGTGCCGTCGGAGCTGCCGGCGGGACGCGCCGCGCATACCGTGATGGTGGGGCCGTTCGACGGCATGGGGGCTGCCTGGCAGACGCTGTTCGAATGGTGCCAGGCCGAGAAGCTAAAACCTGCGGGCATCAACTGGGAGGTCTATGGCCCGACCCCGAGCGATCCCGCCAAGCAGGAAACCTATCTCTACGCGCTGCTCTCCTGAATCGAAAGGACACGTCATGGTAACGGCAAAGAACACGATTTGCGTCTGGTACGACAAGGACGCCGAGGCGGCCGCCCGCTTTTACGCCAAGACTTTTCCCGACAGCGCGGTGGGTGCCGTCCACCGTGCGCCCAGCGACTTTCCCTCCGGCAAGAAGGGCGACGTGCTGGTGGTCGACTTCACGGTTGCCGGCGTCGCTTGTATCGGCCTCAACGGCGGTCCCGGGTTCACGCAGAGCGAGGCCTTCTCGTTCCAGATCGCCACCGACGATCAGGCCGAGACCGACCGCTATTGGAACGCCATCGTCGGCAACGGCGGCCAGGAGAGTGCGTGCGGCTGGTGCAAGGACAAGTGGGGCGTCAACTGGCAGATCACGCCGCGCGTGCTGACCGAGGCGATGGCGGCCGGTGGCGATGAAGCAAGGCGCGCGTTCGAGGCGATGATGGACATGAAGAAGATCGACGTCGCCGCGATCAAGGCGGCGCGGCGCGGCTAGGCCAAGCGCCGCTTGGCCAATGAGCGTCAGGCCGCGGCTTGGTTACAAGCCGCCAAGCGAAGCTTCACCGGGAGCGCCGATAAACGCCCTGGCTTCCACACTGTTCGGTTTCGGCTAAGCTGCCGGGCATGAAACCGTATGTCATTTGCCACATGGTCACGAGCGTCGACGGGCGGATCTGGGGCAGCCGCTGGCGGCCGAAGAATAATGTAGTGCCCAACCTGTTCGAACGCCTGCACGATCAGCTTGTCGCTGAACATGGGGGCGGCGGGTCGTGGCTGTGCGGCCGTGTCACGGCGCAGGAATTCGCCAAGGGTACCGAGCCGCAGTACCCGCCGAGCGACCGGGTTTTTCCGCGCACGAACTGGTTTGCGCGTAGCAATGCCAAAGCCTGGGGCATCTTCCTCGATGGCAAGGGCAAGGCCGTTTGGGCGCGGAAGGATATCGGCGGCGATCCGATCCTGGTCGTGCTGACGGAAGCGGTTCCCGACCGGCATCTGGCGGGGCTGCGCGCCGATGGCGTCTCCTACATCTTCGCCGGTGCGACCGAGATCGATCTTGCCGGCGCGCTCGAAACGCTCCATCGCGAGCTCGGCATCGAGCGGATCATGCTGGAGGGCGGCGGTGGGGCGAACGGGGCGCTGCTGCGGGCCGGCCTTATCGATGAGCTGAGTATCGTCATCACCGCGGCGATCGACGGGAGTTCGGGTGCTCCCACTGTCTTCAACTCGGGCGATGTCGACCTGGGGCCGGCGCCGATCGAGACCATGACGCTCGCGAGCCACGAGGTGCTCGAGAACGGCGCCGTCTGGCTCCGCTACAGACTGACCACGACGAGCTAGCCGGGGCGAGCTAGCCGGTGAATACCTTGTTCAGGTGAGACGTCTCGCCTGACCAGTCACCGAACGGCTCGTCGGGCGATGTGAAAGTGGGAAGCTTTCCTTCGCCGTTCAGGAACTCGACCTCGATCCTGAAATCCTCGTCCTGTTCGAAGGCGTGCCAGTGCTGAAAATCGAGGTAGGCGCGGCGTCCGTCGCGCAGGCAGAGCACGAAGCCCGCCGAACTGGTGTGCAGGTCGCTAAAAGTCCAGAAGCGTTCGACGCGCTCGATGTCGGACGCCGAGAAGCCGTGGACCTCGCTGTCGAGGACATGCAGCGCGTGGCCGAGTTCATAGACTCCGTCGATCCGGAGCGGCGCTTTTGACATCGATCCAGTCTAGCCCCGTGCGCCTCAGTCCGCCGCTGCCTTGTCGACGAAGGTGAGCGTGCCGTCGCTTCGCTCGCCCTTGAGATAGCGGAAGGTGCCGGCGCCGGTCGCGAGCAGGGCGCCGGTCTGGTCGTAGATTTCGGTCTCGGCGGCGAAAGTGCTCTGGCTGGTCGAAGGCCGCCACGCGCCCAGGATGGTGAGCACGTCGCCGTCGCGCGCCGCCTTGATGAACTGCGTGGTGAAGGCGAGCGTGACCGAGAGCCGCCGCGTCGTCGCGGTGTCGTTGAAGGTACAGGCAAAGCCGCTGGCCGAATCGAGCAGCGTCATCAGCACGCCGCCGTGCAGCAGGCCATTGGCGTTGCACAGCTCCGGCCGCACTTTCAGGCGCATCTCGGCGAAGCCCGGACGCCAGGCCACGACTTCATGGCCGATCAGGCCATTGAAGCCGCGGAACTCATAAGGAGCGACCGGCCGAGCATCGGCCGGTCGTTGGATCGCCATGACGGTCGCTGGATGACGGTTGCTGGCTGGTGCGTGCTAGCGGCGCGCCATTGCCGACATCGGCGGCCGGTGGCCGTTGCTGCCATTGCCGTTGGTGCCATTGCCGTTGGTGACGGGCCGTACAGCAGTGGCCGTAGCCGGCGCCACGGACGGCTGGGCGGCCATCCCGGTACGGATGTCGCGCGCGACCTTGACCAGGCGCGGGCCCCAGTCGGCCTCGAGCCGGTCGCGGCTGATCTGGTAGATCGGCGCCGAGGCATTGATCGCATAGGCCGCGGTGCCGTCGGAGTTGCGCAGCGGCGCGCCGACGCCGCAGAGCTCAGGCAGCCACTCGCCCCAGGTGACGCAGAAGCCGTGATCGGCCAGTTCCTTGAACGAGCGGTCGAGGCCGGCCTTGACCTTGGTCCAGTCGTCGCGCCAGCGGCGGCGGATCGCATCGATCTGCTTGTTGCGCTCGGCATCGGTCAGCGAGAACAGATAGGCGCGGCCCATCGCCGTGCTGGCCATCGGCACGCGCGTCCCGACATCGTGCGTGATCGCCACGACCGAGGGACCGCGGCAGGCTTCGAGGTAGATCATCGAATGACGATCACGACCGCCCAGTGCCGTCGAGGCATTGAGCGCATGGGCAAGCTGCTCGAGCGGCGCGCGGCTGGCGCGGCGGACGTCCATGCTGGAGATCGCGGCATAACCCAGCGCCAGCACCGAGGCGCCGAGCTCGTATTTGCGGAAGCGGCGGATGTAGTTGAGGTAACCCAATTCGGTCAGCGTGTGGGTGAGGCGGGCGACCGTCGGCTTGGGCAGGCCGGTGCGGTGGGCGATCTCCTGGTTGCCCAGCATGCCTTCGCCGGCATGGAAGGCGCGGAGGATGTCGAGACCCCGGGCCAGCGCCGTCACGAACTGCCGGTCCTTGCCGCTCGTTCCATCTACCAGACCCTGCTCTACGGAACTCTGGAAGGCGGCGGTTCGCGTGACGAGATGGCTGACATTACCCATGGCGTTCTCTCCTAGTGAATGGCCGTTTATTTTGGCGACGGCGGAAATTGCCATCGCATCGGGAGTGTCGCAATGCGCGACGCCGGGTTTTGACCTGCGAACGTGCAATGCCGCCATGTCACGGGTGCGTGATTCGCTATCGGGAGTTGTAAAAGCACGTTTTTTGACACGGAATCGGTCATTTTCACCAAGAATAGGTGACGCGGCTGGCACCTTTCGGTAGGGACGGGTACCATCCGCCCGACCCCCTGAGAGGCAAAATTGGCCAAAGAACCTACCGTGCCCAAGGATATCGCCGCGCTGTCGTTCGAGGACGCGCTGAAGGAGCTGGAAGCGATCGTCCAGCAGCTCGAGCGTGGGCAGGTGAAGCTCGACGAGGCGATTTCAGCCTACGAGCGCGGGGCGCTGCTCAAGCGCCACTGCGAGCAGAAGCTCGCCGAGGCCAAGATGAAGGTGGAGAAGATCGTGTTCTCCGCCGACGGGTCGGTTAGCAGCCAGCCTGCCGACCTCGGCTGATCCTTCGCACCATGCCGCTGTCGTCGCACCGCCAGTTCGATTTGGCGTTGGCCTTCGCCGCCGAATCGGTCGAACAGACCATGGATCGCCTGCTGCCGAGCGGCGACGAGGGCGAGGCGCGCCTTTTCGAGGCCATGCGCTATTCCAGCCTGGGCGGCGGCAAGCGCCTGCGGGCCTTTTTCGTCCTGGCCAGCGCCACGCTGTTCAAGGTCGGCGCGCATTCGGCGCTGCGGACCGCCAGCGCCATCGAGTTCGTGCACGCCTATTCGCTGATCCACGACGATCTGCCGGCCATGGACGACGACGACCTGCGCCGCGGCAAGCCGTCGTGCCACAAGCAATTCGACGAGGCGACGGCGATCCTGGCCGGCGACGCCCTGCAGGCACTGGCTTTCGAAGTGCTTGCGCATGAGGACACGCACGGCGATCCGGCCGTGCGGGCGACCCTGGTCGCCGAACTCGCCCGGGCGGCCGGCGCGCACGGGATGGTGGGCGGCCAGATGCTCGATCTTCTGGCGGAATCCCAGGGCGGGGAGGAGAGGTCGATCGGCGCGATCACGCGGCTGCAGCGTCTGAAGACCGGCGCCCTGATCTCGTTCTCCTGCAGCGCCGGTGCGGTGCTGGGCAAGGCAAGCGATCCGATGCGGGCGGCACTCTCCGCCTTTGCGCACGATCTCGGCCTCGCCTTCCAGATCACGGACGATCTGCTCGACGTCGAGGGCAACGCCGTGGAACTGGGCAAGACGCCGGGCAAGGATGCAGCAGCCGGCAAGGCCACGTTCGTGTCGATCCTGGGTGTCGAACGCGCCCACGCCCAGGCCGTCCTGCTGGCGCGACAGGCTTCCGCGCATCTCGACTCCTTCGGCGGGGCCGCGGATTTGCTGAGGCAGGCAACCGATTTCGTTGTCGCACGTCGCACATGAAGGGGCGCACCGGCAGGTGCGCAGGAGTATAGTGTCGCCATGACCGGCCAAAGCCTGACGCCGCTGCTCGATACCGTCGACGTTCCGTCCGACATCCGTCGGCTGCGCGCAGACCAGTTGCGCCAGCTCGCGGATGAATTGCGCCAGGAGACGATTTCGGCCGTCTCGGTCACCGGCGGCCATCTCGGCGCGGGTCTGGGTGTCGTCGAGCTGACGGTGGCCCTGCACTATGTCTTCGACACGCCCAAGGATCGGCTGATCTGGGACGTCGGCCACCAGGCCTATCCGCACAAGATCGTCACCGGCCGCCGCAGCCGCATCCGCACCCTGCGTCAGGAGGGCGGCCTCTCGGGCTTCACCCGCCGAGCCGAGAGCGAATACGACCCGTTTGGCGCCGCCCATTCCTCGACCTCGATCTCGGCCGGCCTCGGCATGGCCGTGGCGCGCGACCTGGCGGGCGGCAACAACAACGTCATTGCCGTGATTGGCGACGGCGCGATGAGCGCCGGCATGGCCTACGAGGCCATGAACAATGCGGGCGCGCTGCGCTCCCGGCTGATCGTGGTGCTGAACGACAACGACATGTCGATCGCGCCACCGGTCGGCGCCCTGTCCGGACACCTGTCGCGGCTGCTCTCGGGCCGTCCTTACGTCACCCTGCGCAATCTCGGCCGCACCTTCGCCGAATCGCTGCCCAAGCCGCTCGAGATGGCGGCGCGGCGCGCCGAGGAGTTCGCGCGCGGCTTCGTGGCCGGCGGTACCTTGTTCGATGAGCTGGGCTTCTATTACGTGGGCCCGGTCGACGGCCACAATCTGGAACACCTGCTGCCCGTCCTGAAGAACGCCCGCGACAGCGATCTCGACAAGCCGATCCTGGTCCATGTCGTCACCAAGAAGGGCAAGGGCTATCCGCCGGCCGAGGCGAGCGACGACAAGTACCACGGCGTCGTGAAGTTCGACGTGGTGACCGGCAAGCAGTCCAAGCCGGCGGCCAATGCGCCGCAATACACCGCCGTCTTTGCCAAGGCACTGATCGCCGAGGCCGAAGCCGACAAGAAGATCGTGGCGATCACCGCAGCGATGCCGTCGGGCACCGGCCTCGACAAGTTCGCCGAGCGTTTCCCCAGGCGACATTTCGATGTCGGCATCGCCGAGCAGCACGGCGTCACCTTCGCCGCGGGCCTCGCCTGCGAGGGTTTCAAGCCGTTCGCCGCGATCTATTCGACCTTCCTGCAGCGCGGCTACGACCAGGTCGTGCACGACGTCGCCATCCAGAACCTGCCGGTGCGTTTCGCCATCGATCGCGCCGGCCTGGTCGGTGCCGATGGCGCGACGCATGCCGGCTCGTTCGATGTCGCCTATCTCGGCTGCCTGCCGAATTTCGTCGTCATGGCGGCGGCCGACGAACTCGAGCTGATGCACATGGTGGCGACCGCCGCCCAGATCGACGATCGCCCCTCGGCCTTCCGCTATCCGCGCGGCGAGGGTGTCGGCATCGAGCTGCCGGTGCGCGGCACGCCGCTCGAGATCGGCAAGGGCCGCATCCTGCGCGAGGGCACGAAGATCGCGATCCTGAGTTTCGGCACCCGGCTCGGCGAATGCCTTGTCGCGGCCGAGGATCTCGCGGCCAAGGGGTTGAGCGCCACGGTTGCCGACGCCCGCTTCGCCAAGCCGCTCGACACCGACCTCATCCGGCGCCTGGCGCGCGAACACGAGGTGCTGATCACCATCGAGGAGGGATCGGTCGGCGGCTTCGCCAGCCAGGTGCTGCAGTACCTGGCGAGCAACGGTCTGCTCGATCATGGATTGAAGGTGCGGCCGATGATCCTGCCCGACCGCTTCATCGATCACGCAGCGCCCGCCAAGCAATACGAACAGGCCGGCCTCAACGCCCCGGCGATCGTCGCTACGGTCGTCGCCGCGCTCGGCCAGCAGACCGAGCGCGCGCGGGGATAAGCACCAGGAGCAAGGATCATGCTCCTCTCCCCCGCTAGGGGGAGAGGTTGGGTGAGGGGGCTTCGCTGAGTGCTTGCTCAACGGCCATCCAAACTCCTTCTGGATTCTGAACGACTTCGTTCGCCCAAAAGCGCAAGACGCGCCACCCGTCCTGCTCCATCAGTGCGGTACGACGTGCATCGGCCTCGACTCGATCAGCGTGATGCTCGCCATCGATCTCAATGACGAGCTTCCTCGATATGCAGGCGAAATCAGCAAAGTAGTGGCGGATTGGATGCTGGCGGCGAAATTTGACGCCACTCATACCAACCGACAGAACTCATGACAGTTCAGCCCATCGCCGGCTTGTGATGGATGCGATCCTTTGCGGGGTGGCGAGCAGGTCAGTCCAAGCCTTGCAGC
>Ga0194051_1000250_pt1 | contig 31542 bp, 29 predicted proteins | sample SepL2320m_MetaG_FD_161275 | JGI IMG/M metagenome (GOLD analysis project Ga0194051, IMG submission 161275) | Anoxic zone freshwater microbial communities from boreal shield lake in IISD Experimental Lakes Area, Ontario, Canada - Sep2016-L239-20m | ecosystem: Environmental > Aquatic > Freshwater >... | reverse complement strand
CAGGATAACGGAGCTCTCGAAGGCGCTTTTGCCAGTCCTCCTGATAGTCGTCAGCGTTTGCCACAAATGACAGTAGATATGAGGGAACGGGCTCGCCAGGACTGAGCCTCAGGGTCTCTGCTATTCGTTCATATACGCTTTGCTTTGCCATGATCTTCTTCATGTCGGAGTCGTTGAAAGTTGCAAAGTAGTCTCGCTTGCCGCCATTACAGAGCTGGCAAACAGCCCACAGATTCTCTGGGATCGTCGCACCACCCCAAGTGCGGGGGATTTTGTGGTCGATCTGGAGTTTAACGCTGTCTTCACTAACGGTTCGGCCGCACATCTGGCAGCGACCATGAGCTTGGTGGAGGATCTCGGCCCGCAACTTGGCACCTATAGCACCATCATCAACGGCCACTACATCGGCATCCCCATCGAAAACATAAACCCAGCGGTCGCCCACCTTCCTTCTCGAGATCTTGTATAGCTTCCTCAGTTCTCGGACACGCTGGTGTCGTGGAGTCCATGAACGACCAAGATTTATTCGCCATTTCGGCATGCCCGGGGCCCCTCAATGCAACCGTAGTTCCGGCGATGCGATCACCCAACACAGACCTTGTCCTAAACCTTCTGGACAGCGCAGGAAATGTTCTCGCTTCAACTAATCCGACCAATCAGTTAAGCTCCGTTCTTTACTATACAGTACCGGCTCAGGGCACCTATTTCCTGGATGTGAAGGGAACGGGCCAGGGAGATCCGCTGGCAACGGGTTACTCTAGCTATGGTAGTGTCGGTAACTTCCGCCTTTCGGCAAGCTATTCATCACCATCGGGTACAGCCCCCACAGCCATCATCTCAGCCAGCCCGACGAGTGGTTCAGCTCCACTGGCGGTTAGCCTCAACGGAAGCGGCTCGATCGATGACGGCCGTGTGGCATTCTGGTACTGGGACTTTGGCGATGGAAACAACGATGTCTCCGGGGCTCTTTCATCCACCACCCACATTTACGCGGTACCAGGAGTTTACCCGGCTCGTCTCACCGTTGTCGACAACAGCGGCTTAAGCGCCAGCACCACCCAGATGATCAACGTCACCTCGCCTAGCCCGCAAACAAGCGTTCAAAGCATCCAGATAACCCAAAAGACAAATAGCCGAGGCTAGGCTTGGGCAGTGGCGGTCATTACGGTCGTGGACCAGCTTGGACGACCGGTTAACGGGGCTAAGATCTATGCAAATTGGAACGGCATTGTGAGTAAATCCGTTGCGCCGATAACCAAGAAGACGGGCATGGCAACGACAACCTCACCGAAGACGACGGCCAGCGGATGCATCAACCTCACCATAAACAACATAACGGCGAAGGCCTTGAGCTTCAACGGGGCCTCCTACCGGACGGCGCAGGTGTGCCACTAAAGGCAACTTCCCCCGAAGCGACGTCGCCCATCCGCTCTATCGAATCACTTAAACTGAGTAACGCGCCCCCAATCAGGGCCGCGCTTTTTGTTGAAGGGCGCAAGATTGTCTAAAATGACGCTTTCTGGCAGTTTCTGCCTGCAAGAACTCGATTAGCGTGAGCTTCGGTTCAATGGGATGGGGCAGGCAATGCTGGCAATCGAACAATTCCGCGCTGCACGAGAAAGCTCCCTGAAGGCAACTGCCGGGGGGCCACCGCCGCGAACCCGGAACCCGTTCTTCGGAGTGGGGCCCATCACTGATATGGCTCGCGATGACGGTGACAGTCGCTTGCTACGGTTCGAATTCGAGCACTGGCTCGAAAGCAACTACCGCAAGCTCGATGACACCGGTAAGGACATTGGTTGCTTCACTGTCGCAGAGATCAGTCGCTCGATGCATCGCGGCTATCCTGCCGACAAGTTCCTCCTCGACATGATGAAGGAGATTCACCGCTATTTCGAGTTTCCGCGTTCGAACCGCCTGGCGGTTGGCCTGGGCGGCGGACATTCTGGATTCACAGTCTGCGCTCTCCACTTCCTCACTGTAAATGATGCGACCCAGCACATCTATGTTGACACACCAACACCGGAGTCGGACCTCGCAAAGGCCTCCGGATTTTTCCGTCAGAGCTGGGGCGTACAGATCGTAGAAATGATGCGGTATGCCCGTTGGGGGGACGAAGCGCGAATTCACTTCGCAACGACAGAGGGTGCAATTCCATCTGCCGATACACTTGAGCGTATGGGTATCAAGGTTTTCTTCGGTGTCGGCCACGAGACGACAGGAGCAACAACCTATTCGCGCGCTGACATGGAAAGTCTTCTCGACTGGATTGATCGCAATCCGGGCGAGCATCATGCTGTACTCGACGCAACATCGATGCTGGGCGCTATGCCGTGGGGCGACGAACTGGTGGCGCAGGTTATGGCAAAATGCTGCCTGTTCATGCCGCTACAGAAGGCCATTGGCGGAATTTCAGGCTACTTCCTCGTCTCCTTGACGCCAACTTCCTTGAAGTTGATCGAAGAGAACCAGAGGACGCCCTCCTGGGCCATTCCGCGGCAACTGAAGCTTGCTGCTCCGGTCGATCCCAAATCGCCGCTCTCAGGAGAGCGAACGGTAATGCTCGGACCCATTTATGACCCTCAGGAGGGAAGAATGCTGGGTGGGGTCATCAACACCTTCTCAACCCTTGCTTTTGCCGAGACGACATTTGGTCTGTTGCGGGTTGAAAGAGAGATCGGCTCCGTAAGGGAATTAAACCGCCGCTCAGAGATAAACCGAGCAACAATTGATGAATGGATGAGTAACTCAGAGCTGCTTCAGCCCGGCGTTTCGAGCCCGGAGCACCGCGGCGCTGCAGTTACACTTATAAGAGTTACTGACAATCAGATCGGCGATCCAGCGATTCATGCTCGCATGATTTCTCGATCAAAGCAGCTCCTCGCATATGACGGCATCACCCATCCAAACGGTGTTCACGAAAAGGGACTCGACGTGGCGCGCTATGTGAATGCCTTCCCGGGGACACCTGGTGACTACCGGGCGTGGATAGGTGGCATCCGCCCTGTTGAGGACATTCTCGCCCTCCTCGACAATATCACATACGCCTATCACCGCGCCCGCATCGTGGTGATGGAGGAGGAATTGGAAAAGCACGGCATCACTTTTCCTGCCCAGGACGTTCCATCACACGCAATTCGTAAGAATGATCCTCAACGGACGTACAAGGTACTCATCTGTGATCATGTCGGGCTTAAGATCGACAAGGGTGGTCGGCCTGATTACTCGGAAGTCAAATCTCACATTGAGTCACATGGTGCGATTTTCCACGATGGTCCCTTCGGCGTGGATCTGTCACTTGAAGCGGGTGTCCACTTTTTTTACCTACCCCAGCTTTCAAAGCCGGAGGAGATCCGTAACCTCACCGACAAGGCGCAGTATGACGCCGTCATAGCCGCCGCTACCTTCCTTCCGAAGGAGGCGATCTTCAACGAAGGCGGCGTCCGCATCGGAGCCGGAACGGGAAACATGGGGTCTGCGTCTTGGGGCGGCGGAAATGGCGAAGGTGGACCGGCGCCGCTCATGAACACCCCTTCCTTCAACAGCCGTGCGACCGCTCAAATGGGCTTTAAGGCACTGCTGAAAATTCTTCCGGATCTCCCGGTGGATGAAATCCACGAGCTCACTGCTGCCGCACGTTTCGACACCGGACGCGACTTGGCGAAGTTCCCTACCGAGAAAATTGAAGGCAAGCGCATTGGCATTATCGGCTATGGAAACATCGGCCGTGAGATGGCGAAGCTGGCGCAGGCCTTTGGAATGGTCGTAACGGTTCATGCGAGGCCACGCCATAGACAGTGGATCGAGTCAGAGGGCTTCATCTACGCGGCCTCTCCGGTGGAAGCCGCAAAGGGTGCTGACGTTATTTCAGTGCACACGGGTCTTGGGTTGCTCAATTCTGCGACCGGCCAATTCTCCAACGCCAACGTCGTCAATGCCGAGGTACTAGCCGCACTCAACGCCGGCGCAGTGCTGATCAACTACGATCGTGGGGAGTGCGTAGACAGCGATGCGCTTGATGATGCGATGGCGTCAGGGAAGGTGCGTTATGCAGCGATTGACGCTGATCTGTTTGTTGATGCCGAGAGCGGCGCGACCAGTGGGCCGATGGTACCCTACTTGCCGCTGGCAAAGAAATATCCTGGCCGTGTCGAGTTACTGCCCCATGCCGCAGCGGATACAGAGCATGTATCGCGGGTCGAAGGAGCAAAGCAGGCCGTAGACCAAATCCTGAGGGCCATATGCTACAAGGAAGTCATCAATCTCAAGGGAGACCTACCGGAGGGCTACTCGCTTGTGGGCTCTAGGACGGTTGCTGGCGTCGGGAAGTGCAACGCTCAAACGATCAATCAAGCTGTAACAGACGGACTTGCGCCGGTCGCGCGCAGCGAGGCTGAGTCCATGGCGGCAATTTGGGCAGCCCTTTCCTCCGCCTCATCGGATGAAGCACGTGAGACTCTCGTTGCGCGGCACGGAGCAGCGTTGGTGAAAAGCTTCAACAACTACGCCACACTGATGCGAAAACTCGGGATCGAAGGACCTTATGCCTGAGAAAGTGCCTTCTCGACGAGTCTTGCCCAGAAGGCCGGACCCTTGATGAGAAGTGCATCATTAAAATCATAGCCGGGGTCGTGAAGCATCGGCCCCGGCCCTGCCCCAAGTCCAAAATAGCAGGATGGCACCACCTCTTGCATTGCCGAGAAATCCTCGGAAAACATGAACGGACCACGCATGTCTACTTTTGTTGGATCCTGCCCCATATCAACGGCCACCTGACGCACGAGGGCAGCCTCATCCGCGCTGTTAAAGCCAGCCGGATAACTCCAGCTATCAAGTCCGATCTGAACGTCGGCGGTGCAACCATAAGACTTGGCCTGGGCGGTGGCGAGATCCTTGATGCGGGCAAGTACCATGTCACGCACTGCCTCGGTAACAGTGCGAATGCCGACCAGAAGCTTGACCTCTTCCGGTATGACGGTTGCCATCGACCCGCCGTTTATGGCTCCAACGGTTACGACTGCCGGATCATGAGGGTCGAGATTGCGGGATACCACAGTTTGCATTGCCAGCACGATACTTGAGGCAGCGACAATGGGGTCCACGGACTTATGCGGCAGTGCCCCATGCCCCCCAACCCCCTGAACCACGATCGTGAATACATCACATGAAGCAGTGATAGGACCGGGCCGCACTACAATTTGGCCTTCCGCTTCGCCCGGCAAATTGTGGAGTGCAAAGATACGATCGCAGGGGAACCGTTCAAACAACCCATCCTCGATCATCCTGAACGCACCACCCTCGTCTTCCTCCGATGGCTGAAAAATCAGGCGGACGGTGCCGTCAAAGTTACGTGTTTCAGCAAGATAGCGAGCGAGACCGAGCAACATGGTGGTGTGGCCATCATGTCCGCAGGCATGCATCTTGCCCGGATACTTGGACGAGTAGCGAAGATTGTTTTGCTCTTGGAGCGGCAACGCATCCATATCCGCGCGAATTCCAATCACCCTCCTTGAGGAACCAGCACTCATTGACGCTACAACCCCGGTCTTCGCGATGCCCGTCGTCACTTCGAAACCCAAACGACTGCATTCATCGGCAACAATCTTGGCGGTTCTCGTCTCCTGAAACAGCATTTCAGGATGCGCGTGCAGGTCGTGCCTTATGTCGATCAGTTCCGGAAGATGCCTCTTGAGGATGTCCTCGATCATCGCTTTTGCGGAACCTTTTTCTCGATGTAACTGAAAGCCCACACGGTCAAAAATGTCAGGCACATATAAATGACGGCCAGGAGCATGAGAGGCTCGTAAACGATATATGTATCCTGGGTAATCCGATTACGCACGACGCCCGCAAGATCCATGACGGTAACAGTCATGGCAAGCGGTGTAGACTTGAGTTGCAGCACAACTTCTCCCGCCAGAGTTGGCAACACGAGGCGGACGGCACGTGGGAACCAAACCCGGGTCAAAACCTTCCAGGGGGACATGCCGATGGCGCGGGCCGCCTCAAGTTCACCGCGTGGCACACCCAGGAAGGCGCCCCGCATGATCTCTCCTTCGTAACCCGCGAAACTCAACGTGAAAGCTAGAAGCGCATACCAGAAAGCATCAAGGCGAATGAGCCACATGAAGTCCGTCCGAAAGTCCGGAAAGACCATGGCGATCTTGGGAAAGAGAGAGCCGAGGCCATAATAAATCAGCCACAACTGCAGCAACAGGGGCGTTCCGCGGATCACCGTGCAGTAACCCTTCGCCAAAGCTGCGAGCCAACTTGGACCTGTGACTTGCACAAGCCCGATTGGAATGGCGAAAATCATGCCGAGAATGCAGGAGAATATCCAGAGCAGGAGCGTGAGCCAGAGCCCCTTGATGAGCAGTGTATAATAAACGCTCATCCAACTCCATTGCGAGACCGTGAGCAGCCAATAGATCAGGCCAGCAAGTATACCGACCAGAATCAGGACAACGATTCCCTTGATCAGCATCTTGAGGAGATCAAAGTTCATGTAAGCTTCCTCTGGCCACGGCGAACCCGCTTCTCAAGCAGCGCGAAGCCCTTCTGCGACACCAGGGTGATGATCAGGTAGATCAGGCCGGCCGACATGAAGAACGTGAAGTACATCTTTGTATTGCCCGCTGCCTGCCGTGTCGCGAGCGCGAGTTCTGTGTAACCCACAACAGCAATCAATGCGGTATCCTTGGTGACAATCAGCCAGAGATTGGCTAGCCCCGGGATCGCATATGGCAACATGGACGGCACCGTGATCCGGCGGAAAATCAGCCACGGCGACATGCCGTAAGCCCGCGCAGCTTCCATTTGCCCGACCGGAATGGCCTGGATGGCGGCACGCAATACCTCTGTTGAATATGCGCCTTGGACGAAACCAAGGACAAGCACGGCAGCAGCAAATCCATTGATCGCAATCGCTGCAAACCCGGAGCTCTCAAGGAGACGGTTTAACGTTGCGGTGCCGGCATAATAAAGAATGAGAATAAGTATCAGCTCGGGAACTGCGCGAACAAGCGTTGTGTATCCCTGCATGATCGCACGGGTGAGTGGACTGCCATAAAGCTTGGACATCGCCCCGATGAGGCCGATCAGCAACCCCAGAGTATAAGCGAGGATGGCGATTGCCACACTGACGGCAGCGCCAAAGAGCAACTCATCCCCGTAGCCGGTTGGACCAAACGCGAGTATTTCCGGGAACCCGGGTTGACCGGCCATGACGTTCCTTGATCAAGAGCCTGCACGAGGTCGCCCCCGCGCAGGCTAAAAATGTTACTTCTCGGGCGTCGCAATGATGCCCTGCAGGTCGGGATAGTTCTTGGTGATTTCCGCGAACTTCTTCTGCTTGGCTAGTTCTGCGATCGCCGCGTTGATCTTCTCCTTCAACGCCGTATCTTCCTTGCGTACGCCAGCGCCCACGCCGAAGCCAAGAACCGACGTGTCATCCGGAACGGTGCCCTTCAACTCACAGCACTGCTTCCCCTGTTCGGTCTTGAGGAAGGCATCAAGAGCAGTCGAGTCGGCCTGGATGTAGTCCACCCGGCCAGCGGCGAGATCGTTGTTCGCCTCATCCTGAGTGGAGTAGGTCTTGATCTCTGCACCAGCCGGCGCAAAATACTTCTGCGCGTAGCGTTCATGGGTTGTCGAGACCTGAACGCCGATGATCTTTCCCTTCAGGTGATCAGGAGCGATGTCGGTGTCGCCGTTCTTCTGACCAATGACATTTGAGGGGGTATTGTAGTACATGTCCGAGAAATCGATGGTCTTCTTGCGTTCATCTGTGATCGACATGGACGACCAGATGACATCGATCTGCTTCGACGTGAGAGCAGGAATGATGCCGTCCCACGCAACTTCGACCAGTTCGCACTTCTCATTCATCTGAGCGCACAGCTGGTTCATCAGATCGATTTCCCAGCCGACCCACTTACCTGACGCATCCTTTGAGCTGTAGGGTGCATAAGGTTCCGCAGCGACACCAAACTTTATGTCGGCCATGGCGGCAGTTGACGCTCCGGCCATCATGGCCACGGCAGCGGCAGCGGCAGCGAGAACAATTCGACGGTTCAATTTCATTCACGTTACTCCCTGTTGTTTCGGACAACTCATGCGCCCGATTTGCTCGTAAACACTATCGACTACATCAGGCATGCGCTGAAGAGACAAATTGCCGACAGCGGTCGCTCTTCGGAGAGCCGAACACCTGCGAAGGCGGCCCCTCCTCTTCAATCACGCCCTTGTAGAGATAAATCACGTGGCTGGAGACGCTCCGCGCGAACTTCATCTCATGCGTGACAAGGATCATCGTACGTCCTTCGTCAGCCAGGTCGCGGATAACCTTCAGCACTTCTCCCACAAGTTCCGGGTCAAGAGCCGACGTGGGTTCGTCAAACAGCATTACTTTGGGTTCCATGCACAGGGCTCGCGCGATCGCTGCGCGCTGTTGCTGGCCACCAGATAGGAATGCCGGATACTGGTCGCGCTTGTCGAACAGACCCACCTTGTTCAGCAACTTCTCAGCCCGATCTATAGCTTCTGCCCTGGGCACACCGAGAACATGCACAGGCGCCTCAATAACATTCTGTAGCACCGTCATGTGTTGCCACAGGTTGAAACTCTGGAACACCATGCCCAAACGTGTGCGGATGCGCTCAAGCTGCTTCCTGTCAGAGGGGTGCAGGTCGCCATCCTTGTGACGGGCAAGCGAAACATTTTCACCGGTGACCTGAATTTCTCCCCGGGTGGGCATCTCAAGAAAATTAATGCAACGCAAAAATGTGGATTTGCCGGATCCAGAGGCACCGATCATCGACACGACCGCTCCCTCGCGCGCCGTCAAGGACACGCCCTTGAGGACCTCGAGATCGCCAAATTTCTTATGAAGATCAGTCACTTGAACCGCCACTGGGCGATCAGCTTCGACCTTCACTGCAGCGTTCACCACGCCTCGTCTCCCCAGTGGGCCAATCGACCCTTGTTATTCTAACCATACAATAACAAGAAAACCGGCGACTGCAATTGGACAGTCTGCCGGCTTTCCATCATTTCTTCGTCGCTTTGACGTTCAAAATCACTCAGATTTCGCCTTTGGCTTGCGCTTTGTAGTCTTCGGCTCCTGTTTCCCCTTGCCCGTTTCCTTGGATTCGGCCGTTGCACGTGGCAGGGCTTTGCGTGTCGGTCGACCGGGCAAGGCCTTTTCCTCGTCGCGGCTCAGATACTCAAAGTGCAATTCGTCTCCCTTCAAGAGGATACGAACAGTGCCACCCTTGGACAGCTTTCCAAAGAGCACTTCTTCGGCCAGGGGCTTCTTGACGTGCTCCTGGATAATGCGCGCCAGAGGGCGGGCACCCATTTGCTGATCGTACCCCTTCTTCGCGAGCCAGTCTGCTGCCTCTGCGGAAAGCTCAATGTTCACCTGGCGCTCAACCAGCTGCGCCTCTAGCTGGAGCACGAACTTCTCGACGACCTTCCGCACCACGTTAGCCGGCAAGTGCCCGAAGGGAATGACGGCGTCCAGACGGTTGCGGAACTCCGGCGTGAACAACCGCTGTATAGCCTCCATGTCGTCGCCTTGACGAACGCTGTTGCCGAAACCAATTGCCTCGCGCGCCATGTCTTGGGCGCCGGCATTGGTTGTCATGATGAGGATCACATTGCGGAAGTCGACAGACTTGCCGTTGTGGTCGGTCAGTTTCCCGTGATCCATGACTTGAAGAAGGATGTTGAAGAGATCGGGGTGAGCCTTCTCGATCTCGTCGAGCAGCAAGACAGAATAGGGATGCTGGTCAATGCCGTCTGTCAACAAGCCACCCTGGTCGAAGCCTACATAGCCAGGAGGTGCGCCAATGAGACGGGAAACGGAATGCCGTTCCATGTACTCCGACATGTCGAAGCGAAGCATATTGACGCCCATCACCTCAGCAAGCCGCTTGGCAACCTCGGTCTTACCAACGCCAGTCGGGCCAGAGAACAGATAACAACCAATAGGCTTTTCCGGCTCACGCAAGCCGGCACGTGCCAACTTGATTGCCGATGCGAGCGCCTCGATTGCCTTGTCCTGGCCGAAAACCATCCGCTTCAGGTCAGCGTCAAGGTTCTTCAGAACTGTCGCGTCATCCTTGCTCACCGTCTTGGCCGGAATGCGGGCCATGGTGGCAATCGTCGCCTCAATCTCCGGCACTCCGATAACCTTGCGGCGCTTGTCCTCGGCCAGCAGCATTTGCGAAGCACCGGTTTCGTCGATGACGTCGATCGCCTTGTCCGGAAGCTTGCGGTCGGCCATGTAACGGGCCGACAACTGCACCGCGGTCTCGATTGCATCATCCGTGTAACGGACTTTGTGGAAATCCTCGTAATAGGGCTTCAAGCCCTTGAGGATTTCGATCGCATCCGGAATGGAAGGTTCATTGACATCGATCTTCTGGAAACGGCGAACAAGCGCACGGTCCTTCTCGAAATGCTGGCGATACTCCTTGTAGGTGGTCGAACCAATACAGCGCAGCGCTCCATTGGCGAGTGCCGGCTTGAGAAGATTGGACGCATCCATTGATCCACCGGATGTCGCACCTGCACCGATTACCGTGTGGATCTCATCGATGAACATGATCGCTCCGGGGCGCGACTCGATTTCCTTGACGACAGCCTTCAGCCGCTCCTCGAAATCACCGCGATAGCGCGTACCGGCCAGCAGTGCACCCATGTCGAGCTGATAGACAGTGCAGTTGAGCAAAACCTCGGGCACATCACCATTGATGATCTTGCGAGCAAGGCCTTCAGCAATTGCCGTCTTGCCGACGCCCGGATCGCCCACGAAGAGCGGGTTGTTTTTCTGGCGGCGACAGAGGATCTGGATGGTACGGCGCACCTCTGGTTCGCGTCCAATCAGTGGATCGATCTTGCCTTCACCAGCCTTCTTGTTGAGGTTGATGCAATAGGCGTCAAGCGCATCGCCTTCGCCCTTCTTCTTCGACGTTGAATCCTCACCGTCATTGTTGCTGGTGCCTTGCTGATCCTGATCAATTCCCCGCACCGAGCGGGTCTCAGAAAGGCCAGACCTCTTCGCAATGCCATGCGATATGTAATTGACGGCATCATAGCGGGTCATGTCCTGCTCCTGCAGGAAAAAGGCCGCGTGGCTCTCCCGCTCGGCAAATATTGCGACCAGCACGTTGGCGCCTGTCACTTCCTCACGGCCAGATGACTGAACATGGATGACGGCGCGTTGGATAACACGCTGGAAACCAGCGGTTGGCTTGGAATCCTCGCGCTCCGCTGAAATCATCTGACCCAGTTCACTATCAATGTAGTTGGTCAGGCTGCGACGCAAGACGTCGAGGTCGACGTTGCAGGCCTTCATCACTGCAGCTGCGTCTTTGTCGTCCGTCAGCGAGAGCAACAGATGTTCCAGCGTCGCGTATTCGTGGCGGCGTTCACTGGCCAGTGCAAGGGCGCGGTGGAGCGCCTTTTCGAGGCTGCGGGAGAATGTCGGCATTGGCCTATTCCTTTTCCATCGTGCACTGAAGGGGATGCTGGTGGTTCTGGGCGAAATCCATGACCTGGGTCACTTTGGTCTCCGCCACTTCAAACGTAAAGACACCGCAGACACCGACGCCCTTCTGGTGGACATGCAGCATGATGCGGGTGGCCTCTTCGCGCCCCTTGCCGAAAAACCGCTCCAGCACGTGCACGACGAATTCCATCGGCGTGTAGTCGTCGTTGAGCAGCAGCACCTTGTAGAGGGAAGGCTTCTTGGTCTTCGCCTCTGTCCGGGTGATCACCCCTGTCTGATTGTCGTCTTTATGGTTGGGCTGCTTCGGCATGGGACCAATTATATAGGTGCTTCGCACCGAATGTGGAGGGGTTATTCTCGACGAAATTCAGGCGCGGCTATTTGACTGGTTACGCAGGGCGCATTGAATTGGTTTCGACAGTGCCGGGGCTCTTGGCAGACTGGGCTCCGGCTACCGCAGGAACACCATACGGGAGGAAGCTTTCCAGCTCGCCGTCTTGCCCGGGAATTGTGCATCGCGGCAGGTTTTCCGGCGGGCGTCAGCTACGGGCAAGCTCCAGAAGGCGCTGCGTCATGGGGTGGTCTGCCCGGGCGAACAGATCGCCAATGCTGAAGTGGTTTTCGCCCGCAACCTCCTCATAACGGCAGGAAAGTCCCAGCCCGGACCAGGCCGCTGCCAGCGACCGGGCCTGGCGGCGGAATTCGAAGCTCTCCTCCACCCCCACCCAGCTGTCGAACGGGATACGGCTGGTCATCGGCCAGAACAGCGGGCTGGCCGCCATGGCCCCGGCAGGTGAAAGCCGGAGGTCATTATTATAGGAGGTCGCCATCAGCGGGCGGAGATCGAACAGACCGCTGACCGAAAGACACGCCTGTATGAGATCCGAGCGGGCGCCGTAGAGGGGCCACTCGGTGGCAGTCATGGCCGCGGCAAGATGGCCTCCGGCCGAATGGCCGGTCAGCACCAGGCGACGACCAGAGCGCTGTCCAAGAAACAGGCAGCACTGGCGGATCTCATCGATGATGTCGGCAAGCGTCACCTCGGGGCACAGGGTGTAACCCGGAACGGCCACGTCGAACCCGGCGGCATTGGCCGGCCCCGCCACATGGCTGAAGCTGGACTTGTCGAAACTCCGCCAGTAGCCGCCGTGGATGAACACGATGAGCGGCCCCTGCCCTCGGCCACCATCGGCCGCAAAAAGGTCAACGCGGTTACGCGGGCGGGCGCCATAGGGAATGTCGAACTCCCCGACGTGGCTCGCTCGGTAGGCCGCTGCTTCCCGGTGCCACCGCGCAATGATCTCCGGATGGTTCGGCACCAGGGTGCGGTTGTTGTATTCGGTGGCAAGATCCATCACGCAGGGTCTCTCCTTACAGGAATTGTTTTGCTGCAGCACCATGGGCAGCGCGCAGCTGGGCAATGTCGATGCCCACGGGCTGGCCATCAACCACCCGCCAGTCGCCCCCCACCATTACACGGTCCGCGCGATGCGCGCCGCAGAGCACGAGCGCCGCCAGCGCATCGCCCGCCCCGGAAAAGCGCAATTCGTCAAGCTTGAACAGTGCCAAGTCGGCCTGCTTGCCCACCGCGATCTCGCCGATGTCGCTGCGCCCCAGACAGCGGGCCGAGCCTTGGGTCGCCCATCTCAGCGCGTCGAGATGGGTGACGGAGGCATCATAGGTAAGACGGTTGATCATCAACGCGTGCCTTACGCCCTCCATGAGGTTGGACGAGTCGTTCGACGCCGAGCCGTCAACACCGAGCCCCACCGGCGCGCCTGCTGCCTCGAGTTCCCGCGTGCGGCATTGGCCGGACGCCAAAACCATGTTGGAAGTCGGGCAATGACACACACCCACACCATGCCGGCCCAGCCGCATCACGTCGCCATCCGAAAAATGAATGCCGTGAGCGAGCCACGTGCGATCATTCAGCCAACCCACCTCCTCGAGATAGTCGAGCGGGCTCATGCCAAACATCGCCTTGCAGAATTCGTCCTCGTCATGGGTTTCGGCCAAGTGGGTGTGGAGACGGCAGTCATGCTTCTCCGCCAGCGCGCCACAGGCGCTCATGAGGGACTTGGTGACACTGAAGGGTGAGCATGGGGCCAGCCCAATCTGGATCATCGCCCCCTCACCGCGCTGGTGATACTTGCTGATCACCCGCTCGCAGTCCGCGAGGATGGTATCCTCGTCCTGCACCACCGAATCCGGCGGGAGGCCACCGTCCTTCACCGAGAGGTTCATCGATCCGCGCGTCACGGTCATCCGCATGCCGAGCTTGCGCGCTTCGTCCACCTGGATGTCCATTGCATCATCCAGATGCGCCGGGAACAGGTAATGGTGGTCGGACGTGGTGGTGACGCCGGACATCAGCAGTTCAATGAGCGCCAGCCTCGTGGCGATCCGCATCGAATCTGGGGTGAGCCGCGACCACACCGGGTAGAGCACTTTTAGCCAGTCGAAGAGTTGCTTGTTGATGGCGTCCGGATGAGCCCGGGTGAGCGTCTGGTAGAAGTGGTGGTGCGTGTTGACGAGGCCCGGCAAGACGACATGTTGCGACGCATCAAATACATCATCCACAGGCTGCGAGGGCCTTTGTCCCAACGTCAGCAACTCGGCGAACCTGCCATTGCGCAGCACAATTCCACCGGGAGCATCCGCCAGAATTGCCAGTGGAGGGGTGATCCAGATGCTGCGCATTTCGATGCCTAAAGGATTGCTGGGGTTGAACTTCGGGTCCACTTCGGTTCACAATACATGGCACGGGCCCGATGGTGCTGCCAATAAGCACCCTCAGACGTGGCCCAATAGGGAGCAGACACTATGACGTTTATGAAGACAGCGATCACATCGCTCGCCGCCCTCGCCGGCGTGGCGGGCATTGCCATGGCGCAGGAGGCCAAGAAGGACGTTGGCCCCGGTGAGGGACAGGTCGATATCGTGGCATGGCCGGGCTACATCGAGCGCGGCGAAACAGACAAGGGCTATGACTGGGTCACCGGCTTCGAGAAGGAGACGGGTTGCAAGGTCAATGTGAAGACCGCGGCCACCTCGGACGAAATGGTCACCCTGATGAACCAGGGCGGCTTCGACCTCGTCACCGCTTCGGGCGATGCTTCGCTGCGCCTCGTGGCCGGCAAGAAGGTGCAGCCGATCAACATCGATCTCATCAAGGACTGGGGCACGCTGGACGACAGGCTGAAAGAAGCACCCTGGCATACGGTGGATGGCGTGCATTATGGCGTGCCGTATCAGTGGGGCCCCAACGTGTTGGCCTACAACACCAAGGTGTTCAAGGACGCGCCGAAGAGCTGGTCGGTGGTCTTCGAGGAGCAGACGCTTCCCGACGGCAAGTCGAACAAGGGCCGCGTTCAGGCCTTCGATGGCCCGATCTATGTCGCCGATGGTGCACTCTACCTGATGAAGACCAAGCCGGAGCTCGGCATCAAGAACCCCTATGAGCTTAACCAGGCTCAGTTCGACGCGGTCATCGCGCTGCTCAAGAACCAGCGCCAGCTCGTGGGCCGCTACTGGCATGACGCCATGGTGCAGATCGACGACTTCAAGAACGAGGGTGTCGTCGCCTCATCGTCCTGGCCGTTCCAGGTGAACCTGCTGGAGGCCGACAAGCAGTCCATCTCCTCCACCGTTCCGGAGGAAGGTGCCACTGGCTGGGCCGATACCACCATGATGCACGCAGCCGCGCCGCATCCGAACTGCGCCTATATGTGGCTGAACCACTCGCTTCAGCCCAAGCTGCAGGGTGATCTCGCTGCATGGTTCGGCTCCGTGCCCTCCGTGCCAGCTGCCTGCAAAGGCAACGAGTTGCTAACGGACGCGGGTTGCGCCACCAATGGTTTCGAAAACTTCGACAAGATCTGGTTCTGGCGCACGCCGACCTCGAAGTGCGCGGCGGAAGGCGGTTGCGTTCCCTATTCGCAGTGGGACAAGGCCTATCGCGAAGTCATGAGTCAGTAGCGCTCAAGACCCCAGGCAAGCTTGACCCCGGCCTCATAAGGCCGGGGTCTTCAGTTCAGGACCCATCATGCCAGCAGCCGTAAGCTTCCAGCACGTGTCACGACTCTTCGGCCAGATCAGGGCCGTCGATGACGTGTCCCTCGACGTCCCCGAGGGCGAGTTCTTTGCCATGCTGGGACCTTCCGGCTCAGGCAAAACCACCTGCCTCCGCCTGATCGCGGGCTTCGAGCAGCCGACGTCGGGCCACATCGAAATCTTCGGCGAAACTGCGGAAGGGCTTCCGCCCTACAAGCGCAACGTCAACACCGTCTTTCAGGACTATGCGCTGTTCCCGCACATGACGGTGGGAGAGAACGTCGCCTATGGCCTGATGATCAAGGGCGTGGCCCGCGCCGAACGCGAGGCAAAGGCTCTTGAGACGCTTGCCATGGTCAAGCTCAAGGGCTTCGACCAGCGCAGGCCATCGCAGCTGTCGGGCGGCCAGCGCCAGCGCGTGGCGCTCGCCCGCGCCCTCGTCAACCAGCCCAAGGTGCTGCTGCTTGACGAGCCGCTTGGCGCCCTCGACCTGAAGCTGCGCGAGCAAATGCAGGAGGAACTGAAGGCGCTGCAGAAGCAACTCGGCATCACCTTCGTCTTCGTGACCCATGACCAGGGCGAGGCCCTGTCGATGGCCAACCGAGTAGCCATCTTCAACGAGGGCAAAATCGTGCAGGCGGGTTCGCCGGCGGACGTCTATGAGCGCCCGCGCTCCCGCTTTGTCGCCGATTTCGTCGGCTCCTCCAACGTGCTCCCGCCGGAGTTTGCCGTAGCCCATGGCGGCACCCACGCATGGACCAGCCTGCGACCGGAGAAGATCAGGCTCGTCAACGCCGGGCAGGCACTGCCCAGTGGTCAATTCGGCGTCTCGGGCCGCGCGATCTCGGTGCAATACCAGGGCGCCATCACCCGCGTCGCGGTGGAGGTGAACGGCACCCGCATTGCGGCAACACTCCCCGCCGGCATGACGGCCATCCAGGAAGGCGAGACAGTCGCCCTTGCCTGGGAGGCTGACAGCCTCGTCGCCATGGAGGCGGCATGAGCGCCGCCGTCACCACGAGCCCGCGCGGCGGGCTGTCCGACTTCTTCTACCGCAACTCGGGCCTGCTCACGCTGGCGCTGTTGCTGCCGCCACTCCTATGGATCGGCGTCGTCTATCTCGGCTCGCTGTTCGCCCTTTTGCTGCAGAGCTTCTATTCGCTCGATGAATTCTCGGGCCTGATCGTCCACAACTTCACCCTGGCGACATATGAGCAGCTGTTCACGGCGACCAACCTCACCATCATCCTGCGCACCGTCGTCATGGCAGCCGCCGTCACGCTCGCCAGCGCAATCCTTGCCTTCCCCATCGCATATTATGCGGCGCGCTATGCCCGCGGCGGCTGGAAGGCGCTGTTCTACCTCGCCGTCATGATGCCGCTGTGGTCGAGCTATCTCGTCAAGGTCTATGCGTGGAAGCTGATCCTCGCGAAGGAAGGCATCATCACCTGGGTGGCAGACAAGATCCACCTTGGCTGGGTCCTCGATGCCTTGCTGGCGATGCCGGTGATCGGCGGCTCGTCGCTGTCCTTCAGCTACATCGGAACGTTCATTGTCTTCGTCTATATCTGGCTGCCCTACATGATCCTGCCAACGCAGGCGGCCCTCGAACGCGTGCCGAAGAACTTCATCGAGGCCTCAGCCGATCTCGGCGCTTCGCCACGCCAGACCTTCCGGACGGTGATCCTGCCGCTGAGCCTTCCAGGCGTCATCGCGGGCTCGATCTTCACCTTCTCGCTGACGCTCGGCGACTACATCATCCCGCAGATCGTCGGCAATTCGCGACCCTTCATCGGCACCACCGTCTATGCGCTGCAGGGAACCGCCGGCGACATTCCGCTCGCCGCCGCCTTCACCGTCGTTCCGGTCGTCATCATGGGCATCTACCTGATGATCGCCCGCCGCATGGGAGCCTTCGATGCGCTCTGAACCCGGTGCAACGTTTCCCCTGAAGGCGGCTGCCATCGGCGGGTTGCTGTTCCTCCACCTGCCGCTGGCGCTGATCTTCCTCTATGCCTTCACCACCGAGGAGAAGAGCTTTCAGTTCCCGCCACCGGGCCTGACGCTGCACTGGTTCTCGGTCGCGTGGTTCGACCGGCCGGACATCTGGGGCCCGCTGTGGCTCTCCGTCCAAGTCGCGGTGCTCGCAACGCTGATCGCGCTGGTGCTGGGAACGCTCGCTGCCGCAGCGCTGTGGCGGGCGCGCTTCTTCGGCAAGGATTCGCTGTCGCTGCTGTTCATCCTGCCGATTGCGCTTCCGGGCATCATCACTGGCATCGCGCTGCGCTCGGCCTTCGACATCATGTCGATTCCGTTCTCGACTTGGACCATCGTTCTGGGCCACGCCACCTTCTGCATCGTCGTCGTCTACAACAACGCGCTGGCGCGTTTCCGCAGGTTGTCACCAAGCATGCTCGAGGCCTCGATGGATCTGGGCGCCAATGGTACCCAGACGTTCCGCCACGTGGTGCTGCCACAGATCGGCTCCGCCCTGCTGGCAGGCGGCATGCTGGCCTTCGCATTGTCCTTCGACGAGGTGATCGTAACCACCTTCACCGCCGGCCAGCAGGCCACCTTGCCGATCTGGATGCTGAACGAACTGATCCGCCCGCGTCAGCGCCCCGTCACCAATGTGGTGGCGATGATCGTCATCGCAGTCACCTTCCTGCCCATCCTCGCCGCCTATTACCTGACGCGCGAGGGCGAGCACACGGGTGGCTCGGGGAAGTGATCAGCCAGGCTCGTTGACCGCGAGCCTGGCGAAATTCTCAAAGAACTGGGCGGAGAGCTGCTTGGCCGTCGGCTCGATGAAGCGCTGGGCGAGGCTGGCGATCTTGCCGGTCACCTGGGCGTCAACGTCATAGATCAGCTTGGTGCCCTCGGGCACGTCCTCGAGGCGCACATTGGCGCCGCCAACGGCTCCACCCATCATGGACTTCCCTTCGCCGGAAATCCGATAGCCGTTCGGCGGGTCGAGGTCTGACAGCGTCACCGCACCCTTGAAACTGGCTTTTACCGGACCAAGCTTCACCGTCACCTTTGCTTCCATTTCCGTGTCGGATTTCTTGACGATCTCCTCGCAGCCGGGGATGCACTGGCGCAGCAGCTCAGCGTCATTGAGCGCCTCCCACACCTTGGTGCGCGGCACGGGAATGATCACCTCATCCGTAAGCTTCATATGGTCCTCCTCCCAAGTTTCGCGCAATTATGCCGGTATATCGCCGCGCTTCCACTGTTCCTTCGTCGCAAGCCGGAAGTCCTCGAACCGGCCTTCGGAAATGGCGCTCCGGATGCCCTGCATGAGCGACTGGTAATATGCAATGTTGGCCCAGGACAGCAGCATCATGCCGAGAAGCTCGCCGGAGCGGATCAGGTGGTGGAGATAGGCGCGGGAATACTGCGACAAGGCCGGGCAAGGGTGCTCGGGGTCCAGCGGCCTCACATCATCGGCATGCCGGGCATTCCGCAGGTTGATCTTTCCGAAGCGGGTGAAGGCCTGGCCGTGGCGGCCGGAACGGGTGGGCAGCACGCAATCGAACATGTCGATGCCGCGCGCAACCGACTCGAGGATGTCTTCCGGCGTTCCAACCCCCATCAGGTAACGCGGCCGATCCTCAGGCAAATGCGGGATGGTGTGCTCGATCGCCTGCAGCATCAGGTCATGCCCCTCACCCACCGCCAGCCCGCCGATGGCATAGCCCTCGAACCCGATGGATTTCAGCCCCGCGGCACTTTCCTTGCGGAGCTTCGGGTTGATGCCGCCCTGCACGATGCCGAAATTGCCCCGACCCGGCTGCCGGCCGAAGGCCCTGCGTGAGCGCTCCGCCCAACGCAGTGACAGCTGCATGGCCTTTTCGGCTTGCTGTTCGGTGTGCGGGTACTCGATGCATTGATCGAGCTGCATCTGGATGTCGGAGCCAAGCAGGCGCTGGATCTCCATCGCGCGCTCGGGCGAGAGCTCGTATTTCCGCCCATCGATGTGGGACTGGAACATCGCCGACTGCTCGGTGATCTTGCGGATCTTGGACAGCGACATGATCTGGAACCCGCCGGAGTCCGTGAGGATCGGGCGCTTCCAACCGATGAACTTGTGCAGGCCGCCGAGCTTCGCTACCTCCTCCGCCCCGGGTCGGAGCATCAGGTGGTAGGTGTTGCCAAGGATGATGTCGGCCCCCGTCCCCTCCACCTGATCAAGGTACAGGCCCTTGACCGTGCCGACGGTGCCGACCGGCATGAAGGCCGGGGTGCGGATGTCGCCATGGAGAGTGTGGACGGTGCCCAGCCGGGCGGTGCCGTCCGTGCCGTGAAGCGTGAAGCTGAATTCAGTGGTCATGGCGCGGGGAATAACAGGCTGGAGTCGCCGTAGGAATAGAACCGATAATCATTTGCAATGGCATGGGCATAGGCGGACCGCATGCGATCCAGCCCGGCAAAGGCCGAGACGAGCATGAACAGTGTCGACTTCGGCAAGTGAAAGTTGGTGACCAGCAGGTCCACCGCCCGGAACCGGTAGCCCGGCGTAATGAAGATCTCCGTGGTGCCCGAGAAGGGCTCGAGCCCCGAACTTTCGAGAAGCCGGAGCGAGGTGGTGCCCACTGCCACGATCCGGCCTCCCCGCGCGCGGGCGGCCTTCAGGCGCTCAACTGTGGCGGCCGTCACCTCTCCCCACTCGGCGTGCATCCTGTGGTCCTCCGTGTCCTCCGCCTTAACCGGCAGGAAGGTACCCGCACCGACGTGCAGAGTTATATATTCCTGTGATATTTCAGATCTTTGCAGGCGTTCCATCACCTCTGGTGTAAAGTGCAGTCCGGCCGTGGGGGCGGCCACTGCGCCCTCCCTTTCGGCAAAGATCGTCTGGTAGTCGGCCTTGTCCTTCTCGTCGGTGCCGCGCTTGCCGGCAATATAGGGCGGCAGCGGCATTTCGCCGACAATGGCGATGGCCTCATCCAGCGCGGGGCCATGCAAGTCGAAGCCAAGCGTCACCTCACCGGCCTCGCCTTTCTTTTCAATGATTGCATACAAATTATTGGTTTCACTTGTTTTTTTATCACTGAAAAACCGTACGCGATCGCCCTGTTCGAGCTTCTTCGCTGGCTTCGCGAAAGCCTTCCAGCGGTGCCCGTCGAGGCGCATGTGAAGCAGCACATCGATCTTCGGCGTGGTGCCGAGACGGCCAACCCGGTGGCCGGAAAGTGCGGCAGGGATCACCCGCGTGTTATTGAACACCAGCACATCGCCGGCGCGCAGGAAATCGGGGAGTTCGCGGAAAATGCGATCCTCCAGCGCCTCCTGCCAGACGACCAGCAGCTTCGAGGAGTCACGCGGCGACGCTGGCCGCAGCGCAATGCGTTCCGGTGGGAGTTCGAAGTCGAAGTCGGAAACGCGCATGAACCTGGACCATGCCCCACTCACGGGGGCCAGAAAGCGGGACCCCGGCTTTCGCCGGGGTGACATTTCGCGTGATGGACGGGGAGTTCCCCCGGCCGGATTTACTTTGCGTCGGCGGCGACCTGCATCTTGGCGATCTTATCGGGCTCGCGCACGGGTTCGCCGCGCTTGATGCCATCGACGATGTCCATGCCGTCCGTGACCTTGCCCCAAACCGTATACTGACGGTCGAGGAAGCCGGCATCACCGAAGCAGATGAAGAACTGGCTGTTGGCCGAGTCGGGGTTCTGCGAGCGGGCCATGGAGCAGACGCCGCGCACATGCGGTTCCTTGGAGAATTCCTGCTTCAGGTTGGGCTTCTTGGAGCCGCCCATGCCGGCACTGTCGGGGCTGAAGCTGGCAGAGGTGGTGTTGCCATACTGCACGTCGCCGCCCTGGGCCATGAAGCCCTCGATGACACGGTGGAAGACCACGCCGTCATAGGCGCCCTCGCGGGCCAGTTCCTTGATGCGCGCCACATGGTTTGGCGCGAGGTCCGGGCGGAGCGCGATGGTGACGCGGCCCTTGGCATCGCCCTTGGCGTTGGCCACGTCGAGATAGATGGTGTTTTCGAGATCGGCCATGTTCTTACTCCACCGTAACCTTGGTCATCTTGTCGGGGGTTGCCGGCGGCTCGCCGCGGGCGATCTGATCGACGCAGCCCATGCCTGTCTCGTCGACCTGACCCCAGACCGTATACTGGCCGTTCAGGAAGTCGCCGGGCGCGAACATCACGAAGAACTGGCTGTTGGCGGAATCCGGGTCGCTGGAGCGAGCCATGCCCACGGTGCCGCGCTTGAACGGTTCCTGGCTGAATTCAGCCTTGATATCGGGGAGCTTGGAGCCGCCCATGCCGGTGCCGGTCGGGTCACCCGTCTGGGCCATGAAGCCCTCGATCACGCGGTGGAAGACGATGCCGTCGTAGAAGCCTTCCTTGGCCAGCTTGGTGACCTGCGCCACGTGCTTGGGCGCCAGGTCCGGCCGGAGCGTAATGTCGAAGGAGCAGCCCTTGCTGGTCTCCACCTTGAGCTTGTCCGCGGCCAGCGCCGGGGTGCTGAGAAGGCCCGCCGCCAGAGCGGCCAGTGCCAGTTTCCTGATCATGGTATCTCCCATTGTTGTCGATGCCGTTCCTGAGGGGACAGGAACAAAATGTCAATGCGAAGGCTTGGCCAGCGCCCGGGCCATGACCTCCTGCGCCTCCTTGGGGATGAACAGGGTGATGTCACCTCCCATCCGGGCAATCTGCTTCACCAGCGAAGAGGCGATCATGCGGGTGGCGGGCGACGCCGCGAGAAAAACCGTTTCGATGTCCGGCGCCATGGCCCCGTTCATCTGGCCCATCTGGACCTCGTAGTCGAAGTCGGTCGCATCCCTTAGGCCCCGGATGATGACGCCCGCATGGTTCTTGCGGGCGGCATCAACGGCCAGCCCGTCGAAGGTCGTGACCGTGATCTTGACGCCGGTATGCTCGGCGATGGGCTTCGTCACCTGCTCCAGCAGCGCGATCCGGGTTTCGGCCGGGATCAGCCCCTGCTTGCCGTGGTGCACGCCCACGCCAAGCACCAGCTTGTCCACGAGGCGGGCCGCCCGCGCGATGATGTCCAGGTGGCCGTAGGTGACCGGATCGAAGGAGCCGGGGTAGAAGCCGGTGCGTGCCATGTCAGCGTCCTCTCAGTGCCATCCAGATGCCGCCGCCCATCAGGAAGCAGCCGCTGACGATTTCCAGTGCGCGGATGCGCGAGCGCGACAGGAAGCTGCCGGCCTTGCCTGCCATCAGCGCATACATCACGTCGCCGAAACCGGCGATCACCATGAAGCTGGCGCCCAGGATCAGTATCTGCTGCATGGCGTTGCCTTCCGGCGTGATGAAGGGTGGGATCAGCGCCCCGAACAACACCAGCATCTTGGGGTTTGATATGATGACGACGAAGCCCTGCAGGAAGAAGCTGCCCCGGGGCCGTGCCCGGTCCACCGCCACGGCGAGGTCGCCATTGGAGCGGAACAGCTTGAACGCCAGCCACATGAGATAGAGCGCACCCGCCCAGCGCAGCACGTCGAACCACACGCCCATCATCTTGATGGCTGCCCCCAGGCCCAAAGCCGCGATGGCCAGCCAGATGACGAAACCCGCCTGCGTGCCCGCCACGTTGAGCAGCCCCGCGCGGTGCCCATAGCGCAGGCTGTTGGCGATGATGACCGTCACCGTGGGGCCCGGCACGAAGGCGAGCGCCGCCGCGGCGGCCATGAAGGCGAGGTAGGATTCGAGCGTCATCCGCGTATCTCCAGAATGGGAGAAGCTAGCCACAGACCGGCCACCACACGCAAGGGCGTCAGGCCTCGCTCTCCTCGCCATCCTCTTCGGTGATGTGCTCGACGGAGACCACGTGCTCGTCATCCGCCGCATCGATCACGATAACGCCCTGCGTCGAACGACCCTTTTTGCCAATGTCGCGCACAGGCGTGCGGATCAGCTGCCCGCCATCCGTCACCAGCATGATCTGGTCCGCGTCCTCTACGGGGAAGCTCGCCACCAGCGGTCCGTTGCGCTCGTTCACCGCCATGGCGACGATGCCTTTGCCGCCGCGGCCGGTGATGCGGTATTCGTAGGATGAGGTGCGCTTGCCATAGCCATTGGCTGAAATCGTCAGGATCACCTGCTCGGCAGCGCCCATCTCGGCATAGCGTTCCTCGTTGAGCGTCGTCTCGGAGGAACCCTCCTCGTCAGCGCCACCGACGTCCTGCTCTTCACCAGCAACGGCACGCGACATCTTGAGGAAGGCCGCGCGCTCGTCAGGCGAAGCCTCGACATGCCGAAGGATCGACATGGAGATGAGGTGATCACCGTCCTCCAGCCGAATGCCGCGCACGCCCGTTGAGTCCCGGCCCTTGAACACGCGGACTTCTTCCACCGGGAACCGGATGCACTGGCCCTGGGCGGTGGTCAGATGCACGTCGTCGCGCTCCGTACAGATTTCCACACCCGCGATCATGTCGCCCGGGTCGAGCTTCATGGCGATCTTGCCGGCGCGGTTGATCTGCTCGAAATCCGAGATCTCGTTCCGCCGGACCGTGCCGGAGCGCGTGGCGAACATCAGGAACTGGCCCTCGGCCTCGGCGGCCGTCTCAGGCATAGGCAGGATCGTCGTGATGCGTTCGTCCTGCTCCAGCGGCAGCAGGTTGATCAGCGCCTTGCCGCGCGACTGGGGCGTGCCAAGTGGCAGACGCCACACCTTGAGGCGATAGACCATGCCGGCGGACGAGAAGAACAGGATCGGCGTGTGGGTGCTCGCCACGAAGAGCTTCGTGACGAAATCCTCCTCGCGTGTACCACCGGCTCCCCTACCTTTGCCGCCGCGGCGCTGGGCGCGATAGGTCGACAGTGGCACGCGCTTGACGTAGCCCGCGTGGCTCACCGTCACGACCATCTCTTCGCGCTGGATCAGGTCCTCGTCTTCAACCTCGCCCTCGTTCTCGACGATCTCGGTCCGGCGCGGCGTGGCGAACTCGTTGCGGATTGCGGAGAGCTCGTCCTTGATGATTCTGAGAACGCGGTCACGCGAGCGCAGGATTTCAAGGTAGTCCTTGATCTCCCCGGCGAGCTTCTCCAGCTCCTCGGCAATTTCGTCACGGCCAAGTGCCGTAAGGCGCTGCAGCCGCAGGTCCAAGATGGCGCGGGCCTGCTCGTCGGACAGGCGATAGGTGCCCTCCTCCGTCAGCGTGTGGCGCGGGTCCGCGATGAGGACGATGAGCGGCGCCATGTCCTTGGCGGGCCAGTCGCGCGCCATCAGCGCTTCGCGGGCCTCGGCGGCGTCCTTCGAGGTGCGGATCAGGCGGATCACTTCGTCGATGTTGGCAACCGCAATGGCGAGGCCCACCAACACATGCGCACGGTCGCGCGCCTTGTTGAGCAGGAACTTGGTGCGCCGCGTCACCACCTCCTCGCGGAAGGCAACGAACGCCTGCAGCAGGTCCTTCAGGTTCATCAATTCGGGCCGTCCGCCGGTGAGGCAGACGTTGTTGATGCCGAAGGTCGATTGCAGTGGCGTGAACCGGTAGAGCTGGTTCAGCACGATTTCCGCCATCGCATCGCGCTTCAGCTCGATGACGACGCGCATGCCCTGCCGGTCGGACTCGTCGCGGATGTCGGAGATGCCTTCGAGCTTCTTTTCGCGGACGAGATCCGCGATGCGCTCGATCATCAAAGCCTTGTTCACCTGATAGGGAATCTCGGTGACGATCAGCGCCTCGCGCTCCTTGCGGATTTCCTCCACCCCGACGCGGGCCCGCATGACCACTGAACCGCGGCCGGTGTGGAACGCCGACTTGATGCCGACGCGGCCGAGGATCAGTCCCCCCGTCGGAAAGTCCGGACCCGGAATGATGTCGATCAGGTCTTCAATGCTCACGTCCGGGTTGTCGATCACCGCCATGCAGGCGTCGATCACTTCGCCAAGATTATGCGGCGCCATGTTGGTGGCCATGCCGACGGCGATGCCGCCGGAGCCGTTGACCAGCAGATTGGGGAAGCGCGCCGGCAGCACCTTCGGTTCGCGCTCGGAATTGTCATAGTTGGCCTGGAACTCGACCGTGTCCTTGTCGATGTCTTCGAGCAGTTCATGCGCCACCTTCGCCATGCGGGACTCGGTGTAGCGCATGGCCGCCGGCGGGTCGCCGTCAACGGAGCCGAAGTTACCCTGGCCATCGATGAGCGGCAGGCGGAGCGAGAAGTCCTGCGCCATGCGCACCAGCGCGTCATAGATCGATTGGTCGCCGTGCGGGTGATACTTACCGATCACGTCACCGACGATGCGGGCGGATTTCCGGTAGGCCTTGTTCCAGTCGTAGCCATTCTCGTTCATCGAGAACAGGATGCGACGGTGCACAGGCTTCAGCCCGTCGCGCACGTCCGGCAGTGCGCGGCTGACGATCACGCTCATGGCGTAATCGAGATAGCTTTTCCGCATCTCGTCTTCGATGGAGATGGGGGCAATCTCGGAAGGATTGGAGGGCGGGACGGAGCCCTTCTGGTCGTCGTTATCGGCCACGGAAAACCTGTAATCTAGCCCGGGAAAAAAGCTCCGAATCGACACCAGCGCGGCAACGATTCGGCGGTCTCACCAATCTAGGTGGTGAGGCCCTCCGGCACAATGAAAAGCTGTTGATTTTCCGGCCTAATCGCCGCTCTTGCGAAGCCCCGGAAAGGCCGGTTTTCCGGCCCTCGGGAAGTGCCTCAGAACGGCACTTCGTCATCGAGGTCGCGGGCCGGGATCGTGGCCCGGCCACCGGCACCGGCGCGCGGCCGTTCCATCGGGCTCGACTGGCCAAACTCGTCGCCGCCACCGCCCATGCCACCACCTGCACCTTCGCCGCCGCGACCACCGATCATGGTCAGCACGCTATTGAAGCCCTGCAGCACGATTTCCGTCGAATACTTCTCGACGCCGTCCTTGTCCGTGTATTTGCGGGTCTGGAGCTGACCTTCGATGTAGATGGTAGAGCCCTTCTTCAGATACTGCTCGGCAACCTTGGCGAGGCCTTCATTGAAGATCACCACGCGGTGCCACTCGGTCTTTTCCTTGCGCTCGCCCGTATTGCGGTCACGCCAGCTTTCCGAGGTCGCAAGCGACAGGTTGACGATGGGCTTGCCATCCTGCGTGTGGCGCACTTCCGGATCACGGCCGAGATTGCCGACGAGAATGACCTTGTTCACCGATCCTGCCATGACACCACTCCTTGATTTCCGGGCACCCTAGTCAAAGCCGGGCCGCCGCACAGCAGCGCTCGGAGCCTTATCCACACCGCATGTATAGTTCTCTTTTTGTTCCAGCGCAAGCGTCCTAGGCTCCGGTCTTAAATGAATTCGCCCAGGTGGAGATTGCGATGATCAGGACGCTCGAGACGGACAATGCTCCCAAGCCCCTCTCCGCCTATGCGCAGGGAATGGAGGTCCCGCCCGGCCACCGGGTGGTGCATGTCTCCGGCCAGGTGGGCGTGGCGCTCGACGGCCAGATTCCGGCCGACCCGTCCCGACAGCACGAATTGGCCTGGGAGAATGCCCTCGCGGTGCTGGCTGCTGCCGGCATGGACCACACCCACATCGTCGATGCGCATTGCTACATCACAGAGCGCGCTCACCTTGGCATCTACCGTGCCACGCGGGACCGCTTCGTGAAAGGACACAGGCCCGCCGCGACGCTTCTCATCGTGGCAGGCCTGGCTGACGAACGGCTGGTGGTCGAAGTCGACCTGGTGGCTGCGGCTGAGGCAGCGGGCCCGGCCACATGAGGCCGAGCCGCCGGAATGGCTTAGCGGCGCTTGAGCAGGCCGAACAGCTGGGTGCGACGGGCATTGGCGCGTTCCTTCGCAGGTGCAACAATATGCTCAGCGTCTTTTGACTGCATCATGGCAGTCTGATAAACATTTGAATACGTGTCCAAAATCCAGTTCATGATATTTCTCCTTGGCCCTTAAATCGGCTTCTCTTGAACATCCCCAATATGTGCTCTTCGCTCTTGCAACACAAACGGCAATAAACTACGCTACTTGTGACAAAAACTCACAGGTTAGCTCTTGGGACGTCGTCTGCCATCACTGAATGCCCTGAAGGCCTTCGAGGCCGCAGCCCGCTTGGAAAGCTTCACGGATGCGGCGGCGGAACTTTTTGTCACCCACGCCGCCATCAGCCGCCATGTCCGCGATCTTGAGGATTGGCTCGGCACGCCACTGTTCAACCGCACCGGACGCGGCGTCACGCTGACGGATGCCGGGGGCCGCTTCGCCCTGCGCCTCACCCCCCTCTTCGACCAGCTGGCAGACGCGACGCGCGAGGCGGCTGCGGTCGGCGACGTGCGCCAGCTGAAAGTCAGCGTCGAGCCCTCCATTGCCTCGCGCTGGCTGGTGCCGCGGCTCGGCCGCTTCAACGACCTTCACCCGGACATCGAACTGTCGATCGACCCCACCAGCAAGCTCGCCGACTTCCGGTCCGGCGAGGCCGATGTCGGCATCCGCTACGGCACGGGCCAGTGGGATGACGTTGAGGCGAGCAAGCTCACCGATGCCATGATCTTCCCGGTCTGCGCCCCGAAGCTGCTGAAGGACCGGGCCGAGCTGAAGCCTGCCGATCTCTCGGATTTCAACCTGCTCCATGAATCGCGCAAGCAATGGTGGGCCGATTGGCTCGCCGCGGCGGGCGTCTTGGGCGTCGAGGACTGGCGCGGAACGCTGTTTCAGAACCACCTCGCCATCGAGGCCGCCGAAGCCGGCCAGGGCTTTGCCCTCACCGATCAGGTCCTCGCAACGGACGCGCTGCTCGAAGGATGGCTGGTGCGGCCCTTCAATTTCGACATGAAGGACCACTGGCATTACTGGATCGTGCGCGGCAAGGGCCAGAAGGAGACGGTTCCCGTCCGCGCCTTCCGCGAATGGATGATGGGCGAGATAGCAGATACCAACAGGAAATTTGCCCAACTGAGCGGCCAGAAGCCGCCAGCCGTTGCAGGCAAGGCCACATCGTCCTAGCGTCCAGCGCGACAACGCTTCTGGAATCGAGACCCATGGCCCGCCCGAAATACGATTGCCTCAAGTGCCCCGGCTACTGCTGCTCCTACCCGGTCATCGAAGTGAAGGACAAGGATGCCGAGCGCATCGCCAAGCACTTCGGCCTGAGCCTGAAACAGGCTGAGAAGAAGTATTTCAAGTCGGCGCATGGCTACAAGCGCGTGATGCGCCGCCAGAAGGACGAGCACTACGGCAAGATATGCCAGTTCTTCGACACCACCGAGCGCCGCTGCACCATCTATACCGCGCGCCCTTCCACCTGCCGGATTTTCCCGGGTGAAGGCCACTGCGGCTATTATGACTTCCTGAAGTTCGAGCGTGCGGGCCAGGAGGACGAGACCTACGTCTCGACCACCAATCACTCCGGCAACTGACGTTTCGCCAGAAGCTCGAAGCGCCAGGCCAGCAGCGTGCCGGTGAAAGCGAGGCCTATGGCCACGCCGCCCCACAGTCCCACTGCGCCCCAGCCGAAGTGGAAGCCGAACAGGTAGCCGCTGCCGAGGCCAATCAGCCAATATCCGATGCCGGCGATGATCAGCGGCACAACCGCATCCTTGAGGCCGCGCAGCGCGTGCGATGCGATGGCCTGCAACCCGTCGAAGACCTGGAACACCGCGGCGATCAGCAGCAGCGTGGCCACCAGCGCACCGATCTTCGCGAAATTCGGATCAGACGGGTCGAGGAAGATGCGGCTGATGAAACCGGGAGCGAAAACCGGGATCGCCACCAGAAGGAGCGGGATTCCGACACCGACGAGCATGCCGAGATTGCCGGCCTGCCGTGCCGCTGCAGGATCACGCGCGCCGACGAAATAGGCCACGCGCACCATGGCCGCCTCCGAGATGCCGAGAGAGATCACGAAGGGAATGGCAATCCAGCCCATCACGATCTGGTAGGAGGCAAGTTCCACCGTGCCCATGATGCCCGAGAGCAGTGACGTCGCCGCGAAGAGCCCGGACTCCATCGCGACGATCCCCGCCACGGGAAGCCCGAGTCGCACCAGGGGCCCATAGGCGCGCGGGCCGCCGATCGTGCCCTCATGCAGCGGCAAGCGGTTCCGGCGGATGATGATGACGGTATAGACGGCGAGGCACAGGAACTTGAACCACATGGACACGGCCCATGCGAAGCCCGCACCGGCAATGCCCATTCTGGCGAACCCGAAACTGCCGTGCACCAGCCCCTGCATGAGGAAGTAGTTGAGGATCACCGTCACCACGGTGACGGCGAGAACGACGCCCGTGTTCATCATCGCTGCAGCGAAGCTCCGCAGCACGCCGAACCACACGATGGGGAGCATGGCGAAGGCAAAGCCGGTGTAATAGGGCCCGGCGAGTTCGATCACCTGCGGCTGCTGCCCCAGCGCCCGCAGAACAGACCCCAGGTTCAGCACGACCACCGTGACCACCAGGCCGAGTAGCCCCGCGAGGATCATGCCCCGGACCAGTTCCGGCACGATGCGCTCGCGGTTCAGCGCACCCCGCGCCTCCGAGACGAGCACGCCCACCACGGAAAAGAAGCCCATCAGGATGATGCACATCTGGTACGACAGGTCGGTCGAGATCCCCGCCGCGGCCAGGTCGATGGCGCCCAGCTGCCCCACCACCATCTTGGCAGTGATGATCATGATGACATCGGCGAGATAGGCGAAGATCAGCGGCAAGGCGACGATGATCAGCGCCTTGATTTCGAGCAGGCGGGGTGGCTTCACGATTCGAATCCTGACGTTGCGATAGGCTTAAAGGTTGCCCTCAAATTAGGCAACGCCGCTGTCCTGACGAACGAAATTTGTAATCTCCGCGAGAAACACCTCGGCAAACTGCTGGAGCTTGGATTCGCCCACGCCATTCACCTCGCCGAAATCCCAACGGGTGAGCGGCCGCTTCGCGGCCATGTCGATCAGCGTCCGGTCGGTGAACACCACATAGGCTGGGACGCGGCGCTCCTTCGCCAGCTTCGCCCGCAGCGACTTGAGCCGCTGCAGCAGCTCGTCGGAAACGCCACCCTCCTCCACTGCTGCCACAATCTTGCGCGCGCGCTCTGCCTTGCGTGAGGTCCGCACCGGATCCTGCCGGCAGCGGAAGCTGCCTTCACCGCGCGCCAACGCCTGGCCCTTGGGCGAGATCGCAAGTCCGCCAAAGCCAGCCACGTCGATGGCGAGGCAACCGCCGCCCACCAGCTGCCGGATCATCGACTGCCAGTGCGGCCGCCCCTGCGCCTTGCCGATGCCGAAGACCGCGAGCTCCGTATGCCGCAGCGCCTCAGCCTTGTCGTTGCTCTTGCCCGCCAGGATGTCCGCCACATGCGCCGCGCCGAAGCGTTGCCCCGTGGTCTTCACCGCCTCGATCACCCACAGCGCCTCCGCCGTGCCGTCGACGAGGTGAACCGGGTCGAGGCAGACGTCGCAGTTTCCGCAAGGGGCTGAGTCCTCACCAAAATAGAACAGCAGGTTCTGGCGCCGGCACTCCGGCGCCTCGCAATAGGCAACCAGCGCATCGAGCCGCTTGTGCTCGCGCCGCCGTCGCTCGTCGCCGCCCTCCTCCTGGTCAATGAAGCGGCGGCGCATCTGGATGTCGCCGAGGCCATAGACCATCTTCACATCCGCCGGATTGCCGTCACGCCCGGCGCGCCCGATCTCCTGGTAATAGGCATCGAGCGAGGACGGCAGGTCGGCGTGGAAGACGAAGCGCACGTCCGGCTTGTCGATGCCCATGCCGAAGGCGATGGTGGCACAGACGATCACGCCCTTCTCGGTCATGAACAGGCTCTGCGCCTCGGCACGATCATCAGCCGTCATGCCGGCGTGATAGGCGATGGCGCGGAAGCCCTTGGAGGCGAGGAAACTCGCCCACTCCTCCGTCGATTTGCGCGACAGGGCATAGACGATGCCGGACTGCCCCGCCCGGCCATCGAGAAAATCGATAAGCTGCTGCTTGGCATTGTCCTTGGGCGCCACGGCCAGCTGCAGGTTGGGCCGGTCGAAGCCCGCG
>Ga0194051_1000248_pt1 | contig 31558 bp, 27 predicted proteins | sample SepL2320m_MetaG_FD_161275 | JGI IMG/M metagenome (GOLD analysis project Ga0194051, IMG submission 161275) | Anoxic zone freshwater microbial communities from boreal shield lake in IISD Experimental Lakes Area, Ontario, Canada - Sep2016-L239-20m | ecosystem: Environmental > Aquatic > Freshwater >... | reverse complement strand
TCCTTATATAGTCGCTGCCCATGGCCTGGATCATGCCGGCGCGTGTGAGCCGGGTGAGGGCGGGAATGGCCGAGAAGGCCAGCACCACACCCGGCATGACGAAGTTCTCCCACGAGCCGGTGCCCGAGATCGGCAACCAGCCGAGCTGCAGGCCGAAGGTGATCATCAGCAGCAGGCCGAGCCAGAAACTGGGCATCGCCTGCCCCAGCAGCGCCACCATCTGTACGGCGCGGTCGAACCCGGTGCCCTCGCGCACCGCGGCCAGGATGCCGAGCGGGATCGACACGAACAGGGCGATGAGAAGTCCCGTGATGCCCAGCGTCAGAGTCACCGGCATGCGCTCGGCGATCAGCGTCGAGACTCGGGTCTGGAAGAAGTAGCTGTTGCCGAGATCGCCGGTGAGCGCGCGGCCGACCCAGTCGAAGAACTGGGTGAGCACCGGCCGGTCGAGACCGTAGGCCTTGCGGATCGCCTCGATATCGGCCTGCGTCGCGTTGGCGCCGGCGATCGACGTGGCAAGGTCGCCCGACAGGCGCGTCAGCACGAAGGCCAGCGTCATGACGGTGGCCGCGACGAGGAGGGCGACGATCAGGCGGCGGGTGAGGAAACTCAACATGCGGGGCGGGAGCTTAGGGTGGTTCGGTCCGAAACGCGACCATGCGATTCCCGCGCCAAGTCACCCACGTTAGGTCCCGGCGGCAGTCAAGCTGGCGCGGTGAACAACCGGTCACAGCAGACGCTTGGCGCGCGCGCGCGGCTCCTATATGGGGGAGTCATGCCGGTGTTCACAAACCCGCGGCGCACGCCCTGCTTCGGCGTGGCGCCCAGCCTGGAAGATCTCGAGGCGATCGCCGCCGAGGCGCTGGCCACGATTCCCGAAGAGTTCCGCAAGCACGTCGGCAACGTGCGCATTCAGATCGACGACTTCCCCTCGGATGAAGTCGAGAAGCAGATGGAACTCGACACGCCGTTCGATCTGCTCGGTCTCTACCAGGGCGTCTCGATGGTGGAGCGCGGCGCCGGTCACGTCGCCAACGACATCGACCGCATCTTCCTCTATCGCCGTCCCATCCTCGACTACTGGTGCGAGTCGGACGAGGACCTGCCGCACATCGTGCGCCATGTGCTGATCCACGAGATCGGCCATCACTTCGGCCTGAGCGACGACGACATGGAAGCGATCGAAGCCAAGGCCGAGGAAGAATCGCAGCGCGCCCAGCCCGGCGCCTAGCTAGTATTTCCGTCGCCCCGACCGTAGCGAAGCGGAGTGGAGGGGCCTAGCCTGCCACACCATGCACCGTCAGCCTGTAGTTTACATTCTGGCGAGCCCGCATGGTCGCGCCCTGTACGTCGGCGTGACAACCGACTTGCCACGGCGCTTGGAAGAGCACCGTCGCGGGCTGGTCATTCACACATCGAAGTACAACATTCATCACCTCGTGTATGCCGAGGAACACGAAACAGCACCCGCCGCTATTGCCCGCGAGAAGCAGTTGAAGAATTGGCGGCGAGAAAAGAAGGTCGCTCTTATCGAGGCCGCGAATCCTGAATGGCTGGATCTGTCAGGAGAGATAGGACGCTAGGCGTCGAAAGCCAGTTTGTGGCCGGCAAGGTCCCTCCACTCCGCTTCGCTTCGGTCGGGACGACGGGAAAGGGCATTTTAGCTGACGCGACGAACGGGCGGCACGCGATAGCGTCCCTCGATCATCGCCTCCTCGGGCTCGTAGGCTCTGAGGACCAGCCGCATCCGGCCGGCCGGCGCCGGCAGCCAGTTGGCCGCCCGTTCTCCGTCCGGCCGTTCGCGCTGCAGATAAAGCGTGACCGCGCCATCGGCGGCGGTGTGCAGGTCGCGGGTGCGGTCGCCGATGGCATAGCGGCCGATCGGATTGTCGACGAAGAAGGCGCGGCCTTCGGGCGTGATTTCGTACATGGCGAGCGACCAGAAGGCGCGTGCTGGCGGCAGGTCGCCGGCCGGGAAGGCGAGCTCGTAGCGATGACCGCCGTCGAGCGCTTGGCCCGCCGAATCGGCATTGCAGCTGACGTAGACCGCCTCGGCGGGCTCCAGCGCGCCCAGCCCGCCCAGTGCCACCACGGCGCGGTAGAGATAGTCGGTGCCGAAATTGCCGAGATTGCGCTCGCCGTAGGTCCAGCCGTCGACCGTCTTGCCGAAGCGACGGCCGCTGCCGCGGATCTCGGCATGGCCCTGCTCGATGCCGGCCTGGATGGCGCGTTGCTCGGTCTCGCTGAAGGCGCGCAGGTCGAACTTGCGTCCGGGCCGCAGCCGCAGCGGCGCCAGCTGCTCGAGGAAGGCGCGGTCGCGCTCGGGCACCGGGCTTTCACCCAGCGCCCGCATGCCGACCTCGAAGAGATCGAACGGATCGGCGCGGTTGGGCGCCGGCCAATCGGCCACCGGCTCGGGCGGCGCCACGGTGCGCTGGCGCATGAGTTCGCGCGTCTCGAGGATGCGCCGTTCGTTGCGCATGTCGGGAGTCTCCAGCAGCACGCGGGCCTGCAGGATGCGGACGCGGTCGAGTTCCTCGGGCCCATCGACCAGGATGCGCCCCAGAAGCCACACCGAGTTGGTGGGCGCCCGGATCAGTTTCACTTCGGACGGCGCGTCGCCCTTCCAGTCCGGCCCGACGATCATGTGCGGCGGCGGCTGTCCGCCATACTGCCGGTGGCTGACATAGGCGAAGTTGTCGGTGAACAGGTCGATGAAGGCGTAGTTGTAGTAGAGGTCGCCGACCGGCGGGACGGTGAGAAACAGCGGTTCGACCGAGAGGTCGAGCCAGGCCATCGAATAGAGCGTGTCGTTGTTGGGCGTCGTCACCATCCGCGAGCGATGGTCGGCGAGCATGGGCATGTGAAAGAAGCGATTGAGCTTCTGGCGCAGCGGATTGGCGTCGTTGACGGTGGCCTGCCAGCGCGTGCGGTACATCTCGTAGAGCGGGAACAGGTAGATCGTGGCGCGGCGGGCGAGGTCGCGGAGCATGGCGGGAGCCTCCTGGGCTTGCGCAGTCGCGGGGCTGGCCAGCAGCGCGGCGAGCAGCGTGCGGCGGTCGAGGCTCATACCGCCCTCTCCCGTTGGCGCCGGCGGTCGGCCACGAAGGCGGCGGCCTCCTGCCACGGCTTCAGCGTCCAGAACGAGCGGGCGCGACCGGAGGGCGAGGCGAGCACGAAGGCGACCGCGCCTTCCAGGGTCTCCTGCTGGCGGCCGTAGCCGGGCGCCTTCACGCCCATTGCCAGGGCCGCGGCATGCTTGCTGGTGAAGGCGATGGCGGCTGGCCTGAAGCGGCGCAGCTTGGCATGCAGGGATGCCGCATCCATGGCCTCGGCACTCAGCTCGTGGTCGGAGCCGAACTCGGTCTTGTTGAGATCGGTGAGGCCGAGGCCATGGCTCAGCAGCTCGGGAAAGCGCTCCGGCGCGAGACGCTCCGGCGTCAGCCCGACGGCATGCAGCGTCGGCCAGAAGGCGTTGCCGGGGTTGGCATAGTAGGCCCGCGCCTTGAACGACACGGGGCTGGGCGCGGTGCCGCAGAACACCAGGTCGAGGCCCGGTGCCAGCACGTCGGGCAACAGATGGCTATTCCGGCTTGATGCCCGCGCCACGGATGACCTCGCCGCAGCGCTTGATCTCGGTCTGGATGTAGGCGTCGATCTCGGGAACCGTCATGATGCCCGGCTCGAAGCCGCCCGCCTTCATGCTGGCGACCACGTCGGGCGATTCCAGCGCCTTCTCGGTGGCGATGCGGAGCTTGTCCTTGATCTTCTGCGGCGTGCCCTTCGGCACGGCCCAGATCGACCATGAGGTCACGACGAGATCGGGCGAGACGGCTTCGGCGAAGGTCGGCGTATCGGGCGTCACCGGCGAGCGCTTGGCGCCGCTCGACGCCATCGCCTTCAGCTTGCCGGCGCTCACCTGGCTCATCAGCGAATCGATGTTGGAGATGACCATCGGCACATGGCCGGCCAGCACGTCGGCCGCCGCGGCGGCGGCACCGCGATAGCTGATGAAGGTGATGTCGACGCCGGTCTTCTGCTTGAAAAGCTCCATGGTGAGCGTGGGCGAGGTGCCGAGGCCCGAGGAGCCGAAGCTGTACTTGCCGGGCTCTGCCTTGGCGGCCGCGATCAGCTTGGGCAGCGTGTCGTGCGGGAAGCTCGGATTGCAGCACAGCAAGTTGGGCTGCGTGCCGATCCACGCTACGGTCTCGAGATCGGTGACGGCGTTGTAGGCGGGCCGGGCGTAGAGGTGCGGCACCAGCGCATGACTGCCGATATTGCCCAGCAGCACTGAATAGCCGTCGGGCGGCGACTTGGCGACGTTGTCGGCGGCGATCGAGCCGCCGGCGCCGGTGCGGTTCTCGACCACGAAGGTCTGGCCCAGGGCTTCGCTGAGCTTCACGGCGAGTCGTCGGGCAATATTGTCCTGCGAGCCGCCGGGCGTGAACGGACAGACGATCCGCACGTTGTTCTTGGGCCAATCGTCGCCCTGGGCCCACGCGGGCGACGCCAGCATGCGCTCTGCGAACGGCAGCGCGGGGAGTGCGAGGGTAAAGGCGCGTCTTTTCATCGTTTTCTCCTGAGCGCGCACCATAACATTGACTTGGACAGAACGTCTTTCCACCTTGTCGCCTCAGTTTCGGGAGGAAGAACCATGGCCACCATCGACAAGGCCGACGAAGCCCAGCTTCTGGCGACGATCGACCGCTGGGTCGAGCGCGAGGTGGCGCCCAGGGTCAAGGAGTTCGATCACGCCGACAAATGGCCGGCCGAGATCGTCGAGCAGATGAAGGAGCTCGGCCTGTTCGGCGCCACGATCAGCCCGGAGTACGGCGGCCTCGGGCTGCCGGCCCGGACCTACGCCGAGATCGTGATGCGCGTGTCCTCGGTCTGGATGGCGATCACCGGCATCTTCAACTCGCACCTGATGCTGGCGCTGGCGGTCGAGAAGTTCGGCACCGAGCGGCAGAAGCAGCACTGGCTGCCGAAATTCGCCACGGGCGAGATTCGCGGCGGGCTGGCGCTGACCGAGCCCGACGCGGGCACCGACCTGCAGTCGATCCGCATGGTGGCCAAGCGTGACGGGAATGAAGGCTACATCATCAACGGCACCAAGACCTGGATCTCGAACGGCATCGAGGGCCATTGCTTTGCGATGCTGGTCAAGACCGACCCGCAGGCCAATCCACGGCACACCGGCATGAGCCTGTTCATCACCCCCAAGGGGCCGGGGTTCCGCGTCGGCCGCAAGCTCGAGAAGCTGGGCTACCATTCGATCGATTCGGGCGAGCTGATCTTCGAGGATTATCGAATCCCGGCCGACCATCTGATCGGCGAGGTCGAAGGCAAGGGTTTTGCCCAGGTCGCGGGCGGCCTGGAACTCGGCCGCATCAATGTCGCCTCCCGTGGCGTCGGTATCGCCGAGGGCGCGCTTCGCCTCGCGACGAGCTACGCGCAACTCCGCAAGACCTTCGGCAAGCCGATCTGGGAGCACCAGGCGATCGCGCTGAAAATCGGCGAGATGGCGACGCGCGCCCGCGCCGCGCGCCTGCTCACCCTAGACGCCGCCGACATCTTCGATCGCGGCGAACGCTGCGACATGGAAGCCGGCATGGCCAAGTACTTCTCCTCGGAGGCGGCGCTGGAGAACAGCATCGAGTCGATGCGCATCCACGGCGCCTATGGCTACTCCAAGGAGTACGACATCGAGCGGCTTTACCGCGACGCGCCCCTGACATGCATTGGGGAAGGCACCAACGAGATGCAGCGCCTCATCATCGCGCGCCAGTGGGTGCGCCGGAATCCGATTTCGTGACCATGCCCGGCAAGCCCCTCGAGGGCATTCGCGTGCTCACGCTGGAACAGTTCGGCGCCGGACCCTACGGCACCATGTTCCTGGCCGAGCTGGGGGCCGAGGTGATCAAGGTCGAGGCGCCCGACGGCGATCCCTCGCGTCAGGTCGGCCCCTACAAGCTCGGCAAGGACGACAGCGAGTATTTCCAGGCCTGGAACCTCGGCAAGAAGAGCGTCACCATCGATATGAAGTCGGCCGACGGCCGGCGGCAGTTCGAAGTTCTGGTGAAGACCGCCGACTGCGTCGTCAACAACCTGCGCGGCACGCAGCCGGCCAAGCTCGGCATCGACTATGCGAGCCTGAAGCACCTGAAGCCTTCGATCGTCTGCCTGCACATCTCCGCCTACGGCCGTGCGAACGCGCGTGCTGATTGGCCGGGCTATGACTTCCTGATGCAGGCGGAAGCCGGCTTGATGGAATTGACCGGCGAGCCGGACGGCCCGCCGACGCGGGTCGGTGTCTCGCTGATCGACAGCATGAGCGGCCTGACCGGGATCGTCGGCTTGCTCGCCTGCCTGTTGCGCGCCCGCACGACGGGGCAGGGCTGCGACGTGGAAACCTGCCTCTATGACGTCGCCATGCACCAGCTCACCTATCCGGGCCTGTGGTATCTCAACGAGGGCGACGTCTCGCCGCGCGTGTCGCGTGGCGGCCATCTCTCGCTGGCGCCGGTCCAGACTTTCCCGACCAGGGACGGCTGGATCTTCATCATGTGCATGACGCAGAAATTCTGGCTGTCGCTGTGCGAGGCGATGGATCGCGGTGACCTTTTAGCCGATCCGCGCTTCCCCGATCCCAACACCCGCGCGAAGAACCGCGCCGAGATGACCGATGCCCTCGATCCGACGTTCCGCACGCGCACGACAGCGGAGTGGCTGGCGCGATTCAACGGGCTGCTGCCCGCAGCGCCGGTCAACAAGCTCGACGCGGCGCTCGACAGTGCCTTTGCCCGCGAAACCGGCATGGTGTCCGCCGTACCGCATCCGGTGAAGGGCGAGCTGCGGGTGATCGCCAATCCGATCCGCGTCGATGGCGAGCGACTGGCGCAGGCCGCCTGCGCGCCGCTCGGCGCCGACAACGATTCCCTGCTGGGGAAAAGCACATGAAGCTCGAAGGTCTGAGAGTCGTCGATCTGTCGTGGTTCCTGCCGGGGCCGTATCTCACCACGGCGCTCTGCGATCACGGTGCCGAGGTGATCAAGGTCGAGCCGCCGGTCGACGGCGATCCCGGTCGCCACATCAAGCCCGCGGACGAACGCACGACGGTGTTCTTCCGCAACATGGGCCGCGGCAAGAAGAGCGTGGTGCTCGACCTCAAGAGCGAGCAGGGCCGCGCCGATCTCTTTCGCCTGGCCTCCGAGGCCGACGTGCTGGTGGAATCGTTTCGGCCCGGCGTCGCGGCGCGTTTCGGCATCGGCTACGACGCCGTGAGCGCCGCCAATCCCGGCATCGTCTATTGCTCGATCAGCGCCTTCGGCCAGGACGGCGCCTACCCCGGCCGCGCCGCGCACGATCTGGCGCTTGAAGCCATGACCGGCGTCTTGAGCCTGACCCTGGGCGACGACGGCCGGCCGGCCATTCCCGGCATCCCGGTCGCCGATCTGGTGAGCGGCCTGCATGGCCTCTCCGGCGTGCTGATGGCGCTCCTGCGCCGCCAGACGACGGGCAAGGGCGACTATATCGATGTCTCGATGCACGAGGCGCTGATGGCGTCGTGCGCCAACGTCGTGGGCTCGGCCTTCACCGAAGGCAAGCAGCCCGACGTGAAGAACCAGCGCACCACAGGCGGCTCGGCCTTCTACCGCGTCTACGACACGTCGGACGGGCGCCAGCTCGTGATCGCGGGCCAGGAAATGAAGTTCATAAAAAACCTGCTGGGCGCGCTCGGCCGGCCGGAGATGGCGTCGCTCTGCGAATGGCCCGGCGCGCACCAGAAGCCTGTCGTGGATTTCCTCGACATGACATTTCGGCAACAGCCTCTGGCGCACTGGATGACGTGGCTCGACACGCTCGACATCTGCTACGGCCCGGTCAACACGCTTCCTGAAGCCATCGCCGACAAGAACCTCGCCAAGCGCGGCGCCATCGTGACCGACGCCGACGGCCGCAAGCACTTCGCTCCCGTCGTGCGCTTCCGGAACGAGCCATCGCAGCCGCTCTACCGCGAGCCGCTGCTGGGTGAGCACACGGATGAGGTCTTGGCTGGGGGCGCGCGACTCCAGTCGCGCGATTCATGACGCGCCACTGGAGTCGCGCGCCCCCAGCTATGAAAGCAGCGCCATAGCCTTCGCCAGCGGCACCGGGGCGTCGTCGAGCAGCAGGTCCATCGCTTCCTGTTCCCAGCTCGACTCATTGAGCGACAGCGGGTCCTGAGGGGCGAGGCGATGTTCGATCACCAGGCGCGACAGCAGCAGGCGGCGGGCATCGCCGCCCTGGGCGCCGAGCGTTGCGCCTTCCCAGGCGAGCAGGGCCGCCGTGGTCGCGTGATAGAGCGCGCCGGCTGCCATGCGCGAGCGCTGCTCGTGCTTGGGGTCCGAGGCGACGGCTTCGGCGAAGCGTTCGACGCGGTCGAGCGTGGCGCCCAGCAGGCCCTTGAACTGGCCGGGCAATGCACCGCTCGGCTCGTATTTGGCTTTGAGCGCTGCGGAGAGCGTCTTGTGGCCGCCTGATTTGCCGACGGCGCGTTGCACCACGTCGAGGGCGTTGATGTTGGAGGTGCCCTCCCACAACGTGCCGATCTGGGCATCGCGTACCAGGCGCGCCGTCACCCATTCCTCGATGTAGCCGATGCCGCCCCGGACCTCGAGAGCGGCACTTGCCACCGGGATATTGTCGCGACAGGCGCGGAACTTGTAGACCGGCGTCAGGATGCGCAGCAGGTTCGCGGCATCTTTATCGCCCTTGTCCGCCTTGCCCATCGTGTCGGCGGAGAAGGCGAACATGGAAAGCGCCTGCTCGGTCGGCAGCATGATCTTCATGAGCTGGCGGCGCAGCAGCGGATACTCGGACGTGGGCTTGCCAAAAGCGCGGCGGCCGCGCGCCGCGGCCAGCGCCTCGTTGAGGCAGCGCCGCATCATCGAGGCGGCGCGCACGCCGTGGCTGAGCCGCGACAGGTTCACCTGCTCCATCATCTGCTTAAAACCCTGCTCGGCGTCGCCCACGAGATAGGCCGTGGCGCCGTCGAGGACGATCTCGCCCGAAGCCATCGAGCGTGTGCCGAGCTTGTCCTTCAGCCGCACGATCCGATAGCTGTTGCGGCTTCCGTCTTCGAGGCGCCGTGGCATGGCGAACATGCCGAGTCCGCGCGTGCCTCCCGCCGCGCCGCGTGGTCGCGCCAGCAGCACCACAACGTCGGCATCGGCGTGGCTGCAAAACCATTTCTGGCCGTGCAGCTTCCAGCGCTCGATGCCGTCGGCGCCGACGCCCACGCGCTCCGCCTCGGTCTCGATCGCGCCGACGTCGGAGCCGCCGGCTTTTTCTGTCATGAACTGCGTGCCCTTCAGCATCACAGCCGGGTCCTGGCTGAGCAGCCGGTCGAGCAGCAGCTTCTTGAGCGGCTCGGAGCTGTAGCGCTTGATGACGAAATTGGAAGTGTCCGACACCGACACCGGGCACATCAGGCCGAACTCGCCCTGCACGAAGAGATAGGTGATGCCGTACTTCACCAGCGGGTGGGCCGGCGCCGTCATGCCGAGCACGCCGGCGCGATGGCTCATGGCGTGCATGCCGAACTCCTCGAACGCGATCTTTTCCATCTCGCGATAGGAGGGATGGTAGTCGATCCAGTCCTCGTCGCGGCCGAAGCGATCGCGCGGCTGCAGCACCGGCGGATGCTTGTCGGCCGTTATGGCGAGATCGTCGAGCCGGTTGCCGGCTAACTCGCCCAGGCGCTGGAAATGGGGCGTCATCGCCGCGCGCAGTCCCGGCTCCATGTAGAGCGACATCAGGTCCTGGAACTGCCGGTCGACGGCATAGAAATTCTGGCCGTGGACGTCGGGCGCGATGTGGTGTGCGCCATGCGGCCCTTCGTTCGTGCCGCGGGCGCGGTTGGCCATCATGTCGGGCATTCGTCTCTCCCTCTGCTCTATCGGTCTTCTTCTTGGCGGTCGTCTTCTACCAGCCACCGGGCTTCCAGCCCTCGGCCAGGATGCGCTCGACATACGGTGGTACGATGCGGGTGGCGGGGCCGTAAATATGTTCCTGGAACAGCGGCTGGTTTTCCGTCGGTTCGAGATTGAGTTCCACGGTGCGTGCGCGGGCCCGGCGGCGGACGTGCAGCACGAAGCCCGCGGCCGGGTAGACCTGGCCGGACGTCCCGATGGCCATGAACAGCCCGCATTTGTCGAGCGCCGCATAGATTTCGTCGAGATGCATCGGCTGCTCGCCGAACCAGACGATGTTGGGCCGCAATTCGCCGACCGCGCCGCACTTCGGGCAAACGGATTCCGGCGACAGGTCTGAATCGGACGGGAACACGGTGCTGCAGTTCATGCAGCGCACCTCGCCCTCGCGGCCGTGCATGTGGATGACATTCTTCGATCCCGCCATCTCGTGCAGCGGGTCGATGTTCTGGGTCACGATGGTGACGTCGCCGCCGTACTTCGCCTCGAGGCGGGCCAACGCATCGTGGGCGGCATTGGGGGCGACCTGGGCGGCGCGGAACAGGCCGCGCGCCTCGTTGTAGAAATCGAGCACCTTCTTCTTGTCGCGGTGCCAGCCTTCGATCGTGGCGACGTCTTCCAGGTTGACGCGGCTCCACAGCCCGTCGGCGTCGCGGAAGGTGTCGATGCCGCTTTCCTTGGAGATCCCGGCCCCGGTCAGCACCACGATGCCGGGCGGGAAATAGTCCTGATGCATGTCGCGAAATCTAGCGCCGTGTTAGGGTGCGGGCCATGACCATCAAGGTCCTTTTCGTTTGCACCGCGAACCTCTGCCGCTCGCCGATGGCGGAGGGCGTTTTTCGCACGCTGGCTGAACGTGCGGGCGTCGCCGACTCATTCGAAATCGCATCGGCCGGAACCTCGGACGGCTTCGTCGGCCGGTCGCCGATGCCGGAAGCGATCGAGGTTACTGCGAGCCGCGGCTACGACATTTCCGGCATCGTCTCGCGCCAGATGGTGAGCGACGACATCGCCCATTTCGACTACCCGCTGGCGATGGACAGCAGTCATCTCGTGGCGATGCGCTGGCTCTCGCCCCGTTCCCTCGTCGGCAAGCCCAAGCTGTTCATGAGCTACGGGCCGCCGCTGGGCATCGTCGACGTGGCCGATCCGATGGGCGGCCCGAAGGACGGCTTCGAACGCGCCCTCAGCCTCATCGAGGCCGGTTGCAAGGGACTGTTCGAGAAGCTGGCGCCGATGGTCAAAAAGGCCATTTGAGGCCCAGCTCGCCGAAGCGGTTGAGCACGTTGAAGGTGAGCCGCGACACGTCGTTGTCGAACTTGTTGTGGGGCAGGCTGCCGCAATAGGTGATCGAGCCCACCGAGAACACCGCGCCGCCGGCGGGCTTCTCGATATAGGTCATGTCGGCCCGGATCAGTTCTTCCAGCGTCTCGCCCGTGATCGTGGTGTCGAAGCCAAGCCGCTCCTCGTGCACCACCACGAAGTTCTTGCGGTCGTGGCCTTCCGAAGAGGCCAGCACCACGGCGTTGAGCGGGCTGCCCAGCCGATAATCGAGTCGGTCGAGCTCGAAGCCCGCGGCCCCGCCGCCCGAGTAGCCGAAGCCGCCGAACAGCGCGTCCTTCACGCCCTCAAACACCCAGGCGTGGGTATTGTCGCGCGCTGCCGGCGTCTGGCGATAGGCATCGCCCCAGAAGGTGCCTTGGCTGGAGAAGCCGATGCCGCACAGGAGATTGGGCGGCCGGTCGCTGCGCCGCCACAGCCCGCCGTAGTTGCCGTCGAACGAGTGATAATATTCGCCGGGCTCGGCGGCCCACAGGCGGATGCCGCCCTCGGTACGCCGGAGCTCGATGGCGCCCGGCACTTTTTCCGACAGCGCCACGCGCCAGTAGAAGCCGTTGCCGCCGAGATACATCAGCCGCCCGCCGGTCTCGGTGTAGGTCTGCAGCGCGTCGAGCGTGTTGGCGGTATGATATTCCGGGTGCGTGCCGGTCACCACCACCTTGTAGGAGGCGAGCAGCGCCGGCCCCTTCTCGTCGAGATCGTGGTCGGTGATGACGTCGAAGGCCACGCCCATGCGGTCGAGCCAGCCCGTGAGATGCGTGTCGGCCGGCAGGTGGCGCAGGCCCGAGCCCCGTGGATCGTTGTAGGAAAGGAAGTTCGGCCGCCAGGTGAGGAGCGGGCGCAGGCGCGAGGAATAGGCGACGCCCGATCCGTCGCGATGGACGTTGTAGGTCGACAGGCCGTAGGCGCGGTGATCGGCGGGATGCCAGGCGGAGGACTTCCAGTCGGCCATGCGCTGGCGGAACGCCTCGTCGTACGAGGGCCGCGCGAAGTTGCTGTAGACCTGATAGGTGAAGGTCGCGGCGATGTAGCAGACCTTGGCCTGCGGCTTGCCGACCTGGGGCCGCACGAAGAACGGAATGATGTCGCGGTGAGCCCCGCAGCTCAGCTGGATGCCGTAGACGCCGCTTCGCATATCCCTGGGAATGGTGAAGTCGAAATCGTCGGCCCAGCCGCAATCGTGCAGGTCGTCGTCGTGGAAGTGGATGGCGGCATAGTGGTGCGGCGCCTTCTTCCAGTCGCGCTCCGTGCCGGTCCAGGCCGAACCCTTCATCGCGCGGGTCGGCAGGTTGATCAGCCTGCCGTGCAGGCCGTTGGCGCCGGTGTCCTCGATCTCCATCGAGTCCATGCGGCGGACGAAGTCCCAGGCAGCGAAACCGGCGATCGACGGCGCCTCGATCTTGCCGTTGAAGCAGCGCCCGGCCGGCCGGTCCTTGGCCTGTTCGGCGCCGATCAGAACCGGCCGTGCGGCGTCCAGTGCCAGCGGCAAGGCCGCGACCGTTTCAGCCTCGCCCTCATCGTCGATGGCATGGGCACGCTGCAACGGCTGCTGGCCGACGCGGAGCATGCCGGTGCGCGGGTCGGCGCTCGCCCACACGCGATACCAGGTATGGGTCCGCAGTCGCTTGCCGACCACGACGCGCGCACTGCCCACTTCGAGCGCCATGCCTTCAGGCGTCAGCACCAGGGCAAAGCCCGTGCTGCTGTCGGGATCGCGGCGCGACAGCACCGTCTGCGGCGCGTCGTCCGGCAGGGTCGGCCAGATCGTCGCCTCGACCATCAGGCCGGCCGGCAGCTTCAGGGTCGCGGCCCCTTCGATCAGTCCGTAGGAGCCGGGCCAGGCGTGCTGGACGCGTGAGGCGAAACGGCCGTCGAACAATTCCGACATATCTTCGTACTTGGGAGGTGGTCCGCCGGGATTGGGATCGCCGCGGACGATCTTCACCAGCGTGGCGTTGTAGGGATTGGGTCCGGCACTCGAAATCTTGAAGGAGATCTTCTCTCCGACACGAACGGAAATTTTGTCGGCGTAGCCGGTCAGCGATGCGGTCACGATTGAGTCCTCGTCGTTCGCCGATATAGTCGCCCGAATCCGAGGAGGAATGCCATGACCAAGATGATCCGCCGGCGTACCGTTATGGCGGTGAGTGCAATCGCCGCGCCAATGCTGGCCCGCCACGGCTGGGCGCAGTCGACCTATCCCAACAAGCAGATCCGCATGGTCGTGCCTTTTGCCACCGCCGGCACGACCGACCTGCTGGGCCGCATCGCCGCCCAGCACCTGACCGAGGTCTGGGGCCAGACGGTCGTGGTCGACAACAAGAGCGGCGCCGGCGGCAACCTCGGTGCGGAGATCGTGGCGAAATCGCCGGCCGACGGCTACACGCTGCTGCTGGGCACGGTCGGCACCGCCGTCACCAACCAGTATCTCTATAAGAACATGCCCTACGACAGCGTGAAGAGCTTCGCGCCGGTGGCGCTGTTCGGCGAGGTCGCCAATGTGCTGGCGGTGCATCCCGACATGCCGGTCAAGACGGCCAATGACTACGTCGCCTATTGCAAGGCGCAGGGGCCCGGCAAGGTGAGCTTCGGCTCGCCCGCGATCGGCGGCACCGGCCATTTGGCGATGGAATATTTCCAATCGCTGGGAGGCTTCAAGGTCGAGCACATCGTCTATCGCGGCAGCTCGCTGGTCCTGAAGGACCTGCTGGCCGGCCACATCCCCAGCACCATGGACAATCTGCCGCCCTACCTGTCGCATATCCAGCAGGGCACGCTCCGGGCATTGGGCGTGAGTTCGGCCAAGCGCTGGTTCGCCGCGCCCGACGTGCCGACCATCGCCGAGCAGGGCTTCGCCGGCTTCGATGCGGCGCCGTGGTGGTACGTGGCCGCTCCTGCCGGCACACCGGCCGACATCGTGAAGAAGCTCTCCGACGAACTGGTGAAGGCTTCCAAGTCGCCCGACGTGATCAAGCGCATCCGCGATGCCGGTGCGTCGGAGCTGGGTGGGTCGTCCGAGGACCTCGCCAAGCACATGGTCGCCGAGAACGTGAAGTGGAAGAAGGTGATCGACGCCGCCAAGCTGGAGCCGCAATGACCCGCGACGGGCTGAAAGGGAAGATCCAGACCGTCCTCGGGCCGATCGCGCCCGAGGCGCTGGGACGGACGCTGATGCACGAGCACGTGCTGTGCGACATCCGCCCGCCCACGACGCGCGGCGACAACGATCTCGGGCCGGAGATCACGCTGGAGAACGTCTGGCAGATCAATCATGGCCACGGCATCAAGCGGGCCGGCCGCAAGTACATGCTCGACCTGGAAGATATCGCCACACGCGAGGTCCGCATGATGAAGCATGACGGCGGCGATGCCATCGTCGAGCTCACCTGCGGCGGCCTCTCGCCCGATCCGAAGGGGCTGCAGCGCATCGCCGCCGGCACCGGCGTGCACCTGATCATGGGCTGCGGCTACTACGTCAACGACTACCAGGATCCGAAGAACCAGGGTCGCACGGTCGACGATTTCGCGGCCGAAATGACTGGCCAGATCCTGGACGGCGCGTGGGGCACCGATGTCCGTGCCGGCATGATCGGCGAGATCGGCTGCACCTCGCCGTGGACCGACACCGAGAAGCGCGTGATGCAGGCGGCGTTGATTGCCGCGGCGGAGACGGGCGCCGCCATCAACGTCCATCCCGGCCGCGATCCCGACCAGCCGCAGGAGGTGGCCGATTTCATCAAGGCGGCTGGCCATTCGACCGAGCGCGTCGTCATCAGCCACATCGACCGCACCATCTTCGACGAGGAACGGCTACTGAAGCTTGCCGACTCCGGCGTCACCATCGAATTCGACCTGTTCGGCCAGGAGGCGAGCTATTACGGCCTCTCCGACATCGACATGCCGAACGACGCCACGCGTCTGAAGCTGATCCGGGCGCTGATCTCGCACGGCCATCTCGACCGCGTCGTGATCAGCCACGACATCTGCTATCGTACCCGGCTGGCGAGCTTCGGCGGCCACGGCTACGGCCACATCTTCCGCAACGTCGTGCCGATGATGAAGAAGCGCGGTTATAGCGAGGCCGAGATCGACGCCATCCTGGTCCACACGCCCCGGCGGTTGCTGACGTTCGTTTAGGGTGCTTGCACTGCCAGCATCCGCTCACGCAGATGTGATGAGCAGGTTCAGCAGGAATATGCTATGGATTTTGTCAGGCTGACGCGTGGACCGCGCCGGCCTTTTTCATGTGGGCACGACCTGACGCGAAAAAGCCCAAGGGATCAGGCTCATCCGGAATTTATCGACACATTTCTCTACGTTCAGGTGTCGGTAAATGGCGGACAATGGCCCTAAAATGTCAGGTGATAGGTCGTCTGTTCGGTGTAGATCGGCCCGCTGCGGCCGCGCCGACTCGAATAGAGCGAGAAATGCTCGGCCACCCAAGGCCCCGCGCGAAAGGTGCCGTGGCTGGCCATGAACTGGGCGATGTGATGGCCGGTCTCGGCGCCGGTGGGGAAGCGCGCCAGGGTCACATGCGGGCGGAACTTGCGGCGCTCGATCTCGATGCCGCAGTGGCGCGCCACGGTCGAGACTTTCTGCTGCAGCCAGTCGAGCTGGTCGCTCTTCTGGACCAGCGCCACCAGGGCGCGTGGCTGCTTGCCGGTGCTGAACTGTTCGACGCCGGCCAGTTCCAGCGCAAAGCGCGGGCCGGCGATGTCGCCCAGCTCTTCTTCCAGGTCGCGCATGACCGCGCCCTGGACCTCGTCGCAGAAGCAGAGCGTGACGTGGAGATTCTCCATCGTCTGCCAGCGCGCGTCGGGCACGCCCGACTGCAGCGCCGCCAGTTCGTCGGCGATCTCCTCAGGGACGGGCAGGGCTACGAACAGGCGCGGCATAGATGTCGAGGTTCTTGGTGATGAAGGGCAGGATGCGCTCGACCACGATGTCGACGCCCTTCGGGTTGGGATGGATGCCGTCGGCCTGGTTGAGCGCCGGGTCCTGCGCCACGCCGTCGAGGAAGAAGGGATAGAGCGGCACGTTGTGCTTATCGGCCAGCCGCTTGTAGAGGCCGTCGAACTGGGCGGCATACTCCGGCCCGTAGTTGCGCGGCGCCAGCATGCCGGCCAGCCATACCGTGACGCCGGCGGCTTTCAGCTTGGTGATGATGGCGTCGAGATTGCGCTCGGCGCTGGCCGGGTCGGAGCCGCGCAGCGCATCGTTGGCGCCCAGTTCCACCAGCACGATGTCGGGCTTGTCGGCCAGCATCCAGTCGATGCGCTCGACGCCGCCCGCTGTGGTGTCGCCGGAAACGCCGTGGTTGATGACGGAAACGTTGCGGCCGCCTGCCTTCAGAGCGGCCTCCAGCCGGGCCGGGATCGCCTGGTCGGGTTTCACGCCGTAGCCGGCGGCCAGGCTGTCGCCCAACACCACAAGCTTGATTGGTGCGGTTTGTGCCTGTAGCCCCGGAGCGGCCGACAGGCACAGCAACAGCATGAGAAGCGCCGCGATCCGTGAATTGACCATCGCCGCAAAACCACCATATCCAGTGCCGAAGGTCCCCATCGCGACAGTCATCGTCCCTTACCCGGAGCTTTCTTGACAGCCTCAGCCATCGTCCGTCTCACCGACGTCCATCTCGACATGGCAAGCGACGCCGGCACGGTCAATATCCTGCGTGGTATTATGATCGACATAGCTGCGGGCGAGATTGCGGCGGTTGTAGGTCCCTCGGGGGCCGGCAAGTCGAGCCTGATGATGGTGGCGGGTGGGCTGGAGCGCGCCACGTCGGGCCGTGTCGAGGTGGCGGGCCGCGACCTCGGACCGCTCGACGACGACGACCGCGCCCGGCTCCGGCGCGACCACATCGGCATCGTGTTCCAGGGCTTCCACCTCATTCCCACCATGACGGCGCACGAGAATGTGGCACTACCGCTCGAATTCGCCGGGCGCGGCGATGCCTTCGAACTGGCCGAAGCGGCGCTCAGGCGTGTCGGCCTTGGCCACCGCATCGGCCACTATCCGGCCCAGCTCTCGGGCGGCGAGCAGCAGCGGGTCGCGGTGGCACGGGCCTTCGTCGGCCGGCCCAAGCTCCTGCTGGCCGATGAGCCCACCGGCAATCTCGACGGCACCACCGGCAAGCAGGTCATGGACCTGCTGTTCGAACTGGCGCGCGCCGATGCCACGACCCTGATCCTGATCACCCACGACATGGTACTGGCCGAACGCTGCGACCGTATCCTGCGTATTGCCGACGGCATCGTGGTTAGTGACGAACGCACGGCTGTTTCGCTGGCGGCACAGTGAGCGCCGCGCCATGAACCTCGCGTTACGCCTCGCCCGGCGCGAGATGCGGAGCGGCCTGGGCGGCTTCCGCCTTTTCATCGCCTGCCTGGCGCTGGGCGTCACCGCGATCGCCGCCATCCTGTCCTTCAGCCGCGCCATCGAGGAAGGCCTACGCGCCGATGCGCGCGAGATCCTGGGCGGCGACGTCGCGGTCTCGCTGCTCTACCGCGAGGCGACGCCCGAGCAGATGGCGTTCCTGCGCGAGCGCGGCCAGTTCGTGCGCTGGATCGACAGCCGCGCCATGGCGCGGCCGCTGAAGTCAGACGGCCGCACGACCCTGGTTCAGCTCAAGGCGGTGGAGGCTACCTATCCGCTCTATGGCACGCTCGAGCTGAAGGACGGCGGATCGCTGGCCGAGGCGCTGGCGCGACGCGACGGCGTCTGGGGTGCGGTGGTTGAGGAAGCAGCCCTTCGCCGCATGAATCTGGTATTGGGCGACTGGCTGCGGGTAGGCGAAGTGACGCTCGAGATACGCGGCCTGATCACGCGCGAGCCGGACCGCGGACTGAACGCCTTCGCAAGCCTCGGGCCGCGGCTGATGACCACCTTCGAGGCGGTGATCGAATCGGGCCTGGTGCAGCCGGGCAGCCTGCTCAACTGGGAATACCGCCTGCGGCTGGCGCCGGGCGCTTCCGATGTCGCCACCATCCAGGCGCTCCAGGAGCGTTATCCTGACGCTGGTTGGCGGGTGCGGGGCCTGGCCGATGCCGGCGGTGGCATTCGCAACTGGCTCGACCGCCTCACCCAGTTCATCGAGCTGATCGGCCTTGCCTCGCTGCTGGTGGGCGGCGTCGGCGTTGGCAACGCGATCTCGAGCTTCCTGGCGGGCCGCCTGCACACCATCGCCACGCTGAAGTGCCTGGGCGCGCCGGAGCGGCTGGTGTTCACCACCTATTTCCTCCAGCTCGCGGCCCTGGCGCTGCTCGGCGTTGCAATCGGCGTCGTCATCGGCGCGGCGCTGCCTTTCCTCGCCCAGGCGATGATCGCCGATCTGTTGCCGGTGCGCGCGCGGATCTCGCTCTACGCCGGGCCGCTCGCCACGGCGGCCGCCTTCGGCCTGCTCGTCTCGCTGCTGTTCGCCCTGGTGCCGCTGATGCGGGCACGACGGGTGCCGGCCGCCACCTTGATGCGCGGCGCCGTGGCCGGGCAGGGGCGGCTAGGCTGGCGCGACGCGCTCGTGATCGGCGCGGTGGCCGTGTTGCTGGCGTCGTTCACCGTGTTCACGGCCGACAGCCGCCGCATCGCGGGCTGGTTCGTGCTGGGTGCGATCGGCGCCTTCATCGCCTTCCCGCTGCTGGCGCGGCTGGTCATGTGGGCGGCGGCGCACGCCGGCAAGCCGAAACTCGCCGGCCTCCGGCTGGCGCTGGCCAACCTCCATCGCCCCGGTGCGCCGACGCCCATCGTCATGCTGTCACTGGGGCTCGGCCTCACCGTGCTGGTGGCGACGGCGCTGATCGAGGGCAACCTGCGCGAACAGCTCATGCGGCGCATCCCGAGCGATGCGCCGGCCTTCTTCTTCGTCGATATCCAGTCGACGCAGATGCCGGCCTTCGAGAAGGCAATCGCCGCCGTGCCGGGCTCGGGCGCAATCGACAAGGTGCCGTCGCTGCGCGGCCGCATCGTGCGGATCAACGGCAAGCCAGTGGCCGAGGTGGCGGTGCCCTCCGAAGCGCGCTGGGCGGTCGAGGGTGACCGCGGCATCACCTATGCCGCCATGCCGCCTGAGGGTTCCAGGGTCGTCGCCGGTGAATGGTGGCCGGCTGACTATCGCGGCCCGCAACTTATCTCGTTCGACGAGGCGTTGGCCAAGGCGTTCGGCCTCGGCCTCGGCGACACCATCACGGTGAACGTCCTGGGGCGCGACATCGAGGCGAAGATCGCCTCGCTCCGCCGCATCGAATGGACGACGCTCGCCATCAATTTCGTCTTCGTCTATTCGCCGGGCACGCTCGACCGCGCGCCGCACACCTTCCTCGCCACGGTGAAGGCGACCCCCGATGCCGAGGAGGCGATCTTCAAGACCGTCACCGACCAGTTCCCCAACGTCACCGTGGTGCGTATCCGCGACGCCATCGAGACGGCGACCGGCGTGTTGGGCAACATCGGCCTGGCGACTCGGGTCATCGGCTTCCTCAGCATCCTGGCCGGTGTCCTGGTGCTGGCCGGCGCCATGCTCGCCACCCAGCGACGGCGCGTGCACGAGGCTGTGGTGATGAAGGTGCTGGGCGCGACGCGGGCCCGCATCGCCGGAATCTTCGCCTGGGAATTTGCCTTCCTCGGCCTTGCCACGGCGCTGGCCGCACTCGCCGTTGGCACGCTGGGGGCCTGGCTGGTGGTCAGTCGGCTGATGGGGCTCGACTGGACCTTCCTGCCCGCGGTCGCCGTGGGTGTCGCGCTGGGCGCGATGGCGCTCACGCTGGCTTTTGGCCTTGCGGGCACTTTGGCCGCCCTCCGCCAGCGTCCGCTCGCCCTGCTTCGCAATGAATGAGGCGTGAATTCCCCTGTTCTTGAAAGTAAATCGCAACAATTCAGAGCTTTATCTCTATTGATTCATACGGGCTGAATGCCCAAATTGTTCGTCGAAGGGGCTCGGCAATGAGGCCCCCTTGGAGGCTTGAATACAAATGGCGAATTTCGACACCTTCAACCGCACCAGCACGGTCGCCGACCAGGCGACGTTCGATGTCGGTCTGCGCGCTCATATGGTGCGCGTCTACAATTACATGGCTTCGGGGCTCGCGCTGTCGGGCATCGTGGCCTTCGGCCTGTTCAGCTCGCCGGAACTCGCGGGCATGTTCTTCCAGCTCCAGGCGGGCCGCGTCGTCGGCCTGAACATGCTGGGCTGGATCGCGATCTTCGCGCCGCTCGGCCTGCTCCTGCTCGTGTCGTTCCGCGCTGCCCAGATGAGTGTCGGATCGATCCAGGCGGTCTACTGGGCAGTCACGGCCCTGATGGGCGTCAGCCTGTCGCTGGTGCTGTTTCGTTACACGGGCGCTTCGGTTGCCCGCACCTTCTTCGTGACGGCGGCCGCCTTCGGCGCGTTGAGCCTCTACGGCTACACGACCAAGCGTGACCTCACGGCGATGGGCAAGTTCCTGTTCATGGGCGTGGTCGGCCTGATCCTGGCCGGTCTCGTCAACATGATCTGGCCGTCGGGAACGATGAGCTTCATCATTTCGGCCGCCGGCGTGCTGATCTTCTCGGGCCTGATCGCCTACGACACCCAGAAGATCAAGGAACAGTATGCCGATGCCTGGGGTACCGACACGGCCGAGAAGGTCGCCATCTTCGGCGCGCTCAGCCTCTACCTCGACTTCGTGAACCTGTTCCAGTTCCTCATGAGCTTCCTGGGTCAGGAACGCGAATAGCCTAGCCCCACCGAGACAGTCTAAAGAACGCCCGGGTCGAAAGATCCGGGCGTTTTGCTTTTGAGGACATGTGGTGGTGAACCGGTTCAAGGCATTCATCGACAGCGAGGCGGCGTCGGCGCTGCCGCTGCTGGTCGCTACCATCCTGGCGCTGGCCCTCGCCAACTCGCCGCTCGCCAGCAACATCCATGGCCTGCTCGACGCCAAGCTTGCCCTTACCTACAGCGGGGTCGGCCTCGCCAAGCCATTGGTGTTGTGGATCAACGACGGGCTGATGGCGGTGTTCTTCCTGCTGGTCGGCCTCGAGATCAAGCGCGAGGTCGTCGAGGGCGAGCTGTCGCAACCATCGCAGGTGGCGCTGCCCATCGCGGGCGCGCTGGGCGGCATGATTGTGCCGGGCCTGATCTACGTCGGTCTTAACTGGGGCGATGCCGTCGCCTTGCGCGGCTGGGCCATTCCGGCTGCCACCGACATCGCCTTCTCGCTGGGCGTGCTGGCGGCGTTGGGAAGCCGCGTGCCGCTGGCGCTCAAAGTCTTCCTGACCACGCTGGCGATCGTCGACGACCTCGGCGCCATCGTGATCATCGCCATTTTCTATACCAGCCAGCTTTCGCTCCAGGCGCTGGCGCTGGCGGGTGTTTGCATCGTGGGCCTCGCGGTTCTCAACCGGGCCGGCGTGCGGCGACTCGGCCCCTACATGATGGTAGGCGTGGTGCTGTGGGTGTCGGTGCTGGAATCGGGCGTGCATGCGACGGTGGCGGGCGTCGTGCTCGCGATGTTCATTCCGCTGAAAGCAGCGGGTGAGGCGGAGGGCGCACGGCCCGCGATCCAGCTCGAGCATGCGCTGAAGCCGTGGTCGGCCTGGTTCATCATGCCGGTGTTCGCTTTTGCCAACGCGGGCCTCTCGCTCGCCGATCTTTCGCTCTCGAGCCTGGTCGAGCGAGTGCCACTCGGCATCATCGCCGGCCTCTTCCTCGGCAAGCAGATCGGCATCGTGCTGGGGGCCGGGTTGCTGGTCATGCTGGGCTTGGCCACCCTGCCGGCCGGTGCCTCGTGGCGCAGACTCTATGGCGTCGCGATCCTGGGCGGCATCGGCTTTACCATGAGCCTGTTCATCGGCACGCTCGCCTACGTCGATGGGACACGCGCATCGGAGGTACGGCTGGGCGTCTTGGTGGGCTCGCTGCTGTCGGCGCTGGTGGGCTATGCCGTGTTGCGCTGGCCCTCTCGTCCCTAGATTGCGCGACGCTCGTCGCGGTCTATACTTTGAACCATGCGACGCACGTCCTACGAGCAGATGAATTGTTCCATCGCCTCCGCCCTCGATGTCGTGGGTGAGCCGTGGACTCTGCTGATCGTGCGCGACGCCTTCTACGGTGTGCGGCGCTTCGACGAATTTCAGGAGAACCTCGGTATTGCGCGCAACGTGCTCACGGCGCGCCTGAAGAAGCTCGTCGAGGCGGGCGTCTTCCGCAAGACCGCCTATCGTCAGCGGCCGCTGCGCCATGAGTACCGGCTGACCGAAAAGGGCGCGGCACTGTTCACCGTCATCGTCGGCCTCAAGCAGTGGGGCGACCGCCACGGCACGGCGGCCCGCAGTGGCAAGCCGATGGATCTCGTCGATCGCAACGACGGCCGTCCGCTCGATCCGGTCCTGATCGACGCCGAGAGCGGCCGGCGGATCGAACTCACCAACGTGCGCGCGGTGGCCGGACCCGGTGCCGACCAAGGCACACGCGCCTTCTTCGACCGGCTGGCGCTCAACCGGCCCTCGCGCTGAGGCGTACGCGCCAGGCGCGCTGCCTCAGTCCTTCTCCGGTTCGAGCCGCTTTCCTTCGAGCAGTTGGCTGGCGCGCGTCTCGGCGTCCCGGTCGGCCGTTTTTTCCACCTTGGTGCGGCCGAAGCGCCGCCGGTTGGCGTCCGCTTCGCTCTCTCGCTCGCGTCGCGCCTTGGCCTTGCGCGCGCGTCCCAGGTTGACGATCTCGGCCATACTTTTGTCCGCGTAACAGTTCAGATTTCTCTATGCCGCGCTCCAGAGCGATGCGCTAGTGTTTCAGGAAGTCGGACGACAGGAGCGTTCCATGGCAGCCTCCACACGCAAAAAGATCTTGATTGGCGGCGCGGGTGCGATCGGTCTGCTGGTCGCGGCGCTCGTGGCGGCGCCCTTCTTCATCGACGTCAACGCCTACAAGCCGCTGATCGTCTCGCAGGTGAAGACGGCGACCGGGCGCGACCTCGTGCTCGACGGGCCGATCAGCCTGTCATTGCTGCCGACGCCGACCGTCACGGTGGGGAGCGTCAAATTCTTCAATGCGGCCGGTTCGAAGAACCCCAACATGGTCGAGGTGAAGTCGGTCACGGTGAAGCCCTCGCTGCTCGGCTTGCTGATGGGCAAGATAGAGGTGGGCGAAGTCACGCTGGTCGAACCCAAGATCGTTCTCGAGATCAACGCCGAGGGCAAACCCAACTGGGAGTTCGCGCCGTCGGTGGCCGAGGCCAAGCCCGCCGCGGCCAAGCCGAGCTCACCCAGGCCTCTGTCGCTCGGCAGACTCACGATCGACAATGGCACGCTGATCTTCAGTGATTCCAAGGCGGGGCTCTCCGTGGTCGCCGAGAAGGCGAATTTCTCGGCCTCGGTAGGCTCGCTGGACGGCCCCTACTCGCTGGCGGGCGGCGCCACCGTGAACGGCGCCCCGCTCAACCTCGACCTTGCCGTCGGTCTCAAGGGTGCGACCGGGCACAGCGCCGACGTGACGCTCCAGGCAGGCGGCGGCGAGCTCGGCTTCAAGGGCACGCTCAGCGAACTCGGCCCCGCCGCGCGCGTGGTCGGCGTGGTGTCGATCACGGCCGAGCAGCTCACCACCTTCATCGGCACCTTGGTCAAGCTCACCGGCCAGCCCGAGCCGCCCCTGCCACCGCTGCTCGCGGGCAAGTTCATGTTCGACGGTGGCATCGACGTCTCCCAGACTGCCGTCGCCGCCAGGGATTTCAAGATGGCACTGGGCCAGGACAGCGGCTCGGGTTCGCTGTCGGTGACCCTGAAGCCGGCACTCGCCCTCGACGGCAAGCTCAAGGTGCCCAAGCTCGATCTCGACCGGTGGCTGGCAGCACTCGCCCGGCCTGCGGCGCCTGCAGTCGCGACACCGCCGGCTATGCCCGCGGCCAGGCCGACAACCGCGCCCGCCACCAGCGGCATTCCTGCCAACCTGACGGCCAAGCTGGCGATCGATTTTGCCGAGATCGTCTACAACAAGAAGCCCATCCGCGATGTCGCGGTAGAACTGGAGGCGCGCGGCGGCGCGGTTGCCGTGCCCAAGCTCACCGCGACCTTGCCGGGCGATATGACCCTGCAGGCGCGGTCGACCATGTCGGGCGACCCGTCGCGGCCGGCGGTGTCGGGCGATTTCAGCCTGCTGGGCCCCAAGCTGCGCGAGACGCTGGCGTGGCTCGACGTCAATGTGTCCGACGTTCCCGCAGCCAAGCTCACGCGCCTCAGCATGAAGGGCAAGATGTCCTCGACCGGCGGCAATGTGGCCGTGAGCGACGCCGTCTTCGAACTCGACGATCTCAAGGGCAGTGGCGGCATCGCCGTGACCTTCGGCGTGCCGCTGTCGATCGTGACCAACCTGGCGATCGACACGGTCGATCTCGATTCCTACATCGCACCAGCGGGACAGAAGCCCGCATCCGGCGCCTCGACCTTCGCCGCGACGCCTGCGACCACGCCGGCCGTGGCCGGTCCGTCGGTCGGGCTGAAAGCCAAAATCGCCCGTCTGATCTACAAAAAGGAGACAATCGGCGGCATCGACGTTGACGTCGCCCTGCAGGGCAGCACGCTTCGTCTGACCGACGTCAAGGTGGCGAACCTGCTGGGCGCCCGGCTAGCGGTTCGCGGCACGGTCGCGGGCTACGACACCGCCCAGCCGCAACCCGACATCGCCTTCAATTTCGAAGCGCCCGACGCCAGCCGGCTGCTGAAGTTCGCCGGCGCCACCGCCCCGGCCGGGCTCGGCGCGGCGAGCGCCAGCGGCGCCATAGCGGGCAGTCTCGAGCAGCTCGCGCTGCGCGATGTCGCGGTCACCGCCATGGGCCACAGCGTCCGAGCCACCGGGCTGCTGTCGCTGCCGGGTATTTCCCGGGGGGCGCCGCAGTCGGCCGCCTACAAGGGCAGCGTGGTGCTGAACGGCCAGGCGATCGAGGGCACGGTCGACGCCAAGCTCACGGGCAAGCCCAACATCACCGCCGACCTGCGGGCCAATGTGCTCGATCTCGACAAGATTGGCGGCAGCGGCGGTGGCGCACCGCGCCCGCCGGCGCGCGGGCAGGCCACCTCCGGTGCCCAGCCGATCGACACCGCGGCGCTGCGCAGCGTCGACGGCTCGTTCAAGCTGGTGGCGGGAACCCTGATCAGCGCGCCGCTGCGTATCGGCAATGCCGACCTCGCCGCCACCCTCAAGGACGGCGTGCTGACCGTCTCGCACTTCAAGGGCGCGCTCTATGGCGGCTCGCTGGCCTTTTCCGGCGTGGTCAACGGCGGCCAGCCGGCGCTGTCGATCGACTTCAAGGGCGACGCCAACGGCATCTCCCTCAGCGAGATGCTGCGCAGCACGTCGGGCACCAACCAGTTCGGCAGCAGCGTCAAGGTGACGGTCGACGGCCGGCTGAACGCGACAGGCATCACGGTGCGCGCCGCCGGCGCCACGTCCGACCAGGTCAAGAATTCGATGGCCGGCGGTGCTCAGCTCGGCGGTCACATCTACGCCGGCGCCGACAAGGCGTTGCAGGTCCTGGGCGGGGCTGCCGCGGGAGCTGTCGCGGGAGTGGTCGACCAGACCCTGGGCAATGTCCTGGGCATCGTCGGCCAGAAGGGCGGAACCGGCGTCGGCAACATCCTGAATGCCGTCGCCCTGGTGCTGAACCGCTTCGTCAACCATGACAGCCCAATCTCGGGCCGGGTCGAAATCGCCGGCGGCGTCCTGTCCGACCGCGGCCTGGCCGTCCAGGGCAACCGGGCAACCGCTAACATTTCGACCCGCACCAACCTTGGCAACTCGACGACCGACACCACGGTCAACTTCATGATTCCCGAGGACGGCTCGGCGCCGTACCTGATCACCACGGTGCGAGGGGCGTTGTCGTCGCCGTCTGTCAACGTCGTGCGCGGCACCGCAAAGGATCCGCCGGGCATGCTCAGCACCCTGCCGGGCGTGCAACAGATCGAGCAGATCCCGGTACCGGGCCGCTCGTTGGTCCCGAACATCCCCATTCCCAACCTGCCCAGCCTGTTTGGCCGCTGAGGAGAAATCGTGCTCGACCGATTGCTGACGACACTCAAGGCTCGCTTCGGATCCGCCCCGGCGCTCACCGAAGCGCACCTGCCCAATGGAACGGGCGGCGTGGACGTTCTGGCCGACATGGCCAACCGCCGCGTCGTGCGGCGCTATTCCGACAAGCCGATCGATCCCGCCTTGCTCGAGATGCTGTGCGCCGTGGCGCTGTCGGCGCCGTCCAAGAGCGACCTGCAGCAGGCCGACATCGTGATCGTCACCGACAAGGCCCAGCGCGAGAAACTCGAGGCGCTGATCCCCGAGAACCCGTGGGCCAAGGCGGGGCCGGCGCTGCTGGTCTTCTGCGGCAACAACCGCCGCCACCGGCTGCTGTTCGAATGGCGCGGCCGGCCGTTCGTGAACGACTATCTCGATCCGTTCTTCAACGCCGCGGTCGACACCGGCATCGTGCTGGCGACCTTCGTCGCCGCGGCCGACCGTGTCGGGCTCGGCACCTGCCCGATCAGCCAGATTCGCAACCATGCCGCCCAGGTGGCTGAGGTCCTCGGCCTGCCGCAGCATGTTTTTCCCGTTGCTGGGCTCGGGATCGGCTGGCCGTCCTTCGAAGGCGTCATGAGCCCGCGGCTCGGCCTCGACGTGTCGATCCACCGCGACCGCTACGACGAGACGGGACTCAGGGAAAAGGTCGCGGCCTACGACCGGCGGCGCAACGAGACCCAGCCCTACAAGACCCAGCGCTTCGTCGAGAAATTCGGCGAGGATCCGGCCTATGGCTGGTCCGAGGACAAGGCCCGGCAATATTCGGTTCCGGAGCGAGCTGATTTCGGCGCATTCGTGCGCGCCAAGGGCTTCAAGCTCGACTGATATTAGTCCCGCTGCGTTTCTTCAGCTCGCCGAGCACGTGGAGGCGGAGCGCGCTGGAGAGATTGCCGCCCGTATTGACGCCTTGGGGGGCGCCGCGGGCGCGGTCGATTTCGGCCACCAGGGCGTTGAGGGACAGGCCGCGGGCCCGGGCGAGCCCGGAAAGCTCGGCCCAAAACGCATCTTCCAGCGAGATGCTGGTGCGGTGGCCGTCGATGGTGACCGAGCGTTTGCGCATGCGAGGACTGTGACAGCGGCAAGACACCGCCTCAACCTGCCTTGCCGGAGCCATGGTGCATGCGTATAAGCGCCGCCAGCCACCTCCCTCCGGACAAAGTGATTATGGATATCCGCAACGTCGCGATCATCGCGCACGTCGACCATGGCAAGACCACTCTGGTCGATTGCCTGCTGAAGCAGAGCGGCACGTTCCGCGACAATCAGCAAGTCGCCGAGCGCGCCATGGACTCCAACGACCTCGAACGTGAGCGCGGGATCACCATCCTCGCCAAGGCGACCTCGGTCGTCTGGAAGGGCACGCGTGTCAATATCGTCGACACGCCGGGCCACGCCGATTTCGGCGGCGAGGTCGAGCGTATCCTGTCGATGGTCGACGGCGTGGTGCTGTTGGTCGACGCGGCCGAAGGGCCGCTGCCGCAGACCAAGTTCGTGCTCGGCAAGGCGCTGCGCCTCGGCCTGCGTCCGATCGTGCTGATCAACAAGGTCGACCGCTCCGACGCCCGTGCCCATGAGGTCCACGACGAGGTATTCGACCTGTTCTCGGCGCTGGAAGCCAGCGACGAGCAGCTCGACTTCCCGACGCTCTTCGCCTCGGCCCGCCAGGGCTGGGCCGCGACCTCGCTCGAGGCCGAGCACAAGGACATGGAGCCGCTGTTCGACCTGGTGCTGAAGCACGTGCCGCCGCCCAAGATCGATCCCGATCCCGCCTTCCGCATGCTGGTGACGACGCTCGAGGCCGACAATTTCCTCGGCCGCATCCTGACCGGCCGCATCCTCTCGGGCTCGGTCAAGCCCAACACCAATATCAAGGCGCTGTCGCGCGACGGCACGGAACTCGAGCAGACGCGCATCACCCGCGTGCTGGCCTTCCGCGGCCTCGAGCGCATGTCGCTCGACGTTGCCGAAGCGGGCGACATCGTGGCTGTCGCCGGCCTCAAGATCGCGACCGTGGCCGACACCATCGGCGACCTCACGATCAGCGAGCCGATCGCCTCGCAGCCGGTCGATCCGCCGACGCTCGCCATGACCTTCTCGGTCAACGACTCGCCGTTGGCCGGCACCGAGGGCGACAAGGTCACGACCCGCATGATCCGCGCGCGCCTGATGCGCGAGGGCGAGGGCAACGTCGCCATCCGCGTCACCGACACCGAGAATGCCGATTCCTACGAGGTCGCCGGCCGCGGCGAATTGCAGCTCGGGGTGCTGATCGAGACCATGCGCCGCGAGGGCTTCGAGCTCGCCGTCGGCCGCCCGCGCGTGCTGTTCCAGACCGATCCCAAGACCGGCCAGCGTCTCGAGCCGATCGAGGAAGTCGTGATCGACGTCGACGACGCCTATACCGGCGTCGTGGTCGAGCAGATCTCCATGCGCAAGGGCGAGCTGCAGGATATGCGGCCCTCGGGCGCCGGCAAGACCCGCCTGGTGTTCTATTCGCCGTCGCGTGGCCTGATCGGCTATCACGGCGAGTTCCTGACCGACACGCGCGGCACCGGCGTGATGAACCGCATCTTCCACGAATACGGCCCCTATCGCGGCCCGATCGCCGGCCGGCGCAACGGCGCGCTGATCGCCAATGCACCGGGCAATGCGGTGATGTACGCGATGTGGAACCTCGAGGAGCGGGGCCCGATGTTCATCGATCCCGGCGTGCCAGTGTACATGGGCATGATCATCGGCGAGCACAGCCGCGGCAACGACCTAGAAGTGAACGTGCTCAAGGGCAAGCAGCTCACCAACATCCGCGCCGCCGGCAAGGACGAGGCCGTGAAGCTCACGCCGCCGCGCAAGATGTCGCTCGAGCAGGCGATCGCCTATATCGAGGAGGACGAGCTGGTCGAAATCACGCCCAAGTCGATCCGCCTGCGCAAGCGCTTCCTGAAGGCGGAAGACCGCAAGCGCGCCAAGAAAGAGTCGTCCGCGGAAGCGGCGGAATAGGAACGAAGAACGATGAGCGGCAGAAAGATAGACTTCGCAGATCGGTTGGAGACGGCGGCCAAGGCCAAGCAGGCTCTGCTCGAGAAGGCCCGGGCGAAGGATCCCACCAACGATCCGGAGTTTGCCGCACGACAGGCCGAGCGTGTCGCCATCGCGGCCGCCCGCGAGGCCCGCGAGGCCGAACGCCGGGCCGCCAAGCAGGTCGAGCAGGCCCGCGTCGTGGCCGAGCGCGAGGCGGCGAAGGCTGCTGCCGCCGCCGAGGCCGCGGCTGCCGAAGCCGCCGCGGAGGCCGAGCGTGAAGCCCGCCGGCCGGTGAAGGTGGTGCTGAGCGAGGCCGAGCAGAAGGCTGCTCGCGACGCCCGCTACGCCGCCCGCAAGGCGCGCAAGAAGTAGTCTCCGTCGTCCGGCCTTAGAGCTTCCCGCCGGTCAGCGAGGCACGCTGGCTGATCTCGATGTGATTGCCGTCGGGATCGCAAACGAACGCGTAACGTACCGTTTCGCCCAGGATCCGAACGTCACCGCCCGACGTGCCGCCGCGCGCCAGGATACCTTCATACTCGGCAATGCAGTCCCACACCTGGACGGTCGTGTAGCGATAGCCTGGCCCACGCCATTCCGGGCTGCGTTCGACCTTGCCCTGCTCGGCGACCACGATCAGCGAGTCGCCGCAGCGGTAGCGCCCCTCGCCGGCACGTTCGAACTGCATCGCCTCGGTCCAGAAGCGATCGTGTGCGCGGGGATCGCTGACCCTGAGCAGAACCGCGAGTCCTTCCACGCCGTTCGCGCCCTTCGGCACCAGAGTGACCCTGTTGCCGTCGGGATCGGCCAGCGGACGCGGCGCGTCTAGCCCGGTCCGCGCGATCTCGAGGCCGATGATTCCGGACGGCGCCACGGCGGGCAGCGGCCTGCGCGAATGGTTCATCTTGAGGATCGAGCCGTTCATGTGATGGCGATGCTGCTGCACGCCGCCACCTACCTTGCCCATATGGTCGTAAGGCAGGCCCACGGTCTGCTGCCAGAAGGCCAGTTGTTCGTCGCGCTTGTTGGAGAACAGGCCGACATCGAGATGCTGCTTGGCCAGGTTCATGACGAAGATTAGATCTTCAGGTCGCTGAAGAAATCGTTGCCCTTGTCGTCGGTGATGATGAAGGCCGGGAAGTTCTCGACCTGGATGCGCCAGATCGCTTCCATGCCCAGTTCCGGATACTCCAGCACCTCGACCTTCTTGATGACGTCCTGCGCCAGGATCGCCGCTGGCCCGCCGATCGAGCCCAGGTAGAAGCCCTTGTGCTTCCTGCAGGCGTCGACGACCTGCTTGCTGCGGTTGCCCTTGGCCAGCATGACCATCGAGCCACCGTTGGCCTGGAAGAGATCGACGTAGGAATCCATGCGCCCGGCCGTGGTCGGGCCAAATGAGCCCGAGGCCATGCCCGTCGGCGTCTTGGCGGGCCCCGCGTAATAGACCGGAAACTGCTTGAAATAGTCGGGCAGGCCCTCGCCGCGGTCGAGGCGCTCTTTCAGCTTCGCATGCGCCGAATCGCGCGCCACGATCAGCGTGCCAGTGAGGTTCACGCGCGTCTTCACCGGGTGCTTGGTCAGGATCGACAGCGTGTGGGCCATGCCCTTGTTGAGGTCGACCGACACGACGTCGCCAGAAAGCTGCTGCGGCTCGATCTCGGGCAGGTAGTGCGCCGGATTGCGCTCGAGCTGCTCGAGGAAGATACCGTCTTTCGTGATCTTGCCTACGGCCTGTCGGTCGGCCGAGCAGGAAACACCGATGCCGATCGGCACCGAGGCGCCGTGGCGGGCGATGCGGATCACGCGCACGTCGTGGCAGAAATACTTGCCGCCGAACTGGGCGCCGATGCCCATCTGGCGCGTGAGCTCCAGCACCTTCTTTTCCATCTCGCGGTCGCGGATGGCGACGCCCTTGTCGTTGCCCTCGCTCGGCAGATCGTCGAGGTAGCGCGTCGAGGCGAGTTTTACGGTCTTGAGGTTCATTTCGGCCGAGGTGCCGCCGACCACGATGGCAAGGTGGTAGGGCGGGCAGGCCGCGGTGCCCAGGGTGCGAATCTGGGTGTCGAGGAACTTCAGCAGGGCGGCCTCGTTCAGCACTGCCGGCGTCTGCTGATGCAGGTAGGTCTTGTTGGCCGAACCGCCGCCCTTGGCGACGAACAGGAATTTGTAGGCGTCGCCATCGGTCGCATAG
>Ga0194051_1000246_pt1 | contig 31655 bp, 27 predicted proteins | sample SepL2320m_MetaG_FD_161275 | JGI IMG/M metagenome (GOLD analysis project Ga0194051, IMG submission 161275) | Anoxic zone freshwater microbial communities from boreal shield lake in IISD Experimental Lakes Area, Ontario, Canada - Sep2016-L239-20m | ecosystem: Environmental > Aquatic > Freshwater >... | reverse complement strand
ATCCCGACCTCCTCAACGACACTGTCGCTTCAAAGAATCGAGCCCCGACCTCCAGCGCAAATCACATAAGAGTCATCGGTTCAGACGGTTGGTATGAGACCAAGACCGTGCTTGTCCTGCGTCGCGACCTCGTCGCCTGGCAGGTGGCCAATGTGGCAGCCTTCCTGGCCGGTGGCCTCGCCGGCAACCATCCCCACATCATGGGCGAGCCCTATCGCGATGGCGATGGCCGCGCCTATGCGTCGCTGATCCGCGAACCGGTGTTCGTCTACGGCGCCACGCTCGAAGAGCTCCGGCGCACGCATCAGCGGGTGTTGTCGCGCGAGCTGGTGCCCGCGATCTACATCGAGCCGATGTTCATCACCGCCAACGATGCCGATAACCGTGCCGCCGTGGCTGCGGCGCCTGCCGACGCGCTGGATTTCGTCGGCATCGGCGTCCACGGCCCGCGCAAGACGATCGATAAGATCGTGAACGGGCTGAAGTTCCTGTCCTAGACACTCAGGAGCGGCTGACGTGCGCCGACACGCAGCGCCAGCCTTCAGGCCGGCGCTGCCAGTCGTCGGTATACCATCCCGCACCGGCCGTACCGTCGGGCTTCCTGTAGCGCGTGCGGGCGTGAATGATGGCGAACTCTCCCAGGAGCCTGATCTTCACATCGTGCTCGTGGATGTCGGTGACGGGCGAGCCGCGTCCGATCTGCGCCAGGAACTGGGCGCGATCGATCAAGGTGCCGTCGGGATTGGTGTTGTGGAAGTCCGCCGCCAGGTTGGCATCGAACCAGCGCACATCGGCTTCGCCGACGGAGCGGACATAGTGGTGATTGAGGTCGGCCAGTACGGCGAGGTCGGTCGCATCGCTCATGTCTTTGTCCTCCACGCCCCCGGATCAGGCCAGGAAAAGGCGGGCGCCGGTGGGCACGGCGCGCGCCTTGTCGAGGGCCTCCATCGTGGTGCGGTAGCCGACATCCACGGCCGCATCGAAGCTCGTCCAGTCGAGCAGGTCGATGTGGTTCATCGGCGGCGTGATCAGCAGATCGGCGGCGGCGCGATCTTCCAGCGCCCGGGCGGTGCTGGCCACCAGCGCCGACCGCAGCAGGATGCGCACGATCGAGGGAATCGGCAGCGTTTCGTCGCGCCGCCACAGCAGGCGGCGGAAGAATTCCCACGGCGACCATGGTTCCATGACGCCGGCGCCGGCTGCCAGGGCGCCACCGGTATCGATGTCGATGCCAATGGTGACGCCGCGGCCCAGGCGCCGCATCGCGCGAACCGGGAAATTGTCGATCACACCGCCGTCGACATGAACTTCTCCGGCCTGGTTGAACGGCGGCAGGACACCCGGGATCGACACGCTTGCGCGCAGCCAGCGCCACAGTCGGCCGACCGTATGAACGTCAGCGGCGGAAGTCGTGAGATTGGCGGTAATGCAGAAGTAGGGGAGTATCAGGTCCTCGATGTCGCGCTCGTCGAATGCCGTGCGCAACAATCTGCTGACCCGTCGGCCCGCGAACAGCGAGATCGCGGGAATGGTGTAGTCGCTGAGCGGATTGGTATCGACGAACGACTTGCGGAAGCGTTCCCTCAGTTCCTCGTCGGTCCAGCGTGCGGCCACGCCGGCGGCCACGATGGCGCCCATGCTGGTGCCGCCGATCAGGTCGATCGGCACGCCTGACGCACGCAACGCCTTGACGACGCCGATATGGGTGAAGGCCCGGGCGCCGCCGCCCGCCATGACAACGCCCACGGCATGGCCTGTCAGGAGCCGCGCCAGCCGGTCGATGTCGGAATGGATGTCGAGGCGGACGTGGTGGTGCTGGCCATACAGTCCGCCGGCCAGCATGGCCGCGGTCGAACCGGGCGCGGGATCGTGACCTTCATGCAGCAACACCAATTCGCGACGACGGTGAAACACCGCACCGGTCCGCGCCGTCTCGATCTCGAAGGGCACTTTGGTCGGCTGGTCGGTGCCGGCACTCCGCACCACCACCAGGCAGTCGGCCTGGCGCAGGCAGAGTTTGGTCCATGGCGTCAGCGTCGCATCGGCACGATAGAGGACGAAGGACGACTCCATTTCGCAGCGGGCGAACCATTCGGGTTCCTCGGCCTGCGAGTCCGAACCCAGCATCTGGACTTGAGTGCCGAGCCGGCCGAGGGCTCCCGCCAGCAGCACCGCGAACCGCGCCGACGGCACGTCCGGACCGGATGGCAGGATGGCGAAGGTCCGCGGCTGGCGACGGCGCTTGCCAGGCGGAGCGGCGTTGCGTGCCGCCACGTAGCGCATGAGCGTCGGCAATACCTCGGGGTGCTGCGCCGTCAGGGTATCGAAATCGGCCCGCGACAGCCGCCAGACCTCGCTGTCGCGCAGCGCCGCGACGCTGCGCGTGCGCTCGCTTTCGGACAGGATAGACATCTCGCCGACGATGTTGCCCGGCGTGATCTCGGCCATCAGGACTGGCTCCTCGATCTCGCCTTCCTCGTGCCGGAATACGCCGAGACAACCGCTTGCCACCAGATAGACGGCATCGGACGCCTCACCGCGGCGGAACAGCGGTGCGCCGCCGGGCAGAGCGAGCAATTGCAGCTCACGCTCGACCGCCGCGAGGCTTTTCGTGTCGAGTTCGGCGAACAGGGGCGCATGCAGCAGGGCCCGTCGCAGCCGCAGCCGGGGCGCCTCCTCGTCGGGTGCGACGATGCTCACCCGCGGCTTCTCATGGCGCACCGAGGCCTTTTAGCGCCCACCCGATGGTCTGGTCGGCGCGCGCCCACACCATCTCCCGCCATTTGTCGCCAGCCGGGAAGAAGCGCTCCTTCATGTCGGCCTTGAGCTCGCGACCCTGGGTGGAGCGGACGTCGCCGCGCTGGTGCAGCCAGTTGTCGGCGCGCACGGCGCCGAGCACCTCGGGCACCGAATAGGTGCCGTACTCGATGGCGATCGGCGTCACCTCCGCGTCGGGCAGTTCCTGGGGGAAGGCGTCGGTCATGATGCCGACCACGACCGCGGAGGTCGACGTGCCGCCTTCCGGCGAGGTCAGTTCGTCGCCGTACCACGCCTTGGCGCGCGGGAACGACTTGGCGGCCGGCGTCACGGCGCAGATCAACTCGCCGTGGCCGAACGGGCCGAGGCCGGTGTGAAAGTCGATGATCCCCACGCGGCGGGCACGGGAAAGTTCCTGGCGGGCAATGGCGCGGATGGTGCGGTTGCTCCAGGTCGGCGTATTGCCGCCGAAGAAGATACCGTCCGGATGGGTGTATTGGCCGCTGCTGAGCGCGCCCTGCAGGCCGTAGGCGCCATGCTTCTGGGCGTAGGCGGCGAACACGCGCTCGGTCTCGGTCTTGCTTGCCTCGGACCAGTCCTGCGGCAACACCGCGTCGGCGATGGCGAGATAGCCGTCGTTTTTGGGATAGGGCTTGTCGTGATCGACGAAGTTGCGGTTGAGATCGACATTGTCCTCGGTCACCCGGCGCGTCCAGGCGAAGCCGTAGGGATTGATGGCGTGGATCACCAGCGCGCCGGTATCCTTGGGCAGCTTCGACGGTCCGCCGCTTCGCAGCCAGGCGATCTCGGCGCCGGAGCCGCAGTGGGCCTCGACGCCGTGCGTGCCGGCGATCAGCACCAGCATGTTGGGTGCATCGTCGGCGCCGAACCGTGCCGTGTCGAGATAGAGCGCTTCGCCGTTGGGTCCATGCGCCTTGGGATTGAGCCAGGATCGCAGCGCCCCACCGGCTGCGGCCGCGGCACTGCAGAATTTCGGACGCGCCTCGGCGTAGCTCTCGGAAAAGCACTCTGGAACTGAAACCATTTATTCCTCCCGCCGCCATCGTAGCCGGTTTGGCGGCGGCGCGGAACGCGGGACCCGCTGGTGCGGGCCGGCCTTTTAGCTGTCGTACTTGAGCAGCGTTTCCACCGGCACGTTGAGCTTCTTGCGGCCCTCGAGGAAGGTGAGTTCGATCACGCAGGCCGCCGCCGGCACCACGCCGCCGACCTGCTCCAGGAGTTTTACCGCGGCCGCCATGGTGCCGCCGGTGGCCAGCAGGTCGTCGACCAGCACCACGCGTGCACCCTTGGCGATCGCATCCTGTTGTATCTCGATCGTGTCGGTGCCGTACTCGAGTGCATAGGTATGCCGCACCGTGGTTCCGGGCAGCTTGCCCTGCTTGCGCATCATCACGAAGCCGGTGCCGAGAGCCAGGGCGAGCGGCGCGGCGAGGAGAAAGCCGCGCGATTCGACGCCGGCCAGGACGTCCGGCTTGTAGGGCCGAAGCGCGTCGGCCATCCGCTCGATGGTCGCGTGCCAGGCCTTGGCGTGCGCCAGAAGGGTCGAGATGTCGTAGAACAGGATGCCCGGCTTGGGAAAATCAGGGATCGAGCGGATATGTTTCTTGAGGTCGATGTGGTTGTGCATTGAGGCTTCCTGAAATCAGCTGTAGGCCGGCGGCGGTTCGAAGCTGCGGTATTCCTTCTCCAGCAGCTTGGCGAACTGGATGCAGCTGTAGTCGCCGTACTGCGGGCCGATGATCTGCACGCCGATCGGCAGCCCTTCCTTGGTCTGGCCGATCGGGGCCGCCGTCGAGGGCAGCCAGGTGACGCCGGAGTAACCGGCCCAGAAGATCTGGTCGACCACCGGAACCTTCTTGTTGTTGACCACGATCGTCCGCTTGTGGCGCAGGCCCGTCTGGTCGTGCGGGAAGGCCGCGGTTACGGCGACCGGGCACAGCATCAGGTCGTAGTCCTTGAAGAACTCGTCCCACGCCCAGCGCATCTTGTGGCGCTTCTCGTTCAGTCGTAGCCAATCGCGATGCGCCAATGAATTGCCGCGCTGCATCTGGGCGAAATAGCTCATGTCGTCCGACGGCAGGGCGGACGCGTCCTTGACGGCCTGCTCATAGACGGCATCGGACATGCGGGCCGAGGTCGCCGCGCGCAGCAGGCGGATGTAGACGTCGTTCAGCTCGGTCGTGTCGATCCGAGGCCGCGCCTTGTCGCTCACCTTCGCCTTGTTCTTTGCCAGGAACGACGCGAGCTTGGAAATCTGCTCCTGCACCGAATCGTCGACCTCGGCGTTGGGGTCGGTCAGCAGCACGGCGACCTTGAAGTCGCGCAGCTTGGTCTTCTTCGAGCGCGGCAGTTTGAGCGTCCAGCCGCGGCCGTCGAGGGCATCGGGCCCGGCCATCGCCTCCATGGCGATCTCGAGATCCTCGGCGCCGCGTGCCAACGGTCCCACCACGCCGATATCGCCATAGGCCACCGCACCAGCCAGCGCATGGCCTTTGGGCGAGACGACGCCCCAGCTCGGCTTGTGACCCCAGACCCCGCAATAGTGTGCGGGATTGCGGATCGAGGCGCCGATGTCGCTGCCCGCGTCGATGCCGGTGAGGCCCGCGGCCAGCGCCGCGCCGGAGCCGCCCGACGAGCCCCCCGGCGTGCGGCCGAGATCCCACGGGTTGTTGGTCGAGCCGTAGACCTCATTGTAGCTCTGCCAGTCGGCCAGGTTCAGCGGGATGTTGGTCTTGCCGAACAAGGTGACACCAGCGGCGGTCATGCGCTGGACGACCAGCGCGTCGGTCTTGACGATGGCGTCCTTGAAGGCGGGATCGCCCCAGGTCGTCGGATAGCCCGCGACGTCGAAGGATTCCTTGATGGTCATGGGCACGCCGTGCAGAGGACCCAGTTTCTTGCCCGCCTTGACGGCCTTGTCCGCGGCCTTGGCCCGCTTGCGCGCACCCTCGATGTCGGTGGCGATGATGGCGTTGAGCTCGGGATTGTAGGCTTCGACCCGCTTCAGATAGAGGTCGAGCAGTTCGAGGCAGCCGATCTTCTTTTTCCGGACCGCGGAAGCGAGCTGCTTGGCGGTCTGGAACGGGAGAGCGAGGGACATGGGGAGGGGGTTCCGCTGCGGGGATGGACGAGGCCTAAGCCCGTACCATATTGTCCCGGCCGCCGTGAAGAAACTCCCCGCCCGCTATCACAAATACGCGCTGCCGATCTGCACGACGTTTTTCATGACGTTCCTGGTGTCGGGTGTCGCCACCTACCGCGTGCTGGGCTGGGACGTGCGCATGGTGAACAACTGGATGGTCTCGTGGATGATCTCCTGGGCCGTCGCGGCGCCCACCATGTATTTCGTGATGCCCCTGGTCCGCCGTACGCTCGACCGTTTCGTCGAGGAAAAGTAGTTTTAACGCCGCGGCCTTGGCTTCACCCGGGCGGTCGGTTCGGCGACCAGCGGATCGTCCGGCCAGTAGTGGCGGGGATAGCGCCCCTTCAGCTCCGCCTTCACGGCCTTGTAGCCGGTGGCCCAGAAGCTCGCGAGGTCGCGCGTCACCTGGACCGGCCGCCGCGCCGGCGACAGCAGATGGATGGTGAGGGGCACCTTGCCGCCGGCGATCCGCGGCGTGTCGCTGAGGCCAAACATCTCCTGCAGTCGCACTGAGAGGGAAGGCTCGGCCGGGTTGGTGTAGTCGACCGGCACGTGGCTCCCGCTTGGTACTTCGATATGGCTGGGCACCAGCCGGTCGAGCTCGCGCTGCCGGTCCCACGGCACCAGCGCTTTGAGCGCCGCCGCGAGATCGATGCGCCCCAGGTGGTCGCGGCGCGACACACTGTCGAGGAACGGTCCCAGCCACGCCGGGAGCGTGGTGAGCAAGGCCGTGTCGGAAAGATCGGGCCAACTCTCGTCCTGGGCACGCATGAAGGCCACGCGCTCCCGCCATTTCGACAACTCGTCGCTCCACGGCAGCGCGCCCAGGCCGAGCTGGCGGACACCGTCGAGCATGGCCGCCCTGAGCTTTTCGGCATCGGGCCGGGCGAGCGGCTTGTCCTCGAGCACCATCGCGCCCAGCCGACGGCGGCGGCGCGCGAGCACGGCCCCATCGCGCGGGCTCCACTGCACGACCTCTTCGGCCACGATGCGCTCGGCGTAGAGTTCCTCGATCTCGGCGGCGGTGATCGGCGCGGCCAGGAAGATGCGCGAGTCCTGGGTCGAGCCGTCTGTTTCGGCCACGACCAGGAACTCCTCGTTGCCCATAGGATCGCCCTCGGGCAGGACGGCGCCGCGGCCGCCCGACAGCAGATAGCGTCCTGCCGTGCCGGCGCGCCGGCGGCCGATGCGGTCGGGGTAGGCCAGCGCCAGCAGGGCACCGGTCACGGAACTGTCGGAGTCCCTGCCCCCGGAGTGCTTGCCTCCGGAGTCCTTACCCTGCGTCAGCCGACGCGCCGCTTCGAGGATCTGCCGCGGTGCCTTCCCCGACAGGGCGATATCGACCCTGTGGCGCAAGTCGACGTCGCGTTGCCCCGGCGGCAGGCGCAGGAAATCACGCTCGCCCAGAATGGCCACCAGCAAGGCCGCGACCTTGCCCTGTCCCAGCTCGCGGCCTTTTAGGACGAGATGGGCGAGGCGCGGATGCTGGCCGAGGCGCGCCATGGCACGGCCGTGCGGCGTGATCGCGCCAGCTTCATCGATGGCGCCGAGGTCGGCCAGAAGCGCACGGGCCGTCGCGAGCGCCGCTGCAGGGGGAAGGGTGAGCCACGGCAGGCTGGCGGCATCGGCCACGCCCCACGCCGCCAGCTCCAGGGCCAGCGGCGCCAGATCGGCATCGAGGATCTCAGGCGGCGTGAAGGACAGCAGTCCGCGCTGCGCTTCCTCGGTCCACAGACGATAGCACACACCCGGCTCCAGCCGGCCGGCGCGGCCGCGGCGCTGGTCGGCGGAGGCTTGGCTCACGCGCACCGTCTCCAGCCGCGTCATGCCCGAGCGCGGCGAGAAGCGCGGCACCCGCATCAGGCCGGAATCGATCACGACGCGCACGCCCTCGATGGTGAGGCTGGTTTCGGCGATCGAGGTCGCGAGCACGACCTTGCGTCGTCCCGAAGGTGAGGGGGCGATGGCGCGATCCTGCTCGGCGGGCGAGAGGTCGCCATAGAGCGGTGCGATGTCGATGGTGGGGTCGAGGCCCCTCAGGCGCTCCTCGACCCGGCGGATCTCGCCGACGCCAGGCAGGAACACCAGGGCGCTGCCGCTCTCCTCGGCGAGCGCACGCCGGATCGCCGCTGCCACCGTGTCCTCGATCCGGCCCGCCGCCTCGCGGTCGAGATGGCGGGTCTCGACCGGGAACATGCGGCCGGCCGATTCGATCAGCGCAGCGCCGCCCAGCCGCTCCGCGACAGGGCCAGGGTCGAGCGTCGCCGACATGGCGACCACGCGCAGGTCCTCGCGCAGCGCCGTCTGCGCCTCGCGCACCAGGGCGAACGACAGGTCGGAGTCCAGCCCGCGCTCGTGCAATTCGTCGAAGATCACGCATCCGATGCCGTCGAGCGACGGGTCGTCCTGCAGCATCCGGAGGAACAGGCCGTCGGTCACCACCTCGATGCGCGTGCGTGGGCCCACCTTGCTGTCGAAGCGCACGCGATAGCCCACGGTCTCGCCCACCGCCTCGCCCAAGGTCGCGGCCATGCGGCGCGCGGCGGCGCGGGCGGCGAGGCGGCGCGGCTCTTGCATCACGATCTTGCGTCCCTTCAGCCAGGACGCGTCGAGCAGCGCCAGCGGCACGCGCGTCGTCTTGCCGGCGCCGGGCGGGGCGACCAGGACGGCGGCATTGCGTGCCGCCAGCGCCTCGATCAGGCGCGGCAGGGCTTCATCGACGGGGAGCGAGTCCATCGGGGGCGCTTATAGCCGTCCTCGACCCCCTGTGCCTCTCCCCGTTTCCGGCCTAGTCTTCGCGCCATCATGCTGCGACTCATCCTCGGCCTGTGCGCTGCTGTGCTGTTCGCCGGATCGGCGTCGGCGCAATCCTACCCGTCCAGGCCCATCCGCCTGGTCGTGGGCTACACGCCCGGCGGCGGCAACGACCTGATCGCCCGCATCGTGGCGGCCAGGTTGCAGGAGAAGCTCGGTCAGCCCGTCGTCGTCGACAACAAGCCGGGCGCGCAGTCGATCGTGGCGGCGGAACTCGTCGCCAAGGCCGCGCCCGATGGCTACACGCTGCTGGTGGCGCCCAGCGGGCCGCTCACCATCAATCCCGCGGTCTATGCCAAGCTGCCTTATGATCCGGTGCGCGACTTCGTGCCGGTCTCGCTGCTGGCGGAGTTTCCGCTGCTGCTCGCGGTTGGCGCCGAGCAGCCTATCAAGTCGGTGCGCGAGCTGGTCGACTATGGCCGCGCCCACCCGCAGCTCGCCAACTACGCTTCCAGTGCCACACCGTTCCAGCTCGCGGCCGAATTGTTCAACCAGCGCACCGGCTCGAAGTTCCAGCACATCCCCTATCGCGGCAGCGGCGATGCCGTGCAGGCGGTGATGGCGGGCCAGGTGCTGATGACCGTGGCGGATTCGGGGCCGATGGCCGGGCCGATCAAGGCCGGCAAGGTGCGGCCGCTGGCGCTCACCGCCACCAGGCGCAATCCGACCTTTCCCGATGTGCCGACCATGGCCGAGGCGGGCATTGCCGACATGGACATCTCGCTGTGGACCGGGATCGTGGCGCCGGCCGGCACGCCGCCGGAGATCGTGGCGCTTCTGCAGAAGGCGATCGCCGAGACGATTGCGCTCCCCGAGGTGCGCACCGCGTTCGACGGAATCGCCGTCGAGCCGCGCAGCACGACCTCGGACGAATACCGCGCCCTGATCGCCCGCGACGCCGCGCGCTGGAAAGCCGTGGCGGCCACGGCCAACATCAAGGTCGAGTGAGGCACATATGGACAGCAACGAAGCCCGGCACTCGACGGCACACTATTTCCTCGAAGGCCTGAACGAGATCGGCTTCGACTATCTGTTCTGCAATTTCGGCACCGACCATGCGCCGCTGATCGAGGCCATGGCCTCGTTCAAGCGCGCCGGCCGCGAGATGCCGGCGACCATCCTCTGCCCGCACGAGAACACCGCCGTGCACATGGCGGCGGGCTATACCATCGCTACCGGCCGCGGCCAGGGCGTCATGGTCCATGTCGATGCCGGCACCGCCAATTCGGCGATGGCGCTGCACAATCTCTGCCGCGCGCGCATTCCCGTGCTGCTGATGGCCGGCAAGGCGCCCTTCACGACGCGCGGCGAGCTTTTGGGCACGCGCGACACCTATGTGCACTTCGTGCAGGAGCCGTTCGACCAGGCAAGCGTGGTACGGCCCTACACCAAATGGGAATATAACCTGCCGTCGGGAGTGATCGCCAAGGAGGCGCTGCGCCGCGCCCACACGGTGATGGAGAGCGATCCCAAAGGGCCGGTCTATCTCACCTTCCCGCGCGAGACGCTGACCGATACCTGGTCCGAAGGTCAAATCCGTTCGTACCCGGCGGAGCGCTTCGGCGCCGTGTCCGCGCGCGGCCTCGACGCCGGGTCGATCGACGCCATCGCCACGAAGCTTCTGGCCGCCGAGCGGCCGCTGCTGATCTCCGCCTACGCCGGGCGCAATCATGCGACCGTTGCGGTGCTCGACGAGCTGGCGCGTTTCGCCGGCATCCGGGTCGTCGAGTTCAATCCGCTCTACGTGAACCTGCCGCACGATTCGCCCTGCCATGGCGGTTTCATGCCGGCCAAGGCGCTCGCCGAGGCCGACGTCGGCCTGCTGGTCGATGTCGACGTGCCGTGGATCCCGAGCGACATGCCGGACAATCCCGCGACCTGGTGGGTGCATATCGACGTCGATCCGGAAAAGCGCAATTTCCCGATGTGGACTTTTCCGGGGAACCTGCGCCTGCAGGGCGACAGCCATCGCATCCTGGCCGATCTTCTGGCCGCCCTGAAGGCGCGTGCCGATGCGGGCTTTAAGACCCGTGCTGCCGCGCGGGTCGCGGCGCTCGCGGAAGAGGGCAAGGCGCGGCGCGACCAGGCGGCCAAGGCGGCCACCAACCGCGGCGTGGCGGGCCAGATCAACCCGCATTTCCTCTGCGCTACGCTTGCCAAGGCGCTGGCGCCTTCCGACATCGTGCTGAACGAGGCGATCCGCAACGGGCCGGTGGTGTCCGCCCAGATGCCGCGCACCCAGGCCGGCACGCTGGTTGGCCTGGCGGGCGGCGGCCTCGGCTTCTCCGGCGGCATGGCGCTCGGCCTGAAACTTGCGATGCCCGAACGGACGGTCGTGCAGATCGTGGGCGACGGCACTTTCTACTTCTCCAACCCGCAATCGACGCTCTCCGTGTCGCGGCAATACAAGCTGCCGGCGCTGACGGTCGTGCTCGACAACAGCGGCTGGGCGGCGGTGAAGGAAGCGACCCTGCGCGTCTATCCCGACGGCGAGGCCAAGGCCGGCGGCGACTACGGCGCCACCCTGTCGCCCGACATGAACTTCGCCATGATGGCCGAAGCCGCCGGCGCGCACGGCGAGCTGGTCTCGGAGCCCGATGCCGTCGAAGCCGCCATCGCCCGCTGCCTCGACGCCGTGCGCGGCGGCCGCTCGGCCGTCCTTCACGCAAAAGTAACGAGGCTCTAGTCATGGCTGTTGTCGTCGACGCAATCGACCATATCGTCATCAACGTCCGGAACGTCGAGGTCGCGGCCGCGTGGTACCAGCGCGTGCTCGGCATGACGCGGGATGTGTGGGACGCTGGGCCGGGAAGGGGGCCGGTCATTTCCATGAAGTTCGGTCGGCAGAAGATCAACCTCCGACCTATCGCCGCGACACAGGAACAGTGGTTCACGGGCAGGCAGGTGGCGCCGGGCAGCGACGATCTCTGCTTTCTCACCCAAGCCACGCCGCAGGAAGTAGCCGACCACCTGCGCGCCTGCGGCGTCGCGATCGAGGTGGGGCCGACCGAGAAGCGCGGCGCGATGGGGACAATCGTATCGGTCTACTGCCGCGACCCCGACGGCAGCCTGATCGAGGTGTCATCCTACAAGTAACCACATGCCTGTCGCCCGCCTCGCGCGCGCCACCGATCTGCCGGCGCTGCTCGCGCTGTTTGCCGTGTCGGAGGTGAGCGCCGCCGCCCAGCCGCGCGAGCGCGCCGAGCGCCTCTGGCAGGAAACCCTCGTCCAGCCCGGCCTGCATGTCTTCGTCTCCGACGATGGCGAGCGTATTGGCGCCACCTGCATGCTGATCACGGCGCCCAATCTCCTGCGTGGCGGTCGGCGACACGGCGTCCTGGAGAACGTCCTCTCGCACCCCGAGTTGCGCGGCCGCGGCTACGGCAAGGTCGTGGTGCAGGCGGCGCTCGAGCACGCCTGGGCGATGGATTGCCACCACGTATTGATGCAGAGCGGTCGTGCCGATCCCGGCGTGCATGCTTTTTATGAGGCGATGGGCTTCGTTCCGGGGCTGCGAACCGCCTACGTGGCGCGACGTCCGGCGACCGCCTAGGCAGCGCCCGCCAGCAGCTCCATGGTTTCTATGACGCCGGTCGCATCGGCGACGCCCTTGCCGGCGATGTCGAACGCGCAGCCGTGCGCCACCGAGGCGAACAGCACAGGCACGCCGATGGTCAGCGCCGAGGCGCGCAAGGGCGAGATCAGTTTTATCGGGATATGGCCCTGGTCATGGAACATCGCGAGATAGAAATCATGCTTGCGCTGGCTCAGCAGCAGGTCGGCGCCAACCGGGCCGTCGGCCGCGATGCCTTCGGCTTTTAGCCGCGCCACGGCAGGCTTGGTGATGCGCTCGTCGTCGTCGCCGAACAGCCCGTCTTCGCCGGCGTGAGGGTTGATGCCGAACACACCGAGGCTGGGTGCGGCGATGCCCAGTCTCTTGGCCGTGGCGACGGTGGCGCGCGCTGCCGCCACGACGAGGTCGGGGGAGAGGCGGGCCAACGCCTGCGAGACCGATTCATGCAGCGTCGCGTGGGTGATGCAAAGGCCCTTGGCGGTCAGCATCATGAAGGCGCGGTCGCGTGGCGTGCCGGTGAGGTCGGCCACGAGGCCGGGATAGCCGCTGAACTTGATACCGGCGCGGTTCACCGCCGTCTCCGAATGCGGACAGCCGATCACTGCATCGACCTTGCCATCCTGGGCGAGCTTCACGGCCGCCTCGGCGTAGCCCACCGTCGCTTTGCCGGCGCGTGGATCGAGTGTGCCGGGCGCGTAGCCTGCCGGGTCGAGGATCGCCGCATCGACGAAGGCGGGCGTGTCGACGCCCAGGCGCTCGGCCGTGCCTTCGATGACGAAGGCATCGCCGACCAACAGCGGCCGGATGTTACCGCGCGCCGCGAGCGCTGCCTTGATGGCGATCTCCGGTCCGATGCCATTGGGGTCGCCGAGGGTAATGGCGATCCGCATGCTCAGAAGGGGATGGCAACCAGCGTGTCGAAGCGGCCGCCGTCGCAGACCACGATGCGTTCGGCGAAGCGCAGGGCGCCATCGTCGTTGGTCGTTACCTTGTCGCGGTAGCAGCCGGTGGCGAACACATCCATGACGCCGTCGCGCATGATGCGTACGATCAGGAATGGCGTCTCGACATCGGCGACGTCCTTCACCTGGCCCAGCACCACGGGTAGACCGACGATGTGGCGATAACGATGGCGCTCGTAGATGTTGGCCTTGCGCAGTGCCGACACGCGGTCCTCGAGCATGGCGCGCGAGTCGGCGTACATGATGCCGGCCTCGTAGCCCTTGGCGATGTTCTCCGCCGTCGTAAGCTTGTAGATGCAGGTCTCGTGGAACAGCTTTGGCCATTCCTCGAACTTCTCGTTGTCGATGGCGCGTGCGTAGGCCGCGTTCAGTTCGACCAGCTTCGTCGCGTCCATGCCTAGTAACCCCTAGTAGCCCATGAAGCGGCGGTAGGCCTTCCAGAAGCCGCGCACGGAAGATTCGGTGGCGCGCGTCGCCTGGCTCTCGGCCTGGTTTCCGCCCATCTCGACCACCGAGATCTTGTCGCCGGCGGCGGCGATGCCGCGCTGCACGAAGCCACCTACGCAGCCATCTTCCATCGACACGAAGCCGGCGGGCCCCACAAGATTCTGCTGCTTCATCCTCAGCGTATTCATCTCCGGCGTATCATCCTCGAAGCCGAAATAGGTCCAGAGAATCTCCATCTTGTCGGTGCCCTTGGGCACGACCTGACGCACGGCCAGGCAGTTGTGGATCTGCTGCAGCACCAGGCTGGGAAAGATCGACAGGATCTGCAGCTGGATCTTGTCGCCGAACTCCGGCACCGGCTGCAAAAGCGAAGGATCGGCCAGCTTGTAGTCGTCGCGCTCGGAGCGCAGGTCCTTCTCCTTGAACGCCTCGGTGCCGGCCACGTCCTCGCTGCCGATGGTGTAGCTCGCATGGTGCGCGCCGTCGGGACTTACCAGCACGCCACCCGCCTGCGTCAGCCGGGTGATACGGAAGGTGGCGAAGAACAGATGCAGCAAGGACGCGTGATAGGTGTCCTTGACGTTCTCCATGTAGAGTTTCCAGTTGTTGGGCAGCGGCTGGCTGAAGCGGCCCATGACGCGGATCGGCCGATTGAGAACGCGCTTCACGCGGCCGGTGATCTCGGCGCCGAGATACTCCTCGATCGGCGGCGTCTCGTCCGACAGCGTGGCGAACACCAGGCCGCCCAGCACGGTGGTGCGGAGCTTCCTTGGGCTGAAATCGTCCCGGCGGAAATCCTTGGACATGCCGCCCTGGCCGTTGATGCCGCGCTCGAAGGCGATGCCCTTGAGATTGCCGGCGAGGTCGTAGCTCCAGGCGTGATAGATGCACTTGAAGTTGTTCTGGACGTTGCCGCCGTCGTCGAAGGCGATCAGCGCGCCGCGATGGGCGCAGCGGTTCTCGAAACAGTTGATGCCGCCCTCCGCGGCACGCACCACGATGACCGGCATGCCACCGACAACGTTGGTGCGGTAGTCGCCCTTGTCGGCGATGTCGACTTCGAGGCAGACGAAATTCCAGGTCTTGCTCTCGAAGATGCGCTCCTGCTCGCGGCGATAGACGTCCTGGTCCTGGTAGACCCAGTAGGGCACGCGGGCGAGCGAGTCCTCGGGCCAGGGGCCGTGCGGCATGGTGGCGGCTTCGTGGACGGTCGGGTCGATGCGGGTATCCATGGCGAACCTTCCCCTTGTTCCAGCCTTTTACTCCGGCTTCATATTCCAGCGTGACGTTGGCCGACTTGATGACGGCGCGCCAGCGCGCTTCTTCCTCTTTTATGAAAGTCGCGGTGGCGGCGGTGCCCTGGCCCTGTGGCTCAGCGCCCTGTTCGAGGAATTTTGCGCGCACTTCGGGCAGCTTCAGGGCCGCCGCCGTATCGGCGTTGATCTTCTGCACGATGGCCTCGGGCGTGCCGGGCGGCGCGACCAGGGCAAACCAGGCGCTGGCGATCAGGCCGGGCAGGCCGATCTCGGCGGCATCGGGCACATCGGGTGCAACCGGGCTGCGAGTCTTGCTGGCAAGGCCCAGGAATTTCACCTGCTTGGCCTGCTCGAACCGAAGTGCTGCCGAGATGTTGCCGATGAAGATATCGACGCGGCCGGCGATGATGTCGATCAGGGCCGGGCCCTCGCCCTTGTAGGGCACGTGCACCATTTCGATGCCCGCCATCGCCGCCAGCATCTGCGCCGAGAGGTGCGAGGTCGAGCCGTTGCCCTGCGAGGCGTAGGTCACCTTGCCGGGATTGGCCTTGGCATAGGCGATCAACTCCTGCGCCGTGTTGGCGGCCAAGTCCTTGCGGGCGGTGATGACGTTGGGCACGACCGCCAGCACGGCGATGGGCACGAACTTCGCCCAGTCGTAGGGCAGGGTCTTGTAGAGGTTGTGGTTGATCGAGAGCGGGCCGGGCGGGCTGCACAGCAGCGTGTAGCCGTCGGGCTCGGCGCGAAAGGCGATCTCGGCCCCGACATTGCCGCCGGCGCCGGCGCGGTTGTCGACGATCACCGGCTGGTTCCAGGCGCCCGAGAGCGTTTCGGCGACGATGCGGCAGAGCGTGTCCGCCGATCCACCCGCCGGGAAGGGGACAATGACGCGGACCTGTTTCTGCGGCCAGGACGCCTGCGCAAAGGACGGCGCCGCGGCCAGCATCAGCAACAAGGCGAGGAACGCGCGCACGATGCACGTCATGCCGGAAGCCTAACGCCGCCCGTGGGGCGGGTCGAGGGCTCTTACAGCAGGAAGGTGTTCGTCCGGTCGAGGTAGTCGTGCATGTGCACGATCATCTGGTCGGCTTCGAGCAGGCAGACGCCGTAGGCTGGCGGCTCGTGGCTGCCGGCGATCCGGCCTTCGATGACGAAGTCGAGCGCCACCTGATGGCTGGTGGCGCGGAGCGTCGAGATCGGAATGCCGCGCCAGGCGCCGGCGATCGGCCGATGCAGATGGCCGAAGAACATGTGGCGGATGTTGGTCCGGCCCTCGATCGCCTTGATAAAATGCTGCGGCTCGAGCAGTGAGATGTCGTCCATACGCCTGAGCCGCACCTTGAAGGGCGGATGGTGGATGAAGATGATCACCGGCCTGGTTCCAAGCTGGTCGAGCGTGGCTTTTAGCCAGGCGCCGCGCTTCTCGCAGAAGGTACCCCACGGCTTGCCGGGCTCGTTGGTGTCGAGGCAGACGCCGGTCACGCCTTCGCCCATGTCTAGCGTGTATTGGACGAAGCCGTTCTCGTCGAACTTCGCCTCCGGGAACGTCGCATGGAAATTGGCGCGGTCGTCGTGATTGCCGACCAGCAGGTGGTAGGGGATCACCAGTCTGTCGAGTTCGCGCCTCAGCGCCGCATAGGCCTCCGACTCGCCCTTGTGGGCGAGGTCGCCGGTCAGGATCGCGAAAGCCGCATCGCCGTGATTGCGATTCACGTCGGCAACGCAAAGCGCCAACCGGTCGATCGGGTTCAGGCCGTAGAGCAGGTTGCCCGGCGGCACGAAATGGGTGTCGGTGATGTGAATGAACTTTTGCATGGTTCCTACAGTACAGATGTCATCCCGAGCGAAGCGAGGGATCCTTCGCTCCGCTCAGGATGACACGCTTTCAGCGTGTCACTTGGGAAGAAGTGCCTGCGTGTCGGCCGTCATCTTCTTCAGGGCCTCGTCCGGCTTGGCGCTGCCGTTCACGACGCTCTGCAGGTGGTCCTTGATCACGTCGGTGATCTTCAGGCCGTTCTCGCCGGGGAAGGCGTACCAGGCGGTCATGCTCGGGAGCTGGCCGATGGCGACGCGGTGGTTGGGGTTCTGGGCGTAGAAGTCGCCCAGCATCTTCGGGTCCTTGGCCGGCAGTGCATTGGCCGGGAAGTAGCCGGTGCCCTTGACCATGATCGTGGCGCCGACCGGGCCGGTGGCGAACTTGATGTATTCCCACGCCGCCTTCTGCTTGGCCGGATCCTTGGCCAGCATCATGGCGACATTGCCGCCGGCCGGCAGGCGCGAGTCGGCGCCGGCGCCCAGCGGGAAGGTCGCGGTGCGGAGCGGGAACACGCCCTGGCTCTGCTTGGTGACGCCGCCCAGCCGCGAGGTCGAGTGCGCCCAGATGCCGAGGCGGCCGGAGACGAAGTCCTGCAGCGAGGTTGCCTGGCTCACGTCGCGCATCGTGCCGTCGGTCATCATCAGGCGGAGCGTCTCGATCGCCTTCTTGCCGGCCGGTCCGTCGAACGCCACCTTCTTCTCATCAGGCGTCAGCATGGTGCCGCCGTTGGAGAAGACCAGCGCCTGCCACATCCAGTTGCCGGTGATGTCCCAGTCGAAATGGAAGCCGGCGATCTTGTTGGCCGGGTCGTTGATCTTCTTGGCCAGCGCAAAGATGCCTTCCCAGGTCTTGGGGAAGTTGTCGGGATCGCCGCCGGCCTTCTTCACCAGGTCGGCGTTGAAGTAGATGATCGGCGTGGAGAGCGAGAAGCCCATGCCGTACTGCTTGCCCTTGACCTGGCCCAGCGTCAGCAGCGCACCGTCATAGCCCTTGGTGCCCCAGTCCTTCTCGGCGGCGATCAGCCCGTCGAGCGGCTGGGCGATGCCACGGTCGGCCAGGATGCGCTGGCGGTTGAGGCCCTGGTAGGTGACGTCGGGCAATTGGCCGGTGACGGCGTTGCGCAGCACCTGCTGGGTGGCGTCCTCGTATTCCTTGGTCGGCTGGGTGAACTTCACCTTGATGTTCGGATTGGCCGCCATGAATTGCTTGGCGATCTCCTCGTGGACATCCTTGAAGATGTCCGGGATGGCGTACTGTACGACGATCTCCGTTTGCGCCCCAGCGGACCCCATCATGGGACCCGCGACGAACGCGGCGGCAAGTGCCGCCATGCCTAGTAACTTGCGCATTCTCTGTCCCTCCTGAGACGTTCCCTCAATCACACGGCTATGTTGCCGTTTTCTTTCATCCCTTCATGCCGCTGAGCGTAACTCCCTCGATGAAGCGTCGCTGCGCGGCAAGAAAGAGCAGGACCAGCGGCGCGGTGATCACCACGGTGCCGGCCATCAGCGGTCCGAAGTCGCTGCCGGCCTCCTCGTTGCGGAAGAATAGCGTGCCGAGGGGGGGCGTGGCGAGGTCTCCGGTCTGGATCACGATCAGCGGCCAGAAGAAATCGTTCCAGTGAGTGACGATCGAGATCACGCCAAAGGCCAGCATGGCGGGCATCGCCAGCGGCAGCATGATGCGCCACAGGATCTCGAACTCGCCCAATCCGTCGAGGCGGGCGGCGTGCATCAGGTCGTCGGGCACGGTCTTGAAAAACTGCCGCATCAGGAAGATGCCGAAGGCCGAGAAGACGAAGGGCAGGATGAGGGCGGCGTAACTGTCGAGCAGGCCGATCTCGTAGAGCATGACATAGCGCGGAATGGCCGGCGCCTGGGCCGGGATCATCAGCCCGACCAGCACCATGGTGAACAGGATGTCGCGTCCCTTGAAGCGCAGCTTGGCCAACGCATAGGCGGCCGGCAGCGCCACGACGAGCTGCAGGAAGAAGATGCCTCCGGTCACGATGACACCGTTCAGCAGGTAGCGCAGCAGCGGCACCTTGGTGAAGGCCTTGGTGTAGTTCTCGACCGCCGCCCAGTTGGTGGGGAGCAGGCTGAGCTTGGTCGAGAAGATCTCGTTCGGCGGTTTTAGCGACGTCGAGATCATCCAGACGAACGGCATCAGCATGATCACCAGCCCGGCGAGCAGGACGGCGTGCCGCAGCACATGGCCCAGGATCGAACCGCCGGGTCTCATCCGTAGTGCGTCCTTTTCTCGCCGGCCTTGACCTGCAGGAGCGTCAGCGCCAGCACGACCACCAGAAACACCACGGTGATGGCGGCACCGTAGCCGGTGCGGAAGAAATTGAAGGCCTCGGTGTACATCGTATAAAGCAGCACCTCGGTCGCCTTGTTCGGGCCGCCCTTGGTCAGCACCTCGACCGTGTCGAAGACCTGGAAGGAGCGGATGCCCGACACCACGGTGACGAACAGCGTCGCCGGCCCCAGCATCGGCCAGGTGACGCAGCGGAAGCGCTCCCAGACGGAGGAAGCGCCGTCGATCTCCGCCGCCTCGTAGAGATCGGGCGGGATCGCCTTCAGGCCCGCCATGAACAGCACCATGTTGAGCCCGGCCGACTGCCAGATGCCGATGCCGGCCAGGGTGAACAGCGCGCGGCTGGGATTTTTCAGCCAGTCGCCGCCAGTGATGCCGACCTGTTCGAGCACGATATTGATCAGCCCGACACTGGGATGCAGCAGGAACTCCCAGACCACCGCCATGGCGATCAGGGTCGAGGTCACCGGCAGGAAGTAGGCCGCGCGATAGAAGGCACGGCCGAAGGTGGCGCCCTCGATCAGGAGTGCGAGGCCGAGCCCCAGAAACACCGAGCCCGGCACGACCACCAGGCAATAGACGAAGGTATTGGTAAAAGACTTCCAGAACACGCGATCGGTAAAGAGCTGCTCGTAGTTGCCCAGGCCGATGAAGTTCATGGTCGGTGCGCCGAGCTGCCAGTCGGTGAGCGACAGCACGACGACGGCCAGCGAGGGCCCGGCCAGCAGCACCACGAACGCCACCCAGGCCGGCGAGACCAGCGCGTAAGCCGCGCGGCGCTCGCCAGGATTGTCGGCGGGATTGGCGTCAGTCACGGACCCGTCTCCCGGCCGCATCGAATTTCAGCACGCGACCGGGCAGGGGCCGCAGCCCGACGGTCTCGCCGCGTTTGGGATCGCGCGCGCTCATCGCTTCGAGCCGCGCGATCAGAGGCAGCGGCACATCGGGCACCTCGACATGCACCAGGCTTTCGGAGCCGAGATGCTCGACCAGGCGGATGCGACCGGCGATGGCGCCGGGGGCATCGGCGGCCACGACCTCCATCGCCTCGGGACGCACGGCGTGAAAGCCGCCTTCAACCGGCAGGACATTGATCTTGGGGCTGCCGACGAATTCGGCGACGGCGAGCGTCTCGGGATCGTCGTAGAGCTGCCGCGGCGGCGCCACCTGCTGCAGCTTGCCCGCCAGCATGACCGCGACCCGATCCGACATGGTCATGGCCTCGGACTGGTCGTGGGTGACGTAGATCATCGTGGCACCGAGGCGACGCTGCAGTTCGGTGAGTTCGGCGCGCATCTGCACCCGCAGCTTTGCGTCGAGGTTGCTGAGCGGCTCGTCGAGCAGGAAGGCGGCGGGATGGCGGACCATGGCGCGCCCCAGCGCCACGCGCTGCTTCTGACCCCCCGAAAGCTGAGACGGCTTGCGCTGGAGCAGCGCGCCGATGTCGAGGGCGGCCGCCGCCTCGGCCACGTCCTGGTCGACGCTTTTGCGCGCCGCCCGGGTGCCGGGCAGGAGGGCGCCCAGTCCGGGCAGGCGCTGCCAGGCATTCATGCGGCGCATGGTGAGCGGCAGGCCGATGTTCTCGGCCACCGTCATGTGCGGATAGAGCGCGTAGCTTTGGAACACCATGGCGATGTCGCGGTCGCGGGCGGGCAGGGCATCGACGCGGCGGCTGCCGATGGTGATCGAGCCCGAGTCGTTGCGCTCCAGGCCGGCGACGATGCGCAGGAGGGTGGACTTGCCACAGCCCGAGGGACCCAGCAGCGTCAGGAATTCGCCGTCGGCGATATTTAGCGAGACGTCCTTCAGGACTTCAACGGCGCCGAAACTCTTGCGCACATTCTCAAAAGAAATTGCCGCCACGTCTTGATCGCCCCCACCCCGGGGGCAGGCTTAGCCGATTTTTGTTACAGCCGCTATGCGGCGCGGGCTTCGCTAGTAGAGGCCGTACGGCTTGTTGGGCTTGCCGGGATGATTGACGCAAAGCAGGCTGGTGGCCGTCTCGGGTCCCTGCTTGATCCGCTCTTCCTCGCACTTGTCGTACGAAAACGGTCCGGCGAAGACCTTCGGGCCGCCAAGGACGATCAGATACGGCTTCTCCAGATACCACCCCGGTCCTGTATAGGCCTCGCTCGCGCCGGGGCCGGTGCAGGCGGCCAGAACGCCCGCGACCGACAGGACAGCGGCAACAGCCGACAGGCGAAGAACAGACCGGACCGACATCGAACACCCCTGAACCAACTCGGTCCACGTTACGCGAGCGGCTGCCCGGCTTCAATGCGGCGCAGTAGAGCTGGACTTCGCCCGAACTGGAGGATGCGGCTCTCCAGCAAGCTCACCGCCGCCGGCGTCGAAGTCACTTCCGCCGGCGTCGCGATTTCCAGGGATTTCAGGCGCGTCGAGTAAGCTTATTGCGGCTTTTCGCGCCGCAACAATTGCTTTCGCTCGGACCGGCAGCCGGGCTAATAATGCCGGAACGGACGCATCCGGGGGATGCTGCCTCCGCGCCAGCAGGACAGAGTCGATGGGATTGCCCGAGAAACAGGGACTGTACGACCCGCGCAACGAGCATGACTCGTGCGGCGTCGGCTTTGTGGCCGATATCAAGGGCCGGAAATCCCACGATATCGTGCGCCAGGGCCTGCAGATCCTGGTCAATCTCGACCACCGTGGCGCCGTTGGCGCCGACCCGCTGATGGGCGACGGCGCAGGCTGCATGATACAGACCCCCGACGCCCTGCTGCGTGACTGGGCGCGCAAGGAGGGTGTCGACCTGCCCGAGCCTGGCCACTATGCGGTGGCCATGTGCTTCCTTCCGCAGGACGAGGCGGCACGGAAATTCGCCGTCAAGCGGCTGGAGCATTTCGTCAGGGTCGAGGGCCAGAAGCTGGTCGGCTGGCGCGACGTGCCGACCGACCTCACAGGGCTCGGCAAGTCGGTCATCGAGAAGATGCCGGTGATCAAGATGGCGATCGTCGGCCGCGGCGCCAAGGTCGCCGACCAGGACGCCTTCGAGCGCAAGATCCTGGCGATCCGCAAGCAGACCCAGAACCCGCTCACCGACCTCGAGAAGAAGCACAAGCTGCCTGGCTTGGCGCAGCTCTACATGCCGTCCTTCTCGTCGCGCACCGTGGTCTACAAAGGCCTGCTGCTGGCGCCGCAGGTCGAGAGCTTTTATGCCGATCTGCGCAATCCGCTCACCGAGTCGGCGCTCTGCCTCGTGCACCAGCGCTTCTCGACCAACACCTTCCCGTCTTGGAAGCTGGCGCATCCCTACCGCTTCATCGCGCATAACGGCGAGATCAACACGGTGCGCGGCAACGTCAACTGGATGTATGCCCGGCGCCGCACGATGGAGTCGGACCTCATCGGTGCCGACCTCGACAAGATGTGGCCGATCATCCCGCACGGCCAGTCCGACACCGCCTGTCTCGACAATGCGCTCGAACTGCTGGTCGCCGGTGGCTACTCGCTGTCGCACGCCATGATGATGCTGATCCCCGAGGCCTGGGCCGGCAATCCGCTGATGGATGGCAAGCGCAAGGCTTTCTACGAATACCACGCCGCGCTGATGGAGCCGTGGGACGGCCCGGCCTCGATCGCCTTCACCGACGGCCGCCAGATCGGCGCCACGCTCGACCGCAACGGGCTGCGCCCGGCACGTTTCATCGTCACCGACGACGACCTGGTGGTGATGTCGTCCGAGTCGGGAGTGCTGCCGATTCCCGACGCGAAGATCGTGCGCAAGTGGCGCCTGCAGCCCGGCAAGATGCTGCTGATCGATCTCGAGCAGGGCCGCATCGTCGAGGACGAGGAACTGAAGCGGACGCTGGCCGAGGCCGAGCCCTACGAGGAATGGCTGAAGGAGACGCAGTACAAGCTCGAGGAGCTGTCCGACCTCTCCGAGCCGACGGTGCCGGCGCCGTCGAACGATCCGACCACGCTGCTCGATCGCCAGCAGGCCTTCGGCTACACGCAGGAGGACATCAACTTCTTCCTCGAGCCGATGTCCAAGGAGCCCGACGACCCGATCGGCTCGATGGGCGTCGACACGCCGATCGCCGTGCTCTCGAAGAAGCCCAAGCTGCTCTACAATTATTTCAAGCAGAACTTCGCCCAGGTCACCAACCCGCCGATCGATCCGATCCGCGAGGAGCTGGTGATGTCGCTGGTGTCGATGATCGGCCCGCGGCCCAACCTGCTCGGCCGCCATGCCGGCACCCACAAGCGGCTGGAAGTGGCGCAGCCCGTCCTCACCAACGCCGAGCTGGAGAAGATCCGTTCGATCGAGGAGCTGCTCGACGGTGCCTTCCGCACCGCCACCATCGACACGACCTGGCCCGCGTCGGAGGGTGCCGCTGGCCTCGAGAAGGCGCTCGACCGGATCTGCGTCGAGGCGACCGACTGCGTGCTGGCGGACCGCAACATCCTGATCCTGTCGGATCGCGCCGTGTCGGCCGAGCGCGTGCCGATCCCGGCGCTGCTCGCGACCGCGGCCGTGCACCACTATCTGATCCGCCGTGGGCTCCGCACCCAGACTGGCCTCGTGATCGAGACCGGCGAGGCGCGCGAGGTCCATCATTTCTGCTGCCTGGCGGGCTACGGCGCCGAGGCGATCAATCCCTACCTCGCCTTCGAGACGCTGGAACAGCTGCGGGTGCAGAACGGCCTGCCGCTGAAGGCCTACGAGGTGCAGAAGAACTACATCAAGGGCGTCGGCAAGGGCCTGCTGAAGGTGATGTCCAAAATGGGCATCTCGACCTACCAGTCCTACTGCGGCGCGCAGATCTTCGATGCCGTCGGCCTGCACTCGGGCTTCATCGAGAAGTATTTCACCGGCACCGCGACCACGATCGAGGGCGCGGGCTGGAGCGAGATCGCCGAGGAGACGGTGCGCCGTCACCACGACGCCTATGGCGACAACCCGATCTATCGCACCATGCTCGATGCGGGCGGCGACTATGCCTTCAGGCTGCGCGGCGAGGACCATGCCTGGACGCCGCAGAGCGTGGCCAGGCTGCAGCATGCCGTGCGCGGCAACCTGCCCGAGGAATACAAGGCCTTCGCCGCCACAATCAACGAGCAGAGCGAGCGGCTGCTGACTATCCGCGGCCTGATGGATTTCGTGTGGGCTGACGCCGCGATCCCGCTCGAGGAGGTCGAGCCCGCGGCCGATATCGTCAAGCGCTTCGCGACAGGCGCCATGAGCTTCGGCTCGATCAGCCGCGAGGCCCACACCACGCTCGCCATCGCCATGAACCGGATCGGCGGCAAGTCGAACACCGGCGAGGGGGGCGAGGAGGCGGACCGTTTCAAGCCGCTGCCCAACGGCGATTCGATGCGCTCGGCCATCAAGCAGGTGGCGTCGGGCCGCTTCGGCGTCACGGCGGAATATCTCGTCAATGCCGACGATTTACAGATCAAGATGGCGCAGGGCGCCAAGCCCGGCGAGGGCGGCCAGCTTCCCGGCCACAAGGTCGACGAGAACATCGCCCGCGTCCGGCGCTCGACGCCCGGTGTCGGCCTGATCTCGCCGCCGCCGCATCACGACATCTATTCGATCGAGGATCTGGCGCAGCTCATCCACGACCTCAAGAACGTGAACCCCAAGGCCCGCGTCTCGGTGAAGCTGGTGTCCGAGGTCGGCGTCGGCACGGTTGCGGCCGGCGTCAGCAAGGCGCGCGCCGATCACGTCACCATCTCGGGCTTCGAGGGCGGCACCGGCGCCTCGCCACTGACCTCGCTCACGCATGCCGGTTCGCCGTGGGAAATCGGCCTTGCCGAAACGCAGCAGACGCTTGTGCTGAATGGGCTGCGCGGACGTATTGCCGTTCAGGTGGATGGAGGCCTGCGCACGGGACGCGACGTCGCCATCGGCGCGCTGCTGGGCGCCGACGAATTCGGCTTCGCCACGGCGCCGCTGATCGCTGCCGGCTGCATCATGATGCGCAAGTGCCATCTCAACACCTGCCCGGTCGGCGTGGCGACGCAGGACCCGGTGCTGCGCAAGCGCTTCACCGGCCAGCCCGAGCACGTCATCAACTACTTCTTCTTCGTGGCCGAGGAGCTGCGCGAGATCATGGCGCGGCTGGGCTTTCGCACGCTCGGCGAGATGACCGGCCGGGTCGATCGTCTCAACATGCACCGCGCGCTCGACCACTGGAAGGCGGGCGGCGTCGACCTCACCAAGCTGTTGCACCAGATGCCGGCCCGGCCCGGGGTCGCGATCTGCAACAGCGAGCGCCAGGATCACGGCCTCGACAAGGCGCTCGACCACCTGCTGATCGAAGCCGCACAGCCGGCGCTCGACAACAACCAGCCGGTGCGGATCGAGCAGCCGGTCACCAACGTCAACCGCACGGTGGGCGCCATGCTGTCGGGCGAAGTCGCCCGGCGCACCGGCCATGCCGGCCTCCCCGATGGCACGATCTCGGTGAAGCTCACCGGCACCGCCGGCCAGAGCTTCGGCGCTTTCCTGGCGCGTGGTGTGTCGATCGAGCTGGCGGGAGATGCCAACGACTATGTCGGCAAGGGCCTGTCGGGCGGCCGCGTCGTGGTCCGCCAGCCCAAGGGCTGCACGCGCGATCCGCTGCACAACATCATCGTCGGCAACACCGTGCTGTACGGCGCCATTGCCGGCGAAGCCTATTTCGAGGGCGTCGCGGGCGAGCGCTTCGCGGTGCGCAACTCGGGCGCGGTCTGCGTCGTCGAGGGCACGGGCGACCACGGCTGCGAGTACATGACCGGCGGCGTCGTCGTCGTGCTGGGCGATACCGGGCGCAACTTCGCGGCCGGCATGTCGGGCGGCGTGGCCTATGTCTACGATCCCAATGCTCGCTTCGATGTGCTGTGCAATCCGGCGATGGTCGATCTCGAGAAGGTGGGCCCGGCCGACACCTTGGCCACTGAAGATCCGGGCCGGCCGCGGCAGCGTGCCCACGACGTCGAGGACAGCGGCATGGGCGACGTGCTGCGCTTCGACGCCGAGCGCCTGCGCATCCTGGTCGAGCGCCACCATCTGCACACCGGCAGCGCCCGCGCCCGGGAACTCCTGGAAGACTGGGGCAACGCGCTGAAAGGTTTCGTCAAGGTGATGCCGCGCGACTACAAGCGCGCGCTGCTGCAGGCGCAGGAAAGGGCGACGGCAAAGGCCGTCGCTGCGGAGTAGCGTAAATGGGTCTGCCCACTGGGTTTCTGGAAATCGAGCGCAAGGACCGGCCTTACGAGAAGGTCGAGAAGCGGCTCAAGAACTGGAAGGAATTCGTGCTGCCGCTGCCGCCGGCCGAGATCGGCAAGCAGGGCGCGCGTTGCATGGATTGCGGCATTCCGTTCTGTCACAACGGCTGTCCGGTCAACAACCTGATCCCGGACTGGAACGATCTCGTGCGCCGCGACCGCTGGCAGGACGCGCTCGAGATGCTGCACTCGACCAACAACTTCCCGGAATTCACCGGCCGCATCTGCCCGGCGCCGTGCGAGGCCGCCTGCACGCTCAACATCGACGACAACCCCGTCACCATCAAATCGATCGAGTGCGCCATCGTCGATCGCGGTTGGGAGGAGGGCTGGATTGCCCCGCTCCTGGCGGCGAAGAAGACCGGCAAGCGCGTCGCCGTCGTGGGCTCGGGTCCCGCCGGCATGGCCTGCGCCCAGCAGCTCGCACGCGCCGGCCATTCGGTGGCGCTGTTCGAGAAGGCCGACCGCGTGGGCGGCCTGCTGCGCTACGGCATTCCCGACTTCAAGATGGAGAAGCGGCTGATCGACCGGCGCGTGCGCCAGATGGAGGCCGAGGGCGTCGAATTCCGCACCGGCGTCGAAGTGGGTGCTACGCTCTCGATCAAGTCGCTGCTCGAAGGCTACGACGCCGTGGCATTGACCGGCGGCGCCGAGCTGCCGCGCGACCTCGAAGTGCCGGGCCGCGAGCTCGACGGCATCCACTACGCCATGGATTTCCTGGTCCAGCAGAACAAACGCGTCGCCGGCGACGACGAGGCGCGTGCCGCCCCGCGCGGCACGCTCACGGCCAAGGGCAAGCATGTCATCGTGATCGGCGGCGGCGACACCGGCTCGGACTGCGTCGGCACATCGAACCGCCAGGGCGCCGCCTCGGTGACCCAGCTCGAGGTCATGCCGCAGCCGCCGGAACACGAGGACAAGGCGCTGACTTGGCCGGACTGGCCGCTCAAGATGCGCACCTCGTCGAGCCACGAGGAGGGCGTCGAGCGCGACTTCGCGGTGCTCACGAAGAAAGCAGTCGGCAAGGACGGCAGGATCGAAGCGCTGGAATGCGCCCGCATCGAATGGGTGAAGAATTCCGACGGGCGGATGGCCATGCAGGAGGTCGCGGGCAGCGCCTTCAAGCTCAAGGCCGATCTGGTGCTGCTGGCCATGGGCTTCCTGGGCCCGCGCAAGCCCGGCATGATCGAGCAGGCCGGCGTGGCGCTCGATGCGCGTGGCAACATTGCGGCCAACGTCGTCGATTACCAGACCTCGGTGCCCAAACTATTCGCCGCCGGCGACATGCGTCGTGGCCAGTCGCTGGTCGTCTGGGCGATCCGCGAAGGCCGCCAGTGCGCACGCTCGATCGATCAGGCTCTGATGGGGACGACGACCCTTCCGCGATAGTGCCTTTCGGTTCGTCAGCAAATTGTTATAAGTTTCTCCGGGACAACCGATGCGGGCCTTGGGGAGGGTGCCGCGTCGCGTATCTTTGGGGACGTGATGAAGTTGCTGCTTATTCAGGGCGCCAACATGGAATACCTGGGCACGCGCCAGCCCGAACTGTACGGCACGACGACGGCCAAGGAACTGGACAATCTGCTCCGGCGGCAGGCACGCGCGCTCGGCGTGTCGCTCGACATCCTGTACACCAACACCGAAGGCGAGGCGGTGTCGGCCATCTACAAGGCCGACCGCGCCAAGATCGACGGCATCCTGTTCAACCCGGCCGGCTTTCTTCATGCTGGACACGCGCTACGCGACTGCCTGCGCTCGATCCGCGCGCCGGCGATCGAGATCCACATCACCAATATCGAGAAGCGCGGCTACGGCTCGGTCACCTCGGAGGCCGCCATCGGCATGATCGCGGGCTTCGGCGTCGATTCCTACGTCCTCGCCCTCGAGGCGATGGTGTCGCGGCTGCGCCGAGGGGTCACCACACGCCTGTCTTGAGCGTCGTCGGCGCGTAGTCGCCGAAGGTCCAGGCGAAGGGGAAGGCGTCGCGCCGCCGCCAGCCGCGCTCGATCCTGAAGCGCCACAGCCGTTCTGCGCCCGGAGGGCCCGCACCGCCGGGAGTCCAGTCGATCTCCGCCCGGCCTTGCAGCTGCAACAGCTCGCCCGTGGCGAAGTCGATGAATAGCAGGCCGGCCCGAGGATCGCCCAGCAGGTTGCCGAGCGTGTTGTAGAAGCGGTTGCCGCGGAAGTCGGGGATGGCCAGCGTGTCGCCGTGCACACCGACGAAGCCCGGCCGCCCGCCGCGATGCGACATGTCGAGGCCGCCGTCGCTGCCGACCTCCAGCCTGGACCGGCTGGCCACGAAGAAAGTGTCCGATGCCGCGACCAGCGCCCGCGCCCCGTCATCCAGCCTGTCGAAGTGCTCGACCGGCTCTGGCATTCGCGTCGCTGCCGTCGGCCGGCGTGTCTGGATATATTGTGCGCAGTTGCCAAAACTCTGGGTGACGTGCACCGAAAGACCCTGGCCATCGACCGCGGCGACCTGGCCGTTGGCGCGATTGCGCCGCCGCGTCGTGAGATCGAGGCCGAGCAGGGCGACGTCGCGACCTACGGTGAGGCCCACCGCCGCCGGATCGCCTGTGTCGGCGACGCTGTCGACGCGCAGCGTCACCGGATCGGGTGACTGCACGAAGCCGGGTGCGCCGGCCAGCACCGACGCCACCGGCCAGCCCCGCTCGTCTGCCGCGGCGACGAACAGGTAGGGCAGCAACGTGAAGAATTCACGATGCTGGTCGGGCATGAAGGGCCGCATGCGCGCGCTCTTCGGCCCCGGGCCGCCCAAGGCCTGTGCCGCCAACTCGTCGCGATGAAACGAGAGATACGCTGTGGCGCCATCCTGCGGGCTCATGTGAGCCCCTCCGGCTTCTCGGGGAACTGCAGCTTGGGATCGTACCAGGGAGCCGCGTCGGATCGCCAGATATGGACCTGCGGCCGGTCGACGATCTTGGTATCGAGGCAGCCCAGCCGCAGCAGCACGGTGGGCTGGGCGACGCGCTCGGCCATGACATGCGAGCCGCACTTGGTGCAAAAGCGGCGGAACTTGCCGGGCGAGGATTCAAAGGCGCCGAGCTGTTCCTGGCCGCGCACCCAGCGGAATTTTTCGCGCGGCACCGCGGTGACCGACGAGAAGGCGGTGCCGTGGGCCTTGCGGCAAGTCTGGCAATGGCAGTGCACGATGCGCTCCAGGGGGGCGTCGGCCTCGTAGGCGACGCCGCCGCAGAGGCAACTTCCCGTCAGCATGTTCCGACCTCCTCGCTGTGGCCCGGCGAAGGTAGGTCCTGGCGATTGCGCCGAATAGAGCATGAATGGTAAAGTCATAATTCCATATATCGGAATAATTAGATGGATCGCCTCGACGAACTCGGCATCTTCGTGCGCATCGTGGAGGAGGGTAGCCTGGTCCGCGCCGCGACAAGGCTGCGGCGCTCGCCGCCCGCCGTGACGCGCGCGCTCGCCGCCCTCGAAGACCGCATCGGCGTGCGCCTGGTCGACCGCACGACGCGCCGCCTTGCGCCCACCGAGGCCGGCCGCGCGCTCTACGACAAGGCGCGCAGCGTGGTGGCCGACTACGAGGCCGCGACCTCGGGCGCCCGCGATGCGCCGGTCCGCGGGCTGCTGCGGATCACCGCGCCGGTCCAGTTCGGCCGCCGCCATATCGCCCCGGTCGTCTCGAAGTTCCTCGATGCCCACGACGGCGTCGAGGTCGAGCTGCTGCTGGGCGACCGCAACATCGACCTGATCGAGGAAGGCGTCGACGTGGCGCTGCGCATCGGCGTACTCGCCGACTCGGCGTTGACGGTGCGGCCGGTCGGCCATGTGCGCCGGCTGTGGGTGGCGAGCCCGGCCTATCTCAAGCGGCGCGGCACGCCGCGGGCGCCCGACGAACTCGCCAAACACGAGGCCCTGCTCGGCACCTCGCGCGGCACGATGGACTGGGTCTTCGCCGGCGCGCGGCGCGGTGCGCCGATGCACATGACCGGGCGGCTCAGGGTCGACGACGTCGAGACTCGGTTGCGCGCGGCGCGCGACGGACGCGGCATCGCCCAGCTCCTGTCCTATCAGGTGGCGGACGACCTCGCGGCGGGCCGGCTGGTGCGGCTGCTGCAGGCCTGGGAACTGCCGCCGCTGCCCGTTCATCTCGTCACCAAGGGCCGCGCCCACCGCGCGCCCAAGATCGAGGCGTTCCTCGACTTCGCCGCCCGGCGATTGCTGGCACTCCCGGTGCTGCGGCCGGACTGACACCAGCTATGCGATTCTTTATCACTTAACTATAAGATTAAGTGTCAGGAGAAGCTCATGTCTTATGTCGACGGCTTCGTGCTGGTCGTGCCGAAAAAGAAACTCGCCGCCTACAAGCGCACGGCCTACGGCGGCTTCAGGATGCTGGTCGAGATGTAGGCGGCGTCCGCTCACTGCGCTACAAAGCGGCATGATCGAGATTTCGCCGCTTCGTCCCGAGGATCGCGCCGGCTGGCAGCCGCTCGCGGTCGGCTACAACGCCTTCTACGAGCGAGTGCTGCCCGACGCCGCCTACGACCGCACGTTCGGCCGCCTGCTCAAGGCGGATGAACTGCACGGCCTCGCCGCGCGGCTCGACGGTCGCGTGATCGGCATCGCGCATTACACATTCCAGGCCAGCATCTGGTTCGATGACGTCTGCTACCTGGCCGACCTCTTCGTCGACGAAGCGGTGCGCGGCCAGGGCACTGCGCGCAAGCTGATCGAGGCGGTGGCGGCCGCCGCCCGGGCGCGCGGCTGCCCGCGCTATTACTGGCTCACGAAGCAGGATAATGCCCGCGCCCGCATCCTCTACGACAAGGTCGCGCGGCACGTCGGCTTCATCCGCTACGACTACCCGATGGCGTGATCGTGGTGGCGTGATCGTTTCGACGGGCGGGCGTGAATTGTTGACATCGGCCCGGCGCGCCAGCCTCATCGAGGCAGTGAAAATGGCGGGCGGAAAAAATGAACCTCCTCAGCACCCTGGCGGCGCGTGATTTCGCGATTCCGATCGTCGATGCCCATCATCATCTCTGGGACCTGAAGGCCGGGCGCTATCCCACCAAGCAGGACCAGTACGACAAGAATTTCTTCCTCGGCGATTATCGCAAGATCTGCCGCGACTACCTGCCGGCGGATTATGTCGGCGACCTCTCGGGCTACAAGGTCGTCGGCAGCGTCCATATCCAGGCTGGCCGTGCCGCGGCGGAACAGGTCGCGGAAACCGAGTGGCTGGAGACGGTGAACCGGCAGCACGGACTGCCTTCGGTGGCGGTCGGGCATGTCACCATCACCCAGCCGGATTGCGCCGAGG
>Ga0194051_1000245_pt1 | contig 31795 bp, 21 predicted proteins | sample SepL2320m_MetaG_FD_161275 | JGI IMG/M metagenome (GOLD analysis project Ga0194051, IMG submission 161275) | Anoxic zone freshwater microbial communities from boreal shield lake in IISD Experimental Lakes Area, Ontario, Canada - Sep2016-L239-20m | ecosystem: Environmental > Aquatic > Freshwater >... | reverse complement strand
AATGTGTGAGTTCGACTGGTTCCGGAACAAGCAAGGGCTGAACTTCAAGCGTGCCTCCGCGAACCGATTCCTTCAATCGAGCAAAAAGAACCTGCTCGTGCAGAGCATGCTGATCGATAACCTCGATACCTTCTTTACTCTCAACAACGATGTACCGATCGTGCATCTGCACAGAAAACTCATCTGCTGGCACGCGTGGAGAAAGTGCTTCCGTCACTTCCAATTGGCTTTTAACCAACCATGTACGGTCCTGAGTCGCATTCACATCAATGGATCCAGGCTCTGAAATACTTTTTTCAAAAAATAGTCTCGATGTACTCTCTGCGAATGACTTGAATGAAGGAGGAACCGTTGTCGCAGGAGCCAACGGACCAAACGACCTGAGGGGATCAACAGGCGGACGCAGCGGAGCCTTTAAGTTGCTTGTGAGAAATTTCGTACGAAGGGCGCTGAGTACCAGACGATGAAGTCGCGATGGATTGAGAAATCGAACCTCGATTTTTGTTGGATGCACATTGACATCGACACTCTCGGCCGGGATGTCAAACCGAAGGAATACCATTGGCTGCCGACCACTGAGCAAAATTCCCCGGTATGCCTCATGGATTGCATGCAGAATTGTTCTGTCGCGAAAAGGTCTTCCGCCGACGAACAAATACTGCATCCGACTTCCGGCAACGTCATCTTCGGGCCTGCCTACAAAGCCACTCACAGAGATTTCGTTGTCCGATGCCTCCACCTCGAGAAGTCGATCAGCAAGATCCGTTCCAAAAATACCTCCAATGCGACTTCGCCAGAGGGTCGTAGCGGCGAGGTCGTGAACCACTCGGGGCCCATGCGTAAGCGAGAATGCCACCGAAGGATGTGCAAGTGCTGTTCGCACAAACGCCTCACTGGCATGCGAAAACTCAGTTGACGCCGTCTTTAAAAAGGCGCGTCTGGCCGGCACATTCCAAAACAGTTGATGAGACTCGATCGTGGTTCCCTCGGCCCCTCCATCGGGTATCACCTCACCGAGCTTTCCTCCATCAATCTCAATTGCTGCGCCGTGTGAGCGACCTTTGACTCGCGATCGAATCACCAAACGAGATACCTCGCCGATAGATGCCAGTGCCTCCCCCCGAAATCCGAGCGACCGAATGGTATCGAGGTCTTCTGCTACCAAAAGTTTACTTGTTGCATGCGGAGCGACTGCTAGTAGAAGGTCGTCGGGTTCAATCCCTTCTCCATCATCCACCACGCGCACAAGCGATGTACCGCCCTGATGGAGTTCAACCGCGATTCGCGATGCACCAGAATCGATTGCATTCTCAAGGAACTCTTTCACCACACTTGCAGGTCGTTCAATCACCTCCCCGGCAGCGATGCGGTTGATTACCGAAGGCGTGAGGGTTTGGATTCTTCCCATACGTCATCCTCTTCTCGTGGCACAAACGCTGTCGAGCGAAGCACATATTACTTACTGAATCGCGACACACCAGTGGCACGATCGGCATTAGGAGAGTTGAAAATCTTTGATCTTGCGATAGAGCGTTCGTTCACCAATACCAAGCATTTCAGCCGCACGCTCCCGATTTCCGCCGGTTACTTTAAGCGTTTCAGTGATCAAAATACGCTCGATCTCCTCGAGCGGCCTACCGATCAGCGGTCCAATGCCCGAGATTTCAGCTGCAAGCACAGCAGGGATCGCAACGGCAGCGTTTGCTGGCTCAAAATCAACGGGAAGATCATCGACGTCGAGCGATTCGTCGTAGTCTACGACCACCATACTCTCCACCACATTTCTGAGTTGGCGAACGTTTCCGGGCCATGCATCGGCGATGAGTCTAGCCCTGGCAGCTGCCGACATGCCTTTGATTACCTTGTGATGTCGCTTAGAAAAATGGCGGAGAAAATGGTCTATCAACAATGGAATATCAGTTGGGCGATCGGCAAGACGGGGAATAGAAACAGTCACCACCTTTAAACGGTGATAGAGATCACTTCGAAATGTTCCAGCGACGATCGCCTCTTCAAGATTTCGATTGGTCGCAGATAGAATGCGAACATTCACCCTCGTTGTTGTATTCGACCCAACTTTTGTGATCTCTCCGCTCTCTAAAACGCGTAGGAGCTTGATTTGCGTTGGCATCGGCATGTCGCCAACTTCATCTAAAAACAGAGTTCCTCCATGTGCATATTCGAACTTTCCAATTCGATCACTTGAGGCATCCGTGAAGGCACCTCGGATATGCCCAAAGAGTTCACTCTCGAGAATATTTTCGCTGAGCGCAGCACAGTTAAGAGCAACGAAAGCTTTTTGTTTGCGTGTACTATTTTGATGGATTGCCTGTGCGACAAGTTCCTTCCCAGTTCCAGTTTCTCCTTGAATGAGCACGCTCGCATCGGTCGGAGCAATTCGCTTCAATCGTTCGAGGAGTGCAAGAATTGATGGACTTGAGCCAACCAGCCCCTCAAATCCGAATTTTTCGTCGAGTCTCTTATTGAGTTCGATATTCTGCTGCTTGAGTCGAACTGATTCCGACGCCTTTTGAACGGCCGTTCGCAGATGAACAAGATCGAGCGGTTTTTGAAGATAGCTGAACGCTCCCTGCTGCATTGCGGTAACCGCCGAGGGAATCGTTCCATGTCCGGTTACTACAATCACCTCAACCTCGGAACAGGCTTTTTTCGCAAGCATGAGAATCTCGAGGCCGCCGATGTCATTCATCATCAGATCGGTTACCACTACGTCGAATATTTCTTCGCTGAGACGCCTGGCTCCTTCGATACCACTTCCCGCCACAATGCACCGGTATCCAAGTCTCTCGAGCCCTTCGCTCACAGTTCGGGCGTGCACGAGTTCATTATCAATCACGAGCACACGTACAGGAGCTCCTCGCTGGGACGCATCGGTAGTGTCGAGTGAAGGAGCAGCTGGTGTCATAAGTGAAATGGTACGAGAGGCCGACGCGACGCGTCCAGCAACTGAAATAAAAACTCTACGCAACGATCGGGGTCAACAGACGGGGTGGGACTGGTAGCCAAATTGCAACTTTTGTTCCGCGTCCCGGGGCACTTTGAATGTCAATACTTCCACCGTGGGCTTCGATCACCTTCCGAGTCGTGGGAAGCCCCAGTCCCGAGCCTCCCTGTTTGGTCGTATAAAACGCACGAAAGGCGCGAGCAAGTGTCTCTTCGTCCATTCCTGGGCCGGTGTCTATCAATTCGAGAACGACTCCCATGCCGGATAGACGCGTTCGAACAACAAGTTGTCCTCCCTCGTGCATTGCCTGCACGGCATTGAGCAACAGATTGAGAACGGCTGAGCGAAAAGTTTTATGATCCAAACGAACCGCCGGAAGAGCCGGGTCGAGATATCGAACAATCTCCACATTCGACCGCTTTGCTTCTGGAGAAAAAAATTCAAGCAGATCACTCATCTCTGTATTGAGATTTCCAGGCTCCAAATCGAGCGATTCTTGTCTCGCAAAGTCTAAGAAGTCACCGAGCAGTTTTTGAAGTCGGTCGCATTCCTGTCGAACCAGTTCGATCTTTGCAATCGCCCGCCTTTCCCGAGGATTTACAGGCTCTTGGAAATCCTCCGCAAGCAGTTCCATGTTGAGACGAATCGTAGAGAGAGGATTGCGAATTTCATGAGCCAGCGCACCAACGAGTTCCGAAAACGATCGATACACGTCAGAGACGTCTACTTCAGAATGAATTGGCTTCGTCATGCGTAAAGGCCCTGCGCACGCCCGCCAAACGAGCCATTCCCGTGTCAATGATTCTCAATGATTTCCAAAGAAAAACAGCTGAAAAATCAGGACGGCTTGGGAGTTGCCCCTTCTGCAGCTTCACGAGCATCACGCAAAACAGCACGACGACTGAGTTTTACACGATCCTGATCATCTACCGCAATAACCTTGACTCGCATGGTATCGCCAATACGACAGACATCGGCAACGCTTGCCACGTAGTCGTCGGAGAGTTCACTGATATGGCACAAACCATCCTTGCCTGGAACCAACTCAATGAATGCACCGAAGTCTTTCACGCTCGTAACGCGTCCCTCGTAAATCCGACCGATCTGAATCGAGGCGGTAAGCGCTTCGATTTTCGCCATCGCTGCATTTGCCCCTTCGGCGTCATGACTGGCAACCGTCACGGTACCATCATCGTCGACTTCAATCACAGCACCTGACGACTCCTGAATCGCACGAATTGTTTTTCCTCCGGGACCAATCAGGAGGCCAATTTTCTCCGGATCAATTTTTGTTCGCAGTAATCTCGGAGCCCACACGGAAATCTCTGCTCGTGGACTACGAATCGCCGTGAGCATCTGTTTGAGAATTTCAAGACGGGCCTCTCTTGATTGCCGTAACGTGGCTTCAATGATTGCCGACGAAATTCCGTCGATCTTCATATCGAGCTGGATGCCCGTGATCCCTGTATGAGAACCAGCGATCTTAAAGTCCATGTCGCCGTGATGATCCTCGTCTCCGATGATGTCCGTCAACAGCACCCAACGATTCTCGGATTCCTTCACCAGCCCAACTGAAATTCCCGCAACCGGACTTGTGATCGGCACACCCGCAGCCATCAGACCCAAAGTTGCTCCGCACACTGACGCCATAGAACTTGAACCGTTGGACTCAAGAATGTCAGAAATCACTCTGATTGTGTATGGAAAAACGTCCGGTTCTGGAAGCACAGGCTTTACGCTTCGCTCCGCAAGCGCCCCGTGACCAATCTCGCGCCGACCTGGCCCACGAATCGGACGACACTCTCCCACAGAGAACGACGGAAAATAATAGTCCAACATGAATTTCTTTGAGTATTCGTCGATGAGCCCGTCAACTCGCTGCTCGTCTCTACCGGTACCAAGCGTGACCGTAATAAGAGCCTGCGTTTCACCACGCTGAAAGAGCGCGGAGCCATGTACCCGAGGCAGCAAGTCAACTTGACACACAATTTCGCGAAGGGCTGTGGAGTTTCGTCCGTCTGGACGACGCTGCTCTAAAATTAATTCTCTCACAGCACGTTCTTCAAGACCGTGCCACACGTAAGAAAAATCACTTTCGCTCGCGGCACCGGCTGTTTGCAAATCCAAAACAACCTCTGCTTTTGCCTTCTCTCGCAGAGCCTTTACGGCCTGGCCACGATCGTGCTTCACAGGGATTGCTTTGGCCTGACGTAAGTCGGAAAGATAGGAACTCACGAGCCGTTGCGTGAGTTCGCTGTGATCGTCGAGCACATACTGCTTTTTTGGCTTGCCAGCTTTGGCCATCAACTCCAACTGCATATCGCACAGTTCACGGATGATTCGATGCGCCTCTTCAATCGCTTGCAGCATTCGCTCCTCGGGCATTTCACGAGCGAAGCCTTCTATCATGAGTACCGCTGTTTTGCTTCCCGATACAATTAAGTCGAGATCGCTTTCCTCAAGTTGATCCTGCGACGGAAATGGCACGAACTTGCCGTCGATTTGTGCGAGCCGCACTGAACCCAAAGGACCGTTAAAAGGCAGCGGTGAAATAGAAAGCGCCGCCGACGCTCCATTCATGGCCAACAAGTCGCCGTCGTTTTGCTTGTCGCTTGAGAGCACGAACGCCTGAATCTGTACCTCGTCGTGAAAACCTTCTGGAAACAGTGGGCGAATGGGGCGATCCATCATTCGACTTGTGAGCGTTTCCTTCATGGTCGGCCTGCCTTCTCGCTTGAGAAAGCCACCTGGAAATTTTCCGGCCGCCGCCGAGCGCTCACGGTAATCACAGGTGAGGGGGAAAAAGTCAATTCCTGCTCTGGGGGCGCCTGTTGCGGTGGCGACGAGGACCGTTGTTTCCCCGTATTGAACGAACACACTTCCCGCAGCCTGCTTTGCCAACAATCCAGTTTCCATGCTGAGGACATGATCCCCAAATTTCTTTTCAACTCGCGTTTTCAATCTCTTGCTCCATTCCTTCTTTAATTTGTTCTGTCACATTTTTTTCATCGCAGTTATACGTTTCTGCGAGAACGCATTTGTCTCGGCCTATTCCGAGTAAATCATCAAATGCGAATCAGACGACCACTGTGGCCATCTTGGAAAGAAACCTCTTCTTTCAAAACGTCCCCTCGACCCTTCTTTTTTTCGAAAAACTTGACACGAACATGGGTATTGTCCGAATCGTTTTGAATCGGACGACACGCTCTACTTTCGAATGTCTAAACTTTGAATGATATCGAGATATCGCTGCGGTGCCGTTCGCTTGAGATAATCGAGCAAGCGACGCCTGCGGCTCACCATCATCAGCAGACCACGCCGGCTTGCGAAGTCTTTTCTGTGTTGCTTGAGATGTTGAGTCAGATAGGTAATTCGGCCGCTGAGAAGTGCGATTTGAATCTCTGCTGAACCGGTATCGGAGGTTCCCCTTTGATACGTTCCAATCAGTTCTTTTTTCCGTTCTTGTGTCAGCATCATGCAGTCTCTCGGAGCCACTTTCCTAGATTGAGTCAGTTCAACGCCACTCCTGTCCCAACGACAAGAGCCACAAGCGGACGGTTCTTTTGAACGATATGCGGCTTGAAAAGCCATCTATCGACAAGCGATTTCGATTACGAGAAATCCCCACATCGGGATTTGCACCTCACAACCAATTTGGAAGATTCCAAATTTTTCCTCGGCTCACCGTGCAAAAAGTCTATCGAAACAGGCCGATGTTGCAACCGGCTGCACTTTCGCAGGCCATGAGGATTGGCGAACGATCAGGCATTCACCGGAAACCACACGAAAAACAGATTTGTCCTGAGAGCCGGTTGCTTGTCACGCAACTCCAATAAAAACAACCACCAGAACCGCCACTTACGAAGCACTCGAGGCACTGCGTTTAATGCCCTCGCGAGAGTCCACTACATTCCAAGCGAGTCCGGTGAGCCTCATCGCATTGATGACCCAGTAGGTGGTGTCGATTTCCCACCACTTATGACCATGCTGAGCCATTCGTTGATACGCATGATGATTGTTATGCCACCCTTCACCGAATGCCAAAAGACCAACCCACCAGAGGTTTCTACTATTGTCGCTGGTCTCGTAGTTTCGATATCCCCAAATGTGAGTCGCCGAATTGACACACCATGTGACGTGGAACACGTAAAGCATTCGAACAGCCAGCCCCCACACCAACCACGACATTCCTGTAGGCCAGTCATAGAGCGACCATCCGGTCCCCAAGAGAGCTCCGCCAATCAAAAAGTGCCACAAGAGAAATGTCTTGTGCAAAAATTGGATTCCCGGATCCTTTTCCAAATCGGGCGTCCATCGATGCACCAAGGAGTTCACCGTTTCTGCTGACTTCATCGGGAAAAACCAGAGCATATGCGACCAAAATCCACCATCTCGCGGAGAGTGCGGATCGCCAGGAAGATCACTAAATGCATGATGTTTTCTATGATTCGCGACCCATGCAAGCGCCGAACCTTCGCCCGAAATACCTCCCACAAATGCAAAAAACCATCGGACTGGTCGGTACGTGCTAAAACTTCCATGAGTCAGCAGGCGATGGTATCCCAGACAAACCCCAAGCGAACCTGTAAACCAGCAGAGCCCCAAACAGATCGCCAAGCCAGACCACGTAAAAAAGAAAGGCGCTGCCAGCGCGAGTACATGAATTCCCATGATCCAAATACAGGTTGGCCAGTCGATTCCATTCGACCAGACACTAGGCGTTTTTTCATGCGCCATCTCCTGCAGGTCTAAATGGTCGCAGTGACTCACGTCCTGATCTGTCTCCGATACAGGGGGGCTGACTTTGCAACAGATTGGTTGCAAAGGTATCTCACCCGCGTAGTCGGCACCAAGGGGTCCGGGCGTCTCAAGCATTGATCCACTTTGAAGCGACATTCTTAGATCTTTCTCACGTAAAGAATGAACTCGGCCGAAGTTTTCAAACATGCAAAGAAAATAAAACCCGGTGAAAGACGTTCTTGATGATCGATTTCACGAAGGCCTTACTCTTTCTCTCGTCTTATTCAATCGTTTCACCATTCAAATGACGAGTCAAACACGACCAAAAAAACGTCAAGACTCTGTCAAGATTTCCAGTTTTTTGTTTTTGGAAACAACAGAATGAACTTTACCCCTCTCAAGAAGGCTGCGATCAACGAAAAAATCGCATTTTGAATCGATTCGCATTGTATGAGTCACCATTCCTTTACCTGCAAGAACACGAACTCTCTCAAGCGTGAAGCGAACTCTTACCGCAGCAGAAGATCTTCTCCTAGAGAAAGCGATTTTTCATCGTTTAAAAAGAGAAGGGTCTCAGACCACCATCGCTTCCAAGGGTCTCCAACCACTTTATTATTGGCCGAAGAAAAGAGAGCGTCCGGGACGCATTCAACTGCAACTGAACCATTCGGGCATTCAACAATGGAAATTTTATTTTTCATCACGAGTGGCTGCTGCATTGAGTTTGATTCAAAAAAGATCTTGCTTTCGGCAAGGCGCACCACCAAAGAGAGCTGATCGAAAGCGATCGTCGGTGCTCTTGCCAACGACCCAGCTAAAAAAGAACGACAACCAAGAAACGTAACAAGACTATCGATCAATGATCTCGAGAGACTGCCCTGGGTTGCATGTAGGCCAATGGTTCCTGAAATAAGGCGACCCCTTGAAAACACGCCCTCCGTCCACTCAATCGATGCGATACCACTCAATGCGTGCGGGGTCACATGAGCAATCTGTTCGAGTGAAATATTCTCCAACCGTCCAGTGCATGTGCCGCTCCAGAGTCCGGCGACTCTGGAACAATCGATGGTCCCTCTCACGAAAGCATTTTCGCCGCACAGAGATCTCCAGCCGAGAAGCTGACAAACCATTTCCCAGGGAACAGGATTATTGGCTCTCGCGATGACCTCCACCCGTCCTGCGTCCAAGGGCATCGATCGCACTCGAACCTCATCCTCAGATTGTGGTTCCCTACGAATTCGAATCGCTCGCATCGACTCATCGGCAACGCACTCGATCCAGAATCCACCGAAAGAACTTGCCTCTGGGAATAACGGATTCTTTCCGGAAGACCATACGACTTCGTCGAGTTCGAGTACGTTTGATCCGGTTGAGCGAGGTAGCGGTCGCGATAGCCAGAGTGAGGCCAGATGCGCAAGCTCTCCGACAGCGTGCGGGGTCAGCGACAATTTTGGGATTCTGACTCGGGTTCCATCTGAGGCCTCTTCCACATCGATGGAATCAATCTTTAATCGTTGGCTACTGCGGGAGGAAAATACCTCACAGCGATTCAACCGAACGACTCCCGGTCGCACGTGTTCAATGAATTCACAATTAAAACGCAATCCAAAAGATTGTTCGATTTTCTCCAGAATCGCATTTTCGTGAGTCTTTCCAACTCGCAAAAGAGCCCAGCCCACGACACTGCCTGTGGGCAAAATGCACACAAGAACAAAAAGAAGTCGCATCCAATGAATGCGCACCTGTGAACGTTCGATGAACATCCCTGTTCGTCTCCCGGACCATCACCGCCTAGCGGGCTCTGGCCATTTCGTGAAACATCGACCACCGAGCCTGCATTTCGTCAACGCTGTCGCCACCAAATTTTTCAACAAGCGCCGCGCCAATTTCAAAGGCAACCACATTTTCTACAATCACACTCGCCGCCGATACCGCGCAAACATCGCTGCGTTCATAGGCGGCTTCTTCTGATGTCTTCGTTTTCAGATTCACCGACCCCAGCGGCTTTCGCAGAGTGCTAATCGGTTTCATTGCGGCCCGCAATAGAAGTGGTTGACCGTTGGTCATTCCTGCCTCGAGTCCACCAGCATTATTTGTTGGGCGATCATATCCCAGACTCGGAGATGTCCGTTGCTTCGGGTCATACACAATTGCATCGTGCACTTGCGAACCGGGACGACGAGCCGCCTCGAAACCCAAGCCAATCTCAACTCCCTTGATTGCCTGAATCGACATCACGGCCTGCGCAAGTTTTCCATCCAGTTTTAAATCCCACTGCGCATGACTTCCCAGTCCTATTGGCAGTCCTTCGACCCGCACCTCGACGATTCCTCCAAGCGTGTCTCCTTCTTTTCCGATTCGATCGATGAGTTCCTTTATTTCTGAATCTCGATCAGGATGCAGCGAATAAATCTCACTTGAATCGCGTCTCAGTCTTGATTCTTTCAGATCCCCTGAATGTGATCCGAGTACTACTCCTCCAAGTTCAACAACCCATCCGGCAACATCGATTCCGAAAACCGTGAGCAACTGCTTTACCATCGCTCCTGCCGCAACACGAGCAGCCGTCTCGCGTGCACTGGCGCGTTCGAGAACTCCACGAACGCTTCCCAAGTATTTGATCGCACCGGCAAGGTCGGCATGTCCCGGCCGCGGGCGATCAACATCATCCAGCTTTTCAAGTTTTGAATCGCGGTTAATCACTTCAAGGGCAATCGGGCTTCCGATGGTGACGCCTCGCCAGAGCCCTGAAAGCACGGTCACCGAATCGGTCTCGATGCGTTGTCTTCCTCCACGACCATACCCGCCCTGACGTCGAATCAATTCTTGATCGATGCATGACGTGTCAATCGTGAGCCCGGACGGAAATCCGTCCACCAGCGCCACCAACGCAGGCCCGTGTGATTCACCGGCAGTCCAATAACGAAGCATATCGATTATGAGGCATTGAGAAGAAAAGGGGCCCACGACTCATCCCGAGTGTAGTTCTCGCATGGATGCTGACCCAAGGGCATTCTTTCCCGTGCCGTGCCTCAATAAAAACTACATCAAATTTGACTTTTTACGAAGATATTGTGAAGGCGTGCGTTTGAGACAATATGGAATTTTCACACACCATGAGGAATCTTGCCCGTCAACCGAAGGCAGGCTTCAAAATACTTTTGACGAGTGCCTTCCACTATGTCGGCGGGCAGATTCGGTGGGGGACTTTGCTTATCCCACCCACTTTTTTCGAGCCAGTCGCGGACAAACTGCTTGTCGAACGAATCTGGAACCTTTCCCAACTCAAGATTCTGCGCAGGCCAAAAACGCGAACTGTCGGGCGTGAGAACTTCATCGACGAGAATCAGTCTTCCGTCTGAGTCAAGTCCCCATTCGAACTTCGTGTCAGCCACCACGATGCCAACCTCCGCCGCATGCTTTGCACCACGACGGTAGACCGCGAGGCTTTTCTCACGCAGACGCTCGGCGAGATCAGTTCCAATGACGTCTGCCATGACGGCAAAAGAAACGTTTTCGTCGTGTCCACTTTCTGCCTTTGTGGCTGGCGTAAAGATTGGTTCGGGAAGCTTCGAACCGGGGCCGAGTCCCGAAGGCAGTCTGATTCCACAGACAGTGCCACTCGAAAGATATTCGTTCAGGCCTGATCCAGCTAATCGATCACGCACAACACACTCAAATGGAATCACTTCTGCACGTCGCACGAGCATGGTGCGACCCCGTAACGCCGCAAGATCGATTCCTTCAGGCAATCCCATCGATTCTACGTCCGTAGAAAGAAGATGATGCTCAAGGGCAAACGCTGAATCACTGCTCAGCCATCGAAACCAAAATTCAGAAATGCTCGTGAGCACTCGACCTTTGTCAGGAATCGGAGTCGGAAGTACCCAATCAAACGCGCTGATTCTATCCGTACTCACAAGAATCATTCGGTCGCCAAGCGAATAACAGTCTCGAACTTTACCTCGATGGGCCTGACCGAGTGGCAGATCAGTGCGGATAAGAGCGTTGCCACATTTGTTTGCATCTAACATCGCTCACTCCTGAGTTCACGCTTTAAAAATGCCCAGCCTGATCCCGATCTACCGCATTCGGCTGCGTCATGACAGCACGTCTGTACGAGGAGCTAAAAACTCTAACACGAAAAACTGTTCTGGAAATAATATTACTGAAAGTCACGGGAGCAATTCGGTATTTCATCGTGTCGGTTCGATCCGTCTTCCAGTCGTGTTGCGATTAAATGAATGGCACTTTCCCTCCGTTCGATACGGCCCTGCACCAATAAAACATTCGCGCGGCGCACCGCGCCTGAGGTGCTTTGCCATACGTGAGAACGCACCACGACATTGACTGCTGCGGTCTCGTCCTCAATGGTGACAAACACAATACCCTTGGCTGTTGGAGGGCGTTGCCGCATGAGAACTATGCCTGCGGTCCATACCATTTCTCCGTCCGGTCGCTGCCGAAGTGTCATATTGGTAATACATCCGAGTTGATCGAGACGTTTCCGCTCAAATTCAATCGGATGCCCCCGAAGTGACACGCCATTGGTTCGATACTCGGACAAGACATCTTGACGCAATGAAGAAACAGGAAGATCGGGTGACGGGTCGTCAATCTCTTTGAGAGATTCAAACAACGGCGCCGTTCCCGGTCGATTCTGACACTGCATCGCTTGCCACAAGGCGATTCGACGACCTTTGCCAAGACTCTGCATCGCTCCGGCACGCGCCACATGCATGATTACAGCACGATCGATCCGCGCTCGTCGAGCCAGATCTTCGAATGAAATGAAACTACCATCTCTCCTTGCTACTTCGATGCGCATACCTGCCGCTTCTCCAAGCCCATGAATCTGCTGAAGCCCAAGCCGAACGGCAGGCGGCTGGCCGACGATTCCCTCCAAGCACGCATGCCATCCGCTCCACTGGATGTCCGGCGGTCGCACCTCGACCCCATGCAACTGCGCATCGCGCACAAGCTGTGCGGGTGCATAAAATCCCATCGGCTGACTGGCTAACAGGGCTGCTGTGAATGCCGCTGGATGATGGCACTTCAGCCACGCCGAAACATACACCAAGAGTGCAAAACTTGCTGCATGCGACTCGGGAAATCCATATTCACCAAAACCGCGAATCTGTTGAAACACTTGTTGGGAAAATTTCTCCGATAGTCCACGAGCTTGCATGCCTGCAACGAGCCTGCGACGAAACTCATCGATCACGCCGGGGCGCCGCCAGGCCCCCATCGCACGTCGCAACTCATCGGCCTCACCGGGCGTGAATCCAGCGGCCACCACCGCCAATCGCATTGCCTGCTCCTGGAAAAGTGGTACTCCAAGCGTTTTTTCGAGTACCGCACGCACTGCCTCGCTGGGATATTCGGCACATTCTTCACCTGCGCGACGACGCAGATAGGGGTGCACCATATCTCCTTGAATTGGTCCCGGACGCACGATCGCTACTTCAATCACCAAATCGTAAAAACATCTGGGCTTGAGCCGCGGCAGCATGCTCATTTGCGCACGACTTTCAATCTGAAACACGCCCACCGTATCGGCACTACAGATCATGTCATATACCTGAGGATCTTCTGCAGGAATATCTGCCATCGTGATGTTGATTCCGTTGTAAGCGTGAATCATTTTCATCGTCTTGCCGATCGCCGTAAGCATTCCCAGAGCGAGACAGTCTATTTTTAGAATTCCCAGTTCATCCAGATCGTCCTTGTTCCATTGCACAATCGTGCGGCCATTCATCGCCGCTTTCTGAATTGGTACCAGTTCACACAAATCTCCGCGCGTGATCACCATCCCTCCAACATGCTGCCCCAGATGGCGTGGAAATCCGATTAATTCCCCCACGAGAAACAAGAGCTTGCGACCGGTGTCGGAATCTGGATCAAAGCCGGTTTCCTTCAGCCGAGCAGCGAGTGATTCAAGACCGTCTTTCACATCGAGCACTCGAGCAAGAGACTGAATTCGATCGAGTGACAATCCCAGTGACTTTCCCACATCACGCACTGCAGACCTCAGGCGATAGCGGATCACTTCCGCTGTCATGCCGGCTCGGTGGCGCCCATACGTTTTGTAAAGATACTGGATGACTTCCTCTCGTCGCGCGTGCTCAAAATCAATGTCGATATCCGGCGCTTCACTTCGTTCGCGGCTGATAAATCGCTCAAAGAGTACGTCCATTCTCGACGGATCGACCGATGTGATGCCCAGACAATAACAAATGGCCGAATTCGCAGCCGACCCTCGTCCTTGACAGAGAATTCCTCGACGACGCGCAAAACGAACAAGATCGAATACCGTTAGAAAATAAGATTCGTATTTGAGTTCAGTGACAAGTAAAAGTTCGTGTTGAATCAATGAACACACTTTTTCTGGAATTCCATCCGGATAGCGTTTATTTCCTCCCATCCATACCAGATGTGCCAGGTGCTCTTGTGGTGTGCGTCCAGACGGCACGACTGAATCTGGATACTCGTAACGCAGTTCATCGAGAGAGAAGGTGCACCGATTCGCCAGCTCAATGGTTCGTTCAATGGCTCCCGGAACAGACCTGAACCTCTCGGCAATCTGTTGTCGCGGATGCAGATGCCGTTCTCCGTTGGTCAGCAGTCGATCGCGAGCTTCCTGCACGGTGCAGCCATGCCTCACTGCCGAGAGCACATCGGCAAGCATCATGCGAGAACGAACGTGATACCGCACATTTCCAGCAGCCACTATCGGGACATTCGCCGCAGTTGTCACTGTTGACCATCGATCTAAATTCCTCTCGTCGTTTCCCTCTCGTGAACACGATGCAATCGCATAGAATCGGTCACCGAAAAGCTCCCGCCAACGTTCAAGCTGAATCCGTGTGCTTGGCCGTATTGTACTTTCGTCCGCCGTCAGCGGCATTCCGGCCATAAGACCTTCGGCATACGCTGCCACATCGTCCAACTCGAGGAGACAGCAATCTTTTTCGCCGCGCTGGTAACCACGCGTCAGCAATCGACAGAGATTCCCGTAACCCTTTCGATCTATCGACCAGAGCACAAGAGGTGCCATGCCAACTGGTTCAATAGTGGTACCGACAAGAAGATGAATGCCTGCCTGCTTTGCGGCGACATGGGCTCGCACGACTCCGGAAACGCTCGAACAATCTGTGATGGCGATCGCACTGTATCCAAGAGCGGCAGCGCGCATCACCAACTCCTCTGGATGAGAGGCTCCCTGAAGAAATGAGAAGTTGCTTATGCAGTGCACTTCGGCATACGCTGCGCACACATTCGGATTCAACGGGGCAGGGGGACCATTTTCAGAAGGCGGTTGGAGCATCAATACTTTCCAGGATCCGATGCGTTCATGACGACAGATCGCAACACGTCAGCAATGGAATACGTGAATCGTTTGGAGAGTCATGAAAATTCTCCGTGAAGAAACCAACGACCATCTCGCAACCGTCGAAACAACCACCACATCGATCCCGTTTCGGTTTCAACGACGTAATAGTCGCGACGTACGCTCGCACCGCGCCACCACGCAGTTTCGATGCGTTCAGGTCCATCTACCTTTGAAATCGTGTGATTCTTTCCATCCCATTGAAACTGCGTTGGATGTCCATTGAATGTCTGCAGCGGGATTTCGAGTGGAAGCGGTCGAGAATGCATTCGAATCGGCCTGCGGCCGTGCGTCCAAACAGCAACACGTTCGGTTGCCTGCGGTTGCCTGCGGGCACGGTTACGGCGGCCCGAACGAGTCGTTTCACTTTGATGAACTGTCTGCGAATCAATACGCGGCGGAACTGCAATCCATGCATATTCTGGCTGCGTATCGGCTATCAACTGTGGCTGAAACACAGCAGATCGACCGAGTCTTCCTGAGAATCGATCAACGAGCATTCCCACTCGCTGTGCCTTTGAGTGACAGGCGTCTGTTTCTCCAAAGAGCATTCGCTGTCGACACGTTGTTACCGCAACTTGATTCACTTCAAGTACGATCTCATCAACTTCACCCGAAAGCCGAACGCGTTCCATTCGCATGCGCAAAAGGTCCCCTAGATGTCGCACTGATGTGCTCGGACCGAAAAGCCCCACATCGATCACCACTGGCGCAGCTTTACTTCGTTGGAATCGCATCTGCACCGCCATAGCCCCCAATCCTTGCTGCGATAATTTCTGACAGCATTCAGCCAGCATTTGATCGAGCATGCCGTCGATGGCAGCGATCGTAGACACCGGCGACTCAAAACAGTGCCGCGATTCAGGCAGAGAATTCTCCGCAATGCTTGCAAGTGGTTCAAACAAGGTTCCTTCGAACTGCGAAAGCCTCGTGGTGAGTGTTTTCGCAAACCGCGACGCCAAACTACTGCGCGGCAGTTGCATCAATTGAGAGATTGAATGAACCCCTAGTTCAGAGAGCCTATCCGCGATCTCGCTCCCCACCTGAAGCGAAGCAACGGAAAGGTGTGCCAGCCATTCTGATTGTTTTTGAGATGGCACGACACACCAGCGCCGAACTCGATTTGTAGAAACACAGCGAGGGGATTCGACGGCAGACGCGACCTGATTGGTGTGGTGTGCTGCGGCCCAAGCAGCCGCAGGTGTGTCGGCAATCGCAGCGCACGAAGAGATACCGCGAACGGCTAGCATCCGTACAGCCGTACGCACAATGGTGTCATCTCCTCCAAACAGATTCGCTGTTCCAGTCACATCTACATGAATGCATTCCGGACAGGCTGTATTTTCTAGCGCGACGATCGGGGCAAATCTCCGACACCAGCGTGCTACTGTGCGCAGGGAGTCACGATCGGCTTCCAATTCCTCGTGCTCGATCAAAATCGAATGACATGCCTGCGATCCGTACTCCTGCGACAGCACCGACATCGCTTCGGACAACGACATGAATATTCCGATTTGTGGTTTTCGACCACGTCGAGAGCCTCGCTCGCGACCTGCTTTTTCATCACATGATCGATCCCTCGAGGTTGGATCAACTATCGAAGATGATGTGTTCGGCCAAAACCAAGACACGACTCTCAATGCACCAGCACCATGCCTGCGACAGATCAGCATTGGAAGATTCCTGCGTTCGGGATGGTCTAGAATTCGTCGCTGCACAGGCCATCGTGGAATCCAGATCGTCATGATGCGTGACATGAAAGAACAGACTGTGTGGTGTGTATTCGATCGGCTAGTTGGCGATTTCAACGGTCTGATATTCAAGACCATGTTCAAGCTCAATCACAACTTCTGCACGCCTTGGACAATTCATACCGAATCCACTCAACAATGTGACTTGTAATCGACGCAGCACAGACAACTCAAACCTTGATTGACATGGAAGTGGTTGAACAAGAATTCGTGCTTCGGCCCATGAAGGCTCCGACTGCACTTGTGCCGACCGAATAAAGAGTCCAACAACTCCACTTTTGCGCGCGGCAAGATGCCAGCGACGCATTGCCGTGGGATGAATACAGCCAAGCCAAGCCACTACGACTGAAACTCCTGAGCATTGCAACGACTGATCAATCGACCACGCCTCGTCGACGGCATTTGAAGGATGGGCTATCACCATGTGGCGCTGCGACATCCACGGCAACACGGCCGGGGGATGGAAAGAAAATGCTCTATCGATGACAAGAATTGTTCCGTCTTGGGGCGTTACGCAACGTGCTACCGCGAAAACAAGCGTTGACGCACCGCAGCCATCCTCCGTTGCAAGCCATTCCACAAGACTTCCTCGGCGCACTCCTCCGACTGGAAGCATCTGATCGATCGAATGAAATCCGCTCGATACCACTTCGCAAGCCAAACCATCAGCAGGGGACAATTCAATACGATCAATTCTCTTCTGCAAAGATTCTGCCGACATACTCTTTGCAACAGTCCTCAACTCTGAATCAGCATGCGTTCTGTGATTGAATGGTTCGGCTGTCGTCGCTGGGATCTTTTTTTCTCTATTCAAATCATCTGCAACTCGGCCAGAATCATTCGATAACACTCGCAAAGAATGTTTTTTATTCTCGAGATTGTTCCCTGATTTTTGATTCCGCATCATTGCCATCGACTCCGGGAGACATTGCCTGCCAAATGTGTACACATGTACACCTTCTTCGTCAAGTCACTTTGCCGGAGATTTTATTTTTCGAATACACCCGAATACACCGCAGGCTGTCTGCTTGGGCTCTCGAAAGGGGCTCAGGGGTGTTCTTCGATTGATACCCGGAGCGTCTGCCGCTGAAGAAAAACACCCGAAGAGAGAGTCTTCGAATGTTTTTTTTGTTTTTTTACTGGCGAGGGCGAGACGCAATTCTTTTTTCAAGACTCGCTACCGCAGAGGCGGAACTTTTGACGGATCGACGTCGAGAACCTGCGCGACTGCTCGCATCAAAATGCCTTCAGACTCCGGGGCCACATGGCTTGAGTCGGGTTGCGTTTCGTAACCACCTTGTCCATAGGAAACCGCCGTGCCGATGTAAGCAGGGGCGTATTCACCGTAAGATGCCATCCCAACAAAAAGATCTGGCCGAAGACGCTGCGCGGCAAGTTGATATTCCACAAACAATTCGCCGGGCATTGTGATCAATCGTGCTTTCCCAATCGACAGGCACGCTACATCAATCGTGTCTTCTGAATGACAGCGTCGCAGCCACGCCAACTGCTGCGCGCAACGAAACCGTTCCATCTGTGGCTTTGACGGATCAGCGAGTGTAGAGGCAAGCGATTCTTCGCGTAGATGTTTTGCCGGGGGAAGATGTACAGGGACAGACTTCCACGCAACTTCTTTCAATTCAATCGGCGTGCGAATCGTCGTCTTCCAGGCCCGTTCCATTCCAGCCGCGACCCGCTCGGCAAGGATCGCTCGATTCTCATGCGCTGCGTCGTTGTATTTCCCTGCCGTTATATTGCCACCGGCACCGTTGAAATGAAGATGCGGCACTCCGGTCGCCTCTTGCCTGAGATTTCTTGCAATGCCTGGAAAGTCAGGATTGGCTTCACCTGTGCGGTAGTAGCTTTGTGGATGCGTTGCATACAACGAAACTGCCACCAATGGTTTCTCTCCGTTCCAGAAACTCATCATTTTGAGAACCGGATCGATTGTGCCCTCCGGAAAGGCTCGTACTATCTCGTCTTTCACCGAACTCCATCGCACGTGAATCACACGACCATCAGGGCCTTGCACGCGGCGATTACTTGCCACTTTTTCAACGATGCCTTCGCCGAGGCCCACGTGGGTTACCGGCTCCGCTGATGCGATTGCCACCACCACTGCCTCTCGCACCCGTTGCATGACCACCCGTGCAAACGCCGTATCAAACGGCCGATAGTTCAGCCCGTTTTCTGCGCACAGTGCATCAACGGTGGGATCGCACCAAATTGCATCATGCTGGTGCACGGTATGGATCGCCGTTCTCTCGAACGTCGTGCCGGCCGCGTCTGCCATCGCTTCGCGAAACTCGCGTTGACCGCCGTTGCCAATACCGAGCCAGTCGACGCTCGAAAGAACAACTGGGGCATCTGCGCCGAGTATCACAATGCCTCTCGCCGACAGTGGTATCAAAACTTTTGTGGTGGGATCATAGGCCATCCAGCTTCCTACTGGCGGTGACGCATCCACATTGAATACACCAACTCGCAGTCCTTGGGCTTGCGTCGATTGGCTCCCCGCGACCATCAGCGTCACAACATACATCCACCAGGCGATCATTCTTCTCACGCGCAGAGCCTCCTCAGTTCTTGATGTGTCACTCTCACAAAAGGCCACTTCTTTTATCCCGCACTCAAGAGAAACTCGAACAGATCGGCCATTGCTTTGGAATCAATTTGTTTTTCAAGACCTTCCGGCATCAGCGATTTTCCAGTGCTTTGGAGATGCTCGAGAGAATCTCTTGCAATCGTTTCTTCTCGGCCATCCGAAGTGCGCAGCGTAAGACTTGCAGCTGATTCGGAACTGATTAAACCACTCCGCACACGCCCATCCTGTGTGACAACTACATACGCAAGATATTGAGGATGAACCTCACGATTGGGATCGAGAACATTCACCAACAGGGATTCAGCGCCTCTGGCTTTCATTGCTGCCACATTTGGGCCGATCTCGTTGCCGATTCCTTCTACCCGATGACATGTTGAACAATTTTTTTCAAAAACTATTTTCCCGCTCGCGCGATCTCCTCGTTTTTCAAGTACTTCGCGATACGATTCGACAACCTTGCCACGCTGGGGTTCGTTGGCCTTCGACAGGAGTCGCGTGGCACGCTCTCGCAAGGCGACGTCGGGATATCGGGTGAGCGATTCCAAATGCAATCGTTCAAGATCGGCCACAGGCAACCGTCCCGATTCAAGTGCATCGAGCAAGAGGGCGACCCGCTGCGATTGCCCCAATAAAACCTCCGATGCCCGTCTTCGAATTTCAGGGGAAAGAGACGACCACACCGACAGAATGTCTTCTGCAACAGTTCCTTCAACATGTGCGTCCATAGCTTCTAGAGACGTCGTTGCAATTTCTCGAGACTGTGACGACGAAAGATTGGTAACAAGAATATTTCTCACGTCATCCATATTTCCAAGAGAAAGCCCTCGTATCGCACTGCACCGAGTTTCGATCGACTCTTTCACATCACAAGCAATCTCAAGGGCTCTTGCAACAAGCTCTTTCACAAGACTTTCCGTCCGTGTGGTTGGTTGAATATCCGCAAGGAATCGACCCTTGGACGCAAGTGATCGCTTGAGTTCCACCAGCAGTGCAGTTGCTTGGTCGGGACGATTGGTTTTTAAACTTTCAAGCAGTTCGATCATCTCCGAAAGTTCTGACGGATTCGCTTTCATTCCGACCTGAGCAAGAAGACCGCTCAACACGGCATCATCAACAGAAGGTTGTTGCTCAAAAGATCGCATGAGAATCGCTTTGAACACTTGAAAAGAATCTGACTTGAGCGACGTAAAGGCTGCCATTCGAATCCACCGATCTGCTCCATCCCGCATGAGCATGGCCGTAAGGGCATGAAACCGAACGTGCTCAGGAAGCATGCCAAGCGTGAAGGCAAGCTGATACCGAACGGCACTATTCTGTTCTTTTTCAACCATCACACGAATCGTCTCAGCCATCTCAGTGATCGTCAGAGGCAGTTCCTGCGATCCCTCGCCGCGATCGTCAAGGAACACTTCAGAAAGTCGCACCCCGTGCACCCGAAGCATCGGTTCTTCGGATCCAAGACACGCAAGCACATCGTCAACGAGAAGTCGCTTCATACCGTGAAGCAGATAGGCTGCATGCATTCGACCGAGAGGGACTGCCGAGCGATTTTGAACGAGATTGCGAAGCGGTTCTTCTGCCGAAAAATCATTCTGCTCGTGAAGCAGCCTCGAGGCGCTCTCACGGTGCCATGCATTGGGGTGTGACAACATTGTCACTTTTTCTTCACTCGATGCTCCTCGAATATCGAGCGTTTTTCGATGAGTCCACCCTTCAGGAACCAATCGCCAAATCCTGCCGCGATCGCGTCCGCTATCAAGATCGAGATGCTTTTTAATAACCGGCGGCAGACTGTTTGGATGCTCGATCACTTCGCGATAGACGTCTGCGACGTAGATCGCTCCGTCCGGTCCATTTGCAAATTGTGCTGGCCGAAACCAGATGTCGGTTGAAGCGACTAGTTCGCTTTCCACATCGATGCGTTCGGCAACCTGCCCGAGCCCTTCTGTACGCAATGCTTTGCGATGAATGACATTGCTGCCAACGTCACCGATTAAGAGCATGCCCAAAAGATTCGGGCCAAAGGCATCGCCGCGCACAGGCATAATTCCAGTAGCACTGGTGAAGTATCCCGCTGCCCGTCCGCCTCCCTCAAGAATTCCAGGAACCGCGCCAGACGCCCTCAAACGAGTTCGCACGATTCGCCACGGCTCAACAGGACTCGATCTGTAAATAGGTGCTTGCGGCCCATCTGCAGCGATGCTGACTTTCGCTGGCGGCGGTGCGTAAAAAGGATTGCGTGCAAGGTATCGATCTTCTGCCATGCAACGAATCGCATGGTCGCTGTTGTGACAAACAAATTTCCGACCCCAGTCGTCAAATCCCAGACCGTGTTGTGCACCACCTGTTTCGGCTCGGAAGTCGAGCGTTTCTGGATCAAACGAGAAATCCCTTCCACGAACGTTCACTGGCGGAGCCTCGGCAGAGACTGGTTTCCCTTCAAGATCAGTCACCCGCACAATTTCCCCGCCATTGGAGCTGGCGGATCCGTGGATTCGATCATCGAATCCCCATGCAAATGAATTCAGCAATCCCTGCACATTGCCAACACCAAAACCAGAAAAAATACGATGTCGAACTTCAGCAACACCATCACCGTCGACATCCTTGAGATAGAGAATGTCGGGTGCATCAGCAACAAAGATGCCACCATTCCAGCACGTCACAGCGGTTGGCCAAAGGAGTCCATCGGCAAAGATCGTTGCGAGATCGTAAAGACCATCATCGTTCTCGTCGACGAGCAAACGAATGCGACTGATCTTATCGTCTCGGTGCTCGCTGTAACCCCGCATCTCGACGACATAAAGACGCCCTCGTTCATCCCACGCCATTGCCACAGGACTCGCCACAAGCGGTTCAGCAGCAACCAGCGAAAAATGAAATCCTGGCTTTACTCGCATCGTTGCCGACGCAAGATTGGATTCAACTGGATCAATGCGCGAAAGTTCTTTGGAAAAGTCTACGGGATCTGCTGGCGAATCCGAAACGGCCTGCACGTCCTGAAAAAACTCTACCACGAGTGCAAGAATAATGAGCCCAAACAGACGTTTCATTTGCATCTTCCACGGTCACTGCACCGAATGCGTCAGAGCCTCACAAGGAATTCGCAAACGATTGTTTCCATTCAGATTTTATCACGACTTTTTATAGCTATCGCGAGTGATATCCGGCACGACTCCTTCCGGAGTTTCATCGTTGAAAATGTCGAACCATTCTGGCTTGAAGTCGATTCGGCCACGGGCCTCGGGCTTCGCCAATGCAATATTGCTCGTGAGCGCAATCACCGCATCTGCAATCGCAACTTCCGGCTTGCAGCGCGGCTGATTGTCTGGCGAGGGATTCCGAATGCACCACGCCCAATGTTCCATCTCCTCGGTATAACCACGACTCGGCGGGCCGCTTTCTGGAGCGGCTTTGCCTGTCGCGTAACCGGCACCGCCGCTCTCGGTGGTGTCGAGCGTTGGCGTGCCATCTTTTGCCTTGGAAACCGTGACTCGGGTATCTTTCGTTGCTCCCTTATAGAGCATCACATCCTGTTCGCGTTCCAGTACAAGAGTGCCCTTGGTTCCCATGACCACCTCGCCGTAGTCACCAAATCCATTTCCGTTGATCGATGAGTAGGTGACTACGATTTTCTTGTTTTTATCTTCTTCATAACCAGGTGCCGGATATTCGAACATGCAGTACACGTGATCATCTATTTCGCGATCCGCTGGAAAAATCTGCCTTCCACCAACTGCCGTAACACTCAGCGGACGAACCTTGGTGCCGTCGCCCCGCATTGCAGAGACAAATATTCCAGCCGCATCGAGTTGATGGCTGCCGAGTTCGGCCATGAGCCCACCACCCGTGCGATTCCACAAACGCCAGCGAATGAGTTCTTCAAGCGGCGTCCGCGTCGAACCGTCCGGCAACGTAATTTGCGTGTAGCCAAATTTTGCGGGATCGATCGCAGCATCTAAAAGTTGAGCCGTAAGCTGTGCAATCTTTTTTTGCAAAGCATCGATGTCCGAAGGCTTTGCCTTCTCGAGATCTTTTTTCCATCCCTCGAGTTTCGATACGAGTGAAGCATCTCCAGGCATTGCCGGCTTCCAACTGTCATTTCCGGGAAGATTGCCGCGATGCCACTGGGCACGAATCGAATGCAGATCCCCAAGCAGCTTTGCCTTGCCAATGGTGTGAACGGCATTGTCGTAGAGAATGCTGTAGTGACGCTGATGCCCTGTCGCCAGAAGTTTATTGGTTTCTTTCGCGACACGCCCCATCTCTTTGCACTCGTGAACACTGTGCCCCATGAGCTTTTCGGTGAGCACATGCTTCCCGGCTCTCATTGCTTTGATGGACGCTTGCGCATGCAGATGTAACGGCAAGGCAATCACAACAGCTTCGACATTTGAATCCGCGAGGAGTTCTTCGTATCCACCATAAACCTTGACTGACTTGCGAGCCTCATCCTCGCTCTTCCATTTATACTTCGACAAGAGACCCGGTCGGGCCGCGAGCGCACTTGGGCTCGAAACATCGCCGTGAAACGCTCGAAATATGTTGTATGGACGGATATCGGCAATCGCGACCACTTGAAGATAGTCTGGGGTATGTGCACCAATCAGCACGCTTCCCTCGTCGCCGGTACCGATGATTCCAACGCGAACAGGATTGCCGGCGCTGCGACCGTAGCCGAAGTACAGCGAGCCGAGCCCCGCTCCGCTGGCCACTCCTGCAGCGAGCGTTCCTGTCAGAAAATCTCGACGCGAGACGCCAATTACTTCGGCAAAATTTTCTTTGCCGATCGTCTTTTGCTGTTCGCTTAAATACATCGCTCCACCTCGAAAATCAGAGTAAATATTTCTACACACTTACACAGAAGCACTACGGTTGCTGCCCGACCTTCGGCAGCAACGACCCAAGAGAAAGTAGTCAAGTCCTATCCATCCTCCTGAAGGCATCGACGCAATCACCAGAAGTGCCGACAGTTCGACCCATTGATCATAGGTCGGCTGAGCTCCGACAACCCAAGGAGGCTGTGCGGCAATGATACTTGAGAGGAAGAAAACTCCACCCATCGCATTGAATTTTGTAAGGAACCCCAGTACCAGACAGCTCCCAATGGTCACCAGCGACCAACTGACAAACCGATCTACCTGCCACAAAGAGTTCGGGGAAACAGTCGCAGCCACTTTTTTTTGATCAGCTGCTGAAAGAGATTGATTCAGACACGTTTTTAAATTCCTGCTGATTGCCGAAACGTCGTTCATCCATGCAGTTGCCTTTCCATCAAGTTCTTTTTGTTTTTTTGTTATCCGATCACGGGCAAAGGGAATCGCTTCAGATCCAGCCTGTCGCCGCATGGCATCGAGTCGCACAAGCTGCCCGCGATAATCAATCAGATCCTCTTCTAATTCAGACAGATAGTCATCGAGCGATTTGGAGGCTGACTCAAACGCTTTTTCCGAATCCGCCACCCGTGCGGGGTCTGGCTTGGAAACCTGATTTTGAAGCACAATCATCGCTCGCCAGTCTGCGACTACGCTCTCTTCCCACGCTTGAGTCGCTTCCAGAGGCGTGCGGCCATCGAGTCGGCCAAGCGTGTCACGCCACTCTCCTTCTTGGGGAAGACCTTCACGAAAGAAATTCGCAAGCGGCCCGACTGCCGCACGACGAAATCCGGCGCTCGACCACTGCGAATCGCGCAGGTGGCCAAGTCCTTCAAGAAAAAAATGTCCGCCGACGACGAGTCGAAGCAAGACCAGTGAGAGCGTTGCGAGAAGAGTTGTCCGCATAAAAATCGCCAGCATGATGAAAGTCAGAAATTCAAACAAACAACAGACAGTATGAATTCAGTTTGGCCCAAAAGTTTCTCCAGCAACCATAGTATGCCTCGAACGGATCTCGGCGACAACGTGCTCTCTGGGAGTTTGATCCACTGCCGCGGTACAAAAAAGGTTTATTTCCTTCTTTTTCCGTAGAGTGAGGCGGCCGATTTTCGTTGTGAATACCCTGCGTGAACAGATTCGCCGTACGTGTTTGCTGGCGGCACAATACCGATAGCAATTTTGAAATCGCGACAATCCCTGAAAGAATATTCTGATGAACCCGCCACGACTGGTCCTGTGTTATCCCGTTGAACCCAAACATGTTCAACAAATTCAAGCCGCAGCAGGCGATGCTCTCGTGTCGGTCTCCTCTCAGGAGTCGATTGCCTCTGATCTCTTTTCTGCCGATCTGTTCTGTGGTCATCCCAAGATGCCGGTACCGTGGGACGACATTGTCGCTGCGGGCAGACTCCAGTGGATTCAATCGTCGGCGGCCGGGCTCGACTACTGCCTCGTGCCAAGCGTTATCAATTCGAATATTATCGTCACCAGCGCGTCTGGCGTGCTGGCCGATCAAGTTGCTGAGCATGCCCTCGCACTTGCTTTGGCACTCACCAGACGCATCCCTCTTTTTCTTTCGCAGCAGTCGGCACGCGAGTTTGTTCGCCGGCCAACTCGAGACCTTACCGGATCGACAATCGGTATCGTAGGCCTCGGTGGCGTTGGACGACGACTTGCCGAGGTTCTCTCTCCTTTTCGCGTGCGACTGCTGGCCACTGATTTTTTTCCGATCCACCGACCACCATGCGTCGAAGAGTTGCGAGGCCCCGATTCTCTCCGCTGGCTGCTCGAACAGAGCGACGTCGTTTTTTTGTGCGTTCCATTGACATCGCTGACGAGAGGCATGATCAATTCGCAAACCCTCGGTTGCATGAAGCGAGGAAGCATGCTGATTAACATGGCGAGAGGACCATTGGTCGAAGAACATGCGTTGGTTGATGCGTTGGAAAGTGGCCACCTTGACTCTGCAGCGCTTGACGTGACTCCAACAGAACCTCCCGACCCTCTGAGTCGATTGTGGACGGCCCCTCGACTGATTCTGACGCCTCACGTTGCAGGGCAATCAGCACAACGAATCAACACGATGACCGATTTCTTTTGCAACAATCTTGAGAGATGGCACCAGCACTTACCGTTGGCAAATCTTGTCGACAAGCGTCTCGGGTTCCCTGAACCTCCTGGTGTTTCAGTTTCTCCAACACCATGACTCTGTCGCATATCACAACACAAAATGCACTCATTCCTGTAAACTTTTGGTTCTTTTTTATCTCTTGGCTTAGAATTGGTGACTGTTGGTGGGAGTCTCTTACTTTTTTCCATGCCACGAGATTTTTTACATGAATCTCGCTGTTGATGGATTGAGATGACTTTTTTTTGGACGATTGAATTTGATATTCAGAAGGCGGCCCGAGACCTATGACTACGACCCTTTTCCAAGAAGATCGTCGCACTATTTCTGCGACGGGTGAAACGCTGCGACGATGCCCAGACGCGATGCTTTCCCGTTACGCGGAATTACTCGAAACTGGCCGTATTCACTGGACCGAATACCATCACCTCGAACGGCGATTAGGATCGGGCGGACAGGGAGTCGTCTACCTGACCATGCGACGAGGATCGGATCACTTCACGCTTCCCGTAGCAGTAAAAATCTTTTCTCCGGAGCGTTACGAAAACGAACGGACGTATGACGAGGCGATGGAACGTATTGCACGCGTCTCGGCACGTGTTGCCTTGATTCAGCAGGACAACCTTTTGGACGTCCATAATTTCGTTGAACAGCGCCGCATTCGTTTGATGGAAATGGAGTGGATTGACGGCTACGATCTCGCGAGGTTGCTCACTCCCGAAATGCTTCAGCGAACGCACGAGCGAGTGAATGCCGATCGATGGAAATACTTGAACAACGTCATTGTGACCTCTGGACCACAACAGTCGCGTCTCAAGCCAGGAATCGCAATCGCGATTGTTCGCGAATGCCTCGCCGCGCTTGCCGCGTTGCACCGCGATGGAATCGTTCACGGAGATATCAAGAGTTCAAACATCATGATTAAGCGCACTGGTAATGCGAAAATTATCGATATTGGCTCGGCCCTTGAGCTCGACAACATACCGACCCATCGCACCTGCACGCCTGCCTATGCCGCCCCAGAAGTTTTAGAGGGTCGCGAATGTAGCCCACGTTCGGATTTGGCGAGTCTCGGCTACGTGCTTGTCGAGATGCTCTCCGGACGACCTCCGTTTGCCGGCCTGCAATCGTACCGCGAACTTCTTGAAGCGAAGCGATCGATCGTACAGAACCTGTCTCACATTCTGCCTGCTGAAGTGAGTTGCAATGAACTCTTGATGAACTTTTGTCGGGGCCTCATCGCTCCTGATCCAGGGAGACGCTTTCCGAGCGCGGAAGCGGCCGACTTAGTCAAAGAAGGTGCGGCGAGTTTTCATCGTCAATTGATTGTGGGTGGATTGGCGAGCGAATATGAAAACGAAATTCGTCTCTGGCTTGAAGAACTCGAGTAACACCCCGGGTGTTACTAACTATGCATCCGCGGTGGATCGCTTGACGCAGAGAGAACGCCGGCTTCAAACACTGCAAGTTCCTTTGCACGGCGACTGACGACATCTGGCGGGGCATAGAGTTTGGCCAGTCGAAAATAGGCTGCGTGATGCCTCGATTCACTTGCCACAAGATCGGCATAGAGGGCAGACAATTCTCGATCCTGCACGCGTTCGGCTAGAAGAGTAAAACGCTCGCACGATCGAGCCTCAATAAGACCACCAATCAACAAGCGATCAACGGCCCGATCGGGTTCTCCGCTGCGAACTATTTCTGCCAACCGCGATGCGTAGGAGGCGGGCGAAAGCTTTCGAAAAGGAATTCCCCTTTTTTCAAGTTGATTCATAACCAGAAGAAGATGTCCAAGTTCCTCTTCAACAATATCTCGCATCGCACGCACAACTTCGGGCTGTTCGATGTATGCAAACAGCAGACTCATCGCTGTGCTAGCAGCTTTTTTTTCACAGTGCGCATGATCGACAAGCACCACGGAAAGATCTGAATCTACCTGTGAGAGCCATCGCGTATGATCCACGGTCTCAAGATCAAGCACCGTTCACCTTTTTATCCGTTCTCGTTATTGGTGGGACGACCGGCTCGATTCCAGACGAATTGAATGAGCCTTGTCGTCGCAAGAGGAGCCAGACGCTTGAGCCGCCAGAGCCATCGGGCTCTGCGTCCTTCAACCACGTAAAAGCGTCCTGTATTCATCGCATGCAGAACGATTTTCGCGATGTCGTCTGAGGATCGACTGGCGGAAGTCATTCGGCGATCGGCTTCGACTCGCTCTCTCGCAGAAGTGAAGTGCCACGATTCGAGCAGAGATGATCGAAAGAAACCTGGGCACACTACGGTTACACCCGGTCGCCTATTTTTATTCTCGGCCATGATTGCCTCCGAGAGCGCAACGACTCCCGCCTTGCTCGCCGCATAGGCCGACATCGTTGGAGGAGAGAGAATCGCGGCAATGGAAGCGATATTCACCAGATGCGATCGTACCGGATGGGATCGCAGCCATGGCATGAATGTCTCACAACCAAGAGCCGTTCCGATCAGATTTGTATCGATCACTCTTCGCCACTGCGATTCTCCCAACGTTCCAACATAACCAGTAGCGCCAACACCTGCGCTGTTGACAAGCAGTTCAAGGGATGTCCATTTCGATCGCAATTCGGTTGAGAGTGACGTCCATGCCGATGCATCACGGACATCCATCAGATGAGCCGTCGCTTCGGGAAGACAACCGTGCAAAACTTTTGACGCGATGAGGTTCACCTGTTCGGTCGCTTCGCGCAGCCTCACCGAGTCCATGTCGACCATTGCAACACGCCAACCGGCGCTGCACAACTCAACAGACATGCTGCGTCCTAGGCCACTCGACGCACCCGAGACCACAGCGCTTGGCCGACCGTCGAGGCTCTTCCACGAACTCAGTCGAATCGTGGTGCTAGACATCGCCTCGAACTCTCTTTTTAAAAAAGGACCGCCGGCGCGACGATCCAATAGCGAGGGTGACGGGACTCGAACCCGCGGCCTCCAACGTGACAGGCTGGCGCTCTAACCAACTGAGCTACACCCCCGTGTAAAGTCTGGAGAGCAAATCTCTCTCAAACTTTTAGGCGGGTTGTGGCCTCGCTAACTCAGCAGACTATAACCGCTCTCTTCCGATGTCGACAGGCCGCCTCCTCTACCCGCCGAACACACTTGCATTCACGCTCAAGCGAGCTTTTTTCAAGACGCAGCGTCGCTGCCTCGTGCATGGGATTTTAGAAAATGCCTCGACTGGGATCGAATCCTTTTTGGCGAGCAATTTCGAAATCCTGTTCCGCTTGAGACACAAATCCGGCAGCCTTACAGGCGAGCGCCCGATGATGAAGCATCACTGCGAGGCCGTGATCAATCGATCGCAAACGTCTGGCAAGTTCGATTGGATTCATTTGTTTGGCGAGCAGGAGATTCTGTCGGCGAAATTGCTGCATGGTATCGATGGCAAAATTCATTTCATCAATCGCTTCTTGATGTTTTCCCAGAAGATGCAAAATGTATCCCCGGGTGTCGAGGATCTCGGCCGAAGGATCTCCCTGGAGTGCGATGGCGCGATCAACGTCCTTGAGCGCTTCGGGAAGTTGGCGCTGAACCAGCGCGCGGATGTACGCCCGATGGTTGAGCGCTTCCAAATCAGATTCAGGGGAGAGTTCGAGAACACGCTCGGCATCCTTCAGGGCTCCTTCCGGATCGTCAAGACAGACTCGAACCATAGCTCGCACTCGATACGCTTCAATGGCCTGAGGGTTTTGCGCAATTGCCTCATTCGCATCCTCTAGCGCCCCCGTTTTGTCGCGATTCTCCAGACGAAGCATCGCTCTCATCGACAAGAGTCGTGGCAGGTTAAAAATTGCACGCTGTCGATCCTGCCACGCGATGGCTCTGTCGAGTCCGGCAATGGCACCCTCCAAATCATTCCTCGCTTCGCACGTCTTTGCATGGTTGACACTCCAGCGAACAACCACGAGACGAATCTTTGGGATGATCGTCGGCGCAAGCACCGCAGGAACAACTACCAGCGTCATGATCAAGAGAACAATAAAACGTTTCGTCGATCCTGGTTGCTTCGGTCTGACATTCGCACGTTGAACATTTTTCTCAACCGGCGCTGCGTCAAACGATGCTGGAATCGGAAAACCTAAATTGTCCCGTTGTATCTCAGCCATAGGATGGACTCGATGAGTTGGTTGCGTTATTGGGAACTGATTGGATTCTACAGGCTTCGCGATACTCGACAAAAAATTACGCGGCCTCAGAATAAGATTCTGTTGCTGGATGCTGCCTCACCTGATTGACGACTGATCCCTCGAGGCGCTACAGTTTGACCATTGTCGTAACCATACACCTCTTCACCGAACGATATTTTTGGTGAAGATCTCTCTCAGGGGAGTTTGATATGCCACTGTTCGAAATCGAAACGAACGCTCACATCATCATTTCGTGGGCATCGGACGAACAGTCTGCCACGGAAGTCGTGCGCGATGCTTTTCCCGGTGAAGCGGTTGTGCGACTCACGCGAAGACCCCGCGATACTTGGGTCATATCAAAGTCTGCACTTGGACTAACCGATTCGCAAATTGATCCTTGCAATACCGCCCGGGATTGTCTTGCCAAAGCTTCAGGAGACAAAGTACACGCGATTCGTCTTTACATGCGAGAAACGGGTGCCGACCTTGAGCGCTCAAGAAAAGTAATCGAGTCGAACATGGTTATGGGCTGGTAGGCAGGCTTACTGCGGCCGCAGCGGAGTTTCAAACGATACTGTGCGCACTCCAGACGGCGGCGGCTGAGACTCATCGACGAGCAACGATCGAGTCGGTTTATAGCTCGATGTACCGCCCGGTCTATAGCCAGGATCGGCTCGTCTTGTTGGCACGCCGGGACTGTTTCCAGAGGCCTCTTTTTGACGTGGAGCATCGGCCGCAGGCGCGGGCGACTCGAAGGCACGAGGATTCGTTGCCGCAGGGGAAATGGATCCCGTGCCATAGGGCGGCTGCGCAATCGCCGATGGATTTGGTGAAAGTCCTTGCAGCGGTGGCGTTGCTGTCGAAGCCTGTGCCGCAGGGTACTCCTGAGCAGGCGATCGAGTTGCAGATGCATCTTCCGCAGAACCAAATCGGCTCGGGCTGCCAGAAGAGTATCTCGAACCATTTCCTACAGGATCGGGGTATCGAGTATCCGCCATACGAGCTGCCGGAGGAGCCGTTGAACCGGCAGCACCGCCGCTCATCAAAGCCTCCGATGGAGACGCTGCAGGAGAAGCAAATTCGCTGCTGCCGATCGATGAACCAAAACCGCTCGAAGGCCTCGGCGGCGCCGATGGACTCTGTGAAAATGAACCTGACGGGCTACTCGCTCCGGGGTTCGCT
>Ga0194051_1000243_pt1 | contig 31948 bp, 33 predicted proteins | sample SepL2320m_MetaG_FD_161275 | JGI IMG/M metagenome (GOLD analysis project Ga0194051, IMG submission 161275) | Anoxic zone freshwater microbial communities from boreal shield lake in IISD Experimental Lakes Area, Ontario, Canada - Sep2016-L239-20m | ecosystem: Environmental > Aquatic > Freshwater >... | reverse complement strand
GATCATGAAAGCGAGGTTCGCGACCTTCACGCGAAAATCGGTCAACTGACGGTGGAACGCGATTTTTTGTCCAACGGGCTCAAGCGATGAGCAGAGACGAGCGCAAGGCGATGATTGCGCCTGGCTGGCCAACACCCTTCGAGATGCGGACAAAGGCGAAGCAGCCATTATTGAGTACCAGAAGCGAGCCGCTGTGGGCGGATGGATCGAAGAGAGATTCGCCAGTCTGTACAACGCTGCCAAGCTGATGGAGAAGCTTGGTTATCCGGACGAAGAAGTGATTGATGCCTATGTCAAGGCGTCTGATCTGCTCCCCAGCCGCGCCGAGGCCTTGCACGGTGCAGCCAGATTTTGTCGCCTGAAAGGCCTCCACGAAATGGGGCATAAGTTCGCCACAAGAGGGCTTGATGTTCCACGCCCTCGCGACGGTCTGTTTGTTCAAGATTGGATATATGACACCGGCCTGCTGGATGAATATGCGGTCACTGCGTATTGGGTCGGCCGCCATGCCGAAAGCCTTGATGCGTGCCTGAAACTGCTCCAGTCCGGCAAACTCAACACCGCCCAGGTTACGCGCATTGCCGGCAACGCGACCCGCGCGCGCGACAAGTTGGGGGCGGTGGTGAAGCCCGCCAATCTTGGTCTGTTCGGCGGCACCAGCTATGTGGCAAACCACCGGCTTGATCCGCCCCCGCCGCCACGCAACCCTGTTGCCCCGGCTCCGCGTGTGCTCCTGTCCATCCTCGCCAAGCAGAAGGAAAAATCGCTACCGCTCTACCTGCAGTGCATCGAGGAACTTGACTATCCGAAGTCCTCAATCGTTCTCTACATCCGCACCAATAACAACACGGACAAAACCGAGGCAATCTTGCGCGCGTGGGTGGCGCGGGTGGGCAGCCAGTATGCGGCGGTTGAGTTTGACGCGGCGGATGTCGAACAGCGCGTGCAGGACTTCGGTGTCCATGAATGGAACGCCACCCGCTTCAAGGTGCTGGGCCGTATCCGCAACGTCAGCCTGCAGAAGACGGCGGCGCATGACTGCGCATTCTATTTCGTTTGCGACGTCGACAATTTCATCCGGCCCTGCACGCTGTGGGAGTTGGTGAACCTCAACCTGCCAATCGTTGCGCCGCTGTTGCGCTCGATCACACCAACCGATACCTATTCCAACTATCATGCAGCGGTTGATGCCAAGGGCTATTATGTTCGCATCGACCAATATTTCTGGGTGCTCAACCGCTGGATTCGCGGCGTCAACGAGATGCCTGTCGTGCACTGTACCTATCTCATCCGTCACGATGTGATCGATCAGCTCACCTACATCGATGAGACCAAACGCTATGAATACGTGATTTTCTCGCACAGCGCGCGCAAGGCGGGCATTCTGCAGTATTTCGATAACCGCCACATCTACGGGTATCTGGCAACTGATGAAGGTGACCCGAAATATGTTGAGGGCGGCTTCGAGATCGCGCGCGAACTGATGGCGGGAGATGGCGTAGCCGCCGACCCGTCGTGAGCCGCCGGCTGGGCCAGAGCGAGGCTGCAGTTACAGGGCACTCGTTTTGCCATCCCTTGGCGTAAGGTTGACAATTCCTGCCTGCCGTCCGAACCTCTGCTGGATTAGATTTTACAAGGGTATCGTGAGCGACTCTCGCAGCGTCATTGAATTCCGCCAGGTCACCAAGCGCTTCGGCGATGTCGTCGCCGTGGCCGACAATGATCTCGCGGTGAAAGCCGGCGAATTCCTGTCGATTCTGGGCCCGTCCGGCTGCGGAAAGACCACCTCGTTGCGCATGATGGCGGGGTTCGAGCAGCCGAGCACGGGCGAAGTCTTCATCCGTGGCGAGAATGTCACCGGCGTCCCGGCCTATCGCCGGCCGGTGAACATGGTGTTCCAGCATTATGCGCTGTTCCCGCACTTGTCGGTCGCCGACAACGTGTCTTATGGACTGCGCCAGCGCAACCCGAAGCCCTCGAAGGCCGAGATTGACCGCGCCGTGGACGAAGCGCTCGCCATGGTCCGCCTCGAAGGCTACGGCAAGCGCCGCAGCTATGAACTCTCGGGTGGCCAGCAGCAGCGCGTGGCGCTGGCCCGTGCCCTCATCAATCGTCCGGCCGTGCTGTTGCTGGATGAGCCTCTCGCCGCACTTGACCGCAAGCTGCGCCGCGACATGCAGATCGAGCTGCAGAACCTGCAGCGCGACGTTGGCATCACCTTCCTGCTGGTCACGCATGACCAGGAAGAAGCGCTCTCCATGTCGGATCGTGTCTGCGTCATGCGCGAGGGCCGCATCGTGCAGACAGGCTCCCCGCGCGAACTCTATGACCAGCCGGTCAACCGCTACGTGGCGGATTTCGTCGGCAAGACCAATTTCTTCGCCGGCCCGTCCTCGGCTGAAGTACTGAGCGTGCGTCCGGAGCAGATCGAGATCGCCGCCAATCTCAACGCCCTGCCGGAAGGGCTCATGGCCAGGCTTCCAGTCAAGGTTCTGAACCGCATCTTCCTCGGCGAGCACACCGAATATGTGGTGGCGAGCGAGAAGCTCGGCGAGTTCATGGTAATGGCCCCGCGGAAATCGGAGCGCGACGCAGGGGTCTATGACATCGGCGACATGATCGCCGCGGGATGGCGCCCCGAGGCAGAGCGTATCCTGCCGAATACGTGAACGACATAACAAAACACATAGGGAGAAGACGCATGAGCAAGACACCTGACCATATCTCAGCCGAGAAATTCCTGGCCGAACTCCGCCGCTTCCAGAAGGGCAGCGTCACCCGCCGCCACTTCCTCGGTGTGACGGGCCTTGGCCTTGCCACCGCCGTGCTCAGCACCGCCATGCCGGGCCTTCGTCCGCGCAAGGCCTATGCCGGCCTGTCGGGCACGCTGAATGTCACGACCTGGCCCAATTATTTCTCGCAGGAAAACTACGACAACTTCACCAAGCAGACGGGCGTTCCGATCAACATCAACGTCTTTGGCTCCAACGAAGAGATGCTGGCGAAGCTGCAGGCGGGTTCCACCGGCTGGGACGTGCTGGTGCCTACCAACTACACGATCTCCACCTACAAGGGCCTCGACCTCATCGAGCCGCTCGATCTCAAGCTGTTCCCCAGCTATGATCCGGCCGCGCAGGACCCGCGCTTCCTTGGCCCGGGCACCATCGATGGCGTGACCTATGCCGTGCCGAAGGACTGGGGCACCACGGGCTTCATCGTCAACACCAAGTCGACGACGGAAAATCCCACGAGCTGGAAGGACTTCTTCGCGCTCACCCAGGGTCCGCTGTCGGGCAAGGTGACGGTACATGACTATCAGCTCACCACCATCGGCAGCGCGGCCAAGTCGCTTGGCTATTCCTTCAACACCGTCGACCCGAAGGAACTGGCCGAGGTCGAGAAGCTGCTGATCGCCACCAAGCCGCATCTCTTCGGCATCACATCGGACTACCAGCCCGCCATGCGCAATGGCGATGCCGCCATGGCCATGTGCTGGACCAATGATGCCGCACAGCTCCACCGCGACCTGCCCGAGATGAGCTATCGCCTCGGTAAGGACGGCGGCGAGATCTGGGTGGACCACTATGCGGTCATCAAGGGCGCGCCCAACCGTGATGCGGCCTATGCCTTCCTCGACTACATCCTGACGCCGGACATCAACGCCAAGGAAATCGAGGCCCACGGCACGCCCACCACCGACGCGCGGGTCATCAAGCTCCTGCCCAAGGACATCCTCGAGAACCCGATCCTCTATCCGGCGGCCGACCAGCTGTCGGTGCTGGAATATGGTGCGGCTGAAACCCTCACCAACCCGGCCCGCGCCGAGTTGATGGCGCGCTTCAAGTCGGCGTGATCGGCATCATCCACACACACGTCATGGCCGGGCTTGACCCGGCCATGCTTTTCACCCGCGGAAAGAGGATGCGCGGGGCAAGCCCGCGCATGATGAACCCTTAGATGACCTCGACACCGCGCCCGAAACTCGTGACGGCCCTGCTGCTTGCGCCTGCGGGGCTGTTCTTCGTGTTCCTGCTGCTGGTGCCGCTGGCTGTGGTGCTGATCTTCTCCTTCGGCGAGCGGGCGCCGGCGGGCGGCTATCTGCCGGCCTTCACGCTGCAGAACTACATGGACCTGCCGGCCCGCGGAAAGGCCTTCTTCAACACGCTCACGCTGGCGCCGCTCGGCACGCTGCTCACCGCTCTCTTTGCCTTCCCGATGGCCTATTTCCTGGCGGTGAAGACCAGCCCCAAGTGGCGCGTGGCGCTGCTCATTCTCGTGATGGCCCCGTTCTGGACAAGCCAGTTGCTGCGCTACTACGCCTGGATGATGATCCTTGGCAACAAGGGCCTGCCAAGCTGGCTCGCCATGATCGGCCTCACCGACGTGCGCATCATCAACACGCCCTGGGCGGTTCTCATTGGCGCAGTCTACGGCTTCCTGCCGCTCATGGTGCCGCCGATCTACGTGTCACTCGAAAAGCTCGACAAGCGCCTGCTCGAAGCCTCTGCCGATCTCGGTGCAACACCCACCCGCACCTTCTTGCAGGTCACGCTGCCGCTGGCGCTGCCCGGTGTGGCCACCGGCTCCATGCTGGTCTTCATCCTGCTGATGGGTGACTACATCCTGCCGCAGTTCCTTGGCGGCGGCAAGGTGTTCTTCATCGGCAACGCGCTGGTCGATCTCTTCCTGCAGTCGCGTAACTGGCCCTATGGCGCGGCCGTTTCCGTGGCGCTCGTGGCCATCATGTTCGTCACCATCTATTTCTACATGCGCTTCGTGCTGTCGAAGACCGACACGCGCCGCGCGGCGCTGGTGTGAGGTAGAATGATGCTCCGCGCCTATGCCATCTGCATCTACATCTTCCTCTACCTGCCGATTTCGCTGATCGTGTTCTTTTCCTTCAATGCCGGCAAATATGCCATGTCGTGGGAAGGCTTCTCGGTCTTCTGGTATGGCAAGGCCTTCTCCAATCCGCTCATCATGGGTGCGCTCAAGACGTCCGTCATCATTGCGCTGTTGACGGCCATTCTCTCCGCCATCATCGGCACGCTCACCGCGCTGGGCCTCGAGCGTCTCAAGGGCTGGCTGCGCGTTACCTTCGATGCTTTGATCTACATCGCCATCATGGTGCCGGGCATCGTCATCGGCATCTCGACGCTGATTGCCTTCGTGTCCTTCTTTGATCTCGTCAATCCGTCGCTCGCGGGGCTCGGCATCAAATTCCAGATGGGCACCTGGGCGGTGATCGCGGCGCATGTGCTGTTCAATATCGCGGTGGTGGCGCTCCTCGTGCGCGCCCGGCTTCAGGGCATGGACCGCAGCCTCGTCGATGCCTCGGAGGATCTTTATGCAACGCCCATGGGGACGTTCCGCCAGGTGGTGTTGCCGCTGCTGGCGCCATCGATCCTCGCCGGCTTCCTGCTGGCCTTCACCTTCTCGTTTGAAGATTTCATCATCGCCTATTTCGTGTCAGGTCCAGACACGACATTGCCGATCTACATTTTCTCCTCGATCCGCCGCGGAGTGACACCGGAGATCAACGCCGTGGGCTCGGTCGTCCTGCTCACGTCCTTCGTGCTGCTCATCATCGCACAGGCGGTGCTGAGGCGGGGAGAAAGAACCACCCGCGCGGAATGAGAAAGGGCCCCGGCCATTCCGCCGGAGCCCCCAGATGATTTTGACGTTATTCCTTACTGAAGAACGGGCGCCGCGAAGGTTACCCGCAACGCCTTGTTGGCATCGCCCTCTATACCGAAGTCGGAGTCGTTGAACACGATCATCTCCGTGGGGCTCATGACTGCCACACCCTCAATCTTCTTCGGCAGACCGTCCACGTCGTCGGAATTCAGCACGAGAGTCTTGACGACCGGCTTGAGGCCCTTTGCCTCCATGTCCGCAGCACTCATCTGTTCGAGCGACGGCGAGGTCTTCGCATCGTCGAAGGACGCGTCTACCGGTGTCGCTGTGGCGAGGTCGATCACATAGAACTTCGTGGTCTTGCTGATGCGCTCGTCCACCAGCAGCTTGTCGTTGCCGAGTGCCACCATTTCGCTCATGCGCACCGCGTTCTGCTTCTGCGGTTCCTTCTTGTTGTCGGCAGCGAAGGAAGCGGCGTCATCCATCACGTAGACATATTCACCCAGCACCTTGCCGGTGGCGCGGTCGATCTTCCACAACCGGGTGTTGGCGCTCTTCTTGTAGGCATCGCTGTCCGGGTTGGCGAGCGGGCTCTGCATCAACGCATAGATGGTGTTGCCGTCGGGGGAGATCGCCAGGTTCTCGAGTCCGCGGTTGATGTAGCGCTGTGCCATGATGGCGGGCAGCGTGCCGACCACCTCGACGCCGTCATTGGCGAGGGTCGTCTCGAGGCCCGCCGGAACATGGCGCTTCACCAGCGTGCCGTCCGCCGCCACTTCGACGATCGACGGAGCATATTCGTCAGCAATCAGGAAACCGCCGCCGGGCAGGCGCACCAACGCCTCGCTGTCGAGGCCGTTGACGCGGGTGAGCGGCTTGCCGTTCATGTCGAAGGCGGCTTCCATCTTGATGCCATCGGCCGTGAAGGGCAGGCCGCCCACCAGCTTGCCGGTCTTGTCCTTGAGCGAAATGGTCTCGGTCACCTTGGCCGTGCCGTCAGAACCGGTCTCGACCTTCTGGATGGTGATGTTGAAGTCCGGCATGGGGAAGTTCTTGGCCTTGTCGTCACCGGCGCAGAGCGTGTCGATGCCGAGGCCCGTCAGTTCTTCGATGCCTTCGCAGTCCAGGTTGGGGCCGCGGTCGGTGAGGGTCCAGACAACGCCAGCCGGGTCGCTCGGGTCACGGAAAGCGGCCGAGCCGATGCCGCGGACGAGCGTCAGCGTCTTGCCGCCGGGATAGGCCACCTGGCCAAGCGGCAGGTCGTCGAGCTTCAATTCGGAAACGGTCACGTCGGCTGCAAGTGCGGCGGTCGCAGAAAGGGCGAAGACAGTGCTGAGCAGGAAGGCGCGCATCGGGTTCTCCTTGTTTGGAAAAATGGCAGCCTTGCGCCGCTAAATTGCCCCCTTAACGGTTGTGTGACGCCACGCCTCACAGATCCGTGATGTGCTTCATCACGCGAGATAGCGCGACCGCAGATGCTGTTCGAAATACGTGGCATTCAACGGCTGGCCTGTGGCCTGCCGCATGATTTCGGGGGTCGAGAACATCGAGGCCTTGGACCAGATGTTCTTCTTCCGCCACGCATTGATGCCTGAGAAGTCACCCTTCGCGATCTGTGCCGCTGCATCCGGAATGCTGCGTTCCACTGCGGCCCATTGCTGGGCGGCCATCATGGCGCCCAGCGTGTAGCTCGGGAAATAGCCGAAGGCGCCCGAGGGCCAGTGCACGTCCTGCATCGGCCCGTCCTTGTAGTTTCCGGTGGTGGAGAGCCCCAGATACTCCGTCATCTTTGCATTCCATGCGTCCGGAACGTCCTTTGCGGCGAGCTTGCCTGTCACCAGATCCTGCTCCATCTCGAAGCGCAGGATCACGTGCAGCGGGTAGGTGGCTTCGTCTGCATCCACGCGGATGAAGCCGCGCTCGACGCGATGAACATGGCCGAGCAGGTCGTCGATGGTCACGCCGTCAAGCCCCAGGATCTCCCGCGCCTTGGGCAGCGCGAATTCCCAGAACTCCGGCCGCCGCGACAGTTGCATCTCCTGGAACAGGCTTTGGCTCTCGTGCATCGCCATGCCGCGCGCCCGCATCGAGGGCCAGTGCGACAGGTCATGCGGCAGGTTCTGCTCGTAGAGCCCATGCCCCGTCTCGTGCAGCATGCCCATGAGGGAGGACAGGAACTCGTCCGTCCGGTAGCGCGTCGTCATGCGCACGTCGGAGGGAACGCCGCCGCAGAAGGGGTGGTGCGAGATGTCCAGCCGCCCATGATGAAAGTCGAAGCCAACGGCCTTCATCAGTTCGAGGCCCAGCGCCTTCTGCTTTTCGATGGGGAAGGGGCCAGCGAGGGCCTTGAGCGGGTGCTTCGCCCGCCTTCTCGCCTGCGCTTCCAGCGCCTCCGGAATGAAGCTCTTGAGGAAGCCCTTGAGGTCGGCGAAGACGCGGGCGATCTCGGCGGAGCGGCTGCCGGGATCATATTGCTCGACCAGCGCGTCATAGGGCGAGAGCTTCAGCACCTCGGCGCGGCGTGCCGCTTCTTCCTGCGCCAGCGCCACGATGTTTTCGAAGGAGGGCAGGAAGTCGTTCCAGTCGTTCTTGGCCCGCAGCTGTCGCCACAGCTGCTCGCAGCGCATCGCCGCGTTCACCTGTCGCGCCACGAAATCGGACGAGAGGCAGGTGCGGTTGATGTAGCTGCGGCGGAACTCGGCAACGGCGGCCTTCTGTGCGGCGTCGAGGTCTTCATTCTCCGCCTTGTCGATCCAGTCGGCGATGTGCGGCGCCGTTGCCATCTCATGCGCCATGGAGGCCAGCACGCTCATGGCCTCGGCGCGCTTCTCGGCGCCCCCATCCGGCATGTTCACAGCTTCGTCCACGCCCAGCATGGACTGGGCATGGCTCAGGGCTTCGAGGCGGCGGCAAAGATGGTCGAGTTCGGCGAATGACATGGAGAGTCCTCAAATCACGGGAGATGGAGATTTATGGTGCCGGGCGGCGGCTCACAAGCCCGCATAGGCTTCCGACCAGCGCCCCAGCGGGTCGATCACCTGCAGGCCGCGCGGGGTGAAGTGGGCCGCCTCGCCGGTCGCCGCCTCAAGCGCCAGCAGTGCCGCGCCGAGGCCGACGAGTTCCGGCTCGTCCACCACGGTGATCGGCTCGCGGAATGCCGAGGCGCGCAGTTCCATCAGTGCAGTGGAACGCGCCCAGCCACCGGTGGCATAGATCATGCCGCGCGGTACGCCCGCCCGGTCGAAGCAGCGCAGGAAGTTGCGCCCGCGCAGCGCCATCTCTTCCAGCACGCGGCGGACGCGCGATGCCTCGTCATCGCCCTGCGGGTCGGGCGCGCCGGGCAAGCGGGGCAGGGCCAGAAGCGCGCGCACCGCCTCGCGGCTGAAGTGCTTCTCCAGCGTCAGCGTGAATTCGGTGACGCCGACCACGGCAAGCCCCGGCCCGCACATGGCGGGGATCGTGGTCTCGAGGCTGTCGTCGATCATCGGATGGTGAGCCCGCGTCTCGCCATAGATGGCATTCGCCGTGCCCAGCGAGTCGATCCGTGCCTGGTCGTTCAGGCGCAGGATCACCGAGGACGCGATCGGGTGGTCGTGCCCGCCGGCGACGATCAGCGTGTTCGACGTCACCACGCCCGCCGCGCGCAGCCGTCCGGGCCCCGCCGTCCCCGCAACCTCACCCGTCTTCAGCAGGCGCGGCAGCGGTGGCGCTCCGGCGAAGGCGAGGGCTTCCTCGCTCCAGCGCCGGTTGACGAGGTCATAACAGCCGGTGCGCGCGGCAAGCGTCTCGCTCATGAAGGGCTGGCCGCACCACAGGGCGGCTGGATAATCAGCAAGCGCAATCCAGTGCCGGGCCGCGCCAATCTCGGCCGCACGATGCTGGCGCATCCACATCCATTTGCCCGCCGTCGAGTGGAAATCGACGCGCGTGAAGTTGAAGCGCTCGCGGAAGCGCGCCACTTCGGCCAGTGCCCGCTTGTCATGCCACGCGATGACGAGGCCCAGTGACTGCATGTCGTCACCCGCGCAAACACCATCTTCGCCCACGCCCGCCGATGAAATCGCTGCCAGCGGTTTCCCGCCGCCCGCTTCGCGCCAGCCCTCGATGACGAGGTCTTCCAGCAGCTCCATCAGCACGGTGGCATCGGTCGTGACGCCCAGCCCGTCATTCACATGCGGGGTGGGCACGGACTTCACCCAAAGTGTGCGTCCGGCTTCGTCCGCCAGCACCACCTTGACATTGGTGCTCCCGATGTCGAGGCCGCAGACGATCATGCAGCTACCAGCGGCGCGTAAAGGCCGAACGCGTGGCCTTGGCCATTTCGCCGATCAGCCAGCTGGTTTCGTCTTCCGGCCGCTGCCACACCTTGCGGCCGACGACCACACCTTGCGCGCCCGCCGCGATGGCATCCGTCACGTCCTTCAGCGTCGACTTCGCGTCGCCGCTCAAGGGGCCGCCCGCCACCACCACCGGAATGTCGAGTTCGGCGCAGAGCTTCGCCGTGGCATCCGGTCCGGGGAAGGTGATCTTGATGATGTCGGCGCCGAGGTCATAGGCAACGCGCGCCACCTCGAGTTCCGCCTCGACGATTTCAGGGCTGCGCGGCGTGTTGAGGAACACCGGTTCCACCATCACCGGCATCTGCCATTTGGCCGCTTCCGAGACCACCGTGCCAATGCGCTGGCAATAGAGCACCTTCTCGGCATCATTCACGTTCCACGGCAGCAGCAGCTTCACGCAGTCGACGCCGAGGCGCACCGCATCTTCCACGCTCGCCACCAGCGTGCCCGTTCCCGTGGCAGGTGCCGATGTCGGCCAGAAGGCGTCGATCGCCAGGATGCGCGCCATCTGCGGGGCTGCCGCCATCTCGACTTCCGAGGCCTTGACGATGCCGGTCGACACCATGAAGCCCGTCACGTCTTCCGTCAGGAAGCGCTTCATCACCTGCACCGGCGCTTCCAGCTGCTTGACGCGCCCCCACACCAGCCCGTGGTCGATCGGCACCACGAGGGCCGCCCGGTCGGGGCGGAACACGCGGTTCATGCGATAGCTGGTGGAATAGCGGCCCAAGTCGGTCTCCCAAGCACAAGCGAATGGGTGGAGACTACAGGAATGGACGGCGAAGGAAACATCTCTCGATCAGGGTGCGCCCCTCACCTCCATCATGGCCGGGCATGATGAATGTAGAGAACTTGTCCGCGTCAGCGCCTCAGCGCTTCGCCTTCTCCATGTACCCTACGAAGCGCTTGAACAGGTAATGCGAGTCCTGCGGGCCGGGCGAGGCTTCCGGGTGGTGCTGCACCGAGAACACGGGCTTGTCCTTCAGCGCGATGCCGGCGTTGGAGCCGTCGAACAGCGAGATGTGTGTTTCCACGACGTTGGCCGGCAACGAGTCACGGTCCACCGCGAAGCCGTGGTTCATCGACACGATCTCCACCTTGTTGGTGGTGAAGTCCTTCACCGGATGGTTGGCGCCATGATGGCCCTGGTGCATCTTCATCGTCCTGGCACCGAGCGCGATGCCCAGCATCTGGTGGCCGAGGCAGATGCCGAACACGGGCTTGCCGGATTGCACAAGCTTCCTGATCTCGGGCACCGCATATTCACCCGTCGCCGCCGGGTCGCCCGGGCCGTTGGACAGGAACACGCCATCGGGGTTCATGGCAAGGATGTCCTCGGCCTTGGTGGTCGAGGGAACGACAGTCACGTCGCAGCCCGCAGAGGTGAGGCAGCGCAGGATGTTGCGCTTCAGGCCATAGTCCACGGCCACAACCTTCCACGGCGTGGACGTGGCGGTCCGGTAGCCGTCCTCCCAGTCCCACAGCAACTCGTCCCAGTGCATGCGCTGGGTGAGGGAGACTTGGCTGGCCAGGTCGAGCCCGACGAGGCCATGCCAGTCGGCTGCCATCTTCTTCAGCTTCTTCAGGTCGAACTTGCCCTTGGCATTGTGCGCGATCACGCCGTTGGGCATGCCCCTCTCGCGGATGCGCGCGGTGAGCGCGCGGGTGTCGATGCCGGAGAGGCCGATGATGTTGCGGGCCTTCAGCCACTTGTCGAAGTGCTTGGCCGAGCGGTAGTTGGCGGGCTCGGTGATGGCTTCCTTGACGATGCAGCCGACCACACCCGCATGGGCGGCCAGGTTGGTGGTCTCGATGTCATCGTCGTTGGTGCCGACATTGCCGACATGCGGGAAGGTGAAGGTCACGATCTGGCCGGCATAGGAGGGGTCGGTCAGCACCTCCTGGTAGCCGGTCATGGCGGTGTTGAAGCAGACTTCGCCCACCGCCTCGCCCTCGGCGCCGACGCCGAAGCCCTCGATCACGGTGCCGTCGGCCAGAACCAGAAGGGCCGTCACGCGCGGGGCGTCCCAGTCGCCGAACTGGGGGCGTGCGGGTTTCTTGGCCTTGGCAGGCTTCTTGGGGCTAGGCATGACAGGCTCCAGGGATTTGACGCTGGTTAGGGGAAGGGGGCCGGGCCGTCAAGGTTGCGGTGCAGCGTTATCCGCCCTACATGATGCCCAACCCTGCATTTTCGAGAGGAAACGGCAAAATGGCCCTGCGCGACGACATTATGGCGGCAGTCAAGGATGCAATGAAGTCGGGCGACAAGAAGCGCCTGGGCACGCTGCGCCTGATGCAGGCCGCCATCAAGGACAAGGATATCAACAGCCGCACCGACGGCCATGATTCGGTCCTGACCTCCGATTCCGGCATCGCCGAACTGTTCGCCAAGATGGTCAAGCAGCGCCAGGACTCGGTTGCTGCCTATGAGCAGGGAAACCGCCCCGAACTCGCCCAGGCGGAGCGTGACGAGATCACCGTCATTCAGTCCTTCATGCCCAAGCAGATGTCCGACGAGGAGGCGAAGGCCGCCGTGGCGGGCGTCATCGCGGCGGTTGGGGCCACCAGCGTCAAGGACATGGGCAAGGTCATGGCCGAGCTCAAGGCGAAGTTCGCCGGCCAGATGGACATGGGCAAGGCCGGCGGCATCGTGAAGGCGCTGCTGGGCTAGAAGTTCTTCCTCCACGCACCACCCTCCACGCATCATGGCCGGGCTCGACCCGGCCATCTTCTTTGGTGGCGGCCACAAGGATGCGCGGGTCAAGCCCGCGCATGATGAGCTGGGGAGGCGGCAATCCCCTTCGACCCACTTGCCAAGTGGCAGCCTCCCGAAGCTGGATCCCGGTCTTCACCGGAATGACGGCCATCGACGGGATGGGGCCGTACGAAACAGATTCACGATGTCAATCAGCAGAAGATAGTCTGCCGGACATATACCCTAGTTTAGGAAAAAAGTCAATACCCGGGAAGGATTATTTTCCGAAATCGACTGCATCCGCCAGTTCGACGAGGCTGCCGAAGTGGTAGTCCGGGATGGCCACGTTCTGCACCGTGGGCGTGGCACCAGTGCCCTGCTTGCCCTTGCGCCGCTCGATCCAGCAGGTGTGGTAGCCGAGCCGCCGCGCCACCGCGATGTCGTGGTACTGGCTCTGCGCCACATGCAGGATGTCGCTGAAGGCGAAGCCCTTGGTCGAGAGGCGGCCGCGCGTGAAGGCGAAGACCTGCGGGTCGGGCTTGTTCCAGCCCACCATCTCGGCGGTGACGAGGTCGTCGAAGGGCTGGTCCAGCGTCTTGGCGAAATGCGACAGCGCCCAGTTGTCCGAGTTGGTCATGGCCACCAGGTTGAAGCGCCGCTTCAGGCGCTTGAGAGCCGCGATGGAATCCGCGAAGGCCGGCCAGTGCGGAATGGAGAGGCGGAATTCCTCTGCGTCGGAATTTGAATCCGGCAGGCCCAGCACCTCCGCCATCTCGCGGTACATGGGTGCCATCATGGAAGGGAAGGGCAGGCGCGGCGTCTGGTGGTGCTGGCGGTCCTCGGCCACCGCATAGGCCTCGAGAATGGCGCGGTCAGAGAGCGTCACGCCCGCGGCCCTTGCCTTGGCGTGCACATAGTCGAGGATGCCGGTCTCGAAGTCGATGAGGGTGCCCACCACGTCGAAGGTCATCACCTTGCGGTCGGTCAGCGCCATGTCGGGTCCTCCAGTGTCACGTGAGGCTAGGTCGCGGCTCACGGCGCGTCACGCATGAAAAATGCGGGGCCGCCATGCAGCCCCGCATTTCACTCAGCTGAGTTTGGAACTCAGACGATTCGGGTGGTCACCTTGATGTTGCCCCTGGTGGCGTGGGAATAGGGGCACACCACATGGGCCTTGGCGGCGATGTCCTCGGCCACGGCCTTGTCGACGCCGGGCAGGTGCACGTCGAGCGTCACCTCGAGGCCGAAGCCGCCGCCATCCTCGCGCATGCCCACGCCCACATGGGCGGTGACGGAGGCATCCGGCGTGACGACAACCTTTTCCTTGCCTGCGACGAAGCGCACGGCGCCAAGGTAGCAGCCAGAGTAGCCGACGGCGAAAAGCTGCTCGGGGTTGGTGCCCTTGCCGTCGCCGCCCATTTCCTTGGGCAGCGAGAGCTTGACGTCGAGCTTGCCGTCATCGGTGCGGCCGTGGCCGTCGCGGCCGCCGGTGGAGGTGGCATTTGCTGTATAGGCGATGGGCATGGTGGTCTCCTTGGAAAGTCGGTTGTCTAAATTCCCCGCGCCATTTTGGATGCGATGCAGCGGCGGATCAAGCCTTCATCGCCGTGCCAGCATCACGCCCACCGCAGCGAGGGCAAATCCCACCCAGCCCAGGGGCGGCATCGCCTCGCCCAGGAGCGGCCAGGCGATCAGGGCCGAGATCGGCGGCACGAGGTAGAAGAGCGAAGACACGCGGCTCACCTCGCCTGCGCGGATCATGGCGAGCAGCAACGACATGGCGACGAGCGAATTGCCGATGACGAGATAGGCCAGAGCCCCCACGAAGGGCAGGTTCCAGGTGAACTGGAAGTTCTCGAACATCACGGCTACCGGCAGAACGCCCGCCAGCCCCGCGAGGTATTGCACCGAATTCGACACCACAGGATGGTGGTTCTTGCCGAAGCGCTTCTCCCACAATGTACCCGCCGTGATGGCAAACAGCGCACCCACTGCCGCCGTGATGCCGAGCGGATGTTCGAGTTCGACGCTGGAGCGCGACATGATGACGGTCGCAGCGCCCGCCATGCCCAGCCCGAGACCCGCCCAGCGCAGCAGGCTCACGTTCTCGCCGGTGAAGCGCGGCGCGATGAGACCCACCAGGATGGGTTGCAGGCAGACGATGATGGCGAGTCCGCCCGCCGAGACCCCCGCCTTGAAGCCTATGTAGGAAAGGCCGAAGTAGAGCGTCTGGATCAGGAAGCCGACGATGGCGATGTGCACCCAGTCCATGGTCTTCTGCGGCAGCGGCGGCCGCATGATGATCACCAGCGGCGCCAGCAGCGCGCAGACGCAGGCATAGCGCACGGCAAGGAAGCTCAGCGGCTGGGCATGGCTGATGCCGAGCTTGGCCACCGAGAAGCCACCGGACCACAGGAGCAGGAAGATCACCGGCGCGACCAGCAGCCAGACAGGTTTCTTGGACGTCATCATGCGGACCATAGCGGTGAACCGCGCCGCAGGCAGTGGCGGCGCGCGAGGGCCGTCATGCCGCTGGCGAATGCCTCAGGCGAGGTCAAGCCACACCGGCTGGTGGTCGGAACCATCTGCCACGTCATCGATCCACGCCCGGCGGAAGCGCGGCACGAGCGAGGCGCTGAGGAAGATGTGGTCGAGGCGGAGTGGCGGCGTGCTGCCGGGGAAGGTGACGCCCTCATGCGCGGCAAATCCTGCCAGTTCCAGCACATCAACGAAGCCCGCCGCGCGAATGGACTGGTAGGTAGGCGAGCCCGGCACGCAGTTGAAGTCGCCGAGCAGCATCGCGGGCTCCGGCATGGTGGGCAGCTTGCCATCCGGCAGCACGATCCACTCGTCTTCCGGTCCCAAGGCAGCAACGCCCGGCGCCGTCACCGGTCCGCCGCGCTCTGGCGCCTCGGCGATCAATGCGAGCATGCGCTGTGCCTGGTCCAGCCGCTGGTCCTCGCCGAGGTAATTGAGATGGGTGTTGTAGACGCGGAGATTGCCTGCCACCGCCTCGATCATGGCCTGCTGGTCATTGACGAAGCCCTCAACGGGCCGCGCGGGCAGGGGCAGCGTGCGGGTGGATTCGATCGCTGCGCGGGAGAGCACCATGTTGCCGATCTGGCGGCGGCGGCCCGGCCCGCCATGCAAGTCCACTGCCGCTGCGTAAACCCAGTCGTAGCCGGGCAGCAGTGCGGCCAGCCGCAGTGCCTGGTCGGGGAAGTCCTGCGCCCGCCAGTTCCGTTCCACCTCCTGCAGCGCGATGATGTCGGCACCCGCGACGGTGCGTGCAATGCGGTCGAGGTCGATCCGTCGGTCTCGGCCCATGCCCCACTGGATGTTGTAAGCAACGATCAGCATGGACCCTGTTTGCCCGAAAAACTGGCTATGGACAAACCGTCACAATCGGGCGCTAACTTTGTTGTGCACTTACAGGGAAACGCTCATGAAACTGCTGAAATTCGCTGCCGTTGCGCTGTCACTCGCGGTGCTCGCCGGCCCATCGCTCGCCGAGCAAAAGAAACTGATCATCGCCACGGAGGGTGCCTATCCTCCCTACAACCTCGTTGCCGCCGATGGCAGCCTGCAGGGCTTCGACGTCGACTTTGCCAAGGCCATGTGCGTGAAGCTCGATGCCCAGTGCGAGATCATTAAGCAGGACTGGGACGGCATGATCCCCGGCCTCATCGCCAAGAAGTATGACGTGATCGTCGCCTCCATGGGTATCCTGCCGGAGCGCGAGGAGAAGATCGACTTCTCCATCCCCTATTACCAGAGCCCGACGGGCCTCGTGGCCAACAACGCCTCCGGCATCAAGGCCGGTGCCGATGGTTATGTCGACCCGGCAACACTCGCCGGAAAGAAGATCGGCGTGCAACGTTCGACGGGCTACGAAAGCTATGCCCGCAAGACCTGGCCGCAGGCCGAGATCGTCGTTTACGACACCTCGGAAAGCGCTGACCTCGATGCCACCGCAGGCCGCGTGGACGCGCGCTTCGACGACTTCATCCTGCTCAAGAACGGCCTGCTTGCAGGTGACTCGAAGGATGATTTTGCCCGCGTCGGCAACACCTGGCCCGAGACCGCCTTCGGCTCCAAGGGCGAGGGCATCGGCGTGAGGAAGGGCGAGAAGGAACTTCTCGACGCCATCAACAAGGCGATCCTGGATATGCGCGCCGACGGCACCTACAAGCAGATCAACGACAAGTATTTCGAGTTCGACATCTACGGCGGCTGATCCTTGGCCTTGCCGGCCTTCCTTGACCTCAAGGGCTATGGCCACCTGCTGATCGACGGGGCGCTTGTCACCCTGTCGGTCGGCATGGCGGCCATGGTCGTGGCCCTGACGCTCGGTATCCTCGGCGCGCTGGCGCGGCTGTCAAAGAACCGTTTGCTGCGTGCCGTTGGTTCAACCTATGCCACGGTCATCCGTGGCATCCCCGAACTCGTGCTCATGCTGCTTGTTTACTACGGTGGTACAGTGCTGCTGCAGTGGCTGCTGTCGCTGGGCGGCGGCGACGTGCGGGTGGACATCAACGCCTTCATGGCGGGCACCCTGGTTGTCGGCTTCGTCTATGGCGCCTATGCGACCGAGATTTTCCGCGGTGCCTTCCTTGCCGTGCCGAAAGGGCAAACCGAAGCGGGGCAGGCCTATGGCATGTCCAACGCGCAGGTGTTCCTCCGGATCGAACTGCCGCAGGCGTGGCGGCTGGCCATTCCGGGCCTCGGCAACCTGTGGCTCACGCTGCTGAAGGCCACTTCCATTACTTCGGTCATCGGCCTCACGGAGCTCGCCCGCCAGGCCGACCTCATCAAGGCACCGACCAAGATGCCCTTCACGGTGTTCTTCATGGCGTGCCTCCTCTACCTTGCGATGACGGCGGTGTCCGACGTGCTGCGCATCCGCGCCGAGCGCTGGGCCTCGTCGGGCTTCCGGCGGAGCTGAGAGGATGTTGGGGCCGCTCGACGTCAACCTGATCTGGAACAGCCTGCCGGACCTGTTCTCCGGCCTGCTGGTCACATTGCAGTTGACCGTGCTCACGGTGGTGGGCGGCATTCTGCTGTCGGTGCCGCTGGGCGTGCTGCGCACATCGCCCAACAAATTCATCAGCGGGCCGATCTGGGCCTATACCTATTTCTTCCGCGGCACGCCGATGCTGATCCAGCTGTTCCTGATCTATTATGGCCTCGCCCAGTTCAAGGCGGTGCGCTCGTCGGGCCTGTGGTTCATCCTGCGCGAGGGCTACTGGTGCTGCCTTCTCGCCTTCACGCTCAACACGGCGGCCTACACGATCGAGATCATCGCGGGCGCGCTCAGGAACGTGCCGCTCGGCGACATCGAGGCGGCACGTGCCATGGGCATGAGCCCCTTCACCATCCTGCGCCGCATCAAGTTCCCCATCGCCACGCGCATCCTGTTCCCGGCCTACACCAACGAGGTGGTGTTCATCCTGCAGTCCACGTCGCTCGCCAGCCTCGTCACCGTGATGGACCTCACGGGTGCGGCGCGTGTCGTCATCGCGCGCACCTTCGCGCCCTATGAGATGTTCATCACTATCGGCATCATCTACCTGATCCTCACCTATCTCACCCTGCGGGGCTTCCGGGGCATCGAAGGGCACCTGTACCGGCACCTGAGGAGCCGCAAGGAAGTGGTTTCCGAGGTGCCGGTGCTGCGGTGATCGGCACCCCGGCTTGAACTCCCCCTCCAAACGGCGCACATGATCAGGCATGCAGGTGCCTCCGTCATTTCTTGAAGACATCAGGAACCGGGTCTCCATTTCCTCGGTGGTGGGCCGAAAGGTTACGTGGGACCGGAAGAAGTCCAACCCGGGGAAGGGGGACTTCTGGGCCTGCTGCCCGTTCCATGGCGAGAAATCGCCCTCCTTCCACGTCGATGACCGGAAGGGTTTTTACCATTGCTTCGGCTGCAAGGCCTCGGGCGACGTGTTCCGCTTCCTCGTCGAAAAAGAGGGCCTGAGTTTCCCCGAGGCCGTCGAGCGGCTGGCCCAGGAGGCGGGGCTTCCCATGCCCGTGGTTTCCGAGGCCGACCAGCAGCGTGAGCAGCAGCGCGCCAGCCTCTACGACGTCATGGAGATGGCGGCCAAGTTCTTTGAGGCGGAACTGCAGGCGGCGCGCGGATCCCGCGCCCGGGGCTACCTGGCCGACCGGCAGCTTTCACCCGCGATCCAGAAGGAATTCCGGCTCGGCTATGCCCCGGATGACCGGTCGGCGCTGAGGAGCCACCTCGCCGACAAGGGCGTGGCGGTGGAGCAGATGGCCGAGGCCGGGCTGGTGATTTCCGGTGACGACATTCCCGTCGCCTATGACCGGTTCCGTGACCGGGTGATTTTTCCGATCCGCGATCCCAGGGGCCGGGTGATCGCCTTTGGCGGCCGCGCCATGTCCAAGGACGTGCCGGCCAAGTACCTGAATTCGCCGGAGACGCCGCTCTTCCACAAGGGCAACGTGCTCTACAACCTCGACAAGGCGCGGGCACCCGCCCACGAGAAGGGCCAGATCATTGCGGTCGAGGGCTATGTCGACGTCATCGCCATGCACCGTGCCGGATTGCCGCAGGCCGTGGCACCGCTCGGCACGGCGCTGACCGAGGACCAGCTCCGGATATTATGGAAACAGACGGCCGAACCCATCCTGTGCTTCGACGGTGATAGCGCTGGCCTCAAGGCGGCCAACCGGGCGCTGGACCTGGCCTTGCCGCTGCTCGAACCTGGCCATTCGCTGCGCTTTGCCATGTTGCCCGAAGGGCAGGACCCGGACGACCTGCTGAAGGCCCAGGGTCCGGAGGCGGTGCGCACCGTGGTGGAGAGCGCCCAGCCGCTGTCCGAGGTGCTGTGGCAGCGCGCACTCGGCCAGAACGACCGCTCCACGCCGGAGCGGCGGGCCCAGTTCGAGAAGGATTTGCGGATTCTTCTCAGTGCCATAGGCGATGAAGCTGTGAAAAAGCATTATCTCGCCGAATTCGGCGACCGGCTGCGCGCGCTGTTCCAGCCGATGGGCGGGAACCGGGGGGCGGGGGCCCGCCGCCAGCCCTTCACCCGGGCGGGCGGTAACCGCCCCTTCAAGCCCAACCAGCGGCCCTGGGACGTCCAGCAGCCGCCCTCGGCGGGGCTCAGGCGACTGGCCGGTCAGCCCAGCCTGCAGGCAGGCGCGGAGCGGCGGGAGCGGATGATCGTCCTCACCCTGATCAACCACCCGGAGCTCGTCCATGAGGTGCTTGACGCCTTTGCCAGCCTCGAAATGGCGGTTCCCGAGCTTGACTCGCTCCGTACACAAATCATAGATAGCGCTGCCCTGCGGTCCGGACTTGACGGAACGGACCTCAAGGCCCACCTGATCAAGATGGGCTCAGGTCCCTTGTTGGACCGCTTGGAAGCCCAGGCGAAACGGCTGAACGAATGGTTTCTTGGGAGCGGGGCTGCGCAAGATGACGCCCGCACAGGCCTTCGTCAGATGATCGCACTGCACCGGAAAACCATCACCCTCGAGCGGGAGCTCCGGGCGGCAGAAGCCGCTTTTGCTGCCGATCCGACGGAGGAGAAGTTGAACGCACTGAAGGCGGTGCGCGAGCAATTGTCGTCCCATGCGGGGTCGGAAGCCCAGATCGAGGGTTTCGGCGCCGCCTCTGGCCGTCAGATTGACGCCATCACCTGAGGTGCACTGAACCGGGTTCGGAATCAATCTCTGGGTTAATCAGCGCTTAATGCGAAGGTTCCTAGCTTTGACCCCGAATCACAATGTTGCTATGGCGGGTCTCCCCGTCTGAATTCCAAGGACTTTTTCATGGCCCGAGCCCAAGTGCGCGCACCCGCCCCGGACGACCAGGACCAGCAGGCCGAAGGCTCCGACGCCGAAGCCCCGGAAGCCCAGGGCGACAGTTCGGACTCACCAATCCTCGATCTCTCGGATGCCGCCGTCAAGCGGATGATCAAGCTCGCCAAGGCGCGCGGCTTCGTGACCCTGGATGAGCTCAATGCCGTTCTCCCCTCAGACGAGACCAGCCCCGAACAGATCGAAGACATCATGGCGATGCTCAACGAGATGGGCATCAACGTCGTCGAGTCAGAGGAAGAGTCCGAGAACCTCACCGCCAAGGTCGAGGCTGAGGCCGAGGGCGAGTCCACCGAGACCGCGCTGATCAAGGTCGAGGCCGCCAAGACGCCAGCTGACCGCACCGACGATCCCGTCCGCATGTATCTCCGCGAGATGGGGCAGGTGGAGCTTCTGTCGCGCGAGGGCGAAATCGCCATCGCCAAGCGCATCGAGGCCGGCCGTGAGGCGATGATCGCAGGTCTCTGCGAAAGCCCGCTGACCTTCCAGGCCATCATCATCTGGCGCGACGAACTGAACGAAGCCAAGATCCTGCTGCGCGACATCATCGACCTCGAGGCCACCTATGCCGGCCCCGATGCCAAGAAGCAGGGCCCGGTGCAGACGCCCGCGCCTTACGTTCCGCCCAAGGAAGAAGTGAAGAAGAAGGCCGAGGCCAAGCGCGCCGAGGCCAAGCGCGTTGCCGCCGCCGTCCGCCGCCCGTCGGCCGACGATGAGTTCGGCGATGTGCTCTCGCCGGAGGATTTCGACAAGCCGCAGGTCGAGGAGGATGATGACGACGAGGGTGATGACCTCGGCGTGTCGCTCTCCGCGATGGAAGCGGAGCTGAAGCCCAAGGTTCTCGAAATTTTCGACAACATCGCCAAGAGCTACAAGTCTCTGCGCAAGCTGCAGGACCAGGAAGTGGCCGAAGGCACCGAGCTTTCGCCCTCCCAGGAGCGCCGCTACAAGAAGCTGCGCGAGGAGATCGTTGCCGAGGTGAAGTCGCTCTCGCTCAACAACGCCCGCATCGAGGCGCTGGTGGAGCAGCTCTACGACATCAACAAGCGCTTGAACGCGCTGGAAGGCCGCCTGCTGCGGCTGGCCGAAACCTACAAGGTGCCGCGGCCTGAGTTCCTCAAGGAATACCAGTCAAATGAGCTCGACCCCGATTGGCTGAAGCGCGTCGGTCGCCTCGTCAAGTTCGGCTGGAAGAAATTCGTGAATGACGAGAAGGACTCGATCAAGGTCATCCGCGACGAGATCTTCGAGCTCGCCACCGCGACGGGCCTGCAGATCCCCGAGTTCCGCCGCATCGTGGCCATGGTGCAAAAGGGCGAGCGCGAGGCGCGCATCGCCAAGAAGGAGATGGTGGAAGCCAACCTCCGCCTCGTGATCTCGATTGCCAAGAAATACACCAACCGCGGCCTGCAGTTTCTGGACCTGATTCAGGAAGGCAACATCGGCCTGATGAAGGCGGTCGACAAGTTCGAGTATCGCCGCGGCTACAAGTTCTCGACCTATGCCACCTGGTGGATCCGGCAGGCGATCACCCGCTCGATCGCCGACCAGGCGCGCACCATCCGCATTCCGGTGCACATGATCGAGACGATCAACAAGATCGTGCGCACCTCGCGCCAGATGATGCACGAGATCGGCCGCGAACCGACGCCGGAAGAGTTGGCCGAAAAGCTGTCGATGCCGCTCGAGAAAGTGCGCAAGGTGATGAAGATCGCCAAGGAGCCGATCTCGCTGGAAACCCCGGTGGGCGACGAGGAGGATTCACACCTCGGCGACTTCATCGAGGACAAGAACGCGATCCTGCCCATCGACGCCGCCATCCAGGCCAACCTGCGCGAGACGACGACCCGCGTGCTGGCCTCGCTCACGCCGCGCGAAGAGCGCGTTCTGCGCATGCGCTTCGGCATCGGCATGAACACTGATCACACGCTGGAAGAAGTGGGCCAGCAGTTCTCGGTCACCCGCGAGCGCATCCGCCAGATCGAAGCGAAGGCGCTCAGGAAGCTCAAGCACCCGAGCCGCAGCCGCAAGCTCCGGAGCTTCCTCGACAACTGACCGGGGTTTCCAGTTTCGACAATCATCATGCCCGGGCTCGACCCGGGCATCTTTTTTGGTGCAGCCCAAAGGATCGCCGGATCATTGCCCGGCAATGATGAACACGGGGGAGATGCCATTTGGGGGGAGGTCACTGGCGTGCTAGCCTTCGCCTCATACAGGAACCCGCCCCATGTCCGAACAGCCGCAGATTCGCTTCGAAGACGGTGCCGCCTATGAAACCTACATGGGGCTATGGAGCCGCAAGGTGGGCGAGCAGTTCCTTGATTGGCTGAAGCCTGCCACTAATCTGTCCTGGCTCGATGTCGGCGCCGGCAATGGCGCCTTCACGGCGCTACTGGCGGAGCGGGTGAAGCCCGCTTCGATCCTCGGGGTCGATCCTTCGCCCGCGCAACTCGACTACGCCCGCAAGCGGCAGGATGTGGGCCAGGCGCGCTTCGAGGCGGGGCATGCGATGGAACTTCCCGCCGCCGATGCAAGCGTTGATGCGGCGGTGATGGCGCTGGTCATCGCCTTCGTGCCGGACCCGGCCAAGGGCGTGGCCGAGATGGTTCGTGTGGTGAAGCCTGGCGGGCTCGTCTCCGCCTATATGTGGGACTGGCCCCAGGGCTTCCCCTTCTATGCGGTTGAGCAGGTGATCGAGGGCCGTGGGCTGCCGGTGGTCGCCCCGCCGTCACATGAGGCGTCGCGCATTCAGAAAATGGTCGAACTCTGGCATGGGGCGGGGCTGGTCGGCGTCGAGAGCCGTGCGATCACCGTTGAACGCACGTTCCCCGACTTCGACAAGTTTTGGGCGATCGCCCTCACGGGGCCCCGCATGTCGGCGCAAGCTGCGGGCCTGTCACCCGAGATGCTGGCAACGCTCCGCGCCGACCTCAAGGCGCTGCTCGGCGCAGAGGATGGCAAGCCACTGATGCTCAAGGCCACGGCGAATGCCGTGAAGGGGCGGGTGCCGGGCTGAGGTTGATCTAGGGAAGGGCGCCCGTTAGGCTCTGTTCCATGTCGATTTGTGGAGTTGTGCCGTCATGTCATTCCTGAAGAAGCTGTTCGGCGGTGGTTCGAAAGAGTCTGCTCCGGCAGGACCGAAGCGCCAGCTCGAGTACAATGGCTTCTTGATCTCAGCCACGCCCTACAAGGAGGGTGGCCAATGGCAGACGTGCGGAACGGTGAGCAAGACCATCGATGGCGAAATGAAGCAGCACCGCTTCATCCGCGCCGACCGCTTCACCGATGAAGAGGCTGCGGCCGACCACGCCATCATGAAGGGCCAGCAGATCGTCGACCAGCTGGGCGAGCGCGTCTTTTCCTGATCAGGCCAGCACGTAGTTGAAGCTGACGCTGATGCGGTTGCCTTCCGCACGGTTGAGCGGCACCTCGTGGCGGAGCCAGCTTTCCCACAGCATGAGCGTTCCCACTTCCGGACGGAAGGACACATGCTGCTTCATGTTCTGCGGCAGCTTGGCCTGAACCTTCGGCGGGGCGGCCATCATCAGCCCGAGGCGCGGGTCCTCGTAGACGATGGGTCCGGCACCCTGGGGCACTGCCACGTAGAAGGTTCCGCTGATCACCGAGTTCGGGTGGATGTGCGAGGTGTGGTGGCCGCCCTCGGGCAGCACGTTCACCCACAGCGAGTCGCACCGGGGCTTGGTGCCGCGCAGGTCCCAGTGCAGCTCCTTGGCATAGGCCAGGCAATGCTTGTCGATGACCTTCACCAGCCTGGCGAATTCCGGGAAGCGCCACGGCAGGTCGTTCAGCGAGGCATAGGAGGTGTAGCCCGCATAGCCATACTTGTCGGCCCACTTGTGGCCCGCCGCATCATCCATCGCCAGCGACATGGACAGCGCCTCGATGGCGTTGGTGAGTTTCTCGGGCAGGATCCTGTCCGCCCGGTAAAGCCTCGTGACGAACAGGTCGTGGGTTTTCGCGGCGGGGGTGGCGGTCTTTGTGCTTGTCTTGGTGCTCATGGCGTCCCGTTAGCCGAGGCCTCAGTCGCCTTCAAGCGCCTTGACGACGCTGTCGGCGATGGCGGAGGCATGCTGCTTGGTGAGGTCCTTGGTGATTTCCTTGAGGGTGGCCTTGGCAAGTTGCGGCGTCACCGCCTTGCGCCACACGCCCATGGCCACGGGCGGGGCCACCACGATGATCTCGCTGAAGGCCCCGGCGGTGAGGTCCTTCGCCATGTCGGCGGCGATGCCCTTGACGAAGCGGTCCTCGGTCATCTGGTGATAGTCCGGCTGTTCGGCCGTGGAGCGACCGTAGCCCACGCTTTCCATGACGCGCGACGGCGCATCCCTTGCCTGTTCGTGGTTGGGCGGATTGTCCTGATGGTAGTGCCGCTCGGACTGCAGGTCCGGCTTGCCGACGTCGCCGGCATTGCGGAACACGGTGGCCCGGCCACCATCGGTGACCAGCACGCGGGCATTATGGCTCAGTCGCTTCATGTTGAAACCTCCATGGAAAGCGTGACAGGACACCCTGCCACAGCTTGCCGCCTTGCGCAGGATCAAAAATCGGGCGACACAGGTGGCAGGGGAGGACTGTCACATGCGGAAGCTGCTGAGCTTCGAATCCCGCCGGCAACCGGTGGTCAGCCAGTCGGTGTTTGCAGGGCGGCTGACGCGCAACGCGCTCTATTCGCTGGCCTTCGTCTCGGTATCGTTGTTGGCCGGCACGCTGGGCTACATTTACTTTGAAAACATGCGGACGATCGATGCCTTCGCCAATGCCTCGATGATCCTCGCCAGCATGGGGCCCCTCACGCCGCTGATGACCGACGGCGGCAAGATCTTCGCGTCACTCTACGCGATTTTCTCCGGCTTCTTGCTGATCGGCATCTCGACGCTGATGCTGGCCCCTGTCTTCCACCGTGTCCTTCACCGTTTCCACGTCGACGAAACAGATGAGGCTGACGCCGGGGTGCCCAGCAAGACGCCCAGAAAGCGCTAGTCCTGAGGGAGTAGCTGCTCCGGATCCCATGCTTGTGCCAGCCTAAGCCGGGCGTTGCGCGCTGCCGCAAGCGACGTGGCGTTGATGACGGCGAGGCGGAAGCCGCCCGGCGGCATAGCATGGTCATCGCGCGGCTTGTGCTCGTGGAAGGTGATCTGCAGGCTGGCGACGCCGGGCATGGTGCGCACGTCTTCCTGCAGGTCAGCGGGCGGGTGGCGGAAGGCCCCGCCGTGGCGCGCAAAGAGCGGCATGGAGAAGCCGTCGCGACGGTTGTCATCTGCGAAATCCCATCGCCCCTCGCCATAAAGTCGCACCAGCGCCTCGACCCAACCTGCGCCATAAAGGTCACACCACTGGTCGGCAAAGCGCAGATGCGCCTCGATGATTGTGCCGCCGATGGTCTCGAAATTCATCATGCCAGTGTAGCCGGACATGTGTGCGCTCACCCACCGTGCGAGATGCTCCCCGAGGTCGGGGAAAGCCTTGGCGTGAACCGTCCAGTAGCGGAACATTCCGCCCTCCCACGCGACACCCGTGGCATGCCGGAGCCAGGCAACGCGGCCATTCTCGACCGCGCAATCTGTCGAAACATGGTCGCTGGTGAGGAGCGGCATCCACATGTGGCCGGGCTGGTAGTGATGCTCCATTTCCGCCCCAGAGCGGATAACGCGGCTGCCGATGCCCATGCCCCTGAGGTTGGTGACGGGCTTCGAGAACACTGGAAAAGACAACGGCATCACGCCATGGGGGCCGGACACCAGCCCCTGCGTCTCCGCAATCTTCAGCTTGTCATAGATCCAGCGGTGGGCGGGGAAGAGCAGCCAGCAATCGGGGTCATCCGTGGGGATTTGAACATGCTCCGGACACGGAACATGCTCGAAATACTGAAGGCGCCACGGATCGCGTTCGAGAACCGGCATGGGCGGAGATTATCATGCCCATGCCGGCCTGCAATCATCAGGGCTGCTTGATTTCCCAGATCACGCTCACATCCACCGCAAGCGTCTGCTCGCCGGCTGCGACCGGGACGGGAGGCGCGGCATCGGCCTTCATCATGGCGCCGCGCACCATCGGCATCGGTGGCTGGGCGGCACTGCCTTCACTCACCTGCATCACGTTGCCAAGCTCGATGCCCATCGCCTGGGCATAGACCTTCGCCTTGCGGGTGGCATCCTGGGTGGCGAGCTTGCGGGCCTCGTCCATTGCGTCTTCGGGCTTCGACACATCGAAGCTGATGCCGCTGATCTGGTTCGATCCGGACTGCACCATCTTGTCGAGCAGCGCGCCCAGGGTTTCGACCTTGCGGAGCTTCACGGTGACATTGTTGGACACGTCGTAGCCCACCATCTTCGGGGCCTGGCCGTTGTTGAAGTCATAGCGCGGCTGCACCGAGAAGTTCGAAGTCTGGATGTCTTTGTCCTCGATGCCGGCATCTTTCAGCGCGACGAAAAGATCGGTCATGGCCTTGGTGTTGGCGGCCAGCGCCTCGGCGGCGGTTATGCCCTGCGTCAGGACACCGGATGTCACATAGGCGATGTCGGGCGTGGCGCGCACTTCACCATGGCCGGAAAGCGAAATGATACGGGGCATCTTGCCTCCATCGGCAAAGGCGGGGGACACGGCGGTGAGCAGCCCCAGCAGGGCGGCGGTGGCGAAACTCAGGCGTTGCATGTGGTTCTCCTTCGGATGGTGACTGGATGGGCAGAGATTGCGGCGCCAGTTGGGCGTCACCGGAAGGGTGGCTCGTCGAAGCTCCTGAGCTTGCGGGAGTGGAGCTGGCCGACATTGCCGCGTAGCTGCTCGATGGTCTCGAGCCCGATCAGCAGATGCTCGCCCACTGCCCGGTCATAGAAGGCGTTGGCAGCACCCGGCAGCTTGATCTCGCCATGCAGCGGCTTGTCGGAGACGCAGAGCAGCGTGCCGTAGGGCACACGGAAGCGATAGCCCTGGGCGGCCAGCGTGCCGGATTCCATGTCCACCGCGATGGCGCGTGACAGGTTGATGCGGCGCAGCTCCTGCGTCCAGCGGAGTTCCCAGTTGCGGTCGTCATTGGTCATCACCGTGCCGGTGCGCAGCCGCTCCTTCAGTGCGTCGCCACGCTCACCCGTCACGCGGGCTGCCGCTTCCTGCAACGCCACCTGTACTTCGGCCAACGCAGGGATGGGGATTTCCGGCGGCACGAGCTCGTCAAGGATATGATCCTGGCGCAGGTAGCCGTGCGCCAGCACGTAGTCGCCGATGCGCTGGCTCTGGCGCAAGCCGCCGCAGTGGCCCACCATCAGCCAGCAATGCGGGCGCAGCACCGCGAGATGGTCGGTGATGTTCTTCGCGTTGGACGGGCCGACGCCGATGTTGACCAGCGTCACGCCGCCGTGCCCGTCACCGCGTGACAAATGATAGGCGGGCATCTGGAAGCGGTGCCACTGCGAGCTGGCAATGATGGCCGCCGCTTCGGCCTCGCTCATGCCGCGAGTGATCTTCCCACCACCCGGCAGATACAGAACCGCATAGGGGCTTTCCCTGGAGAGTTGCTCCAGCCCCCACTTCACGAACTGGTCGACGTAGCGGTGATAGTTGGTGAGCAGGATCCACGGCTGAATAGCGCGCCAGTTGGTGCCGGTGTAATGCTGCAGCCGCTTCAGCGAATAGTCGACGCGCACGGCATCGAACAGCGCGAGCGGCAGCGGGTGGCCGGGCCTGTGCACCCAGTCGCCGTCAGGCACCTCGTCTCCGACCTGGGCAAGCTTCGGGGCAGGGAAGTGCAGCGTGAGTTCAGCAGCCGTCACATCGTTGCGACCGAGATCGTCACCCTGCTCCAGGACATAGGGGTAGGGAATTTCCTGCTCCGACGGGTGCACCGAAATTGCGGCGCCATAATCCTTCACCAGGTAGCGCAGCTGTTCTATCAGGTAGCGGCTGAAATGGCCGGGGTGGGTGACAGTCGTTGCATAGGTACCCGGCCCCTGGAACTTGGCATAGGCACGGGCGATTCGCGGCTGCACGTCGCCGGAGCGGTATTCGACGCGAAGCTCGGGGTAGGTGAAGCTGCGCCGTTCCTCGATGGTGGGCGGTTCACGGGTGTCGAAATAGCGATCGAGGCAGTCCTTCAGCCGGGTGGTGGCCTGGCGATAAAGCTCGATGAGCCGCTCCACGGCGGCGTCCGGTGTCAGGTCATTTTCCATCGCTTGAGCCTATAGCATGGCGCCGCGAATTGCTGTAGCCATCCCGGTCCGTGGGGGCCCATAGCTCAATGGTTAGAGCTGACGGCTCATAACCGTCTGGTTCCAGGTTCGAGTCCTGGTGGGCCCACCACGCATTTGGAACACATTTGATATCACAAGGTTTTTCGGCATGATTCCCGCACCTGCTCCAAGGTGCGGGAGGAATCTGTCCACTATCCGTTCTCTAGGTGTTTTCGGAGAGCCTCTGCGCCGCGCGCCGCGCCAGACATTCGCCTGACCAGCGCGGTAAGCCGCTTCGAGCGCCGATTTGAGTTCCCAAACCGCGATATCGTGGAAGTCGAGGGAGTCAGACCGGCGCGTTTCGAGGGTTTCGATCCGGTCGATGTGCCGGTGGGCAATCTCCAGCAGTTCCGCGTCAAGGTTGGTCGCTGGTTTTTGGCGTTCCGTGCTCACTTTCGGGCTCCTCATTTGCCTTTTGGTGAACGGACATTTGCTCTGAGTGCGGGCGTTATCCAGTTGATTGTGAGCAATCAGATTGCTTTTGACGCCTCCGCCTTCGGCATCTCTTGGCGGCGGAAAAGCTTCCAGTCGGGAAGAATAAATGGGCCTGTCCATCCGCGCCTATGCCGCCCATCGCGGCGTCAGCCATACGAGCGTGCGGAAAGCCATCGCCTCTGGCAGGCTGACCACGGGACCTGATGGGACGATTGACCCGGACAAGGCAGATCGCGCCTGGGTATGCGCGCGCAGCCGCGTGGATCGCCGGCGTCGATCGCTGGAGTGAGGATCGATGGGAAGCACTGGAGACGGAAATGAAGGACGGTGCAGGCGCTCTTCGCTCTGGTGAACGCGTCTCATCCCCGAAACAAAGCACGCGCCCCGTTTCAGGAGCGCGTGATGGAATCTGGATCAACCGCAGGCGCGGCTGGATCAAGTAGATGTCAGGCTCAAGCCTTGCGCTTCAGCGCATAGACGTAGGTCTTCGAGATTCCGAGTTCCTTGGCAATCACTTCCGCCGGCTTCTTTGCCTTCGACCCGGAAATCACTAACTTGCGAAGCTTGGCAACATCCGCCGTGCTGCGGCGCGCTGTCTTCATGGCAGGCTGCTTGCCGGCGATCTTCTTCGCAACAGCCTTCTTGGCGGGTTTCACGGACGTGACGGCAATCGCCTTCTTCGTCTCTGCAGATCTGGTGGGCGGCTTGGCCGCTACCGTCTTCGTTGCTTTCTTGGACATGCTCAGAGAGCCTTGAGCTGGTCAGCGGATTCCTTGCCGCTCTTACGATCGCTGACGATCTCGAAGGACACCGCCTGGTTCTCGTTGAGACCGCCGAGGCCTGCACGCTCGACGGCGCTGATATGAACGAACACGTCCTTGCCACCGTTATCCGGCGCAATGAACCCATAACCCTTCGTGGAGTTGAACCACTTCACTTTACCTGTAGCCAAAATGTCGTCTCACTTCTTGCTTGAGTATCCATGCCACTGTCCTGGACAGCTGCAGGCATCAAGACAGGTAAAGCAAGCAAAGTCAATTCATCCGGCCCCGGATTTTGTCCGTGCCGTCAAAGCGATCCTGGATAAATAAGTGGAATGCCCTGGTCGCTCTCCGAACTCGAAGCCCTGCGCAAGGCCTATGCCAGTGGGACGCTCAGGGTCTCGTTTGAAGGCCGGAGCGTGGAATATGGATCGGCCGTTGATCTCTTGAGCCGCATCCGGACGATCGAGGTCGAGATGCAGAGCCAGTCCGGCAAAAAGCCGCCGCGCCGCAGTCTCGCGTCCTTTGGCAGGGGGTAATGTCCAGATGAATTGGCTTGACCGCACCATCGGGGCTGTAGCGCCGGCTGTTGCGTTGAGGCGATTGCGCCAGCGCCAGGCGCTACAACTGATGCAGCGGGCCTATGAGGGAGCGAAAGCAGGCCGACGCACCGATGGCTGGGTGACGGCGGGAACCGGTGCCAATGCCGAGATTGGACCTGCAAGTTCGCGGCTGCGGGATCGATCGCGCGATCTTGTGCGAAACAACCCCTACGCCGCCAAGGCGGTCAATGCGCTCGTCAGTAATCTGGTTGGCACCGGAATCGTGCCAAGGGCACGCGCGAAGCGACCTGCCACCGCCAAAGCCGCAGATCAGCTGTGGCTGCAGTTTGCGGCAGGTTGTGATTCTGATGGGCTGACGGATTTTGGCGGCCTGCAGGCACTCATCGTGCGAAGCCTCGTTGAGAGTGGAGAAGTGCTGGTCAGGTTCCGGGAACGCCGCATCGAGGACGGACTTGCCGTACCTCTGCAGCTTCAGCTTCTGGAGCCGGACCATCTCGATAGCGCCAAGACAGAGGAACTCTCCAATGGCGGCTACATCCTGCAGGGGATCGAGTTCGATGCGTTGGGACGGAGGCGGGCGTACTGGCTGTTTCCAAGCCATCCCGGCGAGAGCCGCGGCCGTTCTCTTGTATCGCGCCCCGTGCCAGCCCGTCAGGTGTTGCATCTCTTCGAGCGGTTGAGGCCAGGGCAGGTGAGGGGTATCTCTTGGTTCGCACCTGTGATCCTCAAGCTTCGCGACCTCGACGACTATGACGATGCCGAACTGATGCGGAAGAAGATCGAGGCCTGCTTCGCCGCCTTTGTCACCGGTGCACAGGACGAGGAGACGCTCGGAAGGCCTTCTACCATCAATTCCGGTGACCGGGTGGAGAGCTTCGAACCCGGCATGATCGAATATCTGGAACCTGGCAAGGACGTGAAGTTCGCGTCGCCCTCGGCCAATGGCGGCTATGCGGAATACATGCGACTGCAACTACACGCCGTCGCGGCAGATGTAGGGCTCACCTACGAGCTTCTCACCGGCGATCTGAGCCACCGTATTCCTTTCGGTAGCGGTAGTAGTTCTGCTCGGTCAGACCAGCTTCCTTGCAGGCTGCCTCAACGTTCTTGCCCTGACTATGGAGCACCTCGACCAGTCGCCGCTTCGTGACGATCTGCTCGGCTCCCAACTTCTTCTTCGGCATAGGCTTTCTTCTTTCCAGACTATCTTTTCTCAGTTCGCCTGGTTCAGAAAATGCCGGTCAGGTCACACTTTCGGCGTTCGGGAGGTATTTGGGCTTTGGTCAAGTGATCTGATCGCGACGTTAGGTAAATCAACTTATCGGGACGTTGCAGCGCGGGTGTTATCGGAAATTTTGGGTAACACTTTGAAATATCGATGTATTTCGATGGGGTTCCAATTTCCCACTCGGCAAGTTATGGT
>Ga0194051_1000242_pt1 | contig 32002 bp, 31 predicted proteins | sample SepL2320m_MetaG_FD_161275 | JGI IMG/M metagenome (GOLD analysis project Ga0194051, IMG submission 161275) | Anoxic zone freshwater microbial communities from boreal shield lake in IISD Experimental Lakes Area, Ontario, Canada - Sep2016-L239-20m | ecosystem: Environmental > Aquatic > Freshwater >... | reverse complement strand
TGGGGGCAGCGGCGGCACCAGCTTGCCGAAGGTGCGGTAGTCGCCGACGGCGAGATCGTTCAGCGCAAAATAGGGGGCTGCGGTATCGCAGGTGATCTTCAGCCCACGCGCCTTGGCGGCGGCGATCGCGGCCACCGACTCGGCGGTCGAGATCTTGGCGAGATGCATCTTCCCGCCGGTCATCTCGACCAGGCGGATATCGCGCTCGACCATCATCACTTCGGCGAGCGGTGGATTGCCCGACAGGCCGAGCCGTGTCGCCATTTCGCCGCTGGTCATGTGGCCGCCCGACAGGGTCGGCTCCTGCGGCAGATGGACGATCAGCGCGTCGAAGGCCTTGCAGTAATAAAGAGCGCGCCGCATCACCTGAGCGTTGCCCACGGCGTGGTCGGCATCGGTGAAGGCGACGGCGCCCGCTTCGGCCAGCAGGCCTATTTCGGCCAGTTCCTTGCCTTCGAGGCCCACCGTGAGCGCGCCGTAGGCGTACATGTTCACCAGCTTGATCAGCCGGGCGCGGCGGGCCACGAATTCGATCAGCGAGGCATCGTCGAACGGCGGCTCGTTGTCGGGCAGCAGCACCAGCGAGGTGATGCCGCCCGCCGCCGCTGCTGCACCGGCGCTCTCCAGCGTCTCCTTGTGCTCCTCGCCCGGCTCGCCGGTGTGCACGCGCGTGTCGACCACGCCGGGCGCCAGCACGAGGCCGCGGCAATCGATCGACTCGATGCCGTAGGGCGCGCCCGAGGCGAACAGGTTGGGGCCGTAATCGGCGATCTTGCCGTCGCTGATCAGCACAGCGCCGCGATACTCGATGCCGGCCGTGGGATCGACGATGCGGGCGTTGATGTAGGCGGTCGAGCCAGTGTGCGGCGGCGCGGTCTTGTAGGTGTTGCCGCTCATGGCCGGGGGCGCGCCCCCGGCGCTCGCTTGCTGTGGAAAATTGCGCACCTCACGCCACGGCTCCGACCAGGGCATTGCGCCGCCCGCCGATCAGCGCTTCCAGGCAGGCCATGCGCACGGCGACGCCCATCTCGACCTGCTCGTGGATGACGCTGCGGTCGAGGTCGTCGGCGACCTCGGAGTCGATCTCGACGCCGCGGTTCATTGGCCCGGGATGCATGATCAGGGCGTCGGGCTTGGCATATTCCAGCTTGGCGTGGTCGAGGCCGAAGAAATGGAAGTATTCGCTGATCGAGGGCACGAAGGTGCCCTGCATGCGCTCCGTCTGCAGGCGCAGCATCATCACGATATCGACGTCTTTTAGGCCGGTCTTCATGTTGTAGTGGACTTCGACCCCCATCTTGTCGATGTCGGTCGGCATCAGGGTGGGCGGGCCGACGACGCGCACGCGCGCGCCCATGATCTGCAGCAGGTGGATGTTCGAGCGCGCCACGCGGCTGTGCATGATGTCGCCGCAGATCGCCACCAGCAGCCCCTCGAGGCTGCCGCGTCGCCGTCGGATGGTGAGCGCGTCGAGCAATGCCTGGGTCGGGTGCTCGTGCTGGCCGTCGCCGGCGTTGATGACGGCGCAATTGACCTTTTGCGACAGCAGGTTGACCGCGCCCGACTCATGATGGCGTACGACGATGGCGTCGGGCCGCATGGCGTTCAGCGTCATCGCCGTGTCGAGCAGCGTCTCGCCCTTGCGGACCGACGAGGTGGCGACGTCCATGTTGATGACGTCGGCGCCCAGCCGCTTGGCCGCGACCTCGAAGCTGGTGCGTGTTCGTGTCGAATTCTCGAAGAAGAGATTGATGACAGTGCGGCCGGCGAGCATGTCGCGCCGCTTGTCGATCGATCGATTCTGGTCGATGTAATTTTCGGAAAGGTCGAGCAATCCCGAAATAGTCTCGGGAGCAAGTCCCTCGATGCCGAGGAGGTGGGGCAGCCTCGGCAGGCCCATGCGTTTCTTTGTCACTAAAGCGCGACGTTAAGCACGCGCATGCCGGTCCGGCAAGCTGGCGTTTTGGTGGATAACGTCGGAGACGGAACAGACCGTCGCAGGTCCGCGCGGCGCGATGAAGTCGGCCCAGATGGCATTGTGATGCTCGATGATCTTGTCAGCCGGCAGATGCGGCCGGTTTGCCGCGGTGTGCCCGTCCGAGGGCACGACCGTCGGATAGCCGCGCGCCAACGCGCTGCGCACCGTCGTGTCGACGCAGTAGTCGGTCGCCCAGCCGGTGATGATCAGCCGGTCGATGGCGCGAGCGTGGAGGAAGTCGTCGAGCGGGGTTTCGAGGAAGGCGTCGCAGGATTTCTTGCGAATGACGGTGTCGGCGGGGCAAGGGGAGAGGTTTTCGAGCAGCTTCCAGCCCGGCTGGTCCGGATGGAACGGGTCCCCCGGCGGCCCGTCATGCTGGATGAAGACGACCGCGCCGCCCTGGGCGCGCACCGCATCGGCGAGCCTGTTCGGACGGCCGATCAGCCCTGCTGCGTCGTGCTTGGGCGTCGCGTCGACAAACGCGCCCTGCTGCATGTCGATGATGATCAGGGCATCGCTCATTGGGGAGGTGGCCTCAGCTTCCGGGTCGCGGACCTGTATAGCGGGCGCGCGGCCGGATCAATGTTCCGTGCGCGGCCTGCTCGAGCGCGTGCGCGATCCATCCGACGGTGCGGCCGAGCAGGAAGAGCGCCAGCGCCGAATTCTTGGGCAGGCCGAGCACGCGCTCGATGGTGACGGTTGCGAAATCGACGTTGGGCTTGCGGTCGATCACGCGCTCGGCCGCGGCCGCCAGGCGGTCGGCAAAGGCCAGCTCGGGCGAATGGGGCACGATCTCGCGCAGCATCGCGAAAAGCGTCGCCGCCCGGATGTCGCCGTCCGGATAGAGCTGGTGGCCGAAGCCCGGGATATAGACGCGGTCGTGCACCCGGCGGCTGAGTTCGCCGTCGAGATCGGGTGCGTCCCTGAGCTCGTCGAACAGGCTGGCCACGCGCCGGGTCAGCCCGCCATGGCGCGGGCCGTTGATCGCGACGAGGCCGGCCATTGTCGAGCCGTAAAGATTGGCGCCGGTGGATGCAACGACGCGGGCGGCAAAGGCCGAGGCGTTGAATTCGTGGTCCGCCGACAGGACGAGGGCGGCGCGGATCAAGGGCGCCTGGTCGGCCGGCACGCGCCACGCCGCGGCGACCTGTTCGTGCACCGGCTTGTCGGAGAGCGGCTCGGCGGTCACGGCGGCAGTCAGGAGCCGCAGGATGCGCGCGCCGGTTTCGAGCATGGCGGTGCGGTCCTCGACCCAGCTCGGGTGATCCCAGCGCGCCGCGGCGGGGAGCAGGACGAGGCAACTGTCGACCGGCGGGAGCGCCGCCGCCGCCAGCCAGGCGCCGCGCAGGGCGGCCGACATCGGCGGCAGGTTCTTCGGTCCGAACGGCCGGTCGTCGCAGTCCCAGAGGAGTTGCGCCACCTGCTCCAGCGAGGCGTTGCGCGCAAGGCGGGTGGCGTCGTGGCCGCAATAGAAGAGACGGCCGTTCTCGATCAGCGTCAGCGACGATTCAAGGACAGGCGTGCCGAAGTCGAGGGCGTTGGCCGCAATGGACTCGGCCTTGCGTCCGACGTCGCGCCGCCGCTTGAGCTGCGAGACGTCCTGGGCGCGGTAGCGCCGTTCACGTTGCCCCGGGCTGCCTTCGGAGCGCAGCAGGCCGCGGCTCACATAGGCATAGAGCGTGGCGGACGAGACGCCCAGCCGGCGTGCCGCTTCCTTCGAACTCAGCCATTCAGTCGCCATCTCTTATTATTGATCAATTCAATCAATATTGACAATACATATGTCCGGCCCGAATCCTTCGCGAACAAGCGAAGGGATTTCCGATGTTGCAGACACGGGTGGACAGCGGCCTCGACGGGGTGATCGTGGCCGACACGGTGATGAGCGAGGTCGACGGCGAGGCCGGCCGGCTGATCGTACGCGGTCATGCCGTCGAGCAACTCGTCGCCACCCGTGGCTTCGAAGGGGTGGCGGCGTTGCTGTGGGACGGGTTTGCCCCCAGCGATCAAGGGGGTGGTGGCGACGAGCGCGCCGTTCGCGAAGGCTTCGCCTTGGCGCGGGTTCGGGCCTTTGGCGAAGTGCCGAAGCTGCTGCAGGCCGCCAAGGGCCTGACGCCCGTCGAAGGGCTGCGTGTCGGGCTCGGCATGCTGGCCGACTCCGAACTGATGCCGCACCACTATCTCGTGTGCGGCGCGCTGCCGGTGTTCCTCGCCGCCCTCCTGCGGGCCTCGGAAGGCAAGTTGGCGCTGGCGCCGGATCCCGCGCTCACGACGGCGCAGGACCTGCTGCGCATGATCCGTGGCAAGCGCGCGGACGACTTCTTCGAGAAGGGCCTTGATACCTATCTCGCGACCATCACCGACCACGGCTTCAATGCCTCGACCTTCACGGCACGCGTCGTGGCGTCGACGCATGCCGGCCTCATCTCCGCGGTGCTGGCGGGGCTGTGCGCCCTGAAAGGTCCGCTGCATGGCGGCGCGCCCGGTCCCGTGCTCGACATGTTCGACGACATCGGCACGCTCGACCGGGCCGGCGCCTGGTTCGACGACGCCTTCTCCAAGGGCACGACCCTGATGGGTTTCGGCCATCGCATCTACAAGGTGCGCGATCCGCGTGCCGACGTCCTCAAGAACACCGTCGCGACCCTGCCGCAGACCGCAGGGCGGCTCGCTTTCGCCGTCGAGGTCGAGAAGAGTGCCATCGCAGCGCTACGCAGGTACAAGCCGGGCCGGCGGCTCGACACCAACGTCGAGTACTACACCGCGCTTCTGCTGGAGGCGCTCGAGGTGCCGCGCAGCGCCTTCACCGCTTTGTTCGCGGTCGGCCGAGTCGCGGGCTGGTGTGCCCACATCTTCGAGCAGGAGAAGGGCGGCCGCATTATCCGCCCGCAGTCGAATTACGTGGGCCCAAGAGAAGGTTAAGCACGGCTCAGGCCGAACTTTCGAAGAATTCGATGGAAAGAATGAACCAGCAGGCGACGAAGGGCGATTTCGTTCAGCGAGGCATCCAGTGAGGTGGTGGCCTCGGCGGGGCTACAGATATTGATCAGCTCGTCATCGACCGGGAGTGGCTTCCGGGCCTGACTGCTGAGGGCATGATAGAGATCAAGCCGCGCCGGAAGTACCGTCTCGGGTGCCAGGGCCTGCTTGATCGCTTTCGCACCGGCATTGCCCAATTCTGATCGGTGGTGCGGACTCATGGCGAGAAGGCGATCGATATTTTCGGCAAGGCTGGGGCCGCTCGTTGGCTCATAAACGAATCCCGTAACACCGTTCTCGATCAGGTCGCTGGCGCCGACCCCTGACGAGCAGATGACCGGCGCGCCGGCGGTCATGGCTTCAACACAGGTGAAGTTGAAGACGTCCCATGTCGACGGCACGACGACGAAACCCGCCGTGAGCTGGCGTTCGCGGATTTGGGCAGGACTCTCCTCGGGCAGATGATGGATTTTTTTGCCCCATACATCTGGCCATGTCTGGGAGAGGTGGCGAGCCGTCGAGCCATTCGATTTGTGAATCGGCACGTCTCGTCCGATCCAATCGATCTCGGGCGCCCCTTGTCCCAGAAGGTGAAGGGCTTCGCAGAGAATGTGCGGGCCCTTCCAACGTTGCACGCGGCCAATCACCAAGCCTCGCCCCGTCCTCTCGCCCGGTTCGTGCGGGAGATTTTCAGGAACGAAAACCGGCCGGATGAGATCGACCTTTCTGGCGAGTTTCTGCGTCCAGAAGCGAACGTTGTTCGTACTATGAGTGATGACCGAGTCGATCGCCGACAGACCGAGGACCTCGATCAGCTGGATAATGGCGTCGGCCGCCCGGTCGCCTTCCAAGGGGTCAAGCTGGGCGATCTGGCCGATACTGCCGTGCAACGATGCAACAACCGGGGGGCCTTCACGGAGCGCCCATGGCAGGAAGAGAAGTCCCCAATCCGTAACCTGCACGATGTCGGGCGGCGGATTTCGCTGCGCCTGTTCCCAAAGCGCCCAGGCCGCCGCGAGGTGGCGCTGCAGTTTCGGCACCGTCTCATATCGGCCAAAGCGCGGGATGAACTTCGCGTAAAGGTTCGTGTCGAGGACCTCTACTTCTATGCCGTTGATCGTGGATTTTCCGCCGCCGGGCGTATTAACGAAGCTGCTTCCATAGATCACGCTCACCTCGTGACCGGCGCGAGCCAGCCAGGGCATCAACGAGCTGAAGTTGGTGATGATCCCACCGCCCATTCGCGGCAGGTATTCAGGCAGAACGAACAGAATCTTCATGAGCTCATCTTCTGTCTCCCGGTGCTCAATGCGACCGATTTCCTGAGCGGGGATACGCGGGCACGTGCACTCTAAAAAACGGAGCAGACACTAATGAGCAAGAGACAGTGACGGAACAGAGAGACCAAAAATACCACCGTCACCCATCATCGCCTTCTCGAGCTCGGAAAAGCAACCTCATGTTGTATGCCGGCCTTTCAATCCCATCGCACCGCAGTGCCGCGCCAGGTCCGGGCGCGCGTGCCCGCGGCGTCGAACACCCACACGATGAGATCGATCCTGTCCGGCGAGAAACGGACGGTGAAATGTCGGCGCCAGAAACTGCCGTCGGCATGGCTGAAGAGGGCCTCGGTGCCGAAGGAGTCGGGTCGTACTGTGAGGAGGGCGGAGCGGGGCGCCGGATGGGTGTCGGCCGAGGCGAGCAGCGCCACACCATCGACCAGAGCGCCGAAGTGCAGGATCTCGCCTTGTTCGGAGGTCAGCATCGGGCCACCGTCGATGCGCAGCCAGATCGCGCCAAGACCGTTCGTCGACCGGATCGCGAACTGCACGCTGATCGGGGTCCGGTCTTCGACGTCGGCCGGCGGATTTTTCGGCGGGGGAAAGATGTCCATGAGGGGGATCGAGCGGTAAAAGCTCACGGCGCCGAGATAGGTGCCGAGCCGATCGGCAGGCAGGCCGTCACGGTCCGGGGCTTGCGACCCGACTTGCGCCCCAACTGGCGATTGTGCGGCGGGCGCACACAGCAACAATGACACACCGGCGGCACCAATTGCGCGCCGGCGACCGATCATTTCGGACGGCTCGCCACGACGTTGAGGTCGATCGTGACGTCGTTGGCAACCTGGCCGGTGCCGGCCCATTCATTCTGTCCGATGCCGTAGTCGAGACGCTTGACCTGCAGCTTGCCGCGGGCAGTGCCGCGCACGGCGCCCGGCTGCGCCGGGTTGTCGGCGATGGCGAGGGTGAAAGGCAGCACGACATCGCGCGTGACGTCGCGGATCGTGAGCTTGCCACGCGCTTCATAGCGATCGCCGCCTGATGCGACGATCGAACTGGCCACGAAGCGGGCTTCGGGGAATTTCCGGACGTCGAGGAAATTGGGGCCCTTCAGCAGGGAATCGACATCACTGTTGTTGGCTGTCGCGGCCGGCATCTGGATGCGGATATCGATCCGGGCCGCGGCGAGCGCCGCCGGATCGAGCACGATCTCGCCGCTCCAGGCCGGAAACCGTCCGTTCACGAACGCGCCGACCTGCGTGGCGGTGAAGGCGAGCGAACTGGCGCGCGGGTCGATCGTCCAGACATCCTGGGGCCCGGCCAGCGCGGGCTTGGCGAGCAGGAGGGCGGCGGCGATCATCAGCAGACGGCGCATCATGTTCTCCCGGAAGGCCACATGCGGCGGAAAATACCGTCGCGGCGCAAGACATCGTGATGCAGGACGGCCGCGATGTGCAGGGCGACGATCACGATCAGGGCCCGCGACAGCAGGAAATGCGCGGTGCGCAGGACTTCGAAAAGATCTGTGTCGCGCGGCACCAGGTCGGGCAGGGGCAGCACGCCGAACCAGGCGACGCTGACGCCCGCGGCAGAACTCATCAGCCAACCGCTCAGCGGCATGGCGAGCAGCAGGACCAGCAACGCCCAGTGGCCGACGGGCGCCAGCGCGCGCTCCCATCGCATAACCGTGTCCGGCAGCGGTGGTGGCGGATTTCGCCAGCGCCACAGCAAGCGGAGCACTGTCAGCGCCAACACCGTGAGGCCGATCCATTTGTGCCAGTTGTAAACTTGGAGTTTCAGTAAGCTGATCGGCAGGCCCGTCATCCACAGACCAATGCCCAGCAGGCCCAGAACCGCCACGGCGGTGAGCCAATGCAGCGTCCTGGCGGCGGCGTGGTAAGTCGGGGCGAACACGCTCCGTCCTCAGCGCCGTGTGCGTTCAATTGGCAACGCCGGCACGCTCTTCATGGGTTTCGAAGAAGTGCCGGCCCGCCCCGCGCTGGTTCTCGTAGATCGAGCCCTGATGATCGGCCGGCGGCAACGGCATGCGCACCGGCGCGGCCCGGACGCGCGGCTCGACGTTGGGCTCGCCCACCACCATGCGGGCGTTGAAGTCGTCGAAGTCGGCCACGCCCATCAATGGCCAGGCGTCTGCTGCCGTGTACTCGTGCAGCAGAAGGCGGCGCTGCTGGTTGGAGGTGTTGAGGGCCGAGCCGTGCACCAGGCGGGCGTGGTGGATGGTCATCGAGCCCGCCGGGCCCATCAGCGGCACGGCCTTGCCGAAGTCGAGGTCGCAGGCCGCAGGATCCATGGCGCCGCAGAAACGGCCGTCGGCATGATGGTCGTAGGTCGGCCCGAGATGGCTGCCGGGCAACACCATCAACGGCCCGTTCCCGAGATCGCAATCGTCGAGATAGATGCCGGTGGCCAGCACGTCGTCGTTGGTATGAGGATAGAAGGCCCAGTCCTGGTGCCATTCGACCGGCGAGCCGTAGCCCGCCGACTTCATGTTGAGCTTGCCGCCGTAGTGGCGGATGTCGGGTCCGATCAGCTGGCGCAGGATGGCCGTGATCTTGGGATCGCGCACCAGATCATGGAAGAATTTGTAGCGCTTGAAGATCGCGGGCTTGAGCCGCCGGACGCGGGGCAGGGCCGCCGTGTGGCTGGGCTCGAGGTCATAGAGTTCGTCATTGGTTGCCACGCCGCGGGCATCCGCGACGATGCAATCGGCCTGTGCGCGCAGGTCGGCGAGCTGTGAACCCTCGATCAGCCGGGGGATCACCAGGTAGCCGTCGCGGCGATAAGTTTCGATTTGCGTGTCGGTGAGCATGCGAAACAATAGCACGATCGGCCGGCTTGGCAGATAATCACGGTATGGCGATCCGTGCTCTTTTTCCGACCCTGATCCTCCACGAGTCCCTGGATCGGCCGGGATGGCCTGCCTTCAACCAGAGCCTGGCCGACGAGTGCAGTTCGCTGGCGCTCTCGGACGCGGCCGGCCGGCGCTGGTCACAGCGGCACTATCTGGGCGGTTACACGTCCTATGGCTCGCTCGACCGGCTCCATCTCCTGTCGTCGCTGTTCGACCGCCTGCGCCGCCGCATCGATCCCCATGTGAAGCGGTTCGCGGCCAGCCTGCACTACGATCTCCGCGGGCGCGTGCTGGCGATGACCGATTGTTGGGCGAATGTCATGCCGTCGGGCGTGGTGCATTCGATGCATCTGCACCCGACGTCGTTCATCAGCGGGACCTATTATGTGGCCGTGCCGAAAGGCGCCGGCGCGCTGAAATTCGAGGACCCCAGGCTGTCGCGCCAGATGGCAGTGCCGCCCCGGCGCGCCGACGCGCCCGACCGCTTTCGCTCGTTCGTCGGCGTGCCGGCGAAGCCCGGCGACGTGGTATTGTTCGAGAGCTGGTTGCGGCACGAGGTGCCGCCGGCGCGCTTCTCCGGCGAGCGTATCTCGATTAGCTTCAACTACGCCTGGACCCCTAAGCCGGGGACCCCCAAGGCGGGGATTCGAAAGACCGGTCGCTGAAGGAGCATCGCATGCGCCATGGGCTTGTCTTCCTGTCATTGGTCGCCGCGGCCGGGATGGCCCACGCCGATCAGGAACTGCCGATCTTCGACGCGCACATGCACTACAGCCACGACGCCTGGACGGTAGTGCCGCCCAGGGAGGTCGTCGAGATCCTGAAGAAAGCGGGGGTCAAGCGCGCCATGGTGTCGAGCTCGAACAACGAGGGCACCAAGATGCTGCAGGACGTGGCGCCTGATGTGATCGTGCCCGAGCTGCGGCCTTACCGCTCGCGCGGCGAACTCTCGACCTGGGCCAAGGACCCGACGGTGCTGCCGTTCCTCGAGGATATGCTGGGCAAACGCAAGTATGTCGCCATCGGCGAGTTCCACATCTACGGCGCCGATGCGGACTTGCCCAACATGCGCGGCGTCGTCCAGCTCGCCAAGAAATACGGGCTGTTCCTGCATTCGCATTCGGATTCCGATGCCGTCTCGCGCCACTTCCAGCAGGATCCCGGCGCCAAGGTGCTGTGGGCGCATTCCGGCTTCGAGCGGCCGGAGAAAGTGCGCGAGATGTTGCGCAAGTATCCCACGCTCTATTGCGACCTGGCGTTCCTCACTTCGCATGCGTCGAACGGCAAGGTGGCCCCGGGTTGGCGCGAGGCATTCCTGGAGTTTCCCGATCGGTTCATCGTCGGCACCGATACCTTCACGCCCGAGCGCTGGCACTATGTGGTCGAGCATGCGCGCTGGTCGCGGCAGTGGCTGGCCGACCTGCCGCCGGATGTCGCCCGCAAGATCGCCTACGAGAATGGCGACCGCCTGTTCGGTGGCGCCCAATGAGGTTGCTGGCGGTCCTGTTCGCGTTTTTCTTCGCGAACGCCGCATGGGCGGATTGTCCGCTCGATCTTGGCCGTGGCACCGGGCTGGTGATCTTCTCGGATCACTACATGATCGCCTTTCGCCCCGATCCATTGCGCATCGAGGTCGGTGAGCCCTTTGCACTGCTGTTCAACGTCTGCACCAAGTCGGGCAGTGCCGGCGAGCTGGTCTCGGTCGACGCCCATATGCCCGAGCACAAGCACACCATGAACTACCATCCCAGCATCGTGTCGAAGGGCGATGGACGGTTTCGCGCCGAGGGCCTGGTCTTTCACATGGCCGGACACTGGGAGATTTCCATCGACGTGCGCGCCGGCGAGGAAATAGAACGCCTGACGCACGACTATTATATCAAGTGAGGTGGGGGCCTCTGACGGCGCTGTTGCTGGCGGCACTGGCCGCGCCGGCGGAAGCGCAGGCGCCGGTCGACTGGTCGGAAGCCGAGATTCGCCTCGTCGGCCAGCACGGGCCGTGGCCACCGCCGCCGGTACGCGATCCATCGAACCGCATATCGGATACGCCGGCCGGAATAGCGCTGGGCGAATATCTCTTCAACGACGCGCGTCTGTCCGGCGACGGCCTCATGAGCTGCGCCACCTGCCACCAAGCGGGCCGGGACTGGAGCGACGGTCGTGCCCGCGGGAAGGCGCGCGCCGACCTGGACCGGCGCACGCCGTCGCTGTGGAATGTCGGCCATTCCCACTGGTTCGGCTGGACCGGCGCGGGCGATTCGCTGTGGGCGCAGAGCATCCGGCCGATCCTCGATCCGGAAGAGATGGGCGGCAGCTGGGCGCGCGTGGCGCGGCTGCTGCGCGAAGACAAGGATCTTGCCTGCGGCTACGACCGCGCTTTCGGCACCAAGCCCGACAGCGACGATGAGCGGCTTTTGGTCGACGCGGCAAAAGCCCTGGCCGCTTTTCAGGCGACCCTGGTCAGCCCGCGCACCCGATTCGACGCCTTCCGCGACGCTCTCGTGGCCGGCGATCGTGAGGCCGCGGCACGTTACGGGTTGCCCGAGCAGCGTGGCCTGAAACTGTTTGTCGGCGAGGGCAACTGCAACGCCTGCCATTTCGGGCCGCGCTTCACCAACGGCGAGTTCGGCGACATCGGCATCGCGTTCTTCGTGCGGCCGGGCGAGGTCGATAGCGGACGGCTGGGCGGGATCGCCGCGCTGGTGGCCAGTCCGTTCAATCTGCTCGGCCGCTACAACGACGATCCTTCGGGGACCAGCGCGCGGCGCACGCAACATGTCCGGCGTCTGCACAGCAATTTCGGCGAGTTCCGCGTTCCCGGGCTGCGCCAGGTCGGCCGTTCAGCAGCTTTCATGCACAACGGCGGCTTCGCCACGCTGGAGGACGTCGTCCGGCATTATTCCGAGGTGAGTCCGGACCGCCTGCACAGCGACGGCACGCCGCTGGTCCGCCCACTCGGCCTGTCGGCGCAGCAGAGCACCGACCTGGTGGCCTTCCTGCGCTCACTCGACGCCGACCCACCGACGCGTCCGGCACCGCCGCCGCTCTGCCCCTAGGTCGGTCCGGGGCGCAACCGCGCGAGTGCCGATTCCAGGATCCAGGCCGCGGCGGCCGCGTCGACCCGCTCGGCGCGCTTGGCTCGGCTCATGTCGTAGTCGTCGATCATGCCGCGGGTCACCGCGGCGGTGCTGAGCCGCTCGTCCTGCATCACGATGGGTAGCGTCGCCAGCGCCGGCGGGCCGTGGGCGGCGATGTTGGCTGCGAACTGGCGGACCGACTGGCAGCGCGGCCCCTCGGTCCCATCCATGTTGAGCGGGAGTCCGATCGCCAGAGCCTTGATCTCGTGCTTCTTCGCCAGATCGCCAAGGGCTGCGAGGTCGACCGCGAGCTTGCCGCGCCTGATCGTCATCAACGGCGTCGCCAGCATGCGCAAGGCGTCGGAGGTGGCGACGCCGATGGTCTTGCTGCCGATGTCGAGCGCCATCAGTCGCCCGTCGCGCACCAGCAGGGCCCTGAGGTCGGAGAAGTCGACGATGGCCACTATTGCCGCTCCATTGCAGGCAGGCCGTCGAGCCAGGCGAAAGTGTCGGTCGCGATCTGCTCCCAGCCGGGCTGGCCCGGCACCCAATGGCCCTGGCCGGCGTATTCGCGATAGGTCGCCACGGAGGCGAAACGCGCAGCGGCGCGGCGAACGACACCGGGCGGCGTGAGCTTGTCCTTCTCCGCCGCGACGAACAGCAGCGGCGCGGTCACGTGTCGGGGGTCGACCGTGGCGGCCTTGTTGCGATCGAGCCAGGGCAGGGCGATCTCGAACAGGGCGCGACCCGAATCGTGCACGAACGCGGCGTGCAATTCCCCGGCCTCGTTCGGATCGGTCGTGTTGAAGGTATGTGACAGTGCCTCGGCCAGCGTTGCTCGATGCGGCTTGCGCCACCAGCCCCATGTCGTCTGTATACGCAGGAAGGCCAGCAGGTTGGACGGCCGGAGCGCCACGACGCTCGCCGGAGGCGCGGGTGTGAGCAGCACGCCGGCACGCGCCAGGCCGTGGGCACAGAGCAGCAAGGCGATCAGCCCGCCCATCGAGTGTCCGACGATGACGGGTTTCTCCGGAAGGGTGCGCACGAGGGCCTCCAGGTCGGCGACGTAGTCGAGCAGGCTGGTCGTGGCCAGCGCCGCAGGCGGCTCGTGGTCCGGAACGTCGGGCGGAGGCGCATCGTGATGACGCAACGCGGGCGCCAGCGTGCGCCAGCCGCGTTCCTCGGCGAAGGCACGCCAGTTCCGCCATACTTCGGGGGTACCCCACATGCCGTGAATGAAGACTGCCATGCCGGCCATCGTCGAGGTTATAAAGCGGGAGCAGGTCCGGGTCGACACGGGCCGAGTCAGGAGTAGGTTCGTCAAGTGGCTGACACCATCTATTCATTGCTGGCGATCGCGATGGTGCTGACCGTGGTCAGTCTGCTGGTGCCGGTAGCCGAGCGTTTCCGCCTGCCGCACACCGTGTTGCTGGCCATCGCCGGCATGACAATGGGTTTCCTTGGCTCGTGGATCATTTCCAGCGACATCAAGTTCGGGGTGCTGGGCGACGCCTTCATCGGCCTCGACAAGCTCGAAGTCGGCACCGATGTCTTTCTGCCGCTGTTTCTGCCGCCTTTGTTGTTCACGGCGGGGCTGACGATCGACGTCCGCCGCCTCATGGACGAGATTTCGGCCGTGCTGCTGCTGGCCATCGTGGCCGTCCTGGTGTGCATCGGTGCCGTGGCCGGCGTCGTGCACCTGGCAACCGGGATCGACCTCACCGTCTGCCTCCTGCTGGGTGCCGTCGTGTCGACCACCGATCCGGCGGCGGTCATCGGCATTTTTCGCGATGTCGGCGCGCCGAAGCGGCTGTCGATCCTGGCAGAAGGCGAATCGCTGCTGAACGACGCCGTCGCCATCGCCGCCTTCGGCCTGTTCATGGGAATCCTGGTATCGCGCTCGCTCGCCGATCCCCTGGCGGCGGAAATCACCGGTGATCCGACCGGCGCAGTCGCGGTGTTCCTACGCGAATTCATGGGCGGTCTGTTGTTCGGCTTCTTGATGGCCCGCGGGGCAATAGTGATCCTGCCACGGCTCGGCGAATCGGACGCGGCGATCGCGTCGATCACCGTAAGCCTCGCTTACCTGAGCTTCGTGCTGGCCGATCGCTATTTCCACATCTCGGGCGTCGTGTCGGTGGTGATGGCGGCACTCACAGTGGCGGCCTATGGCCCGACCCACCTCCATCCCCGGCAATGGACGGCCTTGCGCCAACTCTGGGCACAGCTCGAATTCTGGGCAAGCTGCCTGATCTTCGTGCTGGCCTCGATGCTGGCGGCCGACGTGCTGCTGCGCATGAGCTGGCTCTATGTCTGGGGTGTCGTTGCAGTGGCGCTCGGTGCGTTCGGGGCGCGCGCCCTGGTGGTGTTCGGCATGTTTCCGATCCTCGAGGCGACCCGCTTGGTCCAGCCCGTCACCGTCCGTTACAAGGCGATCCTCGTCTGGGGCGGCCTGCGCGGCGCGGTGACGATCGTGCTGGCCATGGTGGCGGCCGGCGACCAGCGCCTGCCCGAGGAGATCCGCGACTTCATTGCCATCTCGGCCGTGCTGTTCGTGCTGTTCACCCTGTTCGTGAATGCGACGACGCTCGGCCTGTTGATGCGCCTTCTCGGCCTCGACAAGCTCAGCCGGCTGGAGATCGCGCTGCGCGATCGCGTGCTGGCGCTGTCGCGGGTCAATGTCGCCCGCCATCTTCAGCAGATCATGCGCACGCACAACGAGCGGGTCGACGGCCTCGATGCCGATCCGGCGTCGGCGGGCGGCGACGAACTCGAAGCGGTGCCCGACGAACTGGCGCTCGACATCGGCGAGCGTCTGACGATCGGCCTGGTGACGCTGTCGACCCGCGAGAAGGAACTGTACCTCGACCTGTTCGAGCAGCAGATCCTGTCGCGGCGCATGGTGGCGGTTCTGGCGGCGGGCGCCGACCGCCTGATCGATACCGTCCGCGACCGTGGCGAGGCGGGCTATGAGCAGTGGCTCGAGAAGATCTCGCGTCCCGATCTCGCCTTCCGGCTGGCGCTTTGGCTGCACCGCAGATTCGATATCGAAGGGCCGCTGACCGAGCAGCTCGCGGATCGGTTCGAGATTCTAATGGTGTCGCAAAGCGTGCTCGCGGAACTGGCGGCCTTCAACATCAGCTCGCTCGCCGACCTGCTCGGCGCCGACGCCGAGACGCGGCTGGCGGGGGTGATCGCCAAGCGCCAGGCGGGTGTCGACAGCGCGCTGAAGGCACTTTCCCTGCAGTACCCGGGTTACGCCGAATCGGTTCAGGCCCGGCAGCTCGAACGCGCCGGCATCCGGTTCGAGGCGATGGAATATTCGCGACGGCTGCGCGAGGGCATCATCAACCGCGAGGTCTACAACGACCTGCGCCGCGACCTCGGCGCGCGCCGCAACATCCTGACGCGCCGCCCGCCGCTCGATCTCGGCCTCGAACTGGCCGGCATGATCGCCCGCGTGCCGATCTTCGTGTCGCTGGACCACAAGGCCGTCACCGATGTCGGCAAGCGGCTGCGCGCCCAGGTCGTGCTGCCGGGGGAGAAGATCGTGGCCAAGGGTGGGCCGCCCGACGCCATGTACTTCATCGCCGCGGGTAGCGTCACGGTCCGGATCCCGGGTCATCCGATCCCGCTGAAGGAAGGCGATTTCTTCGGCGAGATGGGCTTGCTCGGCTCCCAGCCACGCAGCGCCGACGTCATCGCCGACGGCTATTGCCACCTCCTGGTGCTCCACAAGAAGGACTTCAACGAACTGCTGGGGCATCGGCCCGAGGTTCGCGCCGAGATCGAGGCGGTGGCAGCCCGCCGGTTCGCCGACAACCAGAGCAAGGCCGCCTCTTAGACGCGGCCTGCCCGGTTGCCCCTGATTGGTTGATCGGGCAGGGCAAAACGGCTACCAACCGCGCCCAATAAGGGGCTTGGAGACAAGGCAATGGCGCTCGACAAGGATACTGTGGCACGCATCGCGCGGCTTGCCCGTCTGAAAGTCCCGGACGAGGACCTGGCGCCGCTGGCTGGCGAGCTGTCGGGAATTTTCGCCTGGATCGAGCAGTTGAACGAGGTCGACACACGGGACGTCGAGCCGCTGTCGAGCGTGTCCGACGTGACCCTGCCGATGCGCGCCGACAAGGTGACCGACGGCGGCATGGCCGCCAAGGTGCTGGCCAATGCTCCGGGCGGCGCCGTCTATATCGACTCGTCCGACAAGAATGCCGGCGGCTTCTTCACCGTTCCCAAGGTGGTGGAGTAGGCCATGGCGTCCCTTACCGACCTCACCATCGTCCAGCTCGGCGCCGCCCTCGCCAAGAAAGAGGCGAGCGCCGTCGAGGTGGCTGATGCCCACCTCGCGAAACTCGACGAGCATCGCGCACTCAACGCCTTCATCACCGAGACGCCCGAGAAGGCGCGCGCCATGGCCGCGGCCTCCGACGCCCGTCGCGCCAAGGGCGAGGCGGGTCTCCTCGAAGGCATTCCGCTCGCCATCAAAGACCTGTTCTGCACCGAGGGCGTGCAGACCACGGCGGCCTCGCACATCCTCGAAGGCTTCGTGCCGCAGTACGAGAGCACGGTGACGACCAACCTCTGGAAGTCGGGCGCGGTGATGGTCGGCAAGACCAACCTCGACGAATTCGCCATGGGCTCGTCGAACATGACCAGCCATTTCGGCGGCGTCGAGAATCCGTGGAAGCGCAAGGGCGACAACCGCAAGCTGGTGCCGGGCGGCTCGTCCGGCGGCTCGGCCGCGGCAGTGGCGGCCTACATGGTGCCGGGCAGCACCGGCACCGACACCGGCGGCTCGATCCGCCAGCCAGCGTCGTTCTGCGGCATCGTCGGCCTGAAGCCGACCTATGGCCGCTGTTCGCGCTGGGGCGTCGTGGCTTTCGCCAGTTCGCTGGATCAGCCGGGCCCGTTTGCCCGCACGGTCGAGGATACGGCGCTGCTGCTGCAGGCGATGTCGGGCCATGACCCGAAGGACTCGACCTCCGCGCCGCTACCGGTGCCGGACTTCGCCGCCGCAGCGCGCAACCCGGATATCAAGGGCCTCAAGGTCGGCATTCCCAAGCAATACCGCGTCGATGGCACCTCGCCCGAGATCGCGGCGTTGTGGGACAAGGGCATGGAGATGTTGAAGGCGGCCGGTGCGGTGCCAGTCGAGGTCTCGCTGCCGCACACCAAGTACGCGCTGCCGGCCTATTACATCGTGGCGCCGGCGGAGTGTTCGTCGAACCTGGCGCGTTACGACGGCGTGCGCTACGGCCTGCGCGTCCCGGGCAAGGATCTCGCCGACATGTACGAGAGCACGCGCGGGGCGGGCTTCGGCAAGGAAGTGCGTCGCCGCATCATGATCGGCACCTACGTGCTGTCGGCTGGCTACTACGATGCCTACTACAAGAAGGCGCAGCAGATCCGCGCGCTGATCGCTCGCGACTTCAGGCAGGCCTTCGAGAAGTGCGACGTGCTGCTGACGCCGACTGCGCCCACCGCCGCCTTTGCCGCCGGCGACAAGATGGACGATCCGGTGACGATGTACCTCAACGACATGTTCACCATCCCGGCCTCGATGGCGGGCCTGCCCGGCATTTCCGTGCCGGCTGGTCTCGACAAGGACGGCCTGCCGCTCGGCCTGCAGTTGATCGGCCGCGCCTTCGACGAGGAAACGATGCTGCGCGCGGCGGCAGCGCTCGAGAAGGCGGCAGCCTTCAGCGGTCGCGCGACAGGATACTAAAATCCTCGAACCCCTCTCCATTCAAATGGAGAGGCGCCCCGCGTCGGCGCTGTTTACGGCGCCTTTGGTGGAGGGGGCAGCGCTGCGGGTAAGCGCTTCGAAGATCGTCTCAAGGACTCCTTCGGTTCCGCTCAGCACTTCGCCGTTCCAGAATCGCAGGACCCTGAAGCCCGCCGACCTCGAGAAATTGTCGCGTCAGGTGTCGTAGGCATCTGATCGGCATGCTGGCTGCCATCGAGCTCGACGATGACTTTGGCCGAGATGGAGACGAAGTCACAAATATATAGCCCGACCTGATGCTGGCGACGGAATTTGAGACCACCGAGTTGACGGCGGCTCAGGCGATTCCACAGGAGGCGTTCGGAGGCGGTGGGGATTCACTCGCATGTCGCGAATGTGACGGAGCAAGAGTGTAATAGGGCGCAACAAAACAGCGTAAGTATGATTAGTTTACAACTAAAGAGGGTATATCTATGACCCCTCCGCCCTTCGGGGACGCCGCCTCATTTGAATGGGTAGGAGAGTTTATTTCGGCCTGCAATGCGGTCGGCGAGAGGTTTTTGCGTTAGACTTCCGGCAACCCGGGAGAAACGAACATGGCGGCATTCGACCTTGTGGTGCGTGGCGGCAACGTGGCGGATGGCACCGGTGCGGCGATCAGGGAAGCCGATGTCGCAGTGAAGGATGGCCGGATCGCCGCCGTCGGCAAGGTGAGCGGGCAGGGTGCCGAGGAAATCGCCGCCAAGGGCCTGCTGGTCACGCCGGGCTTCGTCGACATCCACACTCATTACGACGGCCAGGCGACCTGGGATTCGCATCTGCAGCCATCGAGCTGGCACGGCGTCACCACGGCGGTGATGGGCAATTGCGGCGTCGGCTTTGCGCCGGTGAAGATCGAGGACCGCCAGCGCCTGATCGAATTGATGGAAGGCGTGGAAGACATTCCCGGCGCTGCGCTCGACGAGGGCCTGAGCTGGTCGTGGGAATCGTTCGGCCAGTATCTCGACGCGCTTGCGGCCAAGCCGCGTGACATGGATCTCGGCGCCCAGCTCCCGCACGGCGCGCTGCGTGTGTTCGTGATGGGCGAGCGCGCCGCCAAGCTCGAGGAGGCGACCTCAGAGGAGGTGGCGCAGATGCGCCTGCTGACGGCGCAGGCGATGCATGATGGTGCGCTCGGCTTCTCGACCTCGCGCACGCTCAACCACCGAACCGTGAAGGGCGATCCGACGCCGTCGCTGCGCGCTTCCGAAGAGGAGCTGCTCGGCATCGCGCTCGGCATGAAGGATGCGGGCCGCGGCGTCATCGAATTCATCTCCGACTTCAATACGCCGAACCCCGAGAGCGAGTTTGCGATGCTCGACCGGTTGCTCACGGCGTCGGGCCGTCCGTTCTCGGTGTCGCTGGCGCAGAGCCACGCGCGCCCCGAGGGCTGGCGCCGCCTGCTCGGCCTGGTCGATGGGCTGGCCGCCAAGGGTCACAGTGCCAAGGCGCAGGTGGCACCGCGGCCGATCGGCGTGCTGCAGGGCCTGCAGGCGAGCCGCACTCCGTTCTCGATGTGCGCCGCCTACAAGGCGATCCAGCACAAGACCGTGGCCGAGCGCCTCGCGATCATGCGCGATCCGGCGTTTCGCGCGCAGATCCTGAAGGAGAGCCACGAGCCGCTGCGTTCGGAGATGGCCGCGCGCCTCACCGACTTCGACCGCATGTTCCCGCTGGGCGATCCACCGGACTACGAGCCACCGCAGGAGAACTCGCTGGGCGCCCGCGCGCGCCGCGAGAACCGCGATCCGCGCGAGGTCGTCTATGACTATCTGATCGAGGGCGAGGGCAAGAACTTCATCTTCGCGCCCTTCGCCAACTACGCCGCCTATAACCTCGATTGCTGCAGCGAGATGATGCAGAGCCCGCACACGCTGATTGGCCTCGGTGACGGCGGTGCGCATGTCGGCCTGATCTCCGACGGCTCGTTCCCGACCTCGCTGCTGGCGCATTGGGGCCGTGACCGCAAGAGCGGCAGGCTCGATGTGTCATGGCTGGTCAAGCGTCACACCCAGGACAACGCCAGGGCCGTCGGCCTGAACGATCGCGGCGTCGTGGCCGTCGGCAAGAAGGCCGATCTCAATGTCATCGACTTCGACAAGCTCAGGGTCGAGGCTCCGGTGATGAAGTGGGACCTGCCGGCCGGCGGCAAGCGCCTGCTGCAGAAGGCGCGCGGCTATCGCGCCACCGTCGTTTCCGGCGTCGTCACCTACCGCGACGGCGAAGCGACCGGCGCGCTTCCGGGCCGGCTGGTCAGGGGCCCGCAGGCCTAGCCGAGAGCGACCGGCAGGGTTTCCAGCCCGCGCAACGTGAAGGTCGGACGACGCGTCGGCGTCCCGGCCAGCTTGACGCTCGGGAACCGATCGAGCAGGGTTGCGAAGGCGATCTGGCCTTCCATGCGGGCGAGTGCCGCCCCCAGGCAGTGATGGATGCCGCCGCCGAAAGCGACATGGCGTCTTGCGTCTCGGGTGACGTCGAGGCGATGCGGCTCGGCAAAGGCCGCCGGATCGCGATTGGCCGCCCCCAGCACCAGCATGATCTCGTCGCCGGCTTTCACCGGGCAGCCGACCACCTCCATGTCCTTGATGACGACGCGTTGGGTGATCTGCACCGGCCCATCGAAGCGCAGGAATTCGTCGACGGCGGGGCCGACCAGCTCGGGTGAACGGCGTATCAGGGCGAGCTGGTCGGGCGCGCGCAGCAGCGCCAGCATGCCGTTGCCGATCAGGTTCACCGTCGTCTCGTGACCCGCGACAAGCAGGAGCTGGGCCAGGGCCACGACTTCGCGCGACGTAATGCGGTCACCGTCGGCGTCCACGGCAGCCAGCGCCGACAGGAGATCGTCGCCGGGCGTGCGGCGGCGGGCCGCCAACAAGTCGCCGAGATAGGCCCTGAGCCCCGCGCGTGCTTCGGCAATGCCGGCATCGATGGCCGGCGTGCGCAGGACGGACGGATCGACCGACCGCGCGATGCCGCGCGACCAGGCGGTGAAGATCGCCTCGTCCTCGGGCGGCACACCGAGCAGGGCGCAGATGACGCGGACGGGCAGGGGATAGGCAAAGGACTGCACGAGGTCGATCGGCCCCTGCTGTGCGGCCATGGCGTCGACCAGCTCGGTCGCAATCGCCGCGGTGGCGGCGCGCAGGTCGTCGATGCGCCGCGGCGTGAAGGCGCGGGCCACCAGGCCGCGCAGGCGCGTGTGGTCGGGCGGATCCATGAACAGAAGGCTGCGCGCGCGGTTCGGATCTTCTTCCGTGCGGCCTGCTTCGGTCGCCGCGTGCGATTCGTCCGTCGACAGGTTGGGATGGCGCAGCATCGCTGTCACGTCGGCAAGGCCCAGCGCGAACCAGATCGTGTCGGCGACGCGCAGCAGCGGCGTGGGGCCACGGAAGCGTTCGTAGAAGGGGTACGGGTCCTCGCGGAACGCAGGCGACATCGCCTCGACGAAGAAGCGGTCGGCCAGGCTCGGGGTGCTCGTCTGGATGCTCATGGGAACCGCCTTGCAATACGATACAGTTATGTATCGAGTTGCAATGTGATAGATTCCCTGTCATGTCAAGAGTGCGCACGCGTCCGACCCGGGACGATACACGGGAGAAGTTGTTCGAAGCGGCGGCCGAGGTCTTCGAGGGACGCGGCATCGGTGCGGCAAGCATCGAGACGATCGCCGCTGCCGCTGGATTCACGCGTGGCGCGTTCTACTCAAACTTCGAGAGCAAGGACGACCTGATCGTCGCCATGCTCGAGGATCACGTCGCGCGCTCGCTCGAGCACCACCAGCAGCTTCTGGCGCGCCACAAGACCCCGGCCGACTTCGTGGCGGCGCTCCGCGCTACCGAACGCAGCCGCCACGATCCGCTGGGCCGCGCGCCACTCCTGCACATGGAGCTGATCCTTTTCGTCGCGCGCGCGGAGAAACGCCGTCCGGAGCTCGCCAAGCGCCTACGGGCGCGGCGCAAGCTGGTTGCCGACATCGTCGTCGCCACGATGAGCGGAACGGCAAAGGGCAGGGTCGGCGACCCGGGCTGGGCGGGCGCGATGCTACTCGCACTCGAGGACGGCTTCCGCCTCCACCGCCTGATCGACCCGGACTCGACGCCGGCCGACAGCTTCTTCCGCGCCGTCGGCGAACTGCAGAAGCTGGCCGAGTCCTAGAAGCCGTCAGACCACAAGAGCCCGTAGGTAAGCCTCTGCGCCTGTCGCGTCGGCCGCGCCGCCGGCGAAACCGACATAGCCGTCGGGACGGACAAGGATCAGGTTCTGGCTGTCGAGCTTGTCGGTGGTGGGGGCTGCCTGGACCAGCTTCGGAAATTTTGCCGCAAGGCCTGCCACGGCATCGGCGAGCCCGATGGCAGTGAAGCGCGCCTTGGTGGTGTCCGGTGGAAGGCGATCCGGCCAGCGTTTGCCGGCCTTTGTTTCCTTCGCATGATGTGCGCCCTTCACCGTCAACGGACTGTCGGGATAGCCGATGTCGAGCTCGGCCAGCGTATTGGCCGCGGCGTGGCTGAGCTGCGGAAAGCCGAAAGCGAATTTTACCGCAGCATTGCGCAGGCCCTGGGCGATCGGATTGCGCATGATCGCCACTTCCGTCATCCGGCCGGCATTGGCCAGGACCTGGTCGCCGACGGCGCCACGCTCGATGGAGTAGCTGTCGAGCAGCGACGGCTTGCACACGCCGCCGATCACGAGGCTGAGCTTCCAGGCAAGGTTAAACGCATCCTGCATGCCTGTGTTCATGCCCTGGCCACCGGCCGGGCTGTGAATATGGGCAGCATCGCCGGCCAGGATGGCGCGGCCGCGGCTGTACTGGGAGACCTTGCGTTCGTTAATGTGGAACGCTGCCAGCCAATAGGCGTCCTTGATGACGAGGTTTCCGGAGCCGCGCTGCGTCAGGAGCGCCTGGATCTCCTCCAGGGTCGGGTCGGCGCGGTGGCCCGTGGCCACGCCAAGATCGGCGATGACGCGCCACCGTCCCTCGGTGATCGGGAAGAAGGCCAGGATGCCGTCCTTGTGCCAGAAGATGTGCAGACGATCCTCGGCATCGAGCCCGGTGAAGTGGCCGTCGGCCAGCGCCCAGTCGCTGGGCTGCGTCGTGCCATCAAAAATGAAGCCCAGCCCGTGCCGCACAACCGAATGGGCGCCGTCGCAGCCGATCAGCCAGTCCGCCGTCAGTGTTTCGGCCTCGCCGCTGGTCTTGCGGAGCAGGGCCTGCACTTGCGCGCCCTGATCGACGAAGCTTTCCAGCGCGACGTTGCGCTCGACCGCGACGCCGCGCTTTCGCAGGGTTTCGTCCAGGACGCGCTCGGTCTCGCTCTGGGGGATCATCAGCGCGTAGGGATAGATGCTGTCGATGCTGTCGAGGCTGATGTGCGCCATGACCTCCTTGCCATTGGAGATGTCCGCGCCGTGCACCTGCATCCCAGCCGCCAGAAATTCATCGACATATCCGGCGTGGTCGAACAGCTCCAGGGTGCGGCTCCACAGCACCAGCGCCTTCGACTTGTCCGTTCTTTCGGCGGCCTTATCGACGATGCGGACAGAGACGCCGTAGCGTGTCAGTTCATTCGCCAATGTCATGCCGACGGGGCCTGCCCCGGAAATGAGAACATTTACGTTGCGCGCCACTTGGACCTCCGATGGGACTTAGTCGCTCTTGATATTATTGTCCTTGATCACCTTGAACCAGCGTTCCTGTTCGCTCTTCTGGAAGGCGGCGAATTCCTCGGGCGAGCTGGCCACGATCTCCATGTCGATCAGTTCGGCGAACTTCTGCGCGACGTCGGGCGAGCGCGCCGCCTTGGTGAGCTCGACGCCCATGCGATCGACGATCGGTCGCGGCGTACCGGCCGGCACATAGACGCCCCACCATGAGTAGGTCGAATAGGTTTTCAGGCCTTGCTCGGCCAGGGTTGGCACATCCGGCAGGCTAGGCGCGCGCTTGTCGCCGGTGGTCGCGAGCGGCCGCAGCTTGCCGCTGCGGAAGTGCGGCTGCAGGGCGCCCAGCGTGGTGACGGTGATATCCGTGACGCCGGCCAGCACATCCTGCACCGTGGGCCCGCCGCCTTTGTAGTAGATCTGGTTGAGCTCGAAGCCGTTTGCCTTTTGCAGGTAGGCAGCCAGCAGCAGCGCGCCGCTCGCCGACAGCAATCCGACGCTCACCTTGCCGGGCCGCGCTTTCGCATCGGCGACGAGGTCGCCCATGGTGCGGTAGGGACGGTCGGGATGGCAGGCGACGGCCAGCGGTGCGCGGCCGACCAGCATCACATTGAAGAGGTCAGAGTCGGAGTAGGGAAGGTTCGGTGTGAAGGCGGGGCTGAGGATGTGACTGTCGAAAGTGATCATCCAGGTCTGGCCGTCGGGCGGCGCCTTGGCCGCGATGGCGGCCCCGATGGCACCTGCGGCGCCCGGCTTGTTGTCGATCACCGTCGCCCAGCCGGTGTTGTCGCTCACCTTGGCGGCAAGGAGACGGGCTACCGGATCGGTGGTGCCGCCAGGCGGGAAGGGCACGACGACCCGGATCGGACCCTTGGGCCATTCAGCCCCCTTGTCCGAACTCTGCGCGCGGGCGAGGCTTGGAGCGGCGAGAGCCACCGCAGTTCCCGAAAGAAGCGTGCGGCGGCGCATGCTCAGTCCCCCTTGATGTCGTTGTCCTTGATGACCTTGAACCAGCGCTCCTGCTCGCTCTTCTGGTAGGCGGCGAAGTCTTCGGGTGAGCTGGTCAGGATCTCCATGTTGAACTGCTCGATGAATTTTTGCGTGACGTCGGGCGCGTTCACGGCCTTCTTGAGCTCGGCATTCATGCGATCGATGATCGGGCGCGGCGTGCCGGTCGGCGCGTAGACGCCCCACCAAGAGTAGGACGGGAAGCTCTTCACGCCCTGCTCGATCAGCGTCGGCGTGTCGGGCAGCGCCGGCGTGCGCTTGTCGCCGGTCACGGCGATCGCCCGGACCTTGTTGGCGCGAATATGCGGACTGAACGAGGTCAGGCTGCCGATGGCGACGTCGGTGACGCCGGCCAGGATGTCCTGGTTGAGCGGCCCGCCGCCCTTGTAGGGGATCAGGTTGAGGTCGACGTCGTTCTCTTTCTTGATCAGCGTCATCAGCACCAGCGCCTGGCTGGCGCCCAGGACGCCGATGCTGACCTTGCCGGGCCGTGCCTTCGCATCGGTGATCACTTCGGCGAACGTCTTGTAAGGGCGGTCGGGATGCGCGCAGATCGCCTGCGGCGTGCGGCCGATCAGCATGACGTTGAAGAGTTCCGAATCCTTGTACGGCAGGCCGGTCGCGAAGGCGGGATTGAGGATGTGGCTGTCGAAAGTGAGCATCCAGGTCTGGCCGTCGGGCGGCGCCTTGGCGGCGACTGCCGAGCCGACGGCGCCGGTGCCGCCCGGCTTGTTGTCGACGAGGATGTTCCAGCCCGTGTTCTCGATCATCTTGGCCTGGATGATGCGGGCCACCGGATCGGTTGATCCGCCGGGCGGGAAGGGCACGATGATCTTGACCGGCCCCTTGGGCCAGTCGGCTTGCGCCCGCGCGATGGCGGGTGCGCCGAGTGTTGCGGCGGCGGCGGTGCCGACGAGCAGCGAACGGCGTTTGAACGTCGTCATAAAATCCTCCCAGAACTCAACGTCTTGTTGGAGACGAGCCTAAGCACGGTCGCCCATTGCGCAAGGTCTTACTTCAGCGATTTGACCGATGGAAAGCCCGATCTTGTGCCGAAATTGTGGCGTCATCGTCTGTCGGAGATGGAGAAGGGGTTACCGTCCGGGTCCTTGCCCTCACAGCGCACGAGGCCGCCGCCTGCCATCAGCTTGGACATTTTGGCACCACGCCCGATCAGTTCCTCGCGCGCAGCAGCGATGTCTTTTGCCCAAAATCCGAGCTTGGGCGCTCGCTTGCCGACCGCCGACGTGCCGTTGTGAAGGGCGACGACGCAGCCGTTGGCGTCGAATTCCTTCCAGCCTGGCTCGTCCTTGCGCAGCTTCAGCCCCAGGACGTCGCGATAGAAGGCGACCATGCCCGGCATGTTCTTGGTGAAAAGCACGATCCGCCGCAGGGAAAGGGTCATGGAATTGCCTCCTCGAGGGCTGCCAGCAGGGCACGAAACGTTTTTTTTGCCAAGTCGGGCCAAATTCCCTATTTACCGGGCATGTCACTCATCAAAGGCGAAACCGGCGATTGGGAAATCGTCCTTGGGCTAGAAGTTCATGCCCAGGTCATTTCCGAGGCCAAGCTCTTCTCCGGCGCTCCGACCACGTTCGGCGCCGACCCCAACACCCAGGTGTCGCTGGTCGATGCCGCCATGCCCGGCATGCTGCCCGTCATCAACGAGCGCTGCGTCGAGCAGGCGGTGCGGACCGGGCTCGGGCTGAACGCCCAGATCCACCTGCGCTCGGTGTTCGACCGCAAGAACTACTTTTATGCCGACCTGCCGGCCGGCTACCAGATCTCGCAGTTCAAGGACCCGATCGTGGGTGAGGGCGTGGTCGAGATCGACCTGCCGGACGGCACGACCAAGAATATCGGGATCGAGCGCCTGCATCTCGAGCAGGATGCCGGCAAGAGCCTGCACGATCAGCACCCGAGCCAGACCTACGTCGACCTGAACAGGTCGGGCGTGGCGCTGATGGAAATCGTCAGCCGGCCCGACATGCGCAATGCCGACGAGGCGGCGGCCTACCTCACCAAGATCCGCTCGATCGTGCGCTATCTCGGCACCTGCGACGGCAACATGGATGAAGGCTCCATGCGCTGCGACGTCAACGTCTCGGTGCGCAAGCCCGGCGCCGATCTCGGCACGCGCTGCGAGATCAAGAACGTGAACTCGATCCGCTACGTGAAGCAGGCGATTGAGTACGAGGCACGACGCCAGGTCGAGATCATCGAGGGCGGTGGCAGGATCGTGCAGGAGACGCGCCTGTACGATCCCGGCCGCAACGAGACGCGCTCGATGCGCTCCAAGGAAGACGCGCACGATTACCGCTACTTCCCCGATCCCGACTTGCTGCCGCTGGTGCTGACGCAGGCGTTCGTCGACGGCATCAGGAAGAGCCTGCCCGAGCTGCCCGATGCGCGGAAAGCGCGCTTCATCAAGGAATACGGTCTGACGCCCTACGATGCGGGTGTGCTGGTCCTCGAGAAGGAGACCGCGGCGTTCTTCGATACGGTGGCCAAGGGCCGCGACGCGAAGGAAGCTGTGAAACTCGTCACGGGCGATTTCTTCGCGATGCTGAACCGGCGTGGCGCCACGATCGCGGAGTCGCCGATCAAGGCGGAGCATCTGGGCAAGCTGCTCGACCTGCAGGCCGACGGCACGATCTCGGGCCGCATCGCCAAGGATCTGTTCGTCGCCATGGAGGAGACGGGCAAGGATCCGGCGGCTCTGGTCGAGGAGCGTGGCCTGAGGCAGGTCACCGACACCGGCGCCATCGAGGCCGCGATCAAGGCGGTGATCGACGCCAATCCGGGCCAGGTCACGGCCTACAAGGCCAAGCCCACCCTGATGGGCTGGTTCGTGGGGCAGGTCATGAAGTCGACCGGCGGCAAGGCCAACCCCAAGATCGTGAACGAGCTGCTGAAGAAGGCGCTCGACACCTGAGGAGGCCGCGGTGGTCGCCAAGCTCTATGCCATGACCTGCGGCCGGCTGGTCGGTCGGCTGAAAGACATGATCGAGGGCGAGGACGGGCCGGTGGCCCTGCCGATCCCGTCCTACCTGATCGAGCACCCCAAGGGCCGCGCCCTGTTCGACACCGGCATGCATCCGCAATGTCGCACCGACGCCGCCGGCCGCCTGGGCGAGCGCGTGGCGCGCATTTTCGGCTTCGAGCAGTACGGCGCCCAGGACGACGTGAAGTCGCGCCTGGAATCGATCGACCGCGATCCCGGCAAGGTCGACTACATCGTGAACTCGCACCTGCATTTCGACCACGCCGGCGGCAACGAGTTGATCCCCAACGCCACCATGGTGGTGCAGAAGCGCGAATGGCAGGCGGCGCAGGATCCGGAGACGGCGGCCCAGGTGGGATTCTTCAAGGCCGACTTCGACCACGGCCATAAGGTGAAGCAGGTCGACGGCGAGCACGACCTGTTCGGCGACGGCAGCGTGGTCTGCATCCCGACCTACGGCCACACGCCGGGTCATCAATCGCTGAAAGTCCGTACCGAAGCCGGTGAGATCGTGATCACGGGCGACGCCTGCTATTTCTGCCGCACGCTGCGGGAACGCCGCCTGCCGCGCTTCGTCTACGACCGCGAGCAGATGCTAGCCTCGCTCGACCGCCTCGAGGCGCTGGAGCGGGGCGGCGCCAAGCTGTTCTTCGGCCACGATCCCGACTTCTGGAAAGACGTGCCCCAGGCCCCGATTCAGGCGTTCTAGGGCACGCCGTCTCGGCTACTCGGGAACGGCCATGCCGGACCCGCCTAGTTCGGCCGGGAAGTCTTTCAGCTTCGGCAGGCCGTCTTTCATCCGCAGCACCGTCTCCGAATAGTTCACGTGCACGCCCGGCGTGAAGGTGACGCTCGGGATCGTCGCTGCGTAGACGTCGGTCAGGCCGATCGGCGGGTGGTCGGCCATCAGATGCCCGCCGCATTTCGTGCAGTACTGGCGGTCGCTGAGATCGGTCTTCTTGAAGTGGCCGACGAACTCGGCACCCTTCGTGACCTTCACGTTGCCGGGCTTCCACAGAGTGAAGGCATTCACCGGTCCAGCCGACCAGGAGCGGCAGGAACTGCAGTGACAATAGCCCATCGCCTCGGGTGCACCGGTGACTTCGATCTGCACGGCTCCGCAGAAACAGGTGCCGGTGTGCTTGCTGGTCATGTTCGCTACTCCTCGCTTCGGGATGTGCCCGATGTACGAGGAGGATATCGTTCGCCTAGGGGCGTCTGGCCATGATCAGGACGCCGTCATGCTTTGCAAAGGCTCCGTTTGAGCCTCAGGTCTGCGGCATGAACTCCAGCATCAGGCCGCCCGACTGTTCGGGCGCCACCAGCACGCGGTCGCCTTCGGTGAGCTGGAAGGCGATGTTGTTGGCGCGCAGCAGCGCCTGCAGAGGCCGCGAGCGTTCGACGGCGACGGCGGCGCCCACAATGGCTGGCAGCTCCGTCGGCGTCATGACTTCGAGCGCCTTGTATTCGAGCTGGTAGGCGAGCGGCGACCAGATCAGGAGCTCCACCGAGCCCGCCTTGACCATCATGCACCCGTCGAAGATCTCCTCGACCTGGCCGCCCCAGGCGGCCTTTAGCGCCTTCGCCGTCTCCCTCGGATTCTCGGCCACGGCATGGATCGCCATCATGCCCAACGCGCCGTTGGGATGGACGATCCATTCCGGCTCCATGAAAGCGTCCGGCGTCTCGTGCTTGACGGCGAACCACGGCAGCGGTCCGCCGGTCTCGCCGACCACCACGCCGGCATCGACCTCGAAGCCGTCCTCGGTTTCCCAGGCGTGGGTGCGTTCCTCGCCCTCGAGTTCCTCGACGTTCATTGCCAGTGCAATCAGCGTGGTGTCGCCCGGCAGCAGCTCGATGTAGTTGGGGACGTCGTCGCGGTCGGGCTGGAAGCAGATGCAGCGCGGCTCCACCCCCTCTGGCGTCAGCTTGAAGCCGAGCTGTTCCAGCTTGGTGGCGGTGCCCTCGAAGTCAGTGTGGCTGACCGAGAGATGATCGATGTCGCGGGCCGAAATTTTCATGCCCGGTCATACAGGCACAACGGCCTCTCGCTCAAGGGGGGCCTCACGCTCAAGTGGGATGCTTGCCCGCAGGCGGCGTGCTAATGCCGCGCCGTTCACCATCCCACTGGAGGAAAACATGTCCAAGATGACGCTTTACGGCATTTGGCTGAGCGGCCCGACCTACAAGGCCGGGCTCGCCATGTCGCTGATGGGCCAGGCTTTCGCCTACAAGCACGTCGACCTCAGGGCCGGCGCCCACAAGCAGCCGGAGTATCTCGCGGTCAACCGCTACGGCCAGGTGCCGGCGCTGGTCGACGGCGACCTCAAGCTCTGCCAGTCGGGCTCGATCCTGCTCTATCTCGCCGACAAGTTCGGCAAGATGGGCGGCAAGACCGCCGAGGAGAAGGCCCGTGTGCGCGAGTGGCTGTTCTGGGAGTTCGACCGTCTGGCACCCAACGTCTATCGCCCGCGCGCTATCAAGAAGGGTTTTATGAAGGCCGACGACAATGTCCTGCAGCTCTACACCGGCCTCGCCAACGATGCGCTAAAAGTGCTGGACGCCTCGCTCGCCAAGTCGTCCTTCCTGGTCGGCAATGAAGCCACCATCGCCGACGTCGCGGTCTATGGCGATGTCGCCTATGCCGAGGAGGGCGCCATCGATCTTGGCCCCTACGCCAACGTGAAGGCCTGGATGGGTCGGGTCGAGAAGCTGCCCGGCTTCAAGAAGTACGCCGACCTGCTGCCGCAGCAGGACGCGGCCTAGAAACCGGACCGGATCAGGCTTCCAGCGTCTTCTTCATGACGCCGGTCGCCTGATCCATCATCCCGCCGATCGCGGGCGCCAGCTCATTCGGCAGAAGATCGATCGTCCACACCAGCCGGCTGCGTCCGTCGCCCTCGGGGAAGACCTGGACCGACGCGTTGTAGTGGCTCGCCCGGCCCTCGACGACGGCATAGACCAGCCGGTGGGCCTCGTCGTCGGACGTCACCAGCCGTTCACGCGCCACCATTCCATTGAAGAACGTGACGACACGATCTCCCTTGTCCATTTCCAGGGCGGTCAGGAAGCCCGGCGCCACGCGCGCATGAACCTGGCTGAAATCGCCGACTGCCGACCACACCCGGTCGGCAGGGGAGTCGAGGGATAGTTCGCGGCGCAGGGTTGCCATCGGCATTGCTCCTTGATTGGGTGCGCCACATAAGCCGGCCGAGCCAAGTCGGTCTGGCGATTTTCGGACACGGTCGTTTCATGGACAGGCCCAGATCTCCCGCCGGCGGTCTTCGAGCGGTTTGTCCTGGTCTGGCCGCCGGCGTACGCGGATACCGAGGGAAACTAGGCCATCTCGGCCCAGCTCGCTTCGACCTCGGTGCGATCGAGGTCACGGGTGATGAAGACCAGCCGAGAGCGCCGGTCGGCATCCGGCCAGCGAGCGAGCAGGGTGGGCGGATGGAAGGTGCGGTGAACGCCGTGGATCACCAGCGGCTGCTCCTCGCCCACGACGTTCAGCACGCCTTTTACGCGCAGCAGTTTGTCTCCCCACGAGGCGCGGACCGCCATCAGCCAGGGATTGAAGCGGTCCCAGTCCAGCGGCTCGTCGAAGGTGAGACAGAACGAGCCGATATGAGCATCGTGGCGCGAGCGGTCGACATGATGGTGATGATGGCCATGGTCATGGTCATGGTCATGCGCCTCGGCGCCCAGCCAGGCGCGGACCCGATCGCTCTTGCCGGCCGGATCGAACGGCCCTGAATCGAAGAGCAGCGCGGGGTCGATCTCGCCCTGCACGATCTCGTAGAGCGCCGCGGCAGGGTTGAGATCCTCCAGGCGGGCGCGCAGATGGGCGTTAGTGTCGACGTCGGCGAGGTCGGTCTTGCTGATCAGCAGGCGGTCGGCAACGGCTGCCTGCTTCACCGCCTCGGCGTGCTCGTCGAGCTGGCGCGCGCCGTTCACGGCATCGACGGTCACCACCACGCCGTCGACGCAATAGTCGTGGCTGATCATCGGGTGATTGAGCAGGAGTTGTAGGATCGGCGCTGGATCGGCGAGGCCCGTCGTCTCCAGCAGGACCCGGTCGAAGAGCGGCGCCGTGCCGGCGGCGTGGCGCTTGGCGACGTCGCGCAGGGTGCGATCGAGATCGCCTTGGATGGTGCAGCAGACGCAGCCCGATTGCAGCAGCACCATGTCGCCGCCGACCTGCTCCATGAACAGGTGGTCGAGGCCGACCTCGCCGAACTCGTTCACCAGCACCAGGCTTCGCGCCATGCGTGGATCGCCCAGCAGGCGGTTGAGCAGGGTGGTCTTGCCGCTGCCGAGGAAGCCGGTGATCACCGTCACCGGCAGGCGCTCGGAAGACTTGTCACGATCGAACAGACTCATTG
>Ga0194051_1000241_pt1 | contig 32019 bp, 35 predicted proteins | sample SepL2320m_MetaG_FD_161275 | JGI IMG/M metagenome (GOLD analysis project Ga0194051, IMG submission 161275) | Anoxic zone freshwater microbial communities from boreal shield lake in IISD Experimental Lakes Area, Ontario, Canada - Sep2016-L239-20m | ecosystem: Environmental > Aquatic > Freshwater >... | reverse complement strand
AACTTTACAGTTTCGGCATAATGTTTTTACGGATGCGCGAACTCTCATTTTTATACCTCTTAAATTTTAATTAAATATTACTTATTTAACCCTGAACGTAATTCTTGCTCTGGTTAAATCATAAGGCGTCATTTCTACAGTCACCTTATCTCCTGGAAGAATACGAATATAATTCATACGCATTTTTCCTGAAATATAACCTAATACAACATGGTCATTTTCCAACTTAACTCTAAAAGTTGCATTTGGAAGATTTTCTATAATCTCCCCTTGCATCTCAATTGTGTCTTCTTTTGCCATAGATTAAAGGCTATCTAAGCGCATTAGCGCCGCCTTTAAAGTTTGCTTTCTTAAGCAATCCCTCATACTGATATGACATCATATGAGATTGAACTTGGGTCATAAAATCCATCGTTACCACCACAATAATTAATAACGATGTGCCTCCAAAATAAAAAGGAACATTAAACTTAAGTATCAAAAACTCTGGCAATAAACATACGAGCGTTATATACACAGCACCTACTAAAGTTAATCTACCCATAATTTGGTCAATATATTTTGCAGTTTGCTCTCCCGGTCTAATACCAGGAACAAACGCACCGCCTTTTTTCAAATTATCTGCCGTTTCCTTTGGGTTAAAAACCAAAGCCGTATAAAAAAAACAGAAAAACACTATCGCTACTGCGAATAGAAAAATATAAATCGGTTGTCCTGGCGAAATAGCGGCTCCAATATCTTTAAGCCATAACATTTTTTCGCTAGACCCAAACCATCCAGCCAAAGTCGCTGGAAATAAAATAATACTTGATGCAAAAATAGGTGGGATTACACCCGCCATATTTAGTTTTAGTGGCAAATGAGAGGTTTGTCCTCCGTATAATTTATTGCCAACCTGTCTTTTTGCATAGTTAACAGTAATTTTTCTCTGGCCTCTTTCAACAAAAACGACCAATGCTGTTACTAAAATTGTTGCTGCAAACAAGAAAAAAACTAGCGGGATTGAAAATGCACCCGTTCTAGCTAATTCAAGCGTACTTCCTATCGCATGCGGCAATCCAGCCACAATGCCTGAGAAAATAATAATTGAGATACCGTTACCAATACCTCTTTCAGTAATTTGCTCACCCAACCACATAAGGAACATCGTTCCACTCACTAAAGTAACAACTGTGGTAAGTCGAAAAGCCAATCCAGGATCAAGTACCAATCCAGGTTGAGACTCAAGCGCTATAGAAATACCTAACGCCTGAAATGCGGCCAAAAGCACTGTGCCGTATCTCGTGTACTTTGTTATTAATCTTCTGCCTGCTTCGCCATCTTTTTTTAACTGCTCAAGTTGCGGCGATACTACAGTTAATAATTGCATGATGATCGATGCTGAAATATAAGGCATGATCCCTAATGCAAATAATGTAAATCTTTTTAATGCGCCTCCAGAGAACATATTAAACATTCCCAAGATGCCACCACTTTGAGAGTCAAATAATTTTTTAAGTACAAGTGGGTCAATTCCAGGGACTGGAATATGCGCACCAAGCCTATAAACAACGATAGCTCCCAAACAAAACAAAATGCGACTTTTTAATTCGCTTGTCTTACCGAAAGCACCTAATAGATTGTCTTGAGCCAAAATTAAATTCTCAAACTTCTACTACTTTTCCGCCTGCCGCTTCAATCGCAGCTCGAGCGCCCTTAGTTAGCAATAAACCTTGGATTGTTAATTTTCTTTTCACTTCGCCAGACAAATATACTTTTGCCGTCTTTGCATTATCAGAAATTAATTTTGCCGCTTTTAATACGAGCAAATCAATATTGTCTGACTCAACTAAATTGAGTTCGTTTGTTCTAACGCGTGCAGTAAGTTTTTGCGTTAATGACTTGAATCCACGTTTTGGAAGGCGTCTTTGAATTGGCATTTGACCACCTTCAAAACCGACTTTATGGAACCCGCCCGCTCTAGATTTTTGACCCTTATGGCCACGTCCAGCTGTTTTTCCAAGACCAGAACCAATACCTCGGCCAACACGTCTTGCTACTTTTTTAGAACCAGCTGCTGGTTTTAATGTATTTAGTTTCATAATTTCTCTTTATATCTTTTCGACTTTAAGTAAATAGTTCACTGCATTAATCATGCCTCGAATCGCCGGAGTGTCCTGCAACTCAACGGTATGACGAATTCTTCTTAGGCCTAATCCTTTAACAGTTGCACGATGTGGCTCAGTTCTACCAATTAAACTTTTAATTAGTGTGACTTTTAGTCCAGCTGTAACTTCTTTTTTTGTTTTTGCCATTTAATTAGCCTCTGATTTCTTCTACTGATTTACCGCGTTTAGCAGCAATTTCAGCCGGTGTGTTCATAGACTCAAGTCCGTTTAATGTTGCTCTTACAACATTGTAAGGATTAGTTGAGCCAATACATTTTGCTAAAACATTCGTGATACCCATTACTTCGAAAATCGCTCTCATAGCGCCACCAGCAATAATGCCGGTACCTTCTGAAGCGGGTTGAATGAATACTTTTGCAGCACCATGCTCACCCATCACAGCATGTTGCAATGTTCCATTATTTAATTTTACTTTCAGCATGCCTCTTCTTGCTTCGTCCATTGCTTTTTGAACAGCCACAGGCACTTCTCTTGCCTTGCCTTTTCCCATACCAACTGAACCATCTCCGTCACCCACAACAGTTAACGCAGCAAAACTCATAATACGGCCACCTTTAACTACTTTAGTAACGCGGTTAACAGCAATCATCTTTTCTCTTAAACCGTCTGTTTGCGTTTGTTGATTTTCTAAATCTTTTGCCATGTTTTGACCTATTTAAATTGTTGGGTTAGAAAGACAAGCCATTTTCTCTAGCAGCATCTGCTAAAGCTTTAACTCTGCCGTGATAGCGATAACCTGATCTATCAAATGCTACATTTGTAATTCCGATTTTTTTAGCTTTTTCAGCGATGCGTTTGCCAATTTGAGCTGCCGCTTCAATATTGCCGCCATTCTTTAAAGTTTTTTTAATATCAGCTTCGAGCGATGAAGCACTCACTAAAACTTTATTCTCACCAGCACTTATAATTTGGGCATAAATGTTTGTGTTAGTTCTATGAACACTTAGTCTTGTCACTTGAAGCTCAGCAATTTTTGCTCGGGTCTTTTTGGCGCGACGTAAACGGGGATTCGAATTATACATATCTCAACCTTTATTTTTTCTTAGTTTCTTTGATAATGACGGTCTCATCTGCATAACGAACGCCCTTACCTTTGTATGGTTCTGGTGGTCGGTATGCTCTAATTTGAGCAGCAACTTGACCTATTAATTGCTTATCAGAACCTTTTAAAATAATTTCAGTTTGACTTGGTGTTTCAACTTTAATGCCTTCAGGCATTTTATAATTTACTGGATGAGAAAAACCTAAATCAAGATTAAGGTTTGCACCTTGTGCTTGTGCTTTATATCCAACACCAATTAGAGTTAATTTTCTAACAAATCCTTCAGAAACACCTTTCATCATGTTCGCAACAATTGCTCGCATAGTGCCAGCCATCGCATTTGCTTGCTGAGATTCATCAGCTGCTGCAAATGTAATTACTTGCCCATCGTTATTTAATTTAACATTTGGTGTAATGAATTGATTTAATTTGCCCATCGGTCCACTGATAGAAATATTCAATTCATTAATTGAAACTTCTACCTTAGGAGGAATGGTTACGGGTGCTTTAGCTATACGTGACATATATTTTCTCCTTAAGCCACATAGCAAAGCACTTCGCCGCCAATACCCGCAGCTTTTGCTTTTCTATCTGTCATGACTCCCTTAGATGTCGACACGATTGCAACACCAAGACCATTCATCACCTCTGGAATGCTCTGGCTTGCTTTATAAACACGTAAACCTGGTTTACTTACTCTTTCGATTTTTTCAATAACAGGTCTGCCGGCATAATATTTCAATTCAATATTTAATACTGGTTTACCTTGAACATCCTGTTCAGCAAAATTCTCAATATAGCCTTCGTCTTTTAAAACATGTGCGATAGATTTTTTTAATTTAGATGCAGGCATGGTGATAGATACTTTATTAGAACTTTGACCATTCCTAATTCTGGTTAACATATCGGCAACTGGATCGCTCATACTCATATTATTTTTCTCCTATTACCAACTTGCTTTAATCACGCCAGGCACTTCGCCTCGCATCATTAAATCTCTTAATTTACTTCGACCGATCCCGAACTTGCTGTATACGCCTCTTGGACGACCTGTTAGAGAACAACGATTTCTTAATCTAACTGGGCTTGAATTGCGGGGTAAACTTTGTAATTTCTGTCTCGCTTCTTGTTTTTGTTCTGAAGATGCGTTTATATCAGAAATGATTTCATTTAAAGTAGCGCGTTTGGTTTTAAATTTTTCAACCATATTGCGTCGTTTTAATTCACGTTCTGTCATGCACATTTTAGCCATAGTCTAAACCTATTTTCTAAATGGAAAACTGAACGCAGATAACAATGCTTTTGCTTCTTCGTCAGTTTTAGCTGTCGTTGTAATTGTGATATTCATCCCTCTTAATGCATCGATTTTATCGTATTCAATCTCAGGAAAAATAATCTGCTCTTTAACACCCATATTATAATTTCCACGACCATCAAATGATCTAGCAGAATTACCTCTAAAGTCTCTAATTCGCGGAATAGCAACTGTAACGAGTCGATCTAGAAATTCATACATACGATTTCTTCGAAGAGTCACTTTGCAACCTACTGGATAATCGTCACGAATCTTAAATGCTGCCACTGATTTTTTAGCTTTTGTAACAATAGCTTTTTGACCAGCAATTTTTTCCATGTCGCCCACAGCATGCTCCATGATCTTTTTATCAGCCACTGCTTCACCTACGCCCATATTCAAAGTAATCTTTTCAATTCTAGGGACTTGCATTGGTGATGAATAACCAAATTGTTCAGTCATTTTTTTGATGACCTCTGTTTTATAAAATTCTTTTAATCGAGCCATTTCTTTTCCTATGCGTCAACTGCTTCGTTGTTTGATTTGAAAACACGGATTTTCTTACCATCATCTAATTTTTTAATTCCGACTCTGTCCGCTTTTTGAGTCAAATTATTAAGTAAAGCAACGTTAGAAATATTTAGTGGCATTTCTTTACTTACAATTCCACCTTGAATATTTTTTGCAGGGTTTGGTTTGGTATGTTTTTTTACCATATTCAAACCTTCAACCACAACATGGCCTGTTTTAAGAACATTTAAAACAACGCCTTGTTTGCCTTTGTCTTTACCTGTATTTAAAATGACTTTGTCACCTTTACGAATTTTATTCATCCGTATACTCCTATAAAACTTCTGGTGCTAATGAAACAATCTTCATGAACCGTTCTGTTCTCAATTCACGAGTCACGGGTCCAAAAATACGTGTTCCAATAGGTTCTAATTTAGCGTTTAAAAGAACGGCTGCATTAGCATCAAATTTAATTAAAGAGCCATCTGGTCTTCTAACGCCTTTTGCTGTTCTTACAACAACTGCGGTATAAACCTCTCCTTTTTTTACTCTGCCTCTAGGAGCTGCGTCTTTAATACTTACCTTGATAATGTCACCAATACTTGCGTAACGTCGTTTTGAGCCGCCCAATACCTTAATGCACATTACTGAACGTGCGCCAGTATTGTCAGCAATTTCTAATCTTGACTGCATTTGAATCATGAATTTATCTCCAACTTAATCCGTTATTACGAAAGCCAGCTTTTTAATTAGCCGATATACTACGGTCAGTATTGGGGGGTTAGCTTATAAACTTATAGTTTATGAACCCCAAAAAAGTCTCGCATTATATGCTATTTACTTCTTATTCTCAACCTCTTAGAACTAAACTTGAACTGCCTTTGTAACTATTTTACTAACTACCCATGATTTAGTTTTTGAAATAGGGCGATTTTCTGTAATAACAACCAAGTCACCTTCCTTACTTTCATTTTTTTCATCATGTGCATGAAATTTATTTGACTTAACAATTACCTTGCCAATCAAAGGATGCTTAACTTTTCTTTCAACCAATACCGTAACTGTCTTGTCCATCTTGTCGCTAACGACTCTGCCGGTGAAGGTTCTAACAACTTTTTTTGTTTCAGTCATATTTAAGCCTGTTTAACTTTCTCGCCAAGAACTGTTTTCACTCTTGCGATATCACGTTTAATTTTCGCAATTTGATCAACCTTGTTTAATTGTTGGGTTGCCAATTGCATTTTTAATGAGAACTGAGCTCTTCTTAATTCCAATAACTCGGTACCTAATGCTTCGGTTGTCTTTTTTCTTAAATCAGCTGTTTTCATATTAGCCTCCGATATGACGAGTAATAAAGGTTGTTTCGATTGGAAGCTTAGCTGCTGCTAATTTAAATGCTTCTCTCGCTAATGCTTCTGTTACTCCGTCCATTTCATACAACATTTTTCCAGGCTGAATTTGAGCTACGTAGTATTCGGTACTACCTTTACCGTTACCCATACGAACTTCAGCAGGTTTTTTTGAAATTGGTTGATCTGGGAATATGCGAATCCATACTCGGCCACCACGCTTGATGTGACGTGTCATCACTCGACGTGCAGCTTCAATCTGGCGAGCTGTTAGACGTCCTCGTCCAATAGCTTTCAAACCGAAATCACCAAAACTCACTTTATTTCCTGTCGTTGCAATGCCTTTGTTTCGGCCTTTTTGCATCTTACGAAATTTTTGTCTAGCCGGTTGTAACATCTTTAGCCCTCGACTTTCTCACTTTTTTTTCTGGCTCTTGTGCCATTGTTTCGTCTTTTTTAACTCTAGGTTTTCTTAATTTTCTTTCTTCCACAGTTTTTTCAATTGCTGGGTTTGCAGCATCTAATGACTGTGAAGTTTCTTTCGTATTGTCTACGAATAATTCACCTTTAAAGACCCATACTTTTATACCAATAATTCCATAAGTTGTCTTTGCTTCGGCCACACCGTAATCTATATCAGCTCTTAATGTATGAAGAGGCACTCTGCCTTCTCTATACCATTCTGTTCTTGCAATCTCAATACCATTTAATCTGCCAGCACTCATAATTTTAATACCTTGAGCACCTAGTCTCATTGCGTTCTGCATTGCTCTTTTCATAGCGCGTCTAAACATCACACGTTTTTCTAATTGTTGCGCAATACTTTGTGCAATTAATGTTGCATCGATCTCTGGTTTACGCACTTCTTCAATATTTAAATGAACTGGAACACCCATAAGCACTTGTAAACTTGATCTTAATGTTTCAATATCTTCACCTTTTTTCCCAATTACAATCCCAGGCCTTGCTGAGTAAATTGTAATCTTTGCATTTTTGGCTGGGCGCTCAATAATAATTTTACTTACCGCAGCATTTGCTAATTTTTTATTTAAAAATTCTCTGACTTTAATGTCGTTGTTCAACAGTGCAGGGAAATTTTTACTATTAGCATACCAACGTGATGTCCAATTTTTTTGAACACTTAAGCGGAAACCAATTGGATGAATTTTTTGACCCATATTTTTTTCTCTTTAGTTACCGACTGTCACTTTAATGTGACAAGTTGGTTTTGTAATTTTCCCTGCGCGGCCTTTAGCACGAGCACGGATACGTTTTAAAATAATGCCTTTATCCACATAAATTGTTTTAATAAACAATTCATCTATATCAGCCCCATTATTGTGTTCAGCATTTGCAATTGCAGACTCAACAACTCGTTTAATAATTTCTGCTCCTTTTTTCGGACTGAAATTAAGAATATTGAGCGCGTAATCTACTTTTTTTCCTCTTACTAAATCAGCAACTAATCTTGCTTTTTGAGGTGACAAACGAACGCCTTTAAGAACAGCTGAAACTTCAGTAGCCATTTTTATACCTTAGCCTTTCTATCAGCGGTGTGACCTTTAAAGGTTCTCGTTAATGCAAATTCGCCTAATTTATGTCCAATCATATTTTCTGTAATTAATACGGGTACATGTTGTTTACCATTATGAATCGCAATGGTAAGACCAATGAAGTTAGGTAAGATCGTTGATCTTCTTGACCAAGTTTTAATTGGCTTACGGTCGCGATTGCTTGAAGCAACTTCAACTTTCTTAGCCAAATGTGCATCAATGAATGGTCCTTTTTTAACTGAACGTGCCATATCTATTACCTCTTATTCGCTGGACGACGACTGACGCGCATATTGTCAGTACGTTTATTTGTTCTTGTTCGATAGCCTTTAGTTGGAGTTCCCCAAGGGCTTACTGGATGCATACCAGCCGCAGTTTTTCCTTCACCACCACCGTGAGGGTGATCGACAGGATTCATTACCACACCGCGCACTGTTGGTCTAACGCCTCTCCATCTCATAGCACCTGCTTTACCAATAGATCTGAGAGAATGTTCTTCGTTACCCACTTCACCTAAAGTAGCTTTGCAATCTACATGCACTTTTCTTACTTCGCCTGAACGAAGTCTTAATTGAGCATAAGTGCCTTCTCTTGCTAAAAGCTGCACAGAAGTTCCTGCTGAGCGCGCAATTTGAGCACCTTTGCCAGGTTGTAATTCAATACAATGAATAGTGCTACCTACAGGGATATTTCTTAATGGCATTGCATTGCCGTTTTTAACAGGTGCTTCAGAGCCGCTAATTAATTCAGCACCAACAGCTACTCCTTTAGGGGCAATGATGTATCTTCTTTCGCCATCTGCGTATAAAAGAAGTGCAATATTTGCAGTTCTATTTGGATCGTATTCGAGATGCTCTACTTTTGCAGGAATGCCATCTTTATTTCGTTTGAAATCAATCATTCGATAATTTTGTTTATGACCGCCGCCATGATGACGGATAGTGATAACACCGCGGCTATTTCTTCCAGCGTGTTTATTCTTCTTTTCAATTAATGGAGCGAAAGGTTTGCCTTTGTGTAGGTCTGGATTTACGACCTTAACAACTGCGCGTCTTCCTGGGGAGGTTGGTTTTACTTTAACTAAAGCCATTATTTATCCTTATTCACCGCTCGCAAAATTAATCTCTTGGCCTGGTTTAAGGCTTACATAAGCCTTCTTCCAATCATTTCTTTTACCAAATGAACGGCCTGCTCTTTTTACTTTGCCACCTACATTGAGTAATGTCACAGCTTTTACTTCAACTTTAAACATTAATTCAACAGCAGCTTTAATTTCTGATTTAGTCGCATCAGTTCTTACTTTGAATGCTACTTGATTATGCTTGTCGGCAATAAATGTTGCTTTCTCAGTAATTTGTGGCGCTAAAATAACTTGAATAATACGATCTTGTGTATGGACTATTTGGCTCACGCTAGCATCTCCTCAAGTTTTTTAAGTGCACCAGCTGTGGCTACGACATTTGGAAACTGAACTAAGCTAACTGGGTCAGCATATTGCGCTTCAACAACCATCACGTTAGTTAAATTTCTTGATGATAAATATAGGTTTTCATCAAATGCGTCTGTTAAAACAAGAACGCCTTGTGTATAACCCATACCTTTAATTTTTTCGATAAGCTGTTTTGTTTTAGGTGTTTCAATTTTAAATTCCTCAACAATGCTTAATCTGTCTTGTCTAACTAACTCAGACAAAATAGATCTCATACCTGAGCGATATGCTTTTCGATTCATTTTATGAGAAAAATTTTCATCAGGTGAATTTGGGAACGTTCTACCGCCTCCACGCCATATAGGGCTTGAAGTCATACCAGAACGTGCATTACCTGTGCCTTTTTGTGCGTAAGGCTTGCGAGTGCTGTGTTTTACAGTACCTCTTGTTTTTTGTGAACGGGTTGCAACGCGCGCATTTGCCATGTAAGCCACAACCAATTGATGAACAAGCGCTTCATTAAATTCGCGGCCAAAAGTTGCATCAGAAACTGTTACGCTTTTCTTAGCGGCTTTGCCATCTTTATCGAGTAATTTTAATTCCATTATTTGCTCACTTTCACAGCTGCGCGAACTAGAACGTCGCCGCCTTTGGAGCCTGGAACTGCCCCTTTAATGAGTATTAGATTTTTTGTAGGATCAACACGAACAATTTCTAAATTCTGCGTTGTAATTTTTACAGCGCCTAAATGCCCTGACATACGTTTACCTGGGAAAACGCGGCCTGGATCTTGCGCCATACCAATCGAACCTGGAACATTATGTGATCTTGAGTTACCGTGTGATGCTCGGTTTGATCGGAAATGATATCTTTTAATAACGCCGGCATAACCTTTACCAATTGAAGTGCCTGTCACATCAACAAGCTGTCCTTCTTTGAAGTTTTCTACCGTGATATTTGTGCCTAAAGGGAAATTCGCTACATCTTCTTTTTTGATTGCAGTTTCGTGTAATCCAGTACCTGCTGTCACACCTGCTTTAGCGTAATGTCCTGTAAGTGCTTTATCAAGCTTGGACGCTTTTGTCGCACCATAGGCTAATTGGAGGCTAGTATAGCCATCCGAAGCGATTGTTTTGATCTGTGTCACGCGGTTAGGTAAGACTTCAAGAACCGTTACAGGAATGCTAGTGCCATCCTCTGTAAATACCCTTGTCATACCCACTTTGCGACCAATAAGCGCTAAGCTCATGATCGTATCCTTAAATTATTATTATTAAACGAAACCGATTACAATTGACCGATTTCTACAAAGAGCGCGAAATTATACCTAACGCTTCAAACTTTTACAACTTAATTTCTACATCCACTCCAGCAGGCAAATCCAGCTTCATTAAAGCATCCACCGTTTTGTCTGTTGGATCTAAGATATCCATCAATCTCTGATGAGTTCTTATTTCAAATTGATCACGTGATGTCTTATTGACATGTGGTGATCTTAAAATATCGAATCTTTCAATTCGAGTAGGTAGTGGGACAGGTCCTTTAACAACAGCACCTGTTCTTTTTGCGGTTTCAACGATTTCTAGAGCTGATTGATCGATTAAACGATAATCAAACGCTTTCAAACGTATACGAATTTTCTGACTTTGCATTTTTTACTACCTTTCCAAAGAGCGAATACCTTGCGGTATTAATTTTTAAAAAAACTATTCAAGAACCTTAGCAACAACACCAGCACCTACTGTGCGGCCACCTTCACGAATCGCAAAGCGTAAGCCTTCTTCCATCGCGATTGGTGCAATGAGTGTCACTGTGATTGATACGTTATCACCTGGCATCACCATTTCTGTGCCTGCTGGCAAATCAACAGCGCCTGTAACGTCTGTTGTTCTGAAGTAGAACTGTGGACGGTAACCATTGAAGAATGGTGTATGACGACCACCTTCATCTTTACCAAGCACATAGATCTCTGCAGTAAATTTTGTATGTGGTGTGATTGAACCTGCTTTAGATAATACTTGACCACGTTCAACTTCTTCACGTTTTGTACCACGTAACAACACACCTACGTTGTCGCCTGCTTGACCTTGGTCAAGTAACTTACGGAACATTTCAACGCCTGTACATGTTGTTTTAAGTGTAGGTTTGATACCTACGATTTCAATTTCATCACCCACTTTAACAATACCGCGCTCAATACGACCAGTCACGACAGTACCGCGACCTGAGATTGAGAATACGTCTTCAACTGGCATTAAGAATGCGCCATCGATTGCACGTTCTGGCATTGGTATATAAGAATCAAGTGCTTCAGCTAATTTAAAGATTGATGGCTCACCAATTTCAGATTGGTCGCCTTCAAGTGCTAATTTTGCAGAGCCTATGATGATCGGTGTTTTGTCGCCTGGGAAATCATATTTCTTTAAAAGATCGCGTACTTCCATTTCAACGAGCTCTAATAATTCTTTGTCATCTACCATGTCTGCTTTATTTAAGAAGACCACGATATAAGGTACGCCTACTTGGCGAGCTAAAAGGATATGTTCACGTGTTTGAGGCATTGGGCCGTCAGCTGCTGAACATACAAGGATTGCGCCGTCCATCTGCGCTGCACCTGTAATCATATTTTTAACATAGTCAGCATGGCCTGGACAGTCAACGTGTGCATAGTGACGATTCGCTGTTTCGTATTCTACGTGTGCTGTATTAATTGTAATACCACGTGCTTTTTCTTCTGGCGCCGCATCAATTTGATCGTAAGCCTTAGCTTCTCCGCCAAATTTCTTAGCAAGAATCGTTGTGATTGCCGCTGTAAGTGTTGTCTTACCATGGTCAACGTGACCAATTGTGCCAACGTTCACATGGGGTTTGGTACGTTCAAATTTGCCTTTTGCCATAATGTTATCCTTAGATTTTTAACTTATTTTTTATTAACGACTGCTTCTGCTACGTTTCTTGGTGCTTCTGTATAGTGCTTAAATTCCATCGAGTAAGTTGCTCTGCCTTGGGATAGCGAACGCATGGTTGTTGAATATCCAAACATCTCTGCTAATGGAACTTCAGCGCGAATAACTTTGCCAGATGCATTATCTTCCATACCTTGGATCATTCCACGTCTAGATGAAAGGTCCCCCATCAAATCACCAAAATAATCCTCAGGTGTTTCTACTTCGACGGCCATCATAGGTTCAAGAAGAATTGGATCTGCTTTACGCATTCCGTCTTTAAATGCCATCGAAGCTGCCATTTTAAATGCATTTTCGTTTGAGTCAACATCATGGTATGAACCATCAAATAGAGTTACTTTAACGTCTACAACTGGATAACCGGCAACTACACCTGCAGGAAGAGTTTCTCGTAATCCTTTTTCAACCGCAGGAATGAACTCACGAGGCACTGATCCACCTTTAATTGCATCAATAAACTCAAAACCTTTACCAGCTTCATTAGGCTCCATCTTAAGCCATACATGGCCATACTGACCTTTGCCGCCGGATTGTTTAACGAATTTACCTTCAATTTCAACTGGTTTCTTGATAGCTTCTCTATAGGCTACTTGAGGAGCGCCTACGTTAGCTTCAACACCAAATTCTCTTTTCATTCGATCAACAAGAATTTCTAAGTGAAGCTCACCCATACCCGAAATAATTGTTTGATTTGTTTCTTCGTCTGTTTTAACTCTGAATGAAGGATCTTCTTGTGCAAGTCTATTTAAAGCAATACCCATTTTTTCTTGGTCAACTTTTGTTTTAGGCTCAACTGCCACGTGAATCACAGGCTCTGGGAAAATCATTCTTTCAAGAACAACTTCATGGTTCACATCACATAATGTATCACCAGTTGTTGCTTCTTTAAGTCCAACGGCGGCAGCAATATCGCCCGCACGCACTTCTTTTAATTCTTCACGCTGATTTGCGTGCATTTGGAGAATTCGGCCAATACGTTCTTTTCGGCCTTTAATTGGGTTATAAATTGTGTCGCCAGAATTAACTACGCCTGAATATACGCGGAAGAAAATGAGCTGGCCCACAAAAGGATCGGTCATAATTTTAAATGCTAAAGCTGAAAATGGTTCATCATCAGAGGCTTTGCGAGTGGCAGGTTGGCCTTTGGCATCTTCACAAACAAGTGCTGCAACATCAGTAGGTGCAGGTAAATATTCAATCACTGCATCCAACATGGCTTGTACGCCTTTATTTTTAAAAGCTGAGCCGCATAACATAGGTACAATTTCAAAATTAATCGTTCTAAGACGCAACCCTTTTTTAATTTCCTCTTCGCTTAAATCGCCAGTTTCTAAATATTTATTCATTAATTCTTCATTGGCTTCAGCGGCAGCTTCAAGCATTTTTTCGCGCCATTCTTTACATGTATCAGCTAGATCTGCAGGAATATCGCGATAATCAAATTTCATACCTTGAGATGCATCATCCCAATAAATAGCTTTCATTTTAATAAGATCAACAACACCTTCAAATTTTTCTTCGGCGCCAATAGGCACTTGAAGTGCAATTGGGTTTGCTTTTAAACGTAAGCGCATTTGATCGAAAACTTTAAAAAAGTTTGCACCGGCTCTATCCATTTTATTTACGAAAGCTAAACGTGGAACTTTATATTTGTTTGCTTGACGCCATACAGTTTCTGATTGAGGCTGAACACCGCCTACCGCACAATAAACCATACAGGCACCATCAAGAACGCGCATTGATCGCTCAACTTCGATAGTGAAGTCAACGTGTCCTGGGGTATCAATAATATTAATACGATGCTGGTCAAATTGACCTGCCATACCCTTCCAGAAACAAGTTGTTGCAGCTGAAGTAATAGTAATGCCTCGCTCTTGCTCTTGTTCCATCCAATCCATGGTTGCTGCACCATCGTGCACTTCACCAATTTTATGGTTCACCCCTGTGTAAAAAAGAATACGCTCAGTTGTTGTAGTTTTACCTGCATCAATATGAGCACTAATTCCTATATTTCTATATCGATTAATGGGGGTTATGCGAGCCACTTTAGAATTACCTTTTAATTATGTTTAGAAACGGAAATGTGAGAACGCTTTATTAGCTTCTGCCATTCTGTGAACTTCTTCACGTTTTTTCATTGCAGCGCCTTTATTTTCTGAAGCCTCTACAATTTCTGCTGCTAAACGTAAATCCATTGATTTTTCACCTCTTTTACGCGCTGCGTCTCTTAGCCATCTCATAGCTAAAGCTACGCGTCTTGAAGGTCTAACTTCGACAGGTACTTGATAGTTCGCACCGCCTACACGTCGACTTTTTACTTCAACAACTGGTCTTAAATTTGTTAATGCGAGAGAGAACACTTCAATAGGGTCTTTTCCGCTTTTCGTTTTAATTTGATCGAATGCACCGTAAATTAATCTTTCAGCAACAGATTTTTTTCCGCTTGTCATTAATACATTCACAAATTTAGAAACCTCTTGGCTTCCGAATTTTGGATCTTGAAGTATGATTCTTTTGGGAACTTCTCTACGTCTTGGCATAATATGTTTACCTTAATTTAGTATTCTAAAAACTTACTCTTTAGGTCGTTTAGCGCCGTATTTAGATCGAGATTGTTTACGATCTTTAACACCAGCAGTATCCAGACTTCCTCGAACCATATGGTAACGAACGCCTGGTAAGTCTTTTACACGGCCGCCTCTTAATAAAACAACAGAGTGCTCCTGTAAATTATGGCCTTCTCCACCGATATAACTAATCACTTCGTAACCATTAGTCAAACGAACTTTTGCAACTTTACGCAAAGCAGAGTTTGGTTTTTTTGGAGTTGTCGTGTAAACACGTGTACACACACCTCTTTTTTGAGGTGAAGCTTCTAGAGCTGGAACCTTGCTCTTACTTACAACTTTTTTTCGTGGTTTACGAATTAACTGATTAATTGTTGGCATCGCCTAAATCCTTAAATTTCTAACTTACTATTGATGATGACTTTTTGAGAGTCCTCGCTAAACGCGAAGATCCCAAAAAGCCGCAAATTGTATTTTGGTTCCTGCATAATGTCAACCTATCATTCAGTCGGCGCTTCAATTTCAGGGCTTGTTTCCTGTGCCACTTCCATTGGAGCCTCGATCTGATCTAGAAGGACTTCAACAGGGTCCATACTTTCCCCAGCAGCCGCAGCTTTTCTTGATTCATGATAAGCCAAACCAGTTCCTGCAGGAATTAAACGGCCAACGATTACATTCTCTTTAAGTCCTCTTAATTCATCACGCTTACCTAAAATTGCAGCTTCAGTGAGAACGCGAGTTGTTTCTTGGAATGAAGCTGCTGAAATAAATGAATCTGTAGATAATGATGCTTTAGTAATACCTAAAAGCACATATTCATACTCAGCTGGTTTTTTATCATGTGGCAATACCGATTCATTTTGAGTTAATAATTCAGCTCTTTCGACTTGCTCACCTTGAATAAATGAAGTGTCGCCTGCGTCAGTGACACGAACACGTCTTAGCATTTGTCTAACAATCACTTCAATGTGTTTGTCATTAATTTTAACGCCTTGCAATCTGTAAACATCTTGAACTTCATCGATGATATATCTTGCTAAAGCTTCCCTACCTTGAAGGCGAAGAATGTCTTGTGGATCTGCAGGTCCGTCAACAATAGTTTCACCTTTGGTCACAACTTGACCATCATGCGCTGTCACATGTTTGTCTTTAGGAATTAAGAACTCTTTTGAAACACCTTCAAGATCTGTAATCACAAGTCTTTGTTTGCCTTTAGTGTCTTTACCAAATGAAACTGTACCGGTACTTTCCGCTAACATACCTGCATCTTTTGGTGATCTTGCTTCGAACAACTCAGCAACTCGTGGAAGACCGCCGGTGATATCACGTGTCTTAGAAGATTCTTGTGGAATACGAGCAATCACGTCGCCCACTTTTACTTCTTGAGAATCTTTTACTGTAATGATGTAACCGAGCTGAAAAGTTACATTAACAGATATATCACTACCCGCTAATTTAACTTCGTTGCCAGAAGTATCTAAGATTTTAATTTGAGGTCTTAAGCCTTTTGATTGGCCTGCGCGTTGCTTAGGATCAATTACAACTAATGATGATAAACCAGTGACATCATCAATTTGTTTTGCAACTGTAATACCTTCTTCAACGTTTTCAAATTTAACTTGTCCAGCGTACTCAGAAATAATTGGACGTGTATGTGGATCCCATGTTGCAAGAACGCCACCCGCTTTAATAGGTTTGCCATCTTGAACAACTAGATTTGCACCATAAGGAACTTTATGACGCTCTCTTTCGCGACCACTTTCATCTTGAATAATTAATTCACCATTACGTGAAATTACAACCTGCTCATTTCGAGCATTAGTAACGTAACGCATGGTAGATGTAAATTGAATAACGCCGTTCGATTTACTTTCAACTTGGCTTACTGATGCCGCTCTAGAAACTGCGCCACCAATATGGAATGTTCTCATTGTTAATTGAGTGCCAGGTTCACCGATAGATTGCGCTGCAATCACACCAATAGCTTCACCCAGGCTAATTAATTTTCCGCGACCTAAATCACGACCATAACATTGAGAGCAAATACCATGACGTGTTTCACAAGTGAGAGCCGTTCTTACTTTGACTTCATCAATACCAAGCGCATCAATTTTCTCAACATGATCCTCTTCAAGTAATGTGCCTTTTGAATAAACTACTTGTTGAGTTTCTGGATGGTAAATATCGAGAGCATTGACGCGACCTAAAATACGATCACTTAATGGCTCAACAACTTCACCACCTTTAATAAGCGCTTTTGTAACGAGGCCATCTTCTGTGCCGCAATCATGCTGTGTCACAACAAGATCTTGAGTGACATCAACTAAACGTCTAGTTAAATAACCTGAGTTAGCTGTTTTTAATGCTGTATCTGCAAGACCTTTTCGCGCGCCGTGCGTCGAAATAAAATATTGAAGAACATTTAAGCCATCTCGGAAATTAGCAGTAATTGGTGTCTCAATAATTGAACCATCAGGTCTTGCCATCAAGCCTCGCATTCCTGCAAGCTGTCTTACTTGAGCTGCGGATCCTCGAGCGCCAGAATCAGCCATCATATAAATTGCATTAAATGATTCTTGATAAAGATCTTTGCCGTCTTTGCCTTTTACATGTTCACCAGCATCATTTTTAACAGGCTCTTCTTTAAGGCGCTTCATCATTGCATCAGCAACTTTGTCACCTGCGCGGCCCCAAATATCAACAACCTTATTATATCTTTCGCCTTGAGTTACCAAGCCTGAAATGTATTGATTTTCAATTTCCCTAACTTCGGCTTCAGCAGCTTCGATAAGTTGTTCTTTTTCTGGTGGAACAAGCATGTCATGAATACTGATTGAAATACCAGCTTTTGTCGCATAGGTATAGCCCATATACATTAATTTATCAGCGAGGATAACTGTTTCTCTAATGCCTACTCGTCTAAATCCTGCATTAATTAATCTAGAAATTTCTTTTTTCTTTAATGCTTTATTAATTAAATCAAAAGAAAGTCCCGCTGGAAGAATTTCAGAAAGTATGGCTCTACCGACTGTAGTTTCGTATCGATTTATTTTGTCGCTTGTTGTGCCATCTAAACCTAATTCAGTTTCTTTAATACGAACTGTTATGCGCGCATGAAGATCAACTAAACCGCTATCAAAAGCACGATGTACTTCTGCTACATCACTAAATTTCATACCTTCACCACGCGCAGCAATTTTGTCGCGAGTCATATAATAAAGACCTAGCACAATATCTTGCGATGGAACAATAATTGGCTCGCCATTTGCTGGTGATAAAACATTGTTCGATGCAAGCATTAAAGTTCTTGCTTCCATTTGAGCTTCTAAAGATAAAGGAACATGAACTGCCATTTGGTCACCGTCAAAGTCGGCATTAAAAGCAGCACAAACCAATGGGTGCAATTGAATTGCTTTACCTTCAATTAAGATAGGTTCGAATGCTTGAATACCTAAACGATGTAACGTTGGAGCTCTATTTAATAAAACAGGATGCTCTCTAATAACATCTTCTAAGATATCCCAAACTTCTGGTCCTTCTTCTTCTACTTTTTTCTTAGCAGCTTTAATGGTTGTAGAAAGACCAAGCACTTCTAATTTATGGAAAATAAATGGTTTGAACAATTCAAGCGCCATTTTCTTTGGCAAACCACATTGATGCAGTTTTAACTGAGGCCCAACCACAATGACTGAACGTCCAGAATAATCCACACGCTTACCTAAAAGATTTTGTCTAAAACGACCGCCTTTACCTTTAATCATGTCAGCAAGTGATTTTAATGGTCGCTTGTTAGCACCTGTCATCACCTTGCCACGTCTGCCGTTATCAAGAAGTGAATCAACCGCTTCTTGCAACATACGCTTTTCATTTCTAACAATAATTTCTGGCGCTTTAAGGTCTAATAGTCTTCTTAAACGATTATTTCTGTTAATTACGCGACGATATAAATCATTAAGATCTGATGTTGCAAATCTTCCACCATCAAGAGGGACCAAAGGTCTTAACTCAGGAGGTAATACAGGAAGAATTTCTAGAATCATCCACTCAGGTTTGATACCTGATTTTTGGAATGCTTCGAGCACTTTCAAGCGCTTAGCAATTTTTTTAATTTTTGCTTCTGAACCTGTTTCAGCTAATTCGGTTCTTAACGTTTCAATTTCACTATTTATGTTGAGTGACTTAAGCAATTCTTTAATTGCTTCTGCACCCATGACCGCTGTAAATTCATCACCAAACTCTTCTACTTTTGCAAGATAGTCATCTTCAGTAAGAAGCTGTCCTCTTGTTAAAGGTGTCATGCCAGGATCAACAACGATAAATGCTTCAAAGTAAAGAACACGCTCAATATCTCTTAATGCAATATCTAGAACCATGCCTAAGCGGCTTGGTAAGCTCTTTAAAAACCAAATATGTGCAACTGGGCTTGCTAAATCAATGTGGCCCATGCGTTCACGACGCACTTTAGATAAAGTAACTTCAACACCACATTTTTCACAAATGACGCCACGATGTTTAAGTCTTTTATATTTTCCGCACAAACATTCATAGTCTTTAATAGGTCCGAATATTTTTGCACAAAACAAACCGTCTCTCTCAGGTTTAAATGTTCTGTAATTAATCGTTTCTGGTTTTTTAACTTCACCGTATGACCATGAGCGAATTTTTTCTGGAGATGCTAATGCAATCTTAATTGCATCAAACTCTTCTTCTTGAGTAACCTGTTTAAATAGGTCTAATAAAGCTTTCATTTGTGATCTCCTTAGTTTCTATCGAGGTCGATATCAATAGCTAGTGAACGAATTTCTTTTACTAATACATTAAATGATTCAGGCATGCCTGCATCAATCTTATGCTCACCCTTCACTATGTTTTCGTACACTTTAGTTCTACCAGCAACGTCATCTGACTTAACAGTTAACATTTCTTGTAAGGTATAAGCCGCGCCGTAAGCTTCTAACGCCCAAACTTCCATCTCACCAAAACGTTGTCCGCCAAACTGCGCTTTACCGCCAAGTGGTTGTTGTGTCACAAGAGAATAGGGTCCTGTTGAACGAGCATGCATTTTGTCATCAACTAAATGGTGCAATTTAAGGACATGCATATAACCAACTGTGACTGGTCTTTCAAATGCATCTCCTGTGCGACCATCAAACAATTTAACTTGTGTTTTATTGGCTGAGAATTGTAACAATTTTGTTTTTGGATCATTGTCTGGATAAGCAAGATCTAACATATATTGAATATCAGACTCCGATGCGCCATCAAATACTGATGTTGCAAATGGAACACCATTTTTTAGGTGCTCGGCGAGCTCTACCACTTCATCGTCGTTCAATGACTTAATGTCTTCTTTTTTACCGGAAGCGTCATTGTAAATTTGATCTAAAAATTTACGCACTTCAGTAATTTTTACTTCTTCTTTTAACATTTCGCCAATACGAAGTCCCAAACCTTTAGCTGCCCATCCAAGATGGGTCTCTAAAATTTGACCGATATTCATTCGAGAAGGAACGCCTAATGGATTTAATACAATATCCAAAGGAGTACCATCGGCCATATGTGGCATATCCTCTACAGGAGCGATTTTTGAAACAACGCCTTTATTACCATGACGTCCAGCCATTTTATCGCCAGGCTGAATCCTACGTTTCACAGCCAAGTAAACCTTAACCATTTTTTGAACGCCTGGAGGAAGCTCATCACCTTGTGTTAATTTTCGTTTTTTCTCTTCAAAACGTTTGTCAAATTGCTCTCTAGCAACTGCTAAATTGTCTTTTAGACTTTCTAATTGTTTTGAAGCATCATCATTACCAAGACGGATGCCGAACCAATCGTATCTGTTAATTGAAGCTAGAAAATCTTTAGTGATTTTTTCGCCTTTTTTCAATCCTTTTGGTCCGCCAGTTGCTACTTTATTTGTAAGCAATCTTTCAATTCTTCCAAAAGTATCCTCTTCAACAATTCTTAACTGATCTGCAAGATCTTGCTTGAAGTGTTTTAATTGATCATCAATAATTTGTTCCGCTCTTGAATCTCTATCAATACCTTCTCTAGTAAACACTTGAACATCAATAATTGTTCCAGACATGCCTGAGGGCACTCTTAAACTTGTATCTTTAACATCAGAAGCTTTTTCGCCGAAGATTGCTCTTAAGAGTTTTTCTTCTGGTGTCAGTTGTGTTTCACCTTTTGGCGTGACTTTACCAACAAGAACATCGCCAGATTCAACTTCAGCACCAATATAAATAATGCCTGACTCATCAAGCCTTCCAAGCATTCTTTCTGAAAGATTTGAAATATCACGTGTAATTTCTTCTGGGCCTAGTTTTGTATCTCTAGATACCACTGACAACTCTTCAATATGAATTGATGTGTATCGATCTTCAGCAACTACACGCTCTGAAATTAGGATTGAATCCTCGAAGTTATATCCATTCCAAGGCATAAAACCTACAAGCATATTTTGGCCGAGCGCTAATTCACCAACATCTGTTGATGCACCGTCAGCAATCACATCACCTCTTGCAATCTTGTTACCAATTCTTACAAGCGGTCTTTGATTGATATTTGTATTTTGATTTGATCTTGTATATTTAGTTAGGTTATAAATATCAACGCCAACTTCTCCATCGGCTGCCTCATCGTCATTCACGCGAATCACAACACGTCTTGAATCCACATAATCTACAATACCGCCACGTTTAGCTTGAACCGTTGTGCCAGAATCGGTTGCTACTGTTCTTTCAATACCTGTACCTACGACAGCTTTTTCCGCTCTTAAACATGGTACCGCCTGACGTTGCATGTTTGCACCCATAAGTGCTCGGTTTGCATCATCATGTTCTAGGAATGGAATTAATGCAGCTGCAACTGACACAATCTGACCAGGAGCCACATCCATATATTGAATAGGATCTGCAGAAGACATCGTAAATTCATTGCGATGACGACATGAAATCAAATCATCTTGAAAGTGCCCTTTGTTATCAAGCTCAGTATTAGCCTGTGCAATTACAAATTCACTTTCTTCAATCGCAGAAAGATAATCTATTTTTGCAGTCACTTTTCCATTTTCAACACGTCGATAAGGTGTTTCTAAGAAACCGTATTGATTAGTTCTTGCGTAAAGAGCGAGCGAGTTAATCAATCCAATATTTGGGCCTTCTGGTGTTTCAATTGGACATACGCGGCCATAATGCGTCGAATGAACGTCACGCACTTCGAAGCCAGCGCGTTCTCTTGTTAAACCACCAGGGCCTAATGCCGATACTCTTCGTTTATGCGTAATCTCAGATAATGGATTAGTTTGGTCCATAAATTGAGATAATTGTGATGAACCAAAGAATTCTCTAATCGCACTTGAGATAGGTTTCGAATTAATTAAGTCATGCGGCATTAAATTGTCTGCCTCAGCTTGACTTAATCTTTCTTTAACAGCGCGCTCAACACGAACAAGACCAGTTCTAAATTGATTTTCTACAAGCTCGCCTACAGAACGAATTCTTCGATTACCAAGATGGTCAATATCATCTATCTCACCACGACCATTTCTTAATTCAATAAGCACGCCAATAACAGCTAAGATATCATCGTTCGATAAAATATGTGCGCCAGTTTCACCTTGAGGTCCAACACGCTTATAAAATCTTTGTAGCCAATTTGCATGTTGCTCATAAACTTTTGGATGCGCTCTTCGATTAAATTTCATACGACCTACATTAGATAAGTCATAACGATCTTCGTTGAAGAATAATCCTTTAAATAGAGCCTCGACTGAATCCTCAGTAGGCGGCTCGCCAGGTCTCATCATTCGATAAATCGCAACTTTAGCGCTGTATTGATCAGGCACTTCATCTGAAGTTAATGTTTGAGAAATATAATCGCCATGATCTAAATCATTTGAATAAAGTGTATGAATGTGACCTACGCCCACTTCAATAAATTTATCTAATACTGATTCTGTAATTTCATCATTGGCATTAGCAATTACTTCGCCTGTATTTTTATCTACAATAGCTTTTGAAAGTTTACGACCCAAAATAAAATTTTGATCTACAGTAATTTTGTTTACGCCTGCTTTTTCCATATCGCGAATATGCTTGACGGTAATGCGCTTGTCTTTTTGAACAATCACATTTCCTCTTTTATCAGCAATATCAAACTTAGCAATTTCACCTCTGAGTCGATCAGGAACTAATTCAAAATCAATTGATTTAGCGCTCACATGGAATGAGTCAAAATCATAGTAAGTTTCTAAAATTTGCTCTGGTGAATAACCTAACGCTTTTAATAAGATTGTGACGGACATTTTTCTGCGGCGGTCTACGCGGAAATATAAATAATCCTTAGGATCAAATTCGAAATCTAACCATGAACCACGATAAGGGATGATTCTTGCAGAAAATAACAATTTGCCAGAACTGTGCGTTTTACCTCGATCATGTTCGAAAAATACACCGGGGCTTCTATGAAGTTGAGACACAATTACGCGCTCAGTACCATTAATTACAAATGAGCCATTGTCTGTCATAAGCGGAATCTCGCCCATATACACTTCTTGCTCTTTAATTTCTTTAACTGTTGGCTTGGATGCTTCTTTGTCCATTAAAGTTAAACGAACTTTAACTCTCAATGGAACACCATATGTCAGGCCGCGTTGTTGACACTCTTTAACATCAAAAGCTTCTTCGCCTAAATTGTAAGTAACGAAGTCGAGTCGCGCGTTGCCGGAATGGCTTACGATAGGAAATACTGAATTGAATGTTGACTGCAAACCCTCGCTGAGTCTTTGGTCACTAGACGTATTTTTTTGTAAAAAAGCTGCGTAAGATTCAAGCTGCATTGTAAGTAAGTATGGAATCTCTTGGACACGTTCTCTTTTAGCAAAACTTTTTCTAATACGTTTTTTTTCAGTAAAGGAATAGCTCATTGCGTCTCCTGGTGTAATTTTCATAAAACAATAAACTTTTCATATGTGAAGAATATTGTTTTATAAATTTATATAAGTTTTAACCTAACAATTATCTAAAACAAAAATAGCAATGGCTGACAGCGAGCTGTCAGCCATACTAATTAGCATTACTTAAGTTCCGCTGTAGCGCCAGCTTCTTTTAATTTAGCTAGTGCTTCTTCAGCTACAGCTTTTGCAACACCTTCTTTAATTGCTTTAGGCGCGCCATCCACTAAGTCTTTAGCTTCTTTTAAACCAAGACCTGTGATTTCACGAACAGCTTTAATAACGTTTACTTTTTGTTCACCTGCAGCAGTTAACATCACAGTAAACTCAGTTTTTTCTGCAGCAGCAGCGCCAGCAGCAGCAGGTGCAGCAACAGCAGCAACAGCAGCAGCAGCCGCTGAAACACCAAATTTTTCTTCCATATCTTTAATAAGTTCTGATAAGTCAAGAACTGACATTGCACTTACTGCATCTAAAATTTCAGCTTTAGAGATAGCCATTTCATACTCCTAATAAAAAATTTAAAATAATCGTTAAAAATTACGCAGGTTTTTGATCGCGAACCGCAGCTAAACCGCGTACAAATTTTGTAGGTAGCTCATTAAGCGTACGAACAAATTTTGCAATTGGTGCTTGCATTGTTCCCAATAATTTTGCGAGTAATTCTTCACGACTTGGTAATGATGCTAATGCTTCAATATTTGAAGCGCTCATTACCTTATTCGGCATTGCTCCCGATTTAATAACAAACTTATCGTTTGATTTGGCAAATTCGTTTAGTACTTTAGCTACCGCAACCGGATCAGTTGAGATGCCATAAACTATTGGACCTACCATTTCATTGGCTAAGTCAGAAAATGCAGTTCCTTCTACGGCTCTTCGAACTAAAGTGTTCTTTAAGACGCGAAGATAAACTCCTGATTTTCTGGCTTGAACTCTTAATGCTGTCATTTCACCTACACCGACACCTCGGTTTTCAGCTAAGACAACTGCTTGAGCGCCCGCGATTTGCTTATTAACTTCAGCAACCACTGCCTTTTTTTGTTCAAGATTAAGACTCAAGGTCTTCTCCTTCCGTTAAATTAAGTATTAAGTAAACTTAATACCAACATTACGGCGACCTTTATCAGGATGCTATCCCTTAGGGGTACCGCCATCTGCGTAGGCTCTAGCAATAGATCACTAGAATTAGACTTGTTAGCACCTACGGTCTTTGAAAGCTTCACTGATATTTTCATATCAGTGAACCCAAAGTTCTTTTTAAAAAAGCTTCCGCTTTTTTATAATTCCTTACACTAAACTTGTTGAATCGATTCTTACGCCAGCACCCATCGTGCTAGAAACCGATAATTTTTTTACAAAAATACCTTTTGTTGAGGGTGGTTTAGCTTTATTAATTGCATCAATCAATGCCGCTAAATTACCTTTCAATTGATCAACAGAGAAAGATGCTCGGCCAATAGTGCAATGCACAATGCCGCCTTTATCAGTTCTATACTGAACTTGTCCACCTTTTGCATTTTTAACTGCTGCAGCTGTATCAGGCGTTACCGTTCCTACTTTTGGATTCGGCATTAAGCCTCTTGGGCCTAAAACTTGCCCTAATGCACCAACAACTTTCATAGCATCTGGCGTTGCAATGACAACGTCAAAATCCATCATGCCACCTTTAATTTTTTCAGCGAGGTCGTCAAACCCTACAATGTCTGCACCTGCTGCCTTTGCAGCTTCAGCTGCGGCGCCTTGAGCAAATACTGCAACACGAATAGTTTTACCAGTGCCATTTGGAAGTACTAATGCACCTCGAATAAGTTGATCAGATTTCTTAGCATCAATACCTAAGTTAATTACTGCATCTACTGATTCATCAAATTTTGCTGTTGCTGTCTCTTTGACAAGCTGAAGACCTTCTTGAGCGGGATAAGATTTATCGCGGTCAACTTTAGATCTTAATGTTGTAATTCTTTTATTTAATGGCATCTTATAAACCCTCCACTTCTATACCCATGCTTCTTGCACTGCCTGCGATCGTTCGTACTGCTGCATCCATATCAGAAGCTGTAAGATCAGCCATTTTTGTTTTAGCAATTTCTTCAGCTTGAGCTCTAGTAATCTTTCCAACCTTATCTGTGTGCGGTCTTGGTGAACCCTTTTCTAATTTCGCAGCTTTTTTAATTAGAATTGATGCTGGTGGCGTTTTCATAACAAAAGTAAAACTCTTGTCTGCGAAAGCGGTAATCACAACAGGAATAGGTAATCCGGGTTCGACAGTTTGTGTAGCAGCATTAAATGCTTTACAAAACTCCATAATATTTAAGCCTCTTTGGCCTAGCGCTGGTCCTACTGGTGGACTTGGGTTCGCTTTGCCGGCTGGGATTTGTAGCTTTATATAGCCAACGATTTTCTTTGCCATTTCTTTCTCCTAAATTAGGTACAAACGCTTTTTTTAAAAAGCTCCCTAGTTAATTTTTACTGCTTACTACTAAACTTCTTTTTCTACTTGACCAAACTCAAGTTCAACTGGTGTTGCTCTACCAAAAATAACCACTGATACTTTAAGCTTACTTTTTTCGTAATTGATATCTTCAATCGTTCCTGAGAACTCTTTAAATGGTCCATCAATAACTCGAATTGATTCACCTTTTTCAAAGGTAAGTTTTTGCGTTGGATTAGTTTTGCTTTCATCCATACGCTGTAAAATAATTTCTACTTCTTTATCTTTAATCGGCGTTGGCTTTAGTGCACTTCCACCAATAAATGCAGTTACCTTGGGCGTGCTTTTTACTAAATGCCAGCTCTCGTCATTCATTTCCATTTGGACTAGAACGTAACCGGGATATAGCTTTCTCTCACTTAATGTTTTTTGACCAGCTTTCATTTCAATAACTTCTTCTACGGGCACCAAAATATCGCCAAAAAGACTCTGAAGATTTGCTCGCTCAATTCTTTCAACAAGTCCTTTTTGAACTAACTTTTCATATCCCGAAAAAGCTTGGACAGCATACCAGCGCATTGTCATTTCTAACCCCGTCCCAATAACCAATTAATCATGTATGAAAAAGTTATATCTACTAATCCTAAGAAAACTGCCATCACAGCGACAAGAACAAATACAGTAATTGTCATTTGTATGGTTTCTTTTCTTGTTGGCCAAACGACTCTTTTAGCCTCAACGATGGATTCATTAATAAATCCAAATGTTTTCTGACCAAGAACTGTTTTCCAAAAAACTACGCCTGCTAATACAAGTCCAATAAGAATAACTAATATTCTTAATACTAAGACTTGATCACTTAATAGATAAAACCCAACAATTCCTGCTACAAAAAGTAAGAATGAAAAAACAATTTTTAACTTATCAGTCATTAATACTTCTTTCTTTTAATGGCAGGCCAGGAGGGTCTCGAACCCCCAACCCTCGGTTTTGGAGACCGATACTCTACCAATTGAGCTACTGGCCTAGATATAAAATATATCTTTTAAAACTATTCAAGAACCTTAGCAACAACACCAGCACCTACTGTGCGGCCACCTTCACGAATCGCAAAGCGTAAGCCTTCTTCCATCGCGATTGGTGCAATGAGTGTCACTGTGATTGATACGTTATCACCTGGCATCACCATTTCTGTGCCTGCTGGCAAATCAACAGCGCCTGTAACGTCTGTTGTTCTGAAGTAGAACTGTGGACGGTAACCATTGAAGAATGGTGTATGACGACCACCTTCATCTTTACCAAGCACATAGATCTCTGCAGTAAATTTTGTATGTGGTGTGATTGAACCTGCTTTAGATAATACTTGACCACGTTCAACTTCTTCACGTTTTGTACCACGTAACAACACACCTACGTTGTCGCCTGCTTGACCTTGGTCAAGTAACTTACGGAACATTTCAACGCCTGTACATGTTGTTTTAAGTGTAGGTTTGATACCTACGATTTCAATTTCATCACCCACTTTAACAATACCGCGCTCAATACGACCAGTCACGACAGTACCGCGACCTGAGATTGAGAATACGTCTTCAACTGGCATTAAGAATGCGCCATCGATTGCACGTTCTGGCATTGGTATATAAGAATCAAGTGCTTCAGCTAATTTAAAGATTGATGGCTCACCAATTTCAGATTGGTCGCCTTCAAGTGCTAATTTTGCAGAGCCTATGATGATCGGTGTTTTGTCGCCTGGGAAATCATATTTCTTTAAAAGATCGCGTACTTCCATTTCAACGAGCTCTAATAATTCTTTGTCATCTACCATGTCTGCTTTATTTAAGAAGACCACGATATAAGGTACGCCTACTTGGCGAGCTAAAAGGATATGTTCACGTGTTTGAGGCATTGGGCCGTCAGCTGCTGAACATACAAGGATTGCGCCGTCCATCTGCGCTGCACCTGTAATCATATTTTTAACATAGTCAGCATGGCCTGGACAGTCAACGTGTGCATAGTGACGATTCGCTGTTTCGTATTCTACGTGTGCTGTATTAATTGTAATACCACGTGCTTTTTCTTCTGGCGCCGCATCAATTTGATCGTAAGCCTTAGCTTCTCCGCCAAATTTCTTAGCAAGAATCGTTGTGATTGCCGCTGTAAGTGTTGTCTTACCATGGTCAACGTGACCAATTGTGCCAACGTTCACATGGGGTTTGGTACGTTCAAATTTGCCTTTTGCCATAATGTTATCCTTAGATTTTTAACTTATTTTTTATTAACGACTGCTTCTGCTACGTTTCTTGGTGCTTCTGTATAGTGCTTAAATTCCATCGAGTAAGTTGCTCTGCCTTGGGATAGCGAACGCATGGTTGTTGAATATCCAAACATCTCTGCTAATGGAACTTCAGCGCGAATAACTTTGCCAGATGCATTATCTTCCATACCTTGGATCATTCCACGTCTAGATGAAAGGTCCCCCATCAAATCACCAAAATAATCCTCAGGTGTTTCTACTTCGACGGCCATCATAGGTTCAAGAAGAATTGGATCTGCTTTACGCATTCCGTCTTTAAATGCCATCGAAGCTGCCATTTTAAATGCATTTTCGTTTGAGTCAACATCATGGTATGAACCATCAAATAGAGTTACTTTAACGTCTACAACTGGATAACCGGCAACTACACCTGCAGGAAGAGTTTCTCGTAATCCTTTTTCAACCGCAGGAATGAACTCACGAGGCACTGATCCACCTTTAATTGCATCAATAAACTCAAAACCTTTACCAGCTTCATTAGGCTCCATCTTAAGCCATACATGGCCATACTGACCTTTGCCGCCGGATTGTTTAACGAATTTACCTTCAATTTCAACTGGTTTCTTGATAGCTTCTCTATAGGCTACTTGAGGAGCGCCTACGTTAGCTTCAACACCAAATTCTCTTTTCATTCGATCAACAAGAATTTCTAAGTGAAGCTCACCCATACCCGAAATAATTGTTTGATTTGTTTCTTCGTCTGTTTTAACTCTGAATGAAGGATCTTCTTGTGCAAGTCTATTTAAAGCAATACCCATTTTTTCTTGGTCAACTTTTGTTTTAGGCTCAACTGCCACGTGAATCACAGGCTCTGGGAAAATCATTCTTTCAAGAACAACTTCATGGTTCACATCACATAATGTATCACCAGTTGTTGCTTCTTTAAGTCCAACGGCGGCAGCAATATCGCCCGCACGCACTTCTTTTAATTCTTCACGCTGATTTGCGTGCATTTGGAGAATTCGGCCAATACGTTCTTTTCGGCCTTTAATTGGGTTATAAATTGTGTCGCCAGAATTAACTACGCCTGAATATACGCGGAAGAAAATGAGCTGGCCCACAAAAGGATCGGTCATAATTTTAAATGCTAAAGCTGAAAATGGTTCATCATCAGAGGCTTTGCGAGTGGCAGGTTGGCCTTTGGCATCTTCACAAACAAGTGCTGCAACATCAGTAGGTGCAGGTAAATATTCAATCACTGCATCCAACATGGCTTGTACGCCTTTATTTTTAAAAGCTGAGCCGCATAACATAGGTACAATTTCAAAATTAATCGTTCTAAGACGCAACCCTTTTTTAATTTCCTCTTCGCTTAAATCGCCAGTTTCTAAATATTTATTCATTAATTCTTCATTGGCTTCAGCGGCAGCTTCAAGCATTTTTTCGCGCCATTCTTTACATGTATCAGCTAGATCTGCAGGAATATCGCGATAATCAAATTTCATACCTTGAGATGCATCATCCCAATAAATAGCTTTCATTTTAATAAGATCAACAACACCTTCAAATTTTTCTTCGGCGCCAATAGGCACTTGAAGTGCAATTGGGTTTGCTTTTAAACGTAAGCGCATTTGATCGAAAACTTTAAAAAAGTTTGCACCGGCTCTATCCATTTTATTTACGAAAGCTAAACGTGGAACTTTATATTTGTTTGCTTGACGCCATACAGTTTCTGATTGAGGCTGAACACCGCCTACCGCACAATAAACCATACAGGCACCATCAAGAACGCGCATTGATCGCTCAACTTCGATAGTGAAGTCAACGTGTCCTGGGGTATCAATAATATTAATACGATGCTGGTCAAATTGACCTGCCATACCCTTCCAGAAACAAGTTGTTGCAGCTGAAGTAATAGTAATGCCTCGCTCTTGCTCTTGTTCCATCCAATCCATGGTTGCTGCACCATCGTGCACTTCACCAATTTTATGGTTCACCCCTGTGTAAAAAAGAATACGCTCAGTTGTTGTAGTTTTACCTGCATCAATATGAGCACTAATTCCTATATTTCTATATCGATTAATGGGGGTTATGCGAGCCACTTTAGAATTACCTTTTAATTATGTTTAGAAACGGAAATGTGAGAACGCTTTATTAGCTTCTGCCATTCTGTGAACTTCTTCACGTTTTTTCATTGCAGCGCCTTTATTTTCTGAAGCCTCTACAATTTCTGCTGCTAAACGTAAATCCATTGATTTTTCACCTCTTTTACGCGCTGCGTCTCTTAGCCATCTCATAGCTAAAGCTACGCGTCTTGAAGGTCTAACTTCGACAGGTACTTGATAGTTCGCACCGCCTACACGTCGACTTTTTACTTCAACAACTGGTCTTAAATTTGTTAATGCGAGAGAGAACACTTCAATAGGGTCTTTTCCGCTTTTCGTTTTAATTTGATCGAATGCACCGTAAATTAATCTTTCAGCAACAGATTTTTTTCCGCTTGTCATTAATACATTCACAAATTTAGAAACCTCTTGGCTTCCGAATTTTGGATCTTGAAGTATGATTCTTTTGGGAACTTCTCTACGTCTTGGCATAATATGTTTACCTTAATTTAGTATTCTAAAAACTTACTCTTTAGGTCGTTTAGCGCCGTATTTAGATCGAGATTGTTTACGATCTTTAACACCAGCAGTATCCAGACTTCCTCGAACCATATGGTAACGAACGCCTGGTAAGTCTTTTACACGGCCGCCTCTTAATAAAACAACAGAGTGCTCCTGTAAATTATGGCCTTCTCCACCGATATAACTAATCACTTCGTAACCATTAGTCAAACGAACTTTTGCAACTTTACGCAAAGCAGAGTTTGGTTTTTTTGGAGTTGTCGTGTAAACACGTGTACACACACCTCTTTTTTGAGGTGAAGCTTCTAGAGCTGGAACCTTGCTCTTACTTACAACTTTTTTTCGTGGTTTACGAATTAACTGATTAATTGTTGGCATCGCCTAAATCCTTAAATTTCTAACTTACTATTGATGATGACTTTTTGAGAGTCCTCGCTAAACGCGAAGATCCCAAAAAGCCGCAAATTGTATTTTGGTTCCTGCATAATGTCAACCTATCATTCAGTCGGCGCTTCAATTTCAGGGCTTGTTTCCTGTGCCACTTCCATTGGAGCCTCGATCTGATCTAGAAGGACTTCAACAGGGTCCATACTTTCCCCAGCAGCCGCAGCTTTTCTTGATTCATGATAAGCCAAACCAGTTCCTGCAGGAATTAAACGGCCAACGATTACATTCTCTTTAAGTCCTCTTAATTCATCACGCTTACCTAAAATTGCAGCTTCAGTGAGAACGCGAGTTGTTTCTTGGAATGAAGCTGCTGAAATAAATGAATCTGTAGATAATGATGCTTTAGTAATACCTAAAAGCACATATTCATACTCAGCTGGTTTTTTATCATGTGGCAATACCGATTCATTTTGAGTTAATAAT